>OLQG01000406.1_pt1 | contig 35793 bp, 30 predicted proteins | sample 1672221 | NCBI WGS metagenome assembly OLQG01 (sample SAMEA3136660, study PRJEB25190) | human gut metagenome | biome: human gut; feature: human-associated habitat; material: faeces | place: Austria | collected 2013
GTCAGTTCTGCAGGCACACTATATTTTTTACCGAAAAAATATACATTTACCATTTTTTCCATTTGTCGGTACCAGTCCTTTCTTAATACTCGTTAGGTAATTCGTCGATTTCATCAAAGCGGAATACCGGGCCGTCTTTACATACGTACTTGGATCCGATATTGCAACGTCCGCATTTACCAACACCACATTTCATACGAAGCTCCAGGGTTGTGTACACCTGTTCTTTGGTGAATCCCATTTCCTGAAGACCAGCCAGAACAAATTTGATCATGATTGGCGGTCCGCAGACCAGAGCTACTTTGTCAGTGTCGAATCCGATCTCTTTCAGATAAGTCGGAACAAATCCTACATGACCGTCCCAGCCTTCCTGTTCACGGTCGATGGTCAGATATACGTTTACGCCTTCTGCTTTCATCCACACTTCCTGGATCTCTTTTAACTGAACCAGATCGTCAGCGGAACGGGATCCGTAAAGGATATCTACAGTTCCGTAGTTCTCACGGTTATCCAGTACGTAGTTGATTACAGAACGAAGTGGTGCCAGACCGATACCGCCGGCGATAAACAGCAGGTTTTTACCCTTTAATTCGGTTTCTACCGGAAAATGGTTTCCGTACGGTCCGCGGACTGTGATCTCATCACCTACCTGCAGGCTGTGCAGGTAGTCAGTAAGCATACCACATTTCTTAATACTGAATTCCTGGTACTCTTTATTGGTCGGTGAAGAAGTAATGGAAAACATACCTTCACTTACACCCGGTGCACATACCATGGCACACTGTCCCGGCATATGTTCAAATAATTTTCCTCCGTCCGGTGCATTGACACGGAATGTCTTTACATCCGGTGTCTCCTGACGGATATCTGTGATGATACCAACTTTAGGGATCAGGGTATCCAGCGTGTAATTTTTATGACAGGTACATTCGCTCATTATTTGTCACCTCCCTGTTTTTCAAATGCTTTGATAACTTTTACAATATTTAAGGATGCCGGACATTTTTCCACGCAGCGGCCACATCCCACACAGGAGTACATGCCGTTGTTGTTTGCCGGGTAATATACCAGTTTGTGCATGAATCTCTGACGGAATCTCTGCAGCTGGCTGGTACGGTTATTTCCATGCGCCATCATGGTGAAATCGGAGTACATACAGGAATCCCAGCAGCGGTATCTCTTTACACCATGTCCGGTGTCATAATCTTTGATATCGTAGCACTGGCAGGTCGGACATACGAAGGTACAGGTACCACATGCCAGACATGGTTTATACAGTTCTTCCCATACAGGGGAGTTGAACTTTTCTGTCAGTGCATCTCCGTTCCATCCTTCCAGAGACAGATCGGAATATGGCAGTTTTTCTACGATCGCACGAATAGCGGTTTTTTCTGTTTCCAGTTTTTCTGCATCTGTGCCGTCAGCTTCTGTCAGGAGGCTTTCTACTGCTTTGGTCAGTGCCTCCCCCTTGTCAGTCAGGGCTTTCCAGTACAGTTCGCCGTCTACCATCCAGGTAGCTACATCTGCTGCAGGTTCTGCACAGTCGATGCCGAATACTTTACAGAAGCAGGATTCTTCCGGCTCATGACATGCCATGGCAACGATGGTTCCGTGTTCTCTTCTTGCAGCGTAGAAGCTGTCGACAGGATCACTTAAGAATACGTTATCCAGAACTTTCACACCCTGGATATCGCAGGCTTTCATACCAAATACTACAAAATTCTGCTCTTTCAGCGCTTCCGGCTGGATGCTCAGTTTCTTTCCGTCTCTCTGTACAGTATACAGATTTTCACTCTGTGGGAAGAATGCATCTTTGGGAGATTTTACTGTTTTCAGGGTCTCCAGGGATACTTTTGCATCCGGAGTCCATGCTTTATAATTCACCTGTCCGCTTACTTCTACCGGCAGATATAATTCCTGATTCTCGGCAATACTCTGGAATAATGCCGACAGATTTTCTTTTGCTATCTTATACATACATTATCCCCTTTCTGTTACGATACTCGGTTCCGCATCGTCAAATGAGAAGTTTGTCAGCGGTCCTTTGGAATCGGTATCTTCACCGGCCTGATATTCTCCATACAGTTCATCGATATCTTTGATAAATTTGCGGTTGAACAGGTGAAGCGGGATACCCTGTGGACATACTCTGCTGCACTCACCACAGTCTGTACATCTTCCGGCTACATGGAAAGCACGGATGATATGGAACATCTTCTCTTCAAAAGAGTCCACATTTGCTTTCTGGGAACTGTCAAATTTATTGCTGTCAAAAACACATTTTCTGCAGCTGCATGCCGGACATACATTTCTGCAGGCGTTACAACGGATACATTTGCTCAGCTCGCTCTGGAAGAAAGCAAATTTTTCTTCTGGGCTCATAGCTTCGATTCTTCTTACTTCATCAAAACGATCTGCATCTTTGGTGTCCTTGGACTCGCCGATGATCTCGTCATAGATCTGATGTTCTTTGCCTTTACATACATGACATCTTTCCAGCATACCGTCTTTGTAAGCACATGTCTTCTCACCGTAGATAGTCTGGATTGTCAGTGTCTCGGCATCGTCTGTGATCTCGGCACCCTGGATGGACTGAATACCTTTGATTCCCTGTTTTTTGATCTTCTCGATATCCAGTTTTCCTTTGCATCCTACACCAACGATGTAGGCTTTGTCTCTGTCTACTCTGTGCTCTTTGATCAGCTGGTTGAAGCTGTATGTATCACACGGTTTCAGACAGACCATGGTTTTTCCTTCCAGTTTGGAAGCTTCGATCATATATTTGCTTAAGTTTGCTCCGCAGAATCCGTTGTATACGAAATCTTTCAGAGATTCTTCTGTCTCAAAGTACGCAGGTTCCGGATTGTAAGGCAGGTCTCCGGCTTTCCAGCCAAGAACCCGGGCTACTGTTCCGTCTGCCAGCAGTTCTTTCGCACGGTTGATTAATTCCTGCATCTTATATCCTCCAATCTAACGTTCTTACCAAGGGAATGGATCTTTTCCACGAACTCGTTCATGGTTGTGGAGAATTTTACACCCTCTGCTGCTGATACCCATTCTACACGGGTACGTCCGTTTTCCACACCGATATAGTCGAGCATGGAGAACAGCAGTGTCATACGTCTTCTTGCGTAATAGTTACCGGTGCTGTAATGGCAGTCTCCTGGATGACATCCACACATGATCACGCCGTCCGCACCTTTTTCGAAGGCACGAAGGATGAACATCGGGTTGACACGGCAGGAACATGGAACACGGATGATCTTTACATCTGCCGGGTAACCAAGACGGCTGCTTCCAGCCAGGTCGGCTCCTGCATAACTGCACCAGTTACAGCAGAACGCTACAATTTTCGGTCTGAATTCTTCTTTTGCTTCTATCGACATATTGCATCTACCTCCGCTATAATCTGTCTGTTAGAGAATCCCTGCAGATCCATCGCTCCGGATGGGCAGGCTACGGTACATGCACCACAACCCTGGCACAGTGCGCTGTTGACCTGAGCCACACGGCGGGTTTCACGGATACCGTGGTCATTAATTTCTTTCTCTTCGTATGTGATTGCTCCGTAAGGGCACACATTTGCACAGGTGGAACATCCGTTACACAGAAGTTCATCCGGTTTTGCGGTACATGGGTTGGTCATCAGTTTGTCTTTTGCCAGCAGTCCGATGGCTTTGACAGCTGCTGCACCTGCCTGTGCTACAGTTTCCGGGATATCTTTCGGTCCCTGGCATACACCGGACAGGAAGATACCTGCGGTCGGGGACTCTACCGGACGGAGTTTTGCATGTGCTTCTGTCAGGAAGTTGTTGGTATCGATACTTGCTGTCAGCATGGTTGCGATCTTACGAACACCCGGGTTCGGCTCGATGGCAGCTGCCAGAACAACCATATCTGCTTCTTTCAGGATCTGTTTGTTATCTAACAGATCGGATCCCTGTACCAGCAGTTTTCCGTTTGGCTGCGGAATCACTTTTCCTACCTGACCTTTGATATAATTTACTCCATACTGTTCTACGGCTCTGCGGTAGAACTCATCGAAGTTCTTACCAGGAGTACGCACATCAATATAGAAGACAGTTACATTGACATCCGGATATTTATCACGGATCAGCATCGCATGTTTTGCGGTGTACATACAACAGATCTTGGAGCAGTAGCTCTTTCCTCTGTCATCGGAACAACGGCTTCCCACACACTGGATAAATACCATTTCCTTCGGAGGTTTTCCGTCGGAGAGACGTTCCAGATGGCCGCTTGTCGGACCTGCTGCGTTCATGATACGTTCCAGTTCCAGAGAGGTGATGACATCTTTGCTCTGGCTGTATGCATACTCATCGTAGTTGTCCAGTTTGATGATATCAAATCCGGTGGCAACGACGATTGCGCCGTATTTTTCTGTTACGATCTCGTCTTTCTGATCATAGTCGATCGCACCTGCCTGACATACTTTGGAACATACACCACATTTTCCGGTTTTGAACTTGATACAGTGTTCACGGTCGATCACCGGTACGTTCGGGATTGCCTGAGCAAATGGTGTGTAGATCGCGCTTCTGTTGTTCAGACCGCGGTTAAATTCGCTCGGTGCTTTCTTGGATGGACATTTTTCCTGGCATACGCCACATCCGGTACATTTGTCCATGTTGACGCTTCTTGCTTTTTTCCGGATATCTACGGTAAAGTCACCAACGAAACCAGATACTTTTTCTACTTCACTGTATGTATAAATATGAATTTTTTCGTGAGCTGCAGCTTCCACCATCTTTGGTGTCAGGATACATGCAGAACAGTCCAGAGTCGGGAAGGTTTTGTCCAGCTGGGACATTCTTCCGCCGATACTTGGCTCTTTCTCAACGATATCTACTTCATAACCTGCATCTGCAATATCCAGAGCTGTCTGGATACCTGCGATACCGCCACCGATAACCAGTGCACGTTTTGTTACAAGGCTTTCGCCCGGCTGCAGCGGTGTGTTCAGGTTTACTTTTGCTACTGCTGCTCTCATCAGGATCACAGCTTTTTTTGTTGCCTCTTCCATATCTTTATGGATCCAGGAACAATGTTCACGGATGTTGGCAATTTCTACCATGTATGGGTTCAGTCCGGCTCTCTCAGCTGCTTTCCGGAATGTTGCCTCATGCATACGTGGGGAACAGGAACAGATTACCAGTCCTGTCAGCTGTTTTTCTTCGATCGCTTTTGCGATCAGGGCCTGTCCGGCTTCAGAACACATATACTGATAGTCTTCTGCATGAACAACACCCGGCTCCATAAGAGCCATCTCTGCTACTCTTTTCACGTCTACCGTTGCTGCGATATTACTTCCGCAATGACAGACAAATACTCCTATTCTCTGCACCAGGGTTACCTCCTATATCTTCTGAATGCACTGACTAACAACTGCTGCGGCAGTTCCGGATCCAGTAATTCCGGAATCTCATCCGGTGTCAGATAATTCTGACCTTTCTGGCGGACTACCAGCTGTCTTGCTGCGTCGATCAGTTTACCCGGTTTTACATCTCTCGGACAACGCTCTACACAGGCAAAGCAGGAGAGACATTTCCACAGTGATTTAGAATTGACCAGTTCTTCGATGTTCTCATTGGCTACATAAGATACGAACTGATGTGGTTTGATATCCATCTCGTTAAAAGACGGGCAGGAAGCAGAACATTTACCGCATTTCATACATTTCAGAGGATTCACACCACTGATCTCTTTGATCAGTTCTGCCTGTTTTTTCTCGGTACTCATTATTCAGCCACCTCCTTGTCGGATGTCAGTGTCTGCAGAGCTTCCTCTTTTACTCCGAGAGCTTCTGCCAAAAGTTCTGTGAAGTAGTGAACCGGCAGTTTGCCGTTTCCGCTCTTGTTCAGGTTGTACAGACACAGTGGACAGGCGGTGATCAGCATCTCTGCACCAAATCCTGCTGCGCTGTCCATGATATTGTTGCACATGTTTTTGGACATGTCTTTTTCTTTCAGAGAAATGTATCCTCCGCAGCATTCGTTCCGGTATGGATACACAACCGGTTCAGCACCGATGGCACGGATGAAATCTTCGATAATGGTTGGATTCTCCGGATTATCAAATGCCATGATCTTGCCCGGACGAAGAAGCAGGCAGCCATAGTAAGCGCCGATTTTCTTTCCGGTTAACGGATTCACTACTTTTTTCTTTAATTCATCAAACCCGATACGGTCACGGAGCACTTCCAGAAAATGGAGCACTTCAGTCTCGCCTTCATATGGCTCTGCCAGTTTCATGTAGTTGTTTGCTCTGGTACGGATATCTTCTACATTCTTCATATCATCATTGACACGTTTGATTACGTGATGACAGGCAGAACAAAGAGTTACCAGATCCTGACCTTTTTCTTTGGCCTCATTCAGAGCACGGACGGAAGAAAGTTTTGTGGCAATCTCATCAGAACCAAGTGGATATACACCACCGCAGCACTGCCAGTTGTCGATTTCTTCCAGTTCAAATCCCAGTGCCCTTGCAGATACTCTGGCATATGCATCCAGATCTCTTGCTTTTGTTCTCAGGGTACAACCCGGAAAATAACTGTACTTCATAGTTCCTGTATCCTTTCTTTATGTAAGTTTCCTGCCTGTCGGTCACCGGTTGCAGCCAACAGACATTCGTTACTGTCTGCTTAATCCAGATCGATCTGTGCGATGACTGCTTTCAGCGCATCGGCACTCTTATGTAACTGTTCGATCTCTTTTTTGTTCATACGCATCGGCACTTTACCCTGAATACCGTTTGGTCCAACCAGTGTCAGTGTGCTTAAGCATACATCGTCAATTCCGTATTCTCCATGCATCATGGAAGATACAGTTGTGATGGAATCAGAAGAAGCTGACAGGATAGAGCAGAGTTTGCATACGGAAGCAGATACTGCGTAGAAAGTAGCTCCTTTTCTTTTGATGATCTGTCCGCCGGATTTCTGTACGTATTCGAGCATCGCATCTTTGTCCACTTCTTTTACTTCTTTTCCCATGCTCTTTGCAATATCGTAATATTCATCCAGGCTTACACCGGATACATATGCGCCGGTCCACGGAATAAAGGATGTGTCTCCATGCTCACCAAATACATAGGCATGAATGTTGTTCTGTGCTACATTGAGATGTTCGGAAAGTCCGCAACGAAGACGAGCAGAATCCAGAATGGTTCCGGATCCGATGATCTGATTTTCCGGAAGTCCGGAAATCTTGGTAAATACATAGGTCATGATATCTACAGGATTACTTACAATGATATATAAAGCATGCGGAGCCACTTTTACAATCTCCGGTGTGATAGATTTCAGGATATTTACATTGGTCTGTGTCAGTTCGATTCTTGTCTGACCAGGTTTACGTGCGATACCGGAGGTGATAATTACGATGTCAGAGTCTTTCGCATCTTCGTATTCACCGGCAATGATGGAGATCGGGTCTCTAAAGCAGGTTCCCTGTGCGATATCCATGACTTCGCCTTCTACTTTTTCTTTGTTAATGTCGATCAGGACGATCTCTGATGCAACATTCTGATTAGATAAGGTATACGCAATTGTGGAACCAACACTTCCGGCTCCTATAACTGTAATTTTGCTGCTCATAGTGTCTCCTTCTTCCTTTCTATTTGTCTATTTTTTAACAATTGTGGCAAAAAAATATGAAATCTTCGCTTTCTATCAATTAGCTTTTTTGGATTTTCTCATAAAAATATAAGAGTTCACACTTCTCCCTCCGCTAAGATAAGTATCAGCTCGATTCCATTTGGATATATTATAACGTATTGATAAGATTTTAACAAGTGTTTTTGCAAAATTTTATCAATTTCTTTGTGGGGATTGATTGGAAGTGTCTATGGATGGGGTGGGTGGCTGTGGCTGGTATGGGGACGCAGGGGGAAGGCACAGGTCAGGGAGCTTGGACGTGGGCAGGGCAACTTTAAGCTAGCCGCTAACTTCGGCTATAATTCGCGAGGGTCAGCTGACCCTCGCGAAAGCCTGCGTAAGCGTCGGATCTTAAAGCTTGCCCTAACCGCCCACAAAGTGTCCAAGCCCCCTGACCTGTGCCTTCCCCCTGCTGAGCATCCAGATGGGCAAACGTCGCGTTCGCTCGTTTTTAGTTTGACCAACAACTGATATATATATTGGTTTAGCAACAGTATTCTCTATTATATTTCAAAAAGGTGACACGTTCGGTTCATCTCCAGCTATCGAGAGTATAGCGCTTACATAATATATTATCTTTCACCTATAACACCGTTTCCACTCAAAATACAGCGTTATTTCTTGTGAAAACCAGCACCAGCCTCCCGGTTCGGGGGTGGGGCAACACTTTGTGGGCGGTTAGAGGCGATTTTGAGATCCGACACCTACGTAGACTTTCGCGAGTGTCAGCTGGCACTCGTGAATGATAGTCGGAGTTGGTGGCTAGCTCAAAACGCCTCTGCCCACGTTGCCCCACCCCCGAACCGGGAGGCTGGTGCGTCCGTCTTACGACAAATCCTCTCTTCTATTTAACCTTACATGAACGTTCTCCAATATCCAACCTTACGCTCATTAATCTCCTGAATAATCTCCGGTTCAACCTTGAAGTTTCTTTCCATATCCATCAATCCATTGATCTCCTGCTGTACATCGCTGACCTGGGTGTAACAGAAGCCGCAGCAATATGGGATTTTCTTGACGGCTGTAGTAATATCATCAAAACGCTTGATAAAATCTTCTTTTGTATTGACTTTATTGCCATATCCCCATCCGGAATCATCGTTGTTGAAAGCGATTCCACCATACTCGCTGATGATGATCGGCTGACCTTTGTACTCGTAGCCGTTTGCCAGAGCAGATTTTCCGCTGTGGTATACTTCTGTGGTCAGAATCTGGTCTTTGTATTCGGTGTAGCGTTTGTACAGAGTATCGCCCACTTCTTCATAATCATGAAGGGTGATAATATCGGAAACGGTGTGTTCCCATCCGTCATTTACAATAACCGGACGCATAGTGTCCAGACTCTTGGTCAGATAGTATACCGCTTCTGTAAAGTGCTGTTCTACTTTTCTTGTTTCAATCTGGCTGACGCCCCAGGATTCGTTCATCGGAGTCCAGGTGATGATGCATGGGTGGTTGTAGTTCTGTCGGACAATTTCCATCCATTCTTTTGTAAATTCTTCTACCGCATAATCGGTATAGCGATAGGCGGCTGCCATCTCGCTCCATACTAGCATACCTTTTACATCACACCAATATAAGAATCTCTCATCTTCTATTTTCTGGTGTTTGCGCAGTCCGTTGTATCCAAGGGCATGGATCTTGTCGATATCCTCGACCAATGCTTCTTCACTTGGTGGTGTCAGATGCGAATCCTTCCAGTACCCCTGATCCAGAATCAGTCTCTGATACAGCGGATGACCGTTCAATAAAATGTTTGGTCCATCGATACGGATCTCACGCATTGCGAAATAAGAACCAACCGTATCCACGATCTCCCCTTTGTGAGTAACCGCAAAATCAATATCATACAGATCCGGTTCTGCAGGAGTCCAAACACGGACACCCCATTCCAGTCCCACTGTTCCTTCATAGGCTACATTAATGGTTGTCTCTACATGTTTCTGATTTGCCAGCACACACTGCTTTGCAACCGTTGTTCCTCGAAAACTAACGGTAGCTGTGATCATCAGATCGTCATCCAGATCTTTTTCCGCTGCTGCCACTTCATATTCCAGTTTCAGTGCAGCATTTTGCAGATCCGGTGTCATTTTTACGGATGCCAGGCTGATCTTCGGTACGTATTCACTCCATACCGTTTTCCAGATACCGGTGGTCTGTACATACCAGCATCCAAAGTTTTCGTTGATCCATCGCTGTTTTCCTCTTGGCTGCTGGGTATCAAAAGAGTCTTCTACTTTTACCGTCAGTTCATTTTCTCCGTCATGCACCAGATTGGTAACGTCAAAAGAACATCTTGCATAGCCGCCTCTGTGGCTTCCTGCATAGGCACCGTTTACCCATACTTTTGTAATAAAATCGCTGCCCTCAAAGTGCAGGATATAACGATTATTCTCCAGCTTCACACCATCTACGTTAATTGTACGATGATACCAGATAAAATCATGACGGGTTTCATCCTGAATGCCGCTTAACTTTGTCTCATATGTGAACGGAACATTGATCTTTTTATCACCTTTGAATTCCTGATACCATTTCTCTTTTTCCCCGGCATTTTCATCATCAAAACCGAAATCCCAGGTTCCGTTCAGATTTTCCCAGTCAGTTCGCATAAACTGTGGTCTTGGATAGTCCTTGATGTAACATTTCATTTTTGCTTTCCTCCATAAATGCTTGTAAAATCCCTTTCCGTCCTTTTGACGATTTTCCTATACAGGTTTATTTTCTCAGAAAATACATCTTTTTCATATTACAATACTGTACAATTTTTTTCTTTTTCTTTGTGTAGTTTTCCCTTTGTTCAGACAACAACTGTATAAAAAACGTCTCGTTTCTATTTTGCAAAAAAAGATGGTACGGAGTTCTCCATACCATCTTTTCTATATTTCTGAAATTTTTTATCTTCCCAGCGCCTTCGCCAGCTTCCGAATATATTCCGGGGTGGTTCCGCAACAGCCGCCTACGATTCCGGCACCGACTTCTACCAGGTGTTTGGTGTGTCTTGCAAAATCATCTGCATTCATATCGTAATGAGCTTCGCCTTTGTCATCGATAAACGGCATGCCTGCGTTTGGTTTCGCGATGATAGGAACAGTTGCCACTTCTTTCATGCTGGCAACTACTGCTTCCAGCTGATCCGGACCTACGGAACAGTTCAGTCCTACGGCAGCCGCTCCCATCTCCTGTAAAGTCAGAACTGCTTCCACGGCATTACCTCCGTACATTGCGCTCCCGTCTGCTTCCAGAGAAAGCGTACAGATCATCGGAAGATTGCAGACTGCCTGTGCTGCATCCAGTGCAACCACCGTCTCATCCACGCTCAACATGGTCTCTGCAACAAACAGATCCACGCCTGCATCCACCAGGGCTTTCATCTGTTCCTGATATGCCTCATACAGTTCATTATAAGTCAGGGTTCCTCTCGGCTCCATCAGCTGTCCGGTGGTGGTGATATCTCCCGCTACCAGAGCCCGGTTGCCGATTCCGTCTTTACAGATCTTTACCAGCTTTGTGTTCAGTTCGGCTACCCGATCCTGGAGATTAAAGTTTCTCAGGCTGATAGGATTGGCTGCGAATGTAGGAGCATATACGATCTGGCTTCCGGCATCCACATAGGCACGCTGCAGTTCCTGTAAAACTGAAGGATTTTCAAGTACCCACTGCTCAGAAGATATGCCTACCGGCATACCTGCTTTTCTCAGGTTGGAACCGGTGGCTCCGTCCAGAATTACTACCCCTTTTGCTGTCAGTTCATCAAATTGCTGTCTTGTCATTGTTTTCTCCTTCCTCTGTATATCCAAAACACTATTTCAGTATTATCGGCTTTTTTATCTTCCCACGGACTTACAGAGGGAGTGTCCCATTACTGTTTCCGTTCACAGAACTCAATCCGTTCTTTATTCGGTCCTTCGATAATAAAGAAAGCCACACCCTTTTCCCAGAATGGAAGTTCTTCAATTCCATTCGACAACACTTTATATCCCTGCTCACAGATCCATGCATAAGCAGCCTGAATATCTGTACAGTTTAAAGCGAAGTGATTGATGGCGCCGACAAGACCGTTGCCACCCTCGGCATAAGTCTCGATCATCAGGTTCCCCAGCTGCAAAAATGCAACTTTTGCCTGGTTTGCAGGTACCTGATTCGTGTGCATGGTCTGAAATCCCAGACCTTCGTAAAACCGGATCGTTGTTTCTATGTCTGATGTAGGAATTCCGATATGCTGGATTCCTGTCGTCCACTGTACTACACTCATCCTCTGTATCCTCCGCTTTTTTCTCTATAAATCTTATTTACTCAGCGCTGTCCTCTGCTGCTGTGTCTTCTGTTGTAGTGTCTTCACTGTTATCCTGTGAAGAGGTATCTTCTGTACTGTCCTGTGCGTCACTGGATTCTGTATCATCGCTGCTGTCGGCACTCTTGTATACAAAAGATACACTGTCAGTGACTGTGATCTGATCCCATACTTTATCTTTGACTTTAATCTTTTCTTCTTTTACCCAGTCTTCCAGTGTGCTGTCATACAGATCAGATTTTCTTTCTGAAATAACCGTCTTCTCTTTGTTTTCTGTCGCATCTTCGTCCAGCATCTTATCCAGACGTACCACATAATAACCGTCGTCGCCTTCGATCACACTGTCAGCAACTTCTCCGTCTTTCAGTTCCAGAGCTGCATCCTGTACCGCCTCATCCAGTGTATCATCAGTACTTCCTGCTGTGGTAAATGCCGGTGCTGTCGCACTTAAACTGTCATCTACTTCTTTTGCCAGTGCATCCATATCTGCGTTTGCCACGTCATCGGATGCTTTTACTTTATCAAGTACCTGCTGTGCCAGGTCTTTTTTCTGGGCTTTTTCTTCATCGGTCAGATCAATGGTATTACCGTCATCATCCTTTTCTGTTCCTTCTGTAGAAACTTTTACAATAGTGACTCTTGTCTGATCTTTTTCATTGGCGCTGACCTCGGTATCTACATCTGCAGTCATCGGATCATGCATCTTGCTGCGGATCGTTACCAGTTCCAGATACGTAACGATATCGTCTTCAGATACTGCCAGTTTTTTCAGGATCTTTTCATCGTTATCTTTGATAAATTCCGCTGCTGCTTCTTTGATCGCTTTTTCTTCATCATCCGTAATCGTAACGTCATAATCTGCCGCATGTGCTTTCAGTACATACAACTGATTAATTGTCGTCATGACGCCATCTTTGGAGCTTTCCCCGACAGTTTTCCCGTCGTCTCCTTTCTGATCCCACACATTAGATGCAGAGCCGCTGACACCATACTGTGACATCAGCATATTATAATAACTCATGGTCTGCGCCTGCTGGTCTCTTACCATATAGCTTGCCAGACCCAATGTTACTTTTTCATCTCCTACAGTTGCTACGGTTTTTGTTCCATCAATTGCTTTTGAGCATCCAGACAGTGTACCTGCTGCAAGAGCAGCTGCCAGAATCCCACATGCTGCGGTTTTATTTAACTTTCTCATGTTTTCCTCCGTTACCCTTTTATGTACTCCGGGAGTACATTTATTCACTAATAGCATTTATTATAGACTATTTCCTCCTATGGGGCAACTTTTTTCCTTTTATTTCAATCTTTTTTCACAAGCGCTCATCTCTTGTTTTCCTGTTCTCAGGAATTTGCCTGCACTTATACCAGACACTGCATGACCGTCAGTAATTCAGTCGCCTTCTCCTGCATCGGCACTGCTTCCTTTGCCTTTCGGTTTCTCGGACGATACAGAAAATACGGATTTGTTTCGACTTTAAACTGCAGTTCTTCCGGATACTGATTCAGTATCTCCGGTATCTTCGCTGTGTCAATCTTCGCCCGCTCATACATGGTAAGTTTCAGGCTGTCATCAAGCTGCTTAACTTCGGTCAGATAGATCCGGTGAGCCATGGCTTTCAGGCTTGCCACTGCGAGGAGGTTCTGCACCATCTTCGGCGGTTCTCCAAAACGGTCCAGCAGTTCTTCCATCATATCCTCATACTCTTCCCGGTTCTCGATCGCCGCGATCCGTTTGTAAATATCCAGCTTCTGGTATTCATTCGGAATATATTTTTCCGGAATGTACGCATTGATCTGCAGGTCGATCGTCGTCTCGAAGTCTTCCTGTACTTCGATTCCTTTTGCTTCCTGTACGGCTTCATTCAGCATCTTACAGTAGAGATCGTATCCTACCGCTTCCATGTGACCGTGCTGTTCCGCTCCCAGAAGATTGCCCGCACCACGCAGTTCCAGATCACGCATGGCAATCTTGATCCCGCTTCCCAGTTCAGTGAATTCGCGGATCGCATGGAGGCGTTTTTCTGCGATTTCTTTTAACATCTTATTTCTCCGATACATCAGAAACGCGTATGCGGTCCGATTCGACCGTCCTACCCTTCCCCTCAGCTGATACAACTGAGAAAGTCCCATCTGATCCGCATCATGGATGATCATGGTATTGGCATTCGAGATATCCAGACCGGTCTCGATGATCGTCGTGGAGACCAGAACATCGATCTCTCCGTTAATAAATCCATACATGATCTTTTCCAGTTCACGCTCGCTCATCTGTCCGTGGGCAAATGCCACGCTCGCCTCCGGAACCAGTTTTCGGATCTGATTGGTGATCTCTTCAATGTTGTTGACACGATTGTATACATAATACACCTGACCACCGCGTGCCAGTTCCCGGCTGATCGCCTCCCGTACCATCTCATCGTTATATTCCATCACATACGTCTGGATCGGTGTACGGTCCTGTGGAGCTTCTTCCAGAACACTCATATCCCGGATTCCGATCAGACTCATGTGAAGAGTTCGCGGAATCGGCGTCGCTGTCAGAGTCAGGACATCGATATTCTGTTTCATCTGCTTAATCTTTTCTTTGTGGGTAACACCAAAGCGCTGTTCCTCATCGATGATCAGCAGTCCCAGATCTTTAAACTGCACATCTTTGGACAACACCCGATGGGTGCCGATCAGAATATCCACCAGACCTTTTTTCAGATCTCCGATTGTCTTTTTCTGCTGGCTGGCGGTACGGAACCGGCACAGAAGGTCCACGCGCACCGGAAAATCCTTCATCCGCTGTACAAATGTATTGTAATGCTGCTGTGCAAGGATCGTGGTCGGAACCAGATAAACCACCTGTTTTCCCTCCTGGATCGCCTTAAATGCCACACGGATCGCAATCTCCGTCTTCCCATAGCCCACATCGCCGCAGATCAGCCGGTCCATGATTTTCGGGCTTTCCATATCCTGCTTTGCCGCCTCGATCGCCTGCAGCTGATCTTCTGTCTCTTCAAAAGGAAACATCTCTTCGAATTCCCGTTGCCATACCGTATCCGGTCCATAGCGGAAACCGGCTTCCTGCTGTCTGGCTGCATACAGAGCCACCAGATCTTTCGCGATATTCTTTACAGCTCCGCGGACCTTCGTCTTGGTCTTCTTCCATTCCTGTCCGCCGAGTTTATTTAATTTCGGGGCTTTTGCCGCATCGGAACCGGCGTATTTTTGCAGGACGTCCAGCTGGGTGGCAAGGATATACAGGTTGCTTTTTCCCGCATACTCGATCTTGATGTAATCTTTTACCACGCCGTCCACTTCCATCTTCTCGATGCCGCGGTACACGCCCAGCCCGTGGTTTTCATGAACCACAAAGTCTCCTACGGAAAGCTCCGAAAAGCTCTGGATCTGCTTTCCGCTGTACTGGGATTTTTTCCGTTTTTTCTTCTTTTCTTTGCCGAAAATATCCGTCTCCGAGATCACCACGTATTTGACCATCGGATACTCGAAGCCACGGCTTACCCGTCCCCAGGTGACCTTGATCTGTCCCGGCTGGATCAGTTCTTTCGGATCCTCACTGTAAAAAGCTGACAGTTCCTGATCCTGCAGATCTTTTGCCAGTCTGGCCGCCCTTGTTCGCGAAGGGGATAACAACAGCATCCGGTAACCGGATTTTTTCCAGCGCAACAGATCTTTTACCAGCATCTCAAAACTGTTGTTGTACGGGTTGACCGATTTTACAGTCAGCTGCATCTCCATCGTAAAATTCCATGCATTTCCCCGCGGCTCCATCGTGGACAGCGACAGCGTATGCATCTGGTGAAAACGGTGCACCACTTCCTGATGGTTCCGGATCACTTCCATCTGTCCGGGCAGAAGATACCCCTTTTCCAGACGGTGAATCATACTCTCCCGGAATTCTTCTTCCGTCGTCTTTGCGTGTTCCGTCAACCGGTTCGGCTCGTCAATCACAACCAGCGTGTTCTCCGGCAGATATTCCAATAACGATTCTGTTTTCTTATAAAAATACCGGACAAAACTTTCTGCTCCGGCAATATGCTCCATCTCTTCTAACTGGTCTTTTAATTCAGCGGCGATCTGGCGGACTCTCGCCCCTTCCTCTGTCTTCATCTCGTCCCGGAATTTCTTCTGACTCTTTTGCGCCTCTTTTTCAATGGCTTTGATGCCCTGTCGGATCGTCTCCTTATTCAGCACCACTTCCGTCGCCGGATAGATCGTAATCTCCTCCAGATTCTCGATCGAGCGCTGGCTTTCCGCATCAAAACTGCGGATGGAATCCACCTCATCTCCCCACAGTTCGATACGCCACGGATTATCCTCGGTCAGAGAAAATACATCCATGATTCCACCACGGATAGAAAACTGTCCCGGAACCTCTACCTGCGCCGCCCATTCATACCCGAGTTCCACCAGATGTCTTTTCATCCGATCCAGGTCAATCTCGCTGTCATTGCGAATCTTTATTACTTTTTCCTTCCACACGGCAAGCGGCACCAGACAGTCCAGGCAGCTGTCGATCGAAGTAACGATCGTCACTTCTTCCCGCTCCAGCAGTGCGCGAAGCACCTGGATCCGTTGTCTGGTAAGAAGATTACCATGGATATCTGCCTGATAAAAGATCAGATCCCTCGCCGGATAATACAGTACTTCCGGGTCATACAGACGAAAATCCTCATAAAATGCCTTGGCTTTCAGATCATTTTCCGCAACGATCAGTCGAAAAGGAAACTCCCGGAGAAGCCCATTGGTAAAATGAGCTTTCTGGGAGTCCAGGCATCCGGAAACCTGTACGATTCCCGGTTTCTTCAGTTGTCTTATGATCGCATCAAAATCGGCCAGTTCATATAATGGTTGTACGAATGCATCCATCGTTTTCCCTTTCTAGTTAAACTGATTCATCGCCTGATCCACTTCTCCCTGCACCATCAGTTCCACGGCGCCTGCCACGCGTTTCAGCGCGTCATCCACCAGTCCCCGGTCTTCTTTGGAAAAGTGTCCCAGCACATAATCTGCCAGATCCCAACCCTTCGGCTTTTCTCCGACTCCAACTTTGACTCTCTGGAAGTTCTGGGTGCCCAGCTGTGCGATAATATTTTTGATGCCGTTATGGCCGCCCGCACTTCCTTTTTTCCGTATCCGGATCTTTCCCGGTTCCAGACTGATATCGTCATAGATCACGATCAGTTCTTCTTCCGGATCGATCTTATAATAGTCTACCAGGGCTCTCACTGATTCCCCGCTCAGGTTCATGTAGGTCAGCGGTTTCGCCAGGATCACTTTCTGACCCGCGATCACGCCCTTTCCGTACATTGCCTTATGTTGTTTTCCCGAAGAGGGTACGCGATACTCATCCACCAGAAGATCAACCGCGTCAAATCCCACGTTATGGCGGGTATTTTCATACTGTTTTCCCGGATTGCCCAGGCCTACGATCAGATACATAATGATAACTCCTTCATCAGCCGAAGTATACCAGCTCCTGCTCCGGTTTTTCTGCCGCTTCAATCTCTGTTGCGTACAATACCGGACCTCTGCCGTTGTATACTTCCATAAATTCGTCTTTAACTTTTGCAGTTACCGTTACCCAGCTGCCGATCCGCAGTCTCTTGGCTGCCGGATTCTTACAGATATAGCCGATAAACTGGGTATCATCCGCACAGCAGGTCATCGCCATACGTCCAGGCACGAAAAATCCTGCGTTCAGCTCACGACTTTTCAACACCTGTCCTTTGAAACGGACGGTCTTATCCACATATTTGTCCAGGTTATCCATCATATCCACATACCAGATACCATAATCGATATCTTCGATATCAATGATATCCGCGTTCATATCATACGGCATCTCATCCTGGAAAATATCGTCGATCTCGCCCTCTTCATTTTCAAATACCACTTCCGCTCTGGAATTGACAACTTTGACGCTGCGGCGGAAGTTTGCCAGCGGATGTTCATCCTGACAGCGGTTGAAAATTACCAAGTCCGCGTTTCGGATCATCTCCATGAATAAAGATTTCATATTGTTCATATAGATCTGGAAGGTGCTGGCATCCACGGTTACGATATGCTGTGCCAGATCCCAGTAACGTGGCATATCGGTCTGATAGAACTTATCTACAGACCACAGCGGATTGTACTCTACCAGAACTCTTCCCGGATGATGTTTTTTATTCAACATCTGCAGGGTATCCGCGTTAAAGTCTTCCGGGTCTTCGATGATCTCAATCACCGTATTCATTTTCTTCAGGCTTTCCTCATCGTACTCCTCTTCTCCCTCTTCACAGAGAATCAGAAGCGTTTTATCCGGAATCTGAAAATAACTCTGATGAATGGTAAAATCCAGAAACTGGGTTTTACCACTCTCTAAAAATCCTGTAATTAAATATACGGGAACATCTCTCTTCATCATTACTCATTCACTCCAAAAATTTCAGCAATTTTGTCTTCTGCCATCTTGGAACCGATCACACAGATCTTACCTGTGATCTGTGGAGTACCGGTGCGTACCTCATACTCTTCCGGAACCATATCAAAGTAGATCCACTGTCCGTCTTTTCCGTCCACCATACCTTTGGCACGAAGAATCACACCAAGATCTTCTGCTTCTGACAGAATCTTTAATGCAGCTTCGATCTCTTCTTTTGTATATTTCTTAGCAGTCTCACGGCCCCAGCTTGTAAATACTTCATCTGCATGATGATGGTGATGATCGTGACCGCATCCACACTCGCCATCATGGTGATGATGTTCGTGATCGTGGTCATGTCCGCATCCGCACTCATCGTCGTGGTCGTGATGATGATGCTCATGATCGTGGTCATGTCCGCATCCGCACTCGTCATCGTGGTCGTGATGATGTTCATGGTCGTGATCATGTCCGCATCCGCACTCGTCGTCATGGTGATGCTCATGATCGTGGTGTCCACCGCATACCGGGCAGAAATCTTCGTCTTCTTCTCTGCCCTGCTCCATAGCTTCCAGAATCTGTGCACCGTCCAGTTTTTCGATTGGAGTGGTGATGATCACTGCATCCTTGTTCACTTCGCGGATCAGAGCGACTGCTTTGGCTACTTTCTCTTCGGTAGCCTTCGGTGTATCGGTACGGCTCAGAATAATCGTTCTTGCATACTGTAACTGGTTCTCGAAGAACTCACCGAAGTTTCTCATATACATTTTGCATTTGTTTACATCTGCTACCGTTGTATAGCTGTTCAGGCTGATCTCACAGTCCACATCCACACCTTTTACCGCTTTGATGACGTCAGAGAGTTTGCCTACACCTGACGGCTCGATGATGATACGATCCGGATGATAGGTTGTGATCACTTCTTTCAAAGAAGTTCCGAAATCACCTACCAGAGAACAGCAGATACATCCGGAGTTCATCTCTCGGATCTCGATACCGGAGTCTTTTAAGAATCCTCCGTCAATACCGATCTCTCCAAATTCATTTTCAATCAGCACTACCTGCTCGCCTTTTAAAGCTTCAGAAAGCAGTTTTTTAATCAGTGTTGTTTTTCCGGCTCCTAAAAATCCTGAAATAATGTCAATCTTTGTCATGTTTTTTACCTCCTGAAAAACGCCCAAAAAGGGCTGTTTTCTCTAAAACAGCCCTGAATTTTTGTCTGCATATCCTGTGAGTTCTTTCAACAGTTCCTGTCAAAAGAACTCACAGGATATTCTTACCGAATAGTTACTCCTCTATACTTTTATCACGTTTTGTCCAAAAAGTAAAGCCCCCTTTGCGTTTCGGTTTCATGTAACTAACCGTTCTTTTCATGCAAAAGGAGCTTATTTTTCTGTATGTATTATCCGTGGATCATCAGATGAACGATCTCCCGATCTGTCTCAAGCATACCTTCAGATGCCAGTTTACCAACACAGCGGATCGTATTTTCCACTCCTTTTTTTACGATACCGTCACCACCGATAAACTGCTGTCCGTTCTTATACATAAAGTAACCAAGGATTCCCGCGTCTACAGAGGATGCGATCTTCGCTGCGCAGGATGCTTTCGCTCCGTCGCAGATCATACCTGATACAATGGCAAGACCGTTGACAATGGCATGCTCGCCCTCCTTCTTGCCGTCTCCGTACAGGTAGGCGATCCCTGCGCCACAGCCACATCCGGCTCCTACTGCACCGCAGTATGCGGAAAGTCTGCCGATTCCTTCTTTGATATGGATCGTTGCCAGATTTGAGATCACCAGAGCCCGGTACATCGTCTCTTCCGATACCTGCAGTTCTTTTGCAAAAACCACGATCGGGACAGAAGCTGTGATTCCCTGGTTGCCGCTTCCGGAATTGATCACTACCGGAAGTTCACAGCCGTTCATTCTTGCATCGGAACCGGCAGCCGCCATGGCTTTGGCGCGCACCTTGACATCCTGATCGCCGTAAGTGGCCAACAGGACCTTTCCGATATTGGCTCCATAATTACCACAGAGCCCTTCCTCGGCGATCGCCATGTTGTAACGAACCTGACGTTCCAGTACTTCCCGGACATCCGCAAGGTCCACTTCCTTTGCAAATGCAAAGATTTTTTCTATGGTAAGCGTCGATTTGTCTGCCAGTGCGGATTCTTCTTTTCCGGTAATCTCTTTTGCCAGAAGAATCTCCCCGTTTCTGGACACATGCACCAGATTCGTGTGGAAATCGGTGATCCGTACACTCGCTCTATCTTCTCCGTGATATAAAGTAATCTGAATATCAAAGATCAGATCAGAGGATGCCTCACAGACACTGCACGGAACCTCCTTCAGGAAGGTCCCCATTGCTTCGATGTCTTCCTGTTCCACATGGGAGATGACCTCCAGTTCCTTCGCAGCATCTCCTGCCACGATTCCGGCAGCTGCGGCGGCTTCGATTCCACGTAAGCCCCCGGTATGTGGAACAACCACGCTTTTTACATTTTTTATAATATTTCGGCTGACCGCAACCTCCACCCGCTCCGGAAGGGCTCCCAGTGTCTTTCTGGCAACAGCTCCCGCATAAGCGATGGCGATAGGCTCGGTACATCCCATCGCCGGCACCAGTTCATCTTTCAGGATCTGGACATAAGTTCGGTAATATTCTTTTGAAAGCATATTTCTATCTGTTCCTCACTCTTTTTATTTTTTCCAGCATGCCACCATATGGCCCGGTGTTCTCTCTTCCAGTTCCGGTTCCTGCTGTCTGCACTGATCGGTCGCGTAAGGACAGCGTGTATGGAAACGACAGCCGGACGGAACATGCAACGGACTCGGAAGATCTCCCTCGATGCCGCAGTGTTCCAGACTGAGTGCCCGCTTGGGATCTGCGATTGGAATGGAGGCCAGCAATGCCCGGGTGTATGGGTGGCATGGATTGTCATACACTTCATCGCTTTCTCCGCTCTCCACGATCTTACCAAGGTACATCACACCGATCCTGTCGGAGATATGGCGCACCATGGACAGATCATGTGCCACAAACAGGTAAGTCAGTCCCAGTTCCTGCTGCAGATCTTCCAGCACGTTGACAACCTGTGCCTGGATCGATACGTCCAGTGCGGAGATCGGCTCATCGCAGAGCAGGAATTCCGGATTGACGGATAAAGCTCTTGCGATACCGATACGCTGACGCTGTCCGCCTGAAAACTCATAGGCATATTTTTCCATATCGTCTGCCTTCATACCTACTTTTTCAAGAAGGCTTACGATCCGCTCATCCATCTCTTTTTCCGGAAGATTTTCAAAGACAGCAATCGGTTCAGCCATGATTTCTCTTACATTCTGATGGGGATCCAGCGCAGAATAAGGATCCTGAAAAATAATCTGCATTCTTTTATGATATGCAAGGAGTTCTTTACCTTTTGTCTTTGTGATGTCGTGACCGTCGTAGGTTAAGATTCCATCGGTCGGCTCATACATACGGATCAGAGTACGTCCCAGTGTGGACTTTCCACAGCCGGACTCTCCCACCAGACCGAAGGTTTCTCCTTTTTTAATGGAAAGGTTCACACGGTCCACCGCCCGTACTTCCTGTACCAGTTTTCCGAAGAAATTTTTGACCGGGAAATACTTGGACAGATTCTTCGCTTCCAGAAGATATTGTTCTTTTGTTTCCATATTATTTCTCCTCTTCTTTCTTCTCTTTCTCGCCCAGTTCTTCTTTTGTGAAGATACATCTGGAGGACTGGGTATCGGAATATGCCCGCATGGACGGGATCCCTTTCTTACATTCCTCGCATGCAAACCGACAGCGGGTCACAAATGGACATCCTGCCGGCGGATTCGCCAGAGACGGTGCCATACCAGGGATCGGTTCGAGGCGTTCCCGACATCCGCTCTCACATTTTGGAATCGCATGAAGCAGTGCTCTCGTGTACGGATGGGTCGGATGTTCAAAGATCTCTTCTGTAGTTCCCTCTTCCATGATCAGACCTCCGTACATTACTTCGATCCGTTTCGCCAGGGAAGCTACCACCCCGAGATCGTGGGTGATCAGAATAATATTCATCTGCTCATTTTCATTTAACTGTTTGAGAAGCTGCAGAATCTGTGCCTGGATGGTTACATCCAGTGCGGTTGTCGGTTCATCGGCGATCAGCAGCCGCGGCTGGCAGCACAGTGCCATTGCGATCATGACACGCTGTCTCATACCACCGGAAAATTCATGGGGATACTGATCCATCCGGCTTTCTGCCGACGGGATTCCTACCTTTCCCAGCATATCGATGGCTACTTTTCTTGCTTCTGCCTTGCTCAGGTTCTGATGACGTCGGAGTACCTCGATCATATGATATCCGATCTTTTTCAGCGGATTCAGGGCAGTCATCGGATCCTGGAAGATCATTGCCATATCTTTTCCACGCATTTTCCGTTTTTCTTTTTCAGACATGGACAGCAGATCCTTCTGCAGCAGTTCCAGATGATCTGCCTGCACATCTGCATTTTCTCCGAGGAGTCCCATGACCGACTTCATAGTTACACTTTTCCCACTTCCGGACTCTCCTACAATAGCCAGAATATCTCCTTCATCCACATGGAGGGAGACACCGCGCACCGCCTGAATCTTCTGTTTGTGACTCTCAAACGTAGTGGTCAGATTGTCTATGGTTAATACTCTGTTTTCTTTCATCTCCACTCCTCCTATTTGCCTGCGTCCATGACACGGGGATCTACATAGATCCGAAGCAGATTGCCCAGTTTGTTGAATGCAAAGATGGTCAGCATGATCAAAAGACCGGGGATGATCGCCATGTAAACGGCATTCTGCAGGTTACTCTGCGCACTCTGCAGTAATTTTCCCCAGGAAGACAGCGGTTCCTGAATACCTATCCCTAAGAAACTCAGGGATGACTCTGTCATGATCGCATTGGAGATACTGGTGGTCGCTGCGATGATGATCGTCGGCAGTACCGAAGGAATCAGATGACGGAGTACCATTTTAAATAACGGCACGCCGGCAAAGTCCGCATAGAGGACGTACTCCCTCTCTTTGACGGACATAACCTCCGCACGCACCAGGCGGGCAATTTCCATCCAGGAGAAGAATCCGATCACGATAATAATGGACACCAGTCCCTGTTTGAAGAAAATACTGATAACTGTAACCAGAATCAGCCACGGAATGGACTGCAGAATGTCAACGATCCGCATCAGGATACCATCTATGATACCGCCGAGATAACCGGCAAGGATCCCAACAGTGACACCGATGGTCACACTCATCAGCATGGCAAGCACGCCGACCAGCAGGGACACACGGCCTCCGTAGATAACACGTGCCAGATAATCACGACCCACTTCATCGGTTCCGAAAATATGGGCACTGCTTGGTGCCTCTAACATATGAGCGACATCGGTTTTATTCGGTTCCAGCGGGAGTACCGGAGCCAGTAAGGATAATATCAGGATCAGTGCAAGGAAGATAATAGAAAATATTGCGATTTTGTCGTGTTTTAATGCCTCCCAGACATTTTCCAGACGTTTTTTTTGAGAATGATTCATTGCCATACGATTACCCCATCTTTCTGATACGCGGATCTGTCACGCAGTATAAAATATCGGACAGCAGGTTTCCCAGGACTACCAGGGTGGAAGACAATATCAAAACGATCATAACAATCGGATAGTCCATACCCTGCACCGCCTTGATAAAATACGGTCCGATACCCGGCCAGCTGAATACGGTTTCCGTGATAACCGCACCTGTTACCAGCGTTGGCAATGCCATACCCAGTTTTGTGATAACCGGAAGCAGTACGTTCTTACAGACATGTTTGAACATGATCTCTGCTTTGGAAGCACCAAATGCCTTCTGTACCATAACATAATCCTCGGAGTACTGTGTGATCGTGGAAGAACGCACATAACGCACATTGTCCGGGATAAATGCCAGTGTCAGCACCAGATACGGTGTAATAAAATGCAACAGGAAATCAGACAAGGTATTCACGCCTACCGTATGCATGCCAAGGATCGGAAGGATCCGCAGTTTATAGCCGAACAGATAGATAAAGAGCATCGCTACCCAGAAAGTCGGCATCGCGATCCACAGGGAACAGATCCCGTCGATCAGTTTGTCCAGCCATTTGTTTTTGTGAGAACCGGCCACCAGACCCAGCACGATTGAGATCACATAGGCCGTCAGATAAGACGGCAGCACCAGCTTGATCGTGTTCGGGATTCTTGTCGCCAGCTCATCGAAAATATTCGTTTTTGTCACGATAGAATAGCCGAAGTTTCCATTTAGGATTCCTTCCAGCCAGCGGATATACTGCACATAGACCGGCTGATCATAGCCGTATTTTTCACGGATCATCTGTACCATCTCCGGAGACATCTTTGGAGTTGTCATGGCATCAATTGCATCATACGGTGCCAGATGAATCAGAGAAAAACACAGGATCGTGATCACGATGATCAGTGGGATCGCAGTAAGAATACGTTTGAAAATATACTTTGCCATACCTTTTTCTCCTTTTGTTTTTCATTCTTAAGCCCAAAAAGCGGAACTCTTCGCCTGTTTCAGAAGAATTCCGCCCTCATTATAAATAGTGTCTAATCTTTGATGATTACTTATTCAGCAATTTTCAGACTGGAAGTATCCTCGAAGGTATATACCGGAACAAGTCCTGTATCTTCCACACCCTGGATTCTGTTGTTTACAACCAGGATCTTGTTGTTGGAAATGATCGGATAGAAAGCACCTGTATCCTGGACAGCTGCCTGCAGTTTTGCATAGGTTTCCTTTCTTGCAGACTCATCCAATTCAGAACGACCTTCCTCAAACAGCTGATCGATGGTATCGTATCCACTGTAGTGCATGTAGTTGTAAGCACCATCATTTTCAAACAGGCTGGAGAAGGTATCCGGGTCAATACCCATGATATAACCGCCCAGATACATATCGTACTCGTTATCCGGATCCTTCATTGCGTTTGCAATGGCTGTTCCGTCTCCGCCGGCAAGTTCTACGGTTACTCCAACTTCCTTCAGCTGTTCCTGAATCAGCAGAGCCTGTGCGGACTGTACCGCATCACTGGACATATAACCAAGTTTCAGCTTCAGACCACTTACGCCTGCATCTTCCAGCATGCTTTTTGCTTTGTCAACATCCTGCTCGTATTTTTCCACACCATCTTCTGTATAGAACTGGCTGTTTGTTGGCAGGAAAGTATACGGAATACTATAATATTCAGAAGATTCAAACGCTGCATCATCCATGGCTTTTCTGTCCATAGCATACAGCAGTGCTTTACGGACTTTTTCATCTGTTACACGATTGCAGTTGATCTCCAGATAGCCAACACGTCCTTCACTGTAGGAGTAAGTAGACAGGTTGCTTGCATCCAGATCCAGCTTTTTCACCTGCTGCGGTGTCATCTGGTAAGCATCTACTTCACCATTCTGCAGGGCAAGGATTGCTGTGTCTGCGTTCTCGATAATCTGGAATACAACATTTTTGATTGATGGTTCGCCCTTATAATAATTCTCGTTTGCTTCGAATTTCAGATATGAGCCTGACTGATAGTCTACCAGTTTGTAAGGACCGGTTCCTACGGAGTTCATGTTGTAATCGTTATGCTCAAAATCTGTGACATCTTTGTAGATGTGCTCCGGCATAATGAAAATCTGACTTAACATCTCGATAGCCGTAGGTGTTACGAACGGGAATGTGAAAGATACGGTGTAGTCATCCACTTTTTCCACTTTTACCGTTCCCTGATCGTAAACCAGCTGAGAATAAGCCCAGCCAAGGTTATCCTCCTGTTCCATGGCTTCGTATGTGAATACCACGTCATCTGCGGTAAATGGTTCACCGTCAGACCATTTCACATCATCTCTCAGTTTAAATGTATAGGTCAGATTGTCATCGGATACGCTATAATCTGTAGCCAGGAACCAGTTAATTCCATCGGCATTATTCATATACAGTGGGGAGTAGATCATCTTTACAGTAGATAATCCCCAACGGTCAGATGTTGTAATAACATTGACAGTCTCTGTGGGGTCCCCGGAGATGGCATAGGTAAATGTGCTGTCACCAGAAGTCTCTGTGGTAGCTGTACTGCTGTCGGCAGTGGTTGTGCCTGCTGTACTGTCATCTTCTGCAACCGGATCTTTTCCGCCACAGGCTGTCAGACTTGCTGCAAGCATCGCTGTCAGAGTAAGTACAGATACAAGTTTTTTGAATCTTTTCATTTTACTCTTTCTCCTCCTTATTTGGCCTGATTTTTTAACAATCATACTTTATCATGTTAGCAAAGGAAGGTACATTTGTCAATTCATTTTCGCCATAAACATAGTTTTTTGGTATGTTTCTGATTCGTTCACTGATAATATCCCGCGAGGTGTTTTTGGTATTGTTCTCACAAATCGAAAAAAGCCCGGAAATAACCGGTGATTTTTCCGGTTTCCGGACTTTTCTCAGGTCATCAGCTGCTTTTTCACAGCTTCTGACTTCACATGCCATCTTCACATTTCTTGTTGTTATATTTTTTACGCCCTGTCCCAGAAGCTCCCGGAACCGTTCCTCATCATTGACGGTCCAGACGGACAGATCAATATCATTTTCACCGGTCACACGGATAAATTCTTCTGTGGCAATCTTTTCATTTACATTCACGGTATGTATTCCGTATTTTCTGCAGGCTCTGCTGATTTTGTATGCCGCCTGTTCAAAAAGAAGATCCTCTTTTTGTTCCTTATAAATATCCGGAAGATATTCCTCGATGTTCCAGAACACTTCCACATCTCTCCAGATACAGGATTCTGTCACCGGAACCGGACGGACACTTCCGGAATAAAGGATCTGCTCTGTCTTCAGTCCGGATATCAGGGCCAGCTGACGAACCGCCACTTCCAGCCCACACTCTTTCAGATCGCAGTTGATCCGCATCCCCGGATATTTTCCCATCATACGGAATACATCGGCAAGACGTACCGCATCTTCATCTGTCTTATCGTGGGACAGAATCAGAATTCCGTTTTCTCCCATCCGCACATCTACTTCCAGTGCATCGGCTCCTGTCTGCATCGCATACGCTACGAATTCCAGACTGTTTTCTTTCGTTCCGTCCGCTCCGGAATGGGCGGTTATCATAGTCTCTCCCATTATTTTTCCCAGTCCTTTTCTTTCAGATTTGTATAGATATAAACTGCTGCAGACACTGAACAGATCAGGAACATGATCACAGACAGTGCTGCGGAACGATTGTAGGACAGATATTTGTTAAACTGATCGTACAGAGCGATACCGAGCATCTTCGGTGAGTTGCCGCCCATCAGGTACGGAGTGGTAAAGGAACCCACATTGGACATAAATACAAACGTGGATGCCACCACCACATCTTTCATGGACAGTGGCAGGATCATGCTGGTGAAGGTTTTCCATCTTCCCGCACCGCTGTCTCTCGATGCCTCAATGATCGAATCCGGGATCGCTCCCAGTCCTGCGGCGATCATCATGGTTGCAAACGGGATGTTAAACCACATATTCATCACGATGATACCACTTGCATGATACATCAGCCCCAGCTTGATGTCCAGTCCGAACAGCAGACCGATCCGGTTGATCAGTCCAGAATCACGGATGATCGTGATCATCGCATACACGGCACACATGGTCGGTACAAATCGCGGAAGCAGATACAGCATGCCGATGGCTCTCGAGATCCGGGATTTGACAAACCGCAGATACAGTGCCAGAAGATACGCCAGCACAATGGCGATCACAACCGTCACGATGACGACAAACAGGGTGTACAGCAGGTTGTTTCTCTGTGCGGTTTCGGTAAAAAAGTAGGTATAGTTTGCTGTGGTAAATGCGCCGGTATCCTCATCCTGAAAACTCTGGATCACTGCGGATACGATCGGATAAGCGACCGTCAGCATTACCACCAGGAATGCCGGCAGCACCATTCCGTACGCTGCCAGCAGTCCTTTTGTCTTATTCTTCATATTTGCTCCTTTGGATCTGACTCTAGTTCAGAGTTCCGATCTCGTTATCCCATTTTTCGTTGAAGTCTGTAGACAGATCTCCGATAGACATGATACGGAAGTTGCTGACATCCAGGCTTTCCACATCTTCATAACCGGTCATATCCAGCTGTGCGGTATCGATCAGCGGAATTGCTGCCATCTGTTTTACCAGAATCTCCTGTGCATCTGTGGTAAGGATGTAGTTCATGAATGCGTAAGCGCCTTCTTCGTTGGAACCGAAGGTCGGGATTGCCAGAGACTGGAGAGAACCGGTCAGAGACGGATCGATCTGTGTGATCTTAATGGTGTCTTTTAAGGTTCCTTCCGCTCTCTGGGACAGTACCATATCTGCCCAGTTCGGACACATATCGATCTCACCCTGGTTCAGCAGGTCCAGAGCACCCTGGTTTTTGCTCGGGTAAACCACAGAACCGCCGGACTGATACATATACGGGTGAATGGATTTCAGGAAGTCAAATCCTTCGGTCCACTGGTCTTCCCAGGAAGGATCGTCAGAGGTAATCGCCTCTTCCGGCATGTAGTTGTATACGGAAGTACGCACGAAAGAATCTCCGGCTCCACCGGTTCCCGGTGCATTGTAGGCGAATCTTCCCGGGTTATCCTTCATCCACTGTACCAGCTCATCCATAGTCTTCGGCGGTGTCGGTACTTTTTCGGAATCGTAAGCCAGAATAACGGTAGTTCCACGATAAGCCTGTACATAATCCGTTGCCAGAGCGCTTTTTGCTTCTACATTTTCAGAATTCGGGATTTTGTTCTTATCCAGTTTTACAAAAGCTTCCTCTCCGATCTGGGAAATCACTTTGGACAGATCATCACCACCCAGATCTACCAGATCATAATCTGTATCCGTCTGTTTTGCTTTGTAAGCGGCTGCCAGCATATCTGTCATGGACTGTGTTCCGGTACCACTCAGCATAAACTGCAGTTCTGCCTGATATTTGTCTGCATATTCGGAATTATTATTAAAATCATCGATCAGTGTCTCAAAAACCTGACGTACATTATCAGAACCACTGGCCCAGATCGTCAGTGTTGATTTTCCATCTGTACTTTCCTGTGTCTGTGCACTGTCTGTACCTGCACCGTCAGAACCTCCCTGTGCACCTGTTCCACATCCTGCCATAGATACCAGCATCATTCCGGCAAGCATCGCTGCCATTACTTTTTTCATTTTCATTTTTTCATTTCTCCTCATTTGCTTTTGTTATGGATTCTTCTATATGATGATGTCAGAAGCAGACATTAGCTGCCCCCGGCTTATTGTCTCACTGTCTTACGCAGCCTGGGAAAATACCGTGTGTTTTCCGATCGTGAGATTTACCAGATCTCCCTCGCGAAGCTGATCACTCAGTTCCCGGTCGACATAACATTTGATGATCTCATTTCCACGCTGTACTGTCAGAACCACATAATGGCCGAGCATCATGATCGTGCGGACAACTGCTTCCATCGGACCGTGTCCCTTGTTGACTACGATATCCTCCGGACGGACTGCAATCGTGCTGCCGCCATTCCGGATAAAGTTCATCTCCCCGATGAAGGATGCCACATGAAGGGTTGCCGGGCTGTCGTAGATTTCTCCCGGTGTTCCTACCTGATCAAATTTTCCTTTGTTCATAACCACGATCCGGTGGGACAGTGCCATCGCCTCCTCCTGGTCATGGGTTACGAAAATAACCGTGATACCGAGGTCGCTCTGGATCTTTTTCAGCTCCTCACGCATCTGCTGGCGGATCTTCGCATCCAGTGCGGAAAATGGCTCGTCCAACAGTAACAGAGATGGTTTTAACAACAGGGAGCGGGCAATCGCGATTCGTTGCTGCTGACCACCGGAGAGCTGTCCCGGATATTTTTTCTCAAAACCGCTCATGGAAACCAGTTCCAGCATCTTTTTAATCTCTGCATCTATCTCTTTTTTCGGAATCTTCCGCAGTTTTAAGCCGAATGCCAGATTTTCATAGATGGTCATATGCGGCCAGAGATTATAACTCTGAAACACCATAGCGGTCGGTCTTTTTTCCGGTGGCAGATTCACAATGGACTGTCCGTCCACCAGAATATCCCCGTCAGTCACATCCATGAACCCACCGATGGTTCTTAAGATCGTGGATTTTCCACATCCGGAAGGTCCGAGGAAGGTTACGATTTCTCCTTCGTACACTTTCAGATTAATGTGTTCCACACCGTCTCCGTTATCGTATTTTTTTGCCATATCTTTTAATTCCAGTTTTACTTTTCGTTCTTCCATACTAACTTCTTTCTATCCTCCTGGATATTCTTTCACTTTTTATTTCATCTTGAAACCACCGGCAATTGCTTCCGGTCCGATATATTTTCTCATCACAAAGATCAGCAGTGCCGACGGAATGATCAGCAGAATGGCAAATACCGCACCGATCTGGATCGCGGAGCTGTCAAGCACGATTCCGTACATGGCTACCGGCATGGTCTGGATTCTCGCAAGACCTACCAGCATCGTTCCCTGTGCCTCTTCCATGGAACCAAGGAAGGTGTACAGGGTAGCAACTGCGATTCCCGGCATCGCCATCGGCAGTGTCACCTTGAAGAAGGTACGGACCGGACTTGCACCAGCATCCCTCGCAGCTTCCTCCTGCTGCCGGTGTACGTTGCGGAACGCACTCGAGGGCAGCCATACCATAAACATCATGGAGTTGATCATGTGAATGATAATTACTCCGGCATATGTTCCCATCAGTCCGTATTTGTAAAATAAAACGGCGATGGAAGTGTAGATGCCCAGCTTTGGGAATGCATTGGTCAGCAGGAAGGACAGCATAAATACTTTTCTTCCCGGATACTGAAATCTCGCCAGTGAGTACGCCGCCGGAATACAGAAGATCATCGAGATCACAGTCGTCGCAATCGCGATGATAAAGGACTGGATCATCGAAGACACCAGACTCTTCTGTCCGAACACATACCCCCACCACTTAAAGCCCCACTCCTTTGGAAGTACTGACGGCACATTATATTCATTTGCAAACGCTAACATCAGCATATTCAACAGCGGTCCGTAAAAGAATAAGATAAATACGGCCAGCAGGATAAATTCCAGAAACTTCTTCTTTCCAACGGCATGATAAAACCGTCTCGGATTTAACATCTTAAACATCTTTTTCGTTCTCCTTTCCGAAAGACAGAGTATCATGCCCGGGCGGGGTGCTTCTATCGTAGTTTTGTAAAGTTGTGTTAATTTTTCGTAATTCACATACAATTTACAGAACTTTTATTTGGGCATTGCGGACGAACCAAATACGCTCCGCACGCTTTGCTCATTATCACAGCATTCGCTCGCCATGGAACTTGCAGGCAATTATTGATATGCAATGCCAAAAAAGAACCTGCCAGCAGTTCATAATTCTCTGCTGACAGGTTCTGTCATTCTTTTTTATCTTTATTTTTTTCCTTAATTAAATGCAAACACTGCAACTTCATATGGAGCCAGCGGATATGCCACATGGTATGGCTGTCCGTCACATTCTCCCTTGACCGGTTTGAATACCGGATTGTCCACATGATGCTGTCCGCCGTAAGCCGGGTCTGCACTGCTCAGGATTAATTTACACTGTTTCTTCTGCGGTACACCTACCCAGTAGTCTTTCCGTTCTACCGGAGTAAAGTTGCAGACAAACAGCAGGTTGTTTCTTTTCGTCGGTGACCAGCGGATGAAACTGTAGATGCTTCTGTCTGCATCATTGGCATTGATCCACTGAAAACCATCATAGCCATTGGCATCCGCATACAGTGCCGGATATTTTTTATACATCATCTGCAAATCTCTTACATAATCCTGTAACTGCTGATGTCTTGCCTCACGGAGCAGATACCAGTCAAGCTCTCTCGCCTCACTCCACTCCTGAAACTGTCCGAACTCCTGTCCCATAAAAAGCAGTTTCTTACCCGGGTGACCCATCATGAAGGAATATCCGGCTTTCAGATTCTCAAATTTGTCATCGTACTCTCCGGGCATCTTGTTGATCATGGAGCATTTCAGATGGACAACTTCATCATGAGACAGTACCAGAATATACTCCTCGCTGAAGGCATACGTCATGGAGAAGGTCATCTTATTATGGTTGAATTTTCTGAAATACGGATCCAGTTTCATATACTCCAGGAAATCGTGCATCCATCCCATGTTCCACTTAAACGTGAATCCGAGACCGTTCTCTTTTTCCACATCTCCGGTTACTTTCGGCCATGCAGTAGACTCTTCAGCGATCATCATGGTTCCTTTGTTTCTTCCAAGAATCAGAGTATTCAGATGCTTGAAAAATTCAATAGCCTCCAGGTTCTCGTTACCGCCATATTTGTTCGCGATCCACTGTCCGTCTTTCTTTCCATAATCCAGATACAGCATGGACGCCACTGCATCCACACGCAGACCGTCTACATGGAACTCTTCGATCCAGTACAGTGCGTTCGCGATCAGGAAATTCTTGACTTCGTTTTTTCCATAATTAAAGATCTTGGTACCCCAGTCCGGATGCTCTCCCTGACGTGGGTCAGAATGCTCGTAGATACAGGTTCCGTCAAACTCTGCCAGTCCGTGAGCATCTTTCGGAAAATGCGCCGGTACCCAGTCGAGGATGACACCGATCTTATTTTTATGTAAATAATTGACCAGATATTTGAATTCTTTCGGAGATCCGAAACGGGCGGTCGGTGCATAGTAACCGGTAACCTGATAACCCCAGGAACCGTCAAACGGATGCTCCGCGATGCCCATCAGTTCCACATGAGTATAACCCATACGTTTTACATAATCTGCCAGCTCATGTGCCAGTTCCCGATAGCTGTAGAAGCCGTCCGGATCTCCATCGGAAGCCGGATGCTTTTTCCAGGAACCCGGATGTACTTCATAGATGGAAAGAGCAGCTCTTCTCGGATCCGTCTCTTTTCTCTTTTTCAACCATGCGGCATCGCCCCATTTGAAACCTGTGATATCCGCGATACGTGATGCATTGCCCGGGCGCATCTCAGACCAGCTTGCATAAGGATCTGCTTTGTACAGCAGTCTTCCGTCCATGGCACGGATACAGAATTTATACAGATCTCCCACTTTGGCTCCTGCAACAAAAGTCTCCCAGACACCGATCGGTCCTGTCTTTTTCATCGGATGGCGCTCCGGATCCCAGTCATTAAACTCACCGACAACAGAAACATCCTCTGCGTTCGGTGCCCATACTGCAAAATACGTGCCGCTTTTTCCATTCTGTGTTACCGGATGCGCTCCCAGTTTCTTATAAATATCATAATGCGTTGCCTGACCAAACAAATATTGATCCAGTTCCCCAAACTCCATCTTTGCCATATCCCCGTCTCCTTTTTCTTTTATCTTAACTGTCTTTCCAGTTATTTTTCACACTCATACATGCAACTGTTCCATACTTTCGCAGTTATGAATAAATACCGTACAGGAACTGCCGGACGATCTCATACGTTCTCTGATCCGTCATCACCAGTCCGTGTTCTTCATCCTGCTCTCTTCCCAGCATCATCATATGGGAATCCAGAATCCCCATGAAGCTGACCGCGAACTGCTCCTGACGGCCGCCCATATTTCCCAGACGATCTGCAGAATCCTCGAAGATCCGCACCACAAGCTGGTAATACTTCTGGATCAGCGGATACACCGTACGGAATCCTTCCGATTTTTTTCCGGAATAAAACTGACTCAGCATAAACAGATAAAACTGCCAGTGGCTTCCCGCAAAATCAAAATATGCTCTCGCCACACGATATAACACCTGCGGGACATCCCCCGGTTCTTCCACTGCTTTTTCCAGCATCTCTTCCAGAATACGACTGTTCTCCTCAAGGATCGTTTCCATCAGTCCCTGCTTGCTTCCAAAATAATAATACAACGTCGGTTTTGTAATTCCGGACTGTTCTGCAATCTCCTGCACCCCCACCGCATCATATCCACGGGCACAAAACAGTTCCAGCGCTTTTTCCATGATCAGCTGCCGATTATCCATCTGTCTCAGCCCCTTTCCTTATATTTATCAGCTGTTGATCCGTAATTTTCCAGGGTAATCCCCTGTCTTTTTATATTATACCAATCGGTATATAAGGTGTCAACGCAATCTTCTCTTTCTGATTCTTGCTTTTTTACCAAAAAAAGTAATTATTTTTCATTAATTTTCACAAAATCTTCAGATATGTTTTCCTGTATTTGTGGTACAATAAAATCTGAAATTCTAACAAGGGGGAGTGAACTATGAAATGTCCATCCTGTGGTGCTGAAGTCACCGGTCGTTTTTGCAGCTACTGCGGTGCACCGCTTCCGGCCGCTTCCAATGACAATACTTCAGTCACAAAAAATACAGATACCGATCGTCTGGTGGATGACTGGCAGTCCTTCGATGATTATGTAAATCGCGACTTATCAAAACCAGTCGCTGATAATGGCAACGGTACCGGTAGTCCTGCTTCCGGTAAAAATGAGACTCCCGCTGCCAGACGTCGGGAAGAGAACAAAAAAAATCCAAATTCCGGTTCCGGCAGATCCAGAAATACTGCCACAAACCAGCATACGATTCATAAAACTACCACGCAGAAAACCAAAACCAAGCGAAAAAAGAAGAAAAAAGGAGGCGGACTCCTATCTGCAGCCACTTCTTTAACCACCGGAAGCGTAAAACTGGGAGGCACCCTGTTTTATCTTGTGATCCAGTGGATCTGCGTAGCCCTGATGGCTTTGTCCACCCTTCGTATGGCACAGAACTTCTGGGCCAACCGGGTGACCCTTGGCTCCATCGCCGGAGTAGTCCAGGAAAAGAATTATGCCCAGGGAATCTATCTGATTGGGGCACTGATCTGTGTGGGCTTTGGTTGTATCCAGGCACTGTGGATCGCCAGCAGAAAACGTATGCCGGATCACGGCAAGATCCGCCAGGTAGATATGGGACGGGGGCTGTTCGGTTTCGTTGTTCTGGTTCTTCTGGCATTTGTATCCACTTATGCCTATCCCATCCTTCCCGCCAGCCCGGCTCCGCTGGAAGGAGCCAAATTGTTCTTCCATATCGTGGATGATCTGGGCAAATCCTTTTTGTTCATGAATGTGATCGGAGCAGTTTTGTGTGTGGTGCGTAAGATGGGGACACGGTAGTCGCCAGGGTACCATGCAGACACAGACTTTGGCTCGTTGCTCGCGTAACTTAAAAAGCAGAGGAAATCGTTCTTCATGAACAGATTTCCTCTGCTTTTTTTCACATATTCAGGCAAAACAATTCGTTTTTATCTCGGCCAGCGATCTTCTTTACCAGGAAGTTCCGGGAAGCTGTTATGTGGTTCTGCCTGATACCAGTATGCCACAC
>OLQG01000409.1_pt1 | contig 35679 bp, 18 predicted proteins | sample 1672221 | NCBI WGS metagenome assembly OLQG01 (sample SAMEA3136660, study PRJEB25190) | human gut metagenome | biome: human gut; feature: human-associated habitat; material: faeces | place: Austria | collected 2013
TTCCAGACAGTGATGACAGTAAATTTATTCTGTCAAGCAATATGGAATATATTACCGGATATCTGATGCAGGAAGGAACGCCTGCATCAGGCGAAAAAACAAAGGAAGCCCCAAAAGAAACAAAAAAAACAATCTCTCCAGAGGATATCAAGGTTGAAATTGAAATACATTCTGAAGAAAAAAGATGAGTGTAAGAACCGGTGCGAGAGTGCCGGTTTTTGCCTGTTCTTTTTTTGAAAAAAGGAGAGAAAAATGCAAAAAAAATTATCAAATATAATACGAAAAGCGGCTTTTTTTATGATTCCGATTGCATCAGCAATATGTTATGCAGGAATCTCAGATGATGTGTATGCCAGCAGCGAAACAACAGAAGATAGCCTTATTTACAATTTCAGGGATGCGAAAAAAGAAGGTACGATAACTTTTGTTAAGCGCTGGAAAGACGGAAAAAAGGAAGAAGACCGAAACATTCCAAATATAGAGATAAGTACGAAAAAGCCGAGAAAAAATGTCAGCGGATATACTGTTATATTTCACGGAAATGGGATGACGTTTGCTGATGGCAGCACTGAAAACGAGATGCTGTTCAATAGCAGTATGAATATCATTGGCGGACAATACAAAGTTCCAGGGGAAGCATATGCCTTCTGGTATACTGAACCGGAATGCATCAATAAAGTCAATGTATCAAGTACGGGAATACCAGATTTGCAGCTTGATGGAGATATTAATCTGTATGCGAGAGCTGTCACATTTGTTACAAAAACTGGAACAGAATTCAATAATGCAATACCTGACAATATGACATCTGTAATATTTACTGATGAGGAAATGCCTGATGGAGCTGAAATTATAAATGTTGATGAAGATAATGATGGTGGAGTAGTGGCATGGACTGAAGGTAATATAATGAAGGTATCCACTCAGATTGAAGGAATCCCGATTCAGTTTAATTCAGATTGCGAAGTTATGTTTGGAAACAAATCAAATTTAAATTCAATAGAGTTTGATAATATTGATACATCAAAAGTGGAAGAGATGGGAAACATGTTTAAAAGCTGTAGCAGCATTGCAAATCTTGATTTGTCATCATTTAATACATCAAACACTGAAAATATGAGTTCAATGTTTAAAGGGTGCGGAAATTTAACGACCTTAAATATCTCCTCATTTAATACAGCAAAAGTTGTGTATATGAACTCAATGTTCTGGGACTGTAGAAATCTGGAAGAAATAGATGTATCAAAATTCAATACTCAAAACGTGGTAAATATGAATGATATGTTTAATTCATGCACTAAATTAAAAAATCTGGATTTAAGAAGTTTCAAGACATCAAAAGTAAGAGGAATGGGTTATATGTTTTATGGCTGCAGTAATCTTCAGGTTGCAGATGTCTCTGGATTTTCTACCGGAAATGTGACAACATTTATTGGAATGTTTTCTGGATGCAAAAGCCTTGCAATTATAGATGTTTCAAATTTTGATACATCAAATGCATCAACATTTGGAGAAATGTTCTATCAATGTAAGAGCGTGACTGAACTGGACGTGTCCAAATTTAACACATCAAAATCAACATCATTCAATCATATGTTCTGCGGATGTTCTAAAGTTGCGACTATAGATGTGTCTAAATTCAATACAGCAAAGGCAAAAATGATGCAGTATATGTTTTCCTCATGTTCCAGCCTGGTTTCAGTAGACTTATCGTCTTTTTCAACAGAAAACGTGATAAATATGGAGCAGATATTCTATGGATGCAGCCTTCTCAAATCAATAGACATGTCATCATTCAAAACGCCAAATGTAACTAATGTCTGTAATATGTTTAATATGTGTTATGCTTTAACCTCGCTTGATTTATCGAATTTTGATACATCAAAAGTAACAAATATGAACTGGACATTTTCTAACCTGCGAAGCCTGAAAACTTTAACTCTTGGAGAAAATTTTGCATTCTACGGTACGGTTCACGGTCTGACCGGAACCTGGGTTAACTCTGCGAGAGAAGAGTTCGACGCCAAAGAAATCCCGGGTAATGTAGCTGATACATATACGAAAATCTGATTAAGCCAAATTTTTTGGAGCGAAAATAATTTTCGCTCTTTTTTTTTGTTCTTTGTTTTATTTTTTCTGCATATTATATATGTTGGGATATTTTTTCGGCATATTAAATATAAGGCAAGAAAAAAGCCCGCAAAAATTAAAAAGAAGGTGGAAATAAAATAAAATGGTAAGAAGAAACAAGGTTGTCGCTATGCTGATGGCGGGACTGATGGCTGTGTCTCCAATATCGCAGCCAGTTTCAATATACGCCAGCGAATCTGATGTGGAAACTGTGGTTCAGGAGGAACCTTCTGAAGAAGTCCAGGAAGAGCCTGCTGCAGAGCCAGAAATATCAGATGAATCCACAGAACTAGAAGAGTCCTCAGCACCTCAGGAAGACATTGACATAAACTACGACGACTCTGGCGGCGATATGTTCTCAGATGGCAGCACGGAAGATTTAAGCGTATTTGACACTGAAGAACAGGAAGCAACGGTGCAGTCGCTGCAGTGGACTGGCAGAATTAATGAAACTGATATAACAGCTAAGCTGTCATGTGAAAGCGGCTCTAAAATGGATGCTTCTGATATTCTGGATATTAAAGAAACAGAAAAAGAAGCAAAAAAAGAATTAGAAACAAAAATTTCCGCAATGGCGGTAAACTCGTGTGCTTCGGTAAAATTTGGATTTGATGTAAGCCGAAAGGACAAAAATGGAGAAGAAAAAGAAAAGAATATTTCTTATAAAATTTCCTTAAATATGGCTGATATCTCAGCGTTGAAAGGTCTAAAGTTATATCACCAAAAAGAAAATGGAGATATGGAAGAACTGACATTTACAGCAGGAAGCGACGAAAACGGAGGGCAGAAAGTTGAATTTGTGTCTGCTGAAGGTCTTGGAAGTTTTGTTTTTGCAGAGATAAGTGAAGACCTAACGGTAAATGACGAACCTAATACGACAGATGCACCAAAAAACGATACTGCGGTTCAAGATTCAGAAGAAAATATTGAAGATTTGACTGTGAATACAGAAAATATTTCAGAAGAACCTCAGGTTACAGAGGAAGATGCGGCTGCAGGCAACACCCAGGAAAATCCTGATGCAGACCCAACAGGAAGTGTTATCCCTGTTGATATCAGCGAATTCCAGGTGTCATTTGTCAGCGGTGCAGAAAATGCAGACGGTAAAAATGTCTGGAATCCATCAGACCCGACGAAAGGACATTCGTTTATTTACCGTGTAAATTACACAATGTCAGGTACATTTTCAACAGATATTGGAGCCTTTAAAATAGAGCTCCCGCTACATATCCTAAAAGATAAAGATGGAAACTGGGCTGATACGTTTAACTGTCCTTACTGGTTAAGGTCGGAAGTGACAGAGGAAGATAATCCTGATTTTGTCTATGAGATAGATGAAGAAAATAATAAGGTTACAATCTATAACTATAAACCATATCCGACAGGTGAAGCTGGCTATGTAGAATTCTCTTATGAAACCACAAAAGATACAATGCAGTATCTTGACATGGGAGCATCAACAAAAGTTCATGCGAAAGTGTATGCAACAAATGAATCATCAACAGTAACGAAAGAATCAGAAGCTGATGAGGTTTATATTGATACACATGCAACAATCGCTTACACACAGAAAAAGAAGCCTACATTATATAGAGAGTGGAACGAAGCCTGGGGCGAGAAGCCGGCAGGCGCAGAAAACTATTATTATCTTGTATGGCCAATCAGGTCATATGTCAATAAGAATACTTCAATCTATGATTTCTCTTTAAGTGACATCCCAACAGAGATGGATAGCGAGGTAATCGGATATAAGTTCTTTGGACAGACGGAATTTAGCCAGGAAAGCACCATTACAGGTATCTCAATGTATGGTGATAGATATGATTATGTATTGACAAGATATAATAAAGCAAAAGCAGATGAATTGACCAACAATAAAGAAAGATATTTTATCCATAATGATATTGAAGCGACAGTAAGCCCGATTGACCAGGTTGATGAAGATTCAAAGGCAACTTCTTCATATGACTGGTTTTATGAAGCGCCAAAATATTTTGGAGGTGATGGCGATTTCTGGGCTGAAAAATATGGTGTGTATGGTGAATATACAAGGGTTGAAAGTTCTGAAGATATTTCAAACTATGCTCTTGGAGAATTTGAAAGCGGAGAGATTGATTCCCTTTCATATTTGAAATACCGTGCAATATGCGATGGTGCACCGTATGCTTACACTCTTGCTGATGGAGCAACCGGAACAGTTGATGATGCACTAAATGGACTATACTGGCAAAAGAAAGTGGATTATGACCTGATAGATAATGGAATATCAATTGAAGGAACAAAACTTGATGATGCAGATTATGATATTGGAAGAGCAGAAGTAATACCGGTAATCAAAGACGCGACTTTTGATGAATCAACTTACACATTTAAATCCAAAAAGAAAACTTCCGGATTCAATGACAGTGATAATATTGATGTGTTCGTAAGAACAGCAGATGGATGGAATAAAGCTGCAACATATAATCTAAATAATAAGATGTATGAAAATATCAATAATAAATATATCAAGAATACTGACGGAAGGATAATTGAATTTAATGCAGGCGTCAAAGCACTGGAATATAAATGCTCTCACGCTTATTTCTACACAGAACTGAATATTTATCCGGAACTGGTTCTTTACAGAACGGAACATATGCAGGAAATATTAAAAAGCAAACCGGAAAAAATAGCAGTAACCAATGAAATTGATTATATCGTGACGCAGGGAGATAAAACGATGCTCAACAGACACACTCAGGGTACTGATTACGTACAGAAAGTAACACGAGAGTCAGAAATCAAAAAAGATGTCGTAAAAACAGAAAATATAAAAAGGGAATCAAGATTTGAAGTAACCTGGAACGTGAATTTTCAGGAAAAGTATATAGATGATAAAGGCATACATTACATTTATCAGAACAGCGGAAAATTTTACGACCTGCTTCCGACAGGATGCGACTTTAATGCTGACTCACTGGTTGTGACTGAATCGGGAATCCCCCTTGGAAAAGGAGAATATGATTATAGTCTGACATATAACTATAAAAATTCCGGAAGAATACTTCTTACAGTAACGATTTCAAGTCCGACAAAAAATGAATACGCTATGCAGTACAATACTTCACATGATTATAATTCTATTAATGATTATGGAAGAAACCTGCTAAACTCAGTTGTGTATGAGTCGGGAAATACAAGAATTGGTGAAGGATTTCCGGATGATGGAGGGAATATCACTGACAAAGAAATTCTGAAAGATATTGACCCTGACACCGATGCAGAAAAGTTTGTATACTCTGAAGCCCGTTATGAAGTAAACTTCCCGGTGGCAGCAGTTACCGGATTAAAGAAACAGGTTAAGAATTCAACTTCAAAATCTTATTCTTACAATGAAGTCGTACACAAAAACGAGTGGTACAGTTATAAAGTCAGAATGACAAACAATTCTTCAACAAAAGCAAAAGATATTGTTTTCTTTGATTCACTTGAAAACTTCTATCAGAATGAAGGCCAGAGCAAGCCAACGCTTAAATCTGACTGGCATGGAGCGCTGAAAAGTGTGGATGTGTCACAGATAGAGCAGAAAGGAGCTGCACCTGTTGTGTATCTCTCAAAGCTTGAGAGCATGAATCCAAATGAACATAACGATTTGGGAGAAGTTCTGAATGGGGAGCCGGTATGGCTGGAGCTCAGTGAATTTGAAAAGAAATATGGCTTTGATAAAGCAGCAGCAATTGCGATTGACGCATCAAAGCGTGAGGATGGTTCAGAATTCCTGCTTGATGAAAAAGAATCTGTTTCTTTTGTAATCTATATGCAGGCACCCTCAGAAGATACCAGCGGGGAAAAAGACCCGGTGGCATACAATAATATCTTCGTAAGAAGGACTGCAATCAAGGAAATCGGAAATGAAGTAAAAGAGATAAACCAGTTTTATCACCAGGAATACACTCAGGCACATTATAGAGTATCAGGGGATTTCGATTTTAAAAAAGTTGATGCGACAGACGTTGAAAGTGTAATAAAAGGTGCTACATACAAACTGACAGGAACATCAGATTATGGAACATTCTATGATGAGGAGCGTACTTCCAATAAAAAAGGAAAAATAAACTTTAAAGAAATAGAAAAAGGAAAATATGAACTGAGGGAAGTTTCCTGTTCTGATGACTGGCTGCTTGATAAAAATGTCTATACCGTTGTGATTGACGGAAAAGGCAATGTCGAGATTGCCGGACTGGCAGTAGAAAATGGTGAGTATGTCCTTACTGACGAACCAAGATACCATGCTGACATTGTTTTTCAGAAAATCAATCCGGTGACAAACGGAAGTGTTGAAGGGGCAGTATTTAAACTAACAGGAATATCAGATTACGATAATGATTATACACTGTATGCCAAATCAAATAAGATTGGCCGTGTCTCATTTAAAAATATTGATATGGGAACATATGAACTGAAAGAAGTTGAAGCTCCGGAAGGATACATCAAAAACAAAACGGTATTTACCGTAAAGATTGATGAAAACGGCAGAGTATCAATGTTTGACGGAGATAAGAAACTTGAAATGAACAATGCTGATATCTACGAGATAGAGAACGAACCTTATCATAGTGTAAGATTCCTAAAGAGCAGTACTTACGGCGATAATATTTATCTTGAAGGTGCAGAATTTAACCTTTCCGGAATCTCAGATTACGGAACAAATGTAAATATGACGGCTATGTCAGGAAAAGCCGAAGATGGCGGACTGGTCGTTTTTGCCGAACTGGAGCCAGGTGTTTATACCCTTAAGGAGACGAAGGCACCGGAAGGGCACTATCTTGATGAAAAGCCTTATAAAGTAACTCTTAAAAAAGATGGAACATTTACGATTGACGGTCTAGAGAAAATCAGATTCGGAGATACGACAGATGGGAGTGAAGCGAAATGACAAAAAGGAGTGACAACACTAAGCCAGGGAGTACTTCCCTGGCAAAGGTGTTTTTAATACTATTTAGTTTAATATGTTTATTTATGACAGGAGTATCTGTTGTGTCTGCTGACGATGCTGTTTATTCCACGGCCGGAGGGACCTGGATTAAGGCTAACGACAAGACCTGGACAATGGATAAAGACGGAGATGGAAAAACAGACGTCACACTGATTAAAGAAGGCGATGAATGGAGGTATATATTTAATGTTGCAGACGATTCAGCGATGTATTATGGATGGGAAAAAACGTTCCGGATGGGTACGAGATTGAAAACGGATATGGAACAAAAGAAAACCCGGCATTAAATATCCAGTATGCGCATACTTCCAATATAGACAATGATGGAGTACAGAATGGGAATTACACAGGCGGGGCTGACACAAATAAAGTTTTTTCAATTCCTGGCTCTTCTGCAATAATGATGAAACTGACAGCTGACCTGGCTGATGAAGATTATCTTGTTGTCTGGACCGGAAACCATCCGGATTATACGGCAGCAGACGATGCTGTAAAAGGAACAAAAATAATCGGAGAAGTAGATGCAAAAGAATACACATTCAATGATAATACAATCACGATTGGTTTTCATTCCGAAAAAGATGGTGAAAAAAGTTATGGATATTATGCTGTTATCAACAGCGATAAGAACCAGAACGGCCTGATGGCGACAAATGTGGCTACAGAGGAACCGATTCCCGCCACAGGAAGCTTAATCGTTACTAAAAAGGTAACGGAAGCCGACGGAACAGAGTCAACAGATAATAATGTGTTTAAGTTTGATGTTGAATTCACATCAGATAACGCGGACACAATCGCAGCACTTACAGAGAAAAAGGTTTACGGTGACGTGACTGTGGAAAACGGCAAAGGTTCTTTCTACCTTTCAAACGGGCAGCAGGTAAAAATGACAGGCCTTCCGGCCGGGATTTCTTACAAAATCATGGAGGAAGAAAATACAGATTATGAAATTTCCTGGACTGCAGATTCCGGCGTCATTACAAAAGACACCGAAGCATCAGCCGTATGTATAAACAAAAAGAAGCCAAAAGAAGAGGTAAAAAGACAATCTTTAACAGTAAAAAAGGAAGTAAAAGAAGCAAAAAACGGAGCAGAGGAAAGTTTTGTATTTCACGCAGCGTTTGAAGGGCTGGAAGAAAACGCAGAATATAAATACAAAAAAGGAAAATCAGAAACGGCTTTCTCTTCTGATGAAACTGGTATTGCAGATGTTTCTTTTGAGCTAAAAGATAAAGAATCCGTCATCTTCGAAGGCCTCCCGGTGGGAAGCAGGTATCAGATAACAGAGGACAGGAATAACTATGCTGCATCTTATGAACTCACTGATTTTGTGAATGCAGTGCAGCAGAAACAGAATAACGATGAAGTAAACAAATCCTTATCAACCGGAACAGAAATCGTTGACGCAGATGAAAATGCAATTGTCACATTTATCAATACCGGAAAAGAGCCTGAAATTCCAGAGGCAAAAACAACAAAAATAAGAATCAAAAAAGTATGGAACGACAACGAATCAAAGACAAGACCGGCCGCAATCACTGTATATCTTATGCAGGATGAAAATATCATTAAAAACATTACATTAAATAATGATAATGGATGGCAGGCTGATTTTGACGGGCTGGATGTGTTCCAGGAAGACGAAACAACAGAATATAAATATTCTGTTCAGGAGGAAAAAGTTGACGGCTATACTTCTGAGATTACAGAAAGTACTGTTAAGGAAAATGGCGAAAGCATAAAACTTTTCACCATTACAAACACTGCGGTATCAACCGGAGCGATTAAGGTGACAAAAACAGTTGAGGGCGAGAATGCCGAGGTAGATAAGGCATTTAAATTTAATATCACCCTTCAGAAAGACGGCCAGCCGGTGACAGGTGTTTACAATCTTGACAGCAAATCCGGAACAAGAACAGGAACTATCGCTTTTGATGAAAACGGCAAGGCTTCATTTGAATTGAAGCATAACGAATCAATCGTAATCTCAGGTCTTCCAATCGGTGCTTCATATGAAATCGCAGAGAATCCATATAAGTACTATACCGCATCAGATGAAGGTAAATATTCCGGAGTAATCCCTGATGGAACTGCAGAAGTCAATGTGGTAAATACGCATAAAGAAATGTACAACATCTCTGTTACTAAAACAGTCAAAGGAAACCAGGGAAACAAAACAAAAGAGTTTGATTTTGTCCTGAAACTTACGGCAGGAGATGGAATTGAACTTCCGGCAGCGATAGAATACAAAAAAGGAAAGGAAAGCGGAAAAATAGACTTAGCAAATGGCGAGGCAGAGTTCAAACTTACACACGGAGAGAAACTCACATTCAAAGACCTGCCGGCAGGTATTGGCTATGAGGTGACAGAAAACGGTGCAGAAAATGACGGATATACCGTCAGCAGCGCAAATGCTTCAGGCGTGGTTAAGGCAGATGTGAATGTTTCTTTTGTAAATACGAAAAATGTTGGAATCCCAACGTCATCCATGACCAATACGATTGTGATGCTACTTATTGTATGCATTGCAGTTTGCGGTGTGGTGTATGGTATAAGGAAGAGGAGATAAGAAAAATATGAAGACGTGGCTATGTAATGGCTGCGTCTTTTTTTTGTGTTGCCAAGCGCCTAAGTACGCTCCATCGCTTCGCAAAAGAAAATAAAAAGTTTTTCAAAAAACGTCACACTCTTGGAATTATTTTGCATATTAATTGTAGAGCATACAAACAGAACATAAGAGGCATTTAAGAAATAAGTGGGAATTCTCGGATATTTAATTGCCGAGATGGAAACGCCTAGATATACAAATAAACAAAAATATCGCTTGCGATTTATTGATTTCTCTACGCTTCGGCGTAGAGAAATTTTTATTTTCTGCAAAAATTTTTCGCAAGAAAAATCGTCCCGTTTGAGATTTTTTCGGCATATTAACTGTGTAAGAAAAAAGCAGGAGGTTTTGATATGGCAAAGAAAAAATCCATACGGGTTGATTTTGTAAAATCTTGTATTACATATAACAAACTGAATACAATTGCTAAAAGTGCCATATCAGACATGCAGTCTTTTGGTAACCCGATAACCTTACCGGTGGAACACCGGAGTAGCCTGCCGAGCTACGGGGTCACGCTTACAGACGTGGCGTAATATGTTACCCGGATAGACAGGAAAAAAGAGAACCTGCGGGTTCGAAGCCTGTGTCTTTAGACTGTCTTCTTCGGAAGCCTGTTTCTTTAGATGCGGGTAGTTCACGAATGCTCAAATAAAAACATGGAGTGCTAAAAAAACTAAAAAAATATTTTTCACAGAAACACCACATTTTTTAATTATTTTGCATATTAAATATAGAGCAAAAAAAAGGAGCTAAAAGCAAACAAGAAAATGCTCAACGGAGAACGGGGAATCCCCGGCCGACCAAAAGTCGTCCGCGGGTCAAAGGCTCCGGTTTTAACTTCGCACGCGGGTCTGAATCCCCGTTCGAAGTCAGGTAACGAGTCCGGCTTTGCTGGCGAGTTATCAAAACCTAAAAGGAGAAAAGCACTCCGCAAAAAAAAGACGGCAAAAAAATAAAACCGAATCAGTCGTCAGTCGCCAGAGCAAAAGCTGTCCAGCTGGTGACATGTAATTTCATATGGAAAGGCCAAAGGCCACAAAAATATAATAAAGAAAAAGGAGAGAAAAACATATGAATAAGAATAGAAAGATTAGACACATTTTACCAAAGGCAGGTATGACAGCACTTATGGCTGCTACCGCATTCGCAGGCATGGGAACTCCGGTTTTTGCTGCAGCAGGTACAAACTATGGTACAACAGTTGAAGGAACAAAAACAACTACATTCGATAAATTCCTGGTTATGGACAGTCAGGCAAACGTACCGAATGCTACATTCTCTTATGCAGTAACAGCAGGTAATGCAAAAGCTTACAGTGTTGCAGACAAAAAATTCCAGGTTCTCGCTGGTGTTGATGCAGACAAAATCACAATGGCAGGCGTTGGTGAAGGCGCAGAAGCAAATAAAATCGTGTTCAAGCAGGGCGATGGTTCCGATACACACGATACAACAAAAGATAAGTATGTAAAAGACCTTGCAGCTGGAAAGAAATATGCACTGAAAACTGCTACACTTGACTTTTCTAAAGTACAGTTTACAGAACCAGGCGTTTACCGTTATGTTATCACAGAGTCCGGTACAAACCAGGCTATCACAAATGACGCTGACCTTACAAGAGTCCTTGATGTGTATGTAAACGATGCTTCTACAGATACAGATGGCGCACTTACAAAGAAACTGACAATCGCAGGATATGTCCTTCATTCTAATGAGAACGACGAGCCAGATGTTGCAGCAGGTGCAGATTTCGGTTCCGCAGGTGCTTATGTAGCAACAAAATCCCAGGGCTTCACAAACAGCTATGATACATCTGACCTGACACTGAGAAAACAGGTTACTGGTAACCAGGCTTCCCGTGATAAGTACTTCGAGTTTACTCTGAACATTGACAAGGCTCAGCCAAATACAAAATACGATGTTGTTATTGATGACGCAGACGCTACATCTAAAGCAAATGCCGCTACAATTGATGCAAATGCTGGACAGGCTAACGTTACATCTATCACAACAGATGGTGCTGGTAAAGCAACACAGAAATTCTATCTGCAGCATGGCCAGCAGATTACAGTACAGGGTCTTGCAAAAGATACAACATACGCTGTAACAGAGAATACAGAAGATTACAAATCCACAGCAAACACAGCAGCCGCTCCGGTTGTAGATGTTAAAGCAGATACAATCTCCGCAGAAGTTAACGGAACAATTGCTTCCAAAGACCTTACAACTGGTTACCTGAATACACGTGATGGTGTTATCCCAACTGGTGTTATTATGGCGGTTGCCCCGTTTGCAGTTGTAACTATTCTTGGTGGTGCCGGCGTTGTAACTATGGTAATGAAGAAAAACAAGAAAGAGGACGAGTAATCCGCTCTGATTGAGCTTTCCAGCGGCGCCACTCGGTGCAACCGCCTCAGTCACTCGCGAGCTTAGCTCGCGGTGACTTGGCTGTCGCTCCGTTCGCAGTCGTTACACTCCTTGGCGGTGCTGGCGTTGTAACTACGGCGCTTCCAAAGAAGCGTCGGGCGCTGACGGATTTTCCGTCAGACGCTGGTAATGAAGAAAAACAAGAAAGAGGATGAGTAATCTTTTCTGATTAATTTTAACTTTACGGCTCCGGCGAGCCTTCGGCTCGCCTCCACAGCCGTACATAGCATTTAAGAAAGGCGGTGTCAAAAATTCCAAAAAAAGAACCCCAAAAAGACGAAAAAGTAACCCCGGAAAACGAAAAAAGCGAAGCTAAAAAAAAGAAGAAGCGGTTACATCCGTTAATAAAACTTCTTATAAAAATAGCAGTTCTTGGCGTGATTATCTTTTTAGTCCTTACATATGTTCTTGGATTTTATCGGATGACAGGAAATAATATGTTTCCTTTTGTAAAAGATGGGGATTTATGCATCGTCTATAAACTTGATGAGTATACAACTGGTGATGTCGTGGCGTATAAAAATAAAAACGGCAAAACCAAGATTGGAAGAATTGTTGCAGTCGGAGGTCAGGAGGTTAATTTCCCAAAAGATGGCGGATATACGGTTGATGGCTATCAGCCGGCAGAAGAAATCACTTATCAGACATTTGGTGCTGATGGAGTGAAGTATCCGACTGAAGTTGGAAAGAATGAGTTCTTTGTTATGAACGATTTCCGTTCTGATACGGATGACAGCCGCCAAATTGGCAGCATTAAGGAATCCAAGATATGCGGAAAACTCTTATTCCTTATAAGAAGGAGAGGCTTCTGATGGTAAGAAAGATAATCCGGTTTATTGACAATATGATTGATAAGACTGTTTTTCTTGTTTGCCTGGTCTTGTTCCTGCTCGGGTCTTATGGACTTTACGACAGTTATATGGTATATCAGCAGGCGACAGACGACAGTATCTTGAAGTATAAGCCGGGATATGAGACCGATGACGCAACAAATAAAAAAATAAAAGAAAATATGGTGGCCTGGCTGACCGTTGATAACACAAATATTGATTATCCGGTCATGCAGGGTAAAGATAACAATGAATATCTAAACAAAGACCCGTTCGGTGATTACTCTTTATCAGGAAGTATCTTCCTTGACAGTAGAAATAACCCGGATTTTGATGATTATTATTCGTTGGTGTATGGACACCATATGGAACAGGGTATGATGTTCGGAGCACTTGATGATTATCTTAAAGAAGGCTATCTTGATTCACACAGCAGCGGAACCCTCACGGTTGGTGAGAAAAAATATAAACTTCGTTTTTTCGCAGTGCTCGAATGTGAGGCAACGGAACCTGCAATATTTGCCCCAACAGAAAATGATGATGAAACTTTGGACTATATCAAGCAGCATGCGCTATTTCTGGACGATGACGCAACACCTGCCAAAGATGAAAAAATCCTTGGTCTGTCAACTTGCAAATATCCTGACACCGTTGAAAGAACTCTGATTTTTGGTGCAATGTCGCCAGTTAAAGATTAGCATAGGATGGGAGAGAGCCATGCTGGAAGCAGCAAGATGTCTCAGAGTCAACGGAGAACGGGGAATCCCTGTTCGGAACATGCTTCATGCTGGTTGTATTTATTCTGGTACCGAGCCGATACGGCGAGTTATTAAAATTTGGAGCCATATATATGGCAGGCGTCCTGATTCCACAATTAAATATGGAACAGGACGCTTTTTTTTAAAGGAGGAGAAGAGATGGTAAAAAATGCTTTACCGTTAATTTTGACGTCTATCTGCTTAACGGCAACACCGGTTTGTGCGGCAGAAAAAGTAAATGCAGTTCTTCCAGTAACATGTACTGCAAGAGAAAGCACGGAAAAATTCGCGGTTTTGATTGAAGGAGATAGTGTTTATAAGGCGTCTCCTTCTATTGTCTATTTATCGGATGAAGACAATAAGAGCTTTACTGTATCAATAGACATGCCGGGTGATTATAAATATAAAATTTATCAAAAAAAAGGAAACAACAAAAATACCGATTATGATAAGACGATATATCAGGCAGAAGTTTTCGTTACAGAAGATGATGATGGAAAACTGAACGCCGATACCGTAGTCTTCTCAAACGGAAGCAGCGAAAAGTCTGCGGCATGTAGTTTTGTAAATAAGGTAAAAAGCCCTACGCCGGCACAGGATACTGAAACACAAAATAAGACTACAGGAAAAAATAATACTACAGGAAAAAGTGCAGCAGGAAATCCTGGGTCATCAGGAAACGTTGGCGCAGTGTCTAAAAGCACATCATCTGCCGCAGAAAAAGTCAGAACAGGCGTAGACACGTTTGAATGTCTGTATGCCGGAATTGGATTAGCCGGAATGATTACTGCAATATTGGCGTTACGAAAAAGGAGGAAGACAAAATGAAAAGACGGAAAGTAGTTGCGATGCTGCTTGCTGGAACGCTTACGTTGTCTCAACCGTTTGCAGTGTTCGCTTCTGAGGACTTTATCTCGGATATCACATCGGAACAAAGCGGTATGGATACTGAGCCAGATGCAATAGCAGAAGATACAGGGTCTTCAGACGATGCGCCGGGAGAGGGGCTGCCTATGGACAATTCGGTGAACTCAGCACAAGGGTTAATAAATAACGATGAGACTGGAACTGCTGATATCCCGCAAAATGCAGATGTCTCTTGCGATTTCGACGATGGTGCCGGCAATAGCACTACAGATGACACAAATGAGGGTATTGTTGAAGAAGCCAGTGGAACGGTCGACCAGACAGTCATAAAAAATCCTTCGTGTCAGGTTACCTTATCAAATGGTAGTCTGGTTGATATGGAGGTGTCAAATGACGCAGGCGAAATCCAGTCAGATTATAGACTGGACGTCCGAGAAGTACTTGGCGACCAGAAAAAAAATGAAGAAGATGCGCTTAATAGCACATATAATGATAATAAAAAAGGTTCATCCGCTATGTTTGACTTAAAAGTCAAAGATGGGCAGGATAATGACGTATTGCTCTCCAGCCCGAGTCTGATAACTTTATCGTCAACAGACTTTTCGTTTTTAGATAATTCTGTATTGTATCATAAAAAAAACGATGGTACATGGGAACAGCTCGAGTACACACAGTTTCATGATGAAGAAAAAAATGTAAAACACATCACTTTTACAGTAAATGATGCGTATGGAACATTTGTTTTTGCAAAAGAAGCAGAAACCAGCGAGAATAACAAAGAAGAAGTTCACGAAACTGGGCCAGAATCTACGGAGACCACAGATACCGCGGACACGGATAATATAACTACCGATGAGCCAGCATCAACACCAGAAAAGTCAGACAGCAATAAAGACTTGAATGTTGTGGAACAAGTAAACGATTTCTCATGGAAAGGCGGAATCGGAAGCCAGGATTTATCCATCAACGTTACTTCTGAGACAGCATATCCAGAAACGGACACGCTGCAAGTGACAGAGGTCTCTGAGGACAAAATCAAGGCAGGGACAGATGTAATTGCAAAAGCAGTTGGAAAGAACGTATCGGTTGATTTGGCAACGAACATCAATATCTGCAAAACTGACGGAAAAGCAGAATTAGGTAATGGGGTTTACCATGTTGATTTTGATGGAGTGGCAATCACAGAGGACACGCTGCTTTATCATGAATTGAAGGATAATCAATGGGGAGAAGTATCTTACGAAAAAACAGGTTCAGGTATTGAGTTTAGCTCATCCGATGGGCTGGGAAATTTTGTATTTCTGAAAACAGAAAAAGACGAAGCAAAAGAGGATAAAAAGGATAACTCGGCTAAGAGCAGCAAAACGTATTCATATGAAGACGATGACATAACAATCACAGCTACCGCAAATAACGATGCTGGATTACCGGATGGAGCGGAACTTCATGCGGAGAAACTGCAGGAAGGTACAGACGCTTACAACACAGCGATGAGCGAAGTTGAGAAATCTGTAAAGATAGGAAACAACCAAAAACTGTTTTATATCCCTTACGATGTATATTTTATCAATAATGGAGAAAAAATAGAACCAGAAAAAGGGAAAGTAAAAGTAAAAATGGCTTTCAAAGATGCATTGTTTGGCACATCTCCGAAACCGGATGAGACATTTGTTGCCCATATCAAGGATGACGGAACAGTTGAACAGATTACTAATAGTTCAAAAGAAAAAGACACTGTGGTATTTGACGTTGACTCATTCAGCATTATGGGACCGGCGATTGTAACAGAAGCAGATAACACCGGAAGCGAAGGAAAAGATAGCGTCACGCCTGTTATAATCGATAAATTTAATGCTTCTTTTGTGAGTGGAGCAACTCTGACAGATGGCAAATATGTATGGAACCCATCCGACTCAGCTTCAGGACATATGTTTGTTTACAGAATTGATTATACGATGTCAGGAACGTTTTCAACAGACAAGGGCGCTTTTAAGATTGAAGTACCACTTCACATATTAAAAGACCGCGATGGAAACTGGGCAGACACTTTTGATTGTCCATATAGCCTTGAATCAGAATTAAGCTCAGACGATAATCCTGATTTCGTTTACTCTGTTGATGAAGAAAACAACAAAGCGATTATCTATAACTACAAGCCATACCCGACAGGAGAGGCTGGATATATAGAAGTATCATATTCAACATCTAAAAACACTATGAATTACGTAGATATGGGTGGCTCGACAGAAGTACATGCAAAAGTATATGCAACAAACGATGCTTCAACTGTAACAGCAGAGGCTGATGCTGTTCCCGTATATATCGACACTCATGCAACTATTTCTTATACGCAGAAAAAAGCACCAACACTGTATTCAAAATGGAATGATTCCTGGGGAGAGAAACCAGAAGGCGCAGATAATTATTTGTATCTGGTTTGGCCAATCCGAACTTATATAAATAAAAATACTTCTATGTATAATTTTTATCTTGACGATACGTTTTCGTCTTTAGAGGGAAGCGTTGTCGGATACAGGTTTGCAGGACAGGACAAATACACGGAAACAAACCATGTAGACAATGTCTCATCTTATGGGGATAGATATGATTATGTATTAACAAGGCACAGTAAGTCACTTGCTGAAGAGAAAGTACAATCAGACTTAAGATATGAAGTACATAATGATGTGGTTGCAACGGTTGACCCGATTGACCAGGTAGATGAGGATACGATAGCCCGTTCTTCATTAGACTGGTGGTATGAGGCACCTAAATATGAGGCTCCAACAGGTCATTTCTGGGCAGAGAAAGAAGGTATTTATGGAAAAAGAAATGTGGTCATGAGCTCAGAAGATGTGTCAGATTATACTTTAGCAGAGTTTTGTGCTGGAGATGAAAACACGATTGATAATCTTAAATATCACACATATGGAAATGCATATCCATATCCATGGACATTGGCAGACGGTGCGACTGGAACTGTGGATGATGCCACAAATGGTTTATACGGTACAAAAAAAGTAAATTATCAGTTCACCGATGATACGTTTTATCTGGAAGGTACCAGACTTAACAATGAAGACTATGAATTGACGAATATTGAATGGACGCCAACAGTGAATGATGCAACATTTAATCCGAACTCCTATACGTTCGTGGAGGCACCTATTACCAATTATAGTGATGAAGATAATATCACAATATGGGTTAGAGGAAATGACGATATCTGGAAACAGGCTGCGACTTACAACCTTCAAAGAAAAGATTACGAAAATGTTGATGATACACTCATTAAATCAGCAGCAGGCGGAAACGTCGCATTTACAAAAGGAGTCAAGGGCGTACGTTTTACAGCGTCAAATGCATATTACCATACAAAATTCGAGCTGTATCCAATCGTGTCATTAAACAGGACAGATAATGTTTTAGCAATTATCGGGACAGATAAAAGTAAAGTAAGGTTAAGAAATGAAGCAAATTTTGTTGTAACACAAAATACAGACATCCTTTTTGGAAGGACTGTTGATGGTACAGACTATATCCAGAAAGTAAAGAGAGAGTCTGAAATAAAGAAAGATATAATCCAGACAAAGAATGTAAAGAGAAAATCAAGCTTCGACATCACATGGAGAGTTGATTTTGGTGAGAAATATGTTGATAACAATGGTGTTCACTATATTCTGCAGGAGAGCGGCAAGTTTTACGATTTACTGCCAGCCGGAAGCATCTTAGATACATCAAGTATTACAGTGAATGCGTCAGGCGAAGGGCTCGGCCTTGGAGAATATACATACGAAACAATAGATAATTTTAAGAATTCAGGAAGGACAATGCTTGTTGTATCAATCAATAATGAAACGAACAGCAGGTATATCATGACATACAAAACATCACATACATATGATTCTATCAATGATTATGGCAAAAACGTCCTGAATTCAGTAGCCTATGAATCAGGTAACGAAAAGATAGGGGAGGGCCTTCCTGATAATGGCGGAGAAATAACAGACAAGTCATATATGACTGACCTTGATGAAGCAACCGACGCGAATAAGTTTAAATATGCAGAAGCACGTTACAATATCAATATTTTGTTTGCTGCTTCTACGGGACTTAAGAAGCAGATAAAGAATTCTACATCAACACAATATTCATACGATACAACAGTGCATCTTAATGAAGACTACAGTTATCAGGTACGGCTGGTAAATGATGCCTCAACCAAGTCAAAAAATGTTATATTTTTTGATTCATTGGAAAACTTTTATCAGAAAGCCGAAGAAACCTCACCGACAAAAGTATCTGACTGGAAAGGAACCCTTACCGGTATAAATGTTAACAACCTGTTGTTTAAGAATATATCACCCGCTGTTTATCTTTCAAAGATAGATAGCATGAATATTCAAAATCATCATGACCTGTCAGAAACAGTTGATAGTGATGCGGTATGGCTTCCGTATGATGAGTTCATTCAGAAATACGGGATTGATAAAGCTACAGCTATCGCAATTGACGCAAGTAAATGTGTAGACGGCAGCGACTATGTCATGAATGAAAAAGAATCTATTTCTTTTGATATTTATATGAAAGCGCCAGGAGAAGACAAAAGTGGAAAGACTGACCCTATTGCATACAACAACATATATGTAGAAAGAACTGCCATGGTTGTTAGTGATAATGGTAGTACAGAAGAACTGCCTCAGTTTTATCATCAGGATTATACAAAAGCACATTATAGGGTATCTGGTGATTTAAAACTAAAAAAAGTTGACGAAACAGACATGAAAACGCCAATCAGTGGTATTACATATAGACTAGCAGGGACATCTGATTATGGTACTGATTATAACGAGGAAAGAGTGTCAGACAAGAATGGAGGCATGGAATTTTTAACAATAGAAAAAGGAACCTATCTGCTTCAGGAAATAAATTGTTCGGACGACTGGCAGCTCAACACAGAATCATACACAGTGACTATCAATGAAAAAGGAAAAGCGATAATTACAAACCTGACAAAGGCTGGCGATAGTTATATCGTATCTGATAAGCCAAGAATCCACGCGAATCTGCTGTTTATAAAACGTAACAGTGTGACAAGCGGCAGCGTCAAAAATGCAAAGTTCAGGCTCTCAGGAACGTCCGATTACGGGAATGATTATCTGCTGTATGAAACGTCTGGGGACATTGGCCGTGTATATTTCGAGAATATTGAGCTTGGAACGTACGAACTTGCAGAAGTAGAAGCCCCGGATGGGTATATACAAAAGAAAGAGCCATGGAAGGTTAAAGTAGATGAAAGGGGTGTTGCTGTTATCTATGACGGCGAAAAAGAGGAAGAAAAAGATACAAATGGATATTACGTTGTAAAAAACGAACCATATCATAGCATAAGGTTCTTAAAGAGCAGTACTTATGGAGATAATATTTATCTTGAGGGTGCAGAGTTTAGTTTGACAGGCATTTCTGACTATGGTACAAGCGTTGACAAAACTGCTGTTTCAGGAAAGGCAGAGGACGGAGGCCTTGTTGTGTTCGATAGGCTGGAACCTGGGACATATATCTTAAAAGAGACAAAGGCCCCAGAGGACCATGACCTGGATGAAAAACCATACACAGTAGTTGTCAAAAAAGATGGAACATTTACGATTGACGGACTGAAAAAAGTAAGATTTGGTTCTGGTACTAAGACTATTTCTGAAAGCATTGCAGAGAACACGGCAGAGCTTGAAGAAAAGAGCCTTACGGAAAATGTCAAAATCACAACAAAAAACGACACAAAGTCTAAAAACACAGACACAGAAAGTTCTAAATCATGATGCGGCGGGCAAATGCCCGCCTGCAGTAAAAGACAGGAGGAAAAATAAGTGAAAAAAGCATGTAAAAAAAATCCAGGTATACTGAAAGTGATTTTGTTTACCGCACTTTGCATATTGTGTCTGGCAAATACGAAGGTTTATGCTGCAGCAGAAAACAATGAGACGACAGATTCAGCACCAGCAGCAGGCGGTAATGTGGTTTATTCGACAGAAAACGGGACATGGGAAAAAGTAAATGACTCAACCTTCACCATGGATAAAGATGGAGACGGAACAACAGACGTAACCCTTGTTCAGAATGGTGACGAATGGAAATACATATTTACTGTTGCCGATGACAAAGCCACGTACTACGGTTGGGAAGAAAATGTGCCAGCCGGTTATGAGGTTATTGGAAGCGGAACCAGAGCAAAACCTGCTGTTACTTCTACAACGAAGTATTCTCATACGCCGAATATCAGCGATGATGGCGTTAAAAATGGAAACTATGCGAATAATCTTAATCTGAACGATGTAGTTAGCATTCCAGGTGCAGATAAATTGCATGTCACGCTTACATATGGCGGAGAAAGTGCAAGTTATGATTATGTATGCGCCTGGGAAGGAAGCCAACCGACATATACAGCATCGAACAACAATGGTTCTGCGATATCAGTAAATGGCACAAAGAAGTTTGGCGGCGGCAACGGTACGACGGTTGAGTTTGATGTGTCTGGTGATACTGTTACGTTTGGATATAGGTCCGACGGAAGCGGCTGCGGAAATGGATATGGATATTACGCAGTAGTGACTGGAAGTGGCGGTGGACTGACCATCACAAATAAATCAAAGACAAACCCGGCACCGGAAACCGGAGCGATAGAACTGACAAAAAAAGTAAAAGGTAAAAGCGGAGCAGAAAAATATGCACATACACCAAATGTCAATGACGATGGCGTACAGAATGGAAACTACGCAAACAACCTTAACTTAAATGATGTGGTTTCCATCCCAGGTTCTACACAATTACATGTTGTGCTAAAATATGCAGGAGAAAGCGTAAGTTATGATTATGTCTGCGCATGGACAGGAAATCATCCTGAATATACAGCGAGCGGTAATTATAGTTCTGCAATATCAGTAAACGGAACACAGAAATTTGGTGGCGGCAGCGGCACGACAGTTGAGTTTGATGTGGAAGGAGATACGGTTACTTTTGGATACAAGTCTGATAGTAGTGGCTGTGGAAACGGGTTTGGATACTATGCTGTTGTAACTGGAAATGCCGGTCTTGGAGACAAGCAGTATTTTAAATTTAATGTAAAACTTTCATCAGATAACGCTGATTTAACAAAACTGATTTCCGGAGAAAAAATGTACGGCGATACTGTGTTCAAAGACGGCGAAGGGCTTGTGTACCTCGGAGGAGGAGACAAGGCAGTTATTGATGGTATTCCTGCTGGAGTAAATTATACAATTACTGAAGAACCGAACGAAGATTATAATGTTTCATGGACAGGAACAGCAGGAAGCGGAAATGAAAACACATATTCAGGAGCTGTTGAGGCTAATGTGACACATGAAATCATGTGCACAAATACATATGCGAAATCAACAGGCGGTGGAAGTTCAACCGAACATCCGGCAGAATATGGAGTATTAAAACTGACGAAGCAATTTGTAAATATCACAGGAGACAAGAATGCAACATTGCATATTGCTTTTTGGAACCTTGATAAGAACCTTTCATATAAATATTCAGATGGAACGAGTGAAAAAGAATTTACGTCTGACGCTACCGGCATGGCTGATGTAACATTGTCTGTTACAGATAACCAGGAGTTTACATTTTCCGATTTGCCGGCAGGATGCAAATACCAGATATCAGAAGAGGCTGGGGACTATATTTCGTCATATGACGTAAGTGGAGCAACACAGATAGCACAGCAGCATGGAGAAAACTTTGACGTGAACAAGGCACTAACAACAGCGAAAGAGACAATCAATAAAAACGATGTTGCTGTTGTGGCGTTTACGAACACTGGAAAGGAAACCCCGAAAGACGAAGATAAACTGGTAAATGTCCATGTTGAAAAGACCTGGAATGATAACGATAACGCAGCAGGAATGAGACCGGACAGTATTACAGTGCAGCTGACACAGGATGGAGATGTTGTTGCAACAGCAACACTGGATGCTGACACAAAATGGCAGGCAGACTTCACAGACCTGGATAAGTACGCAGAAGACGGTACGAACGAATGCGATTACAAGGTTAATGAAATTGATGTGCCGGGTTATAAGTCTGAAATAAAGACTGTGAGCGAGGATAAGACAAAATCGTTCACTATTACCAATTCGATTGAAGACGTTGGAGACTTAAAAGTTACAAAAACAGTGAAGGGCGATGGCGCGGACCTGACACAGGATTTCAGATTTACCGTAGCACTGGAAAAGGACGGCAAGCCGCTGGCTGGAACGTTTAATCTTGATGGAAACAAAGGTACAAAGACAGGAACTGTTGCATTTGCTGAAGATGGTACGGCATCATTTACTTTAAAGCATGGTGAAAGCATATACATGAAAGACATACCGGCCGGTGTTAAGTGGACGGTGACAGAAATTGTACAGTCTGGCTACACAGAAGCAAATAACGGTAAATACTTGGGAAGTATAACCAAAGAAAAAGCAAGTACCGCGGACGTAGTCAATACATATAACCCAAGCCACAAAGTGACAGTCAAAAAGACAGTCAAAGGAAACCAGGGAGACAAGACAAAACAGTTTAAGTTCCAAATGTCCATAACAGGAAATGGCGTACCGGGAAATCTGGCCTACGCAAAGAACGGAAAGGCCGGAAGTGTGGCTGTTAAGAACGGAATTGCAGAGTTTACCTTAGGACACAAAGATGTGATTGTCTTTAAAGAAGTGCCTGAAGGCGTAGAATATGCAGTTACAGAACTTGATGGCGAAAGCAATGGGTACACTGTTGAGAGCAAGAACGCAAGCGGAACGCTTAATAAAGATACTGAAATAAGTTTTGTAAACACTAAAGATGTTGGTGTACCAACGGCGGCTATGACAAATACAGGTGCAATTGCTGGTGTGGTCATGGCTGGAGTGATTGGAATTATGGCTATCGTGATTCTAAAAAGAAAGAAAAGAAGTGAAAAATAAGGTGAAAAGATAAGACGAAAAGGATGCTAGACAAAAGGGGCCCTGCCGGAAACGGAAGGGCCCTAAAAATATATGAAAATAAATAATGGAGATTGTTAAGATGAAATTTTTGTGTAGGTATCGGCAACGTTGGAGGGGAAATTCGCTGTATTATAATTTCCGTTGAAAGTTTCACCGGCGGTGTTCTGCCATGTGCCGGAGAGTTCATACTTTGTTCCGACAAATTTGAAGGTGGTGCCAGTGGTGAGGCTGGTGAGGTCAGAACAGACGGAGAACATACTATTCATATTCGTCACCTTTGACGTATCCAGTGGCGTTAAATCCAGGCTAGTCAGGCCGGAACAGTAGCAGAACATGTACTCCATGTTCGTCACTTTTGATGTATCCAGTGGCGTTAAATCCAGGCTAGTGAGACCGGAACAGTCGAAGAACATGGAATCCATCCGAGTTACTTTCTGCGTATCCAGTGGCGTTAAATCCAGGCTAGTGAGGCCGGAACAGCCGCGGAACATGTCCCACATTATCGTCACGTTCTGTGTATCCAGCGGCGATAAATCCAGACTAGTCAGACCAGAGCAGCCGTAGAACATGCCTCCCATATCCGTCACTTCCTGCGTATTCAACGGCGTTAAATCCAGACTTGTCAGGCCGGAACAGTAGTAAAACATGACGCTCATATCCGTTACGTTCTTGGTATCCAGTGGTGTCAAATCCAGGCTGGTCAGACCAGAGCAGTCGGCGAACATGTTACCCATATTCGTCACGTTTTTGGTATCCGACGATAAATCCAGACTTGTCAGGCCAGAACAACCAGAAAACATGGAACCCATATCCGTCACATTCTGCGTATTCAGTGGCGTTAAATCCAGGCTAGTCAGGCCGGAGCAGAGACAGAACATGCTTCCCATATCCATCACTTCCTGTGTATTTAACGGCGTTAAATCCAGGCTAGTCAGGCCGGAACAGTCGTAGAACATGGAACTCATATCCGTCACGTTTTGCGTATCCAGCGGAGTCAAATCCAGGCTGGTCAGATGGGAGCAGCCGGAAAACATGTAACTCATATCTGTCACGTTCTGTGTATCCAGCATTTTGAAATCGATTTTTTGAAGTTTACTTCTGTCGTCAAACATACACCCGCTGTCTTTCGCTGCCTGCACTTTTACACCCGGAATCTGTGTGGACACTTTCATGACCGTCCCTGCGTCATTATCCAGCCATGCGACAACGCCTCCGTCTCCGTCCGCGTCTACGTCAATAGCTTCTTTCGCTTTTGGTTTTACTTCATCAGTAAAGATGACCTCGGTCACGGCATCCGGAATCACAGCGTTGAATTCGTTGTTGTTTTTCGCTCCGTAACGATACCCTTTAATCTCAAATGTCATCTCTTTCGCCCACAAATCCAAGTCCCCGGTCAGCTTGACCTGCGGCACACCGTCATCAGAAATCTCTACTTTCTGTGTACACACTTCATCTGAATACCATGCTCCGGTAATCCAGTTTGGTGTTTTATAGTCCCCCTCCACAATCTGCCCTGAAGAGTTGTAAACCACCATATTCTCGTCAGTCCCGTCGGCGAACTTCAGCCCGTTCCCGTGGAACGTGACGGTATATCCCTTCGTGCTCTTGCTCGGCTTTTCGGTGCTTAGATACATATCCGGGATTTCACGTTCTGCATTGGTCAGTCCGTCATCCCATTTCTTGGTGATGGTTATGGTTCCAGTTGTCTTGTTGTCCTTGAAATCATAAATTCCACTTCCGTCGTCGCTGTTCCCACTAGTCGCCACATCACTATCAGCGCTGTCTGCCTTGTCTAGTTTGTCCTCAGTACTAGTACCCCCCCCCGAAATATTCTGACTATTCTGATTATTCACGTCTGCAGCATAAGCCATAACCACTGGCCCATTCCCGTTCACAGGCATCACCATCACGCCGGCCATCACCGTCACCGCCAGCGCCATTCCGGCAGCCATTTTCTCAAACATACATCTGTTTTTCATTTTATTCCTCCTTCTGAATCAATTCATATATATCTAATATGCAAAAAAAAGCTACAGATAAATACACCCATTTACAAATTAATAAACAAACGAAAAGAATATACAAAAAAACCTGCAGCGCGTATCGCTACAGGTTTGATGTGAGTTAATGCGTTAAGATGAAATTTTTGTGTAGGTATCGGCAACATTGGAGGGGAACGTTCCGGAGGTGAAGGTTTTGCCGGCGGTGTTCTGCCATGTGCCGGAAAGTTCATAGTCCGTGCCAACAAATTTGAATGTGGTGCCTGTGGTGAGGCTGGTGAGACCAGAGCAGCCGGCGAACATGTACGTCATATCCGTCACTTTTGATGTATCCAGCGGCGTCAAATCCAGGCTTGTCAGACTATGGCAGTCGTAGAACATTCCATACATATCCGTCACGTTCTGCGTATCCAGTGGGGTTAAGTCCAGACTTGTGAGGCCGGAGCAGCCGTAGAATATGGAATGCATATCCGTCACGTTTTTCGTATCCAGCGGCGTCAAATCCAGACTTGTGAGGCCGGAGCAGTCGTAGAACATGGCATACATATACGTCACATTCTGTGTATCCAGGGGGGATAAATCCAAGCTTGTGAGGCCGGAGCAGCCGTAGAACATGGAGTCCATACCCCACACTTTTTTAGTATCCAACGGTGACAAATCTAAACTTGTTAGACCGGAGCATCCGTAAAACATGTAACTCATATCCGTCACATTCTGCGTGTCCAGCGGAGACAAATCCAGGCTTGTCAAACCGGAACAGTCGGCGAACATGGATTTCATATCCCACACTTTTTTAGTATCCAACGGTGACAAATCTAAACTTGTCAGACCAGAGCATCTGGAAAACATAGAACCCATGTCCGTTACATTCTGTGTATCCAGTGGGGTTAAGTCCAGGCTTATCAGACCGAGACAGTGGTAGAACATGTAACTCATATCCGTTACCTTCTGTGTATCCAGCGGAGACAAATCCAGGCTCGTGAGGCCGGAGCAGAGTCCGAATAGGTCTCTCATATTTGTTACGTTCTGTGTATCTAATGGCGTTAAATCCAGACTCGTGAGACCGGAGCATTTGTAAAACATGCCACTCATATCAGTCACGTTCTGCGTATCCAGTGGTGTTAAATCCAGGCTTGTCAGGCCAGAACAGCCGTTGAACATGGAACACATATCCGTCACGTTTTGCGTGTCCAGCATTTTAAAGTCGATTTTTTGAAGCTTGCTTCTATTGAAAAACATATTTTCGCTGTCTTTCGCCGCCTGTACTTTTACGCCCGGAATCTGCGTAGACACCTTCATGACTGTTCTGGCATCATCATCCAGCCATGCGACAACACCCCCATCCCCGTCTGCGTCAACGTCAATGGTCGCTTTGTCTTTTGGTTTTACCTCATCGGTAAACACGATTTCAGTAACCGTATTTGGGATTAAAGAATTGAAATCATTATATTGTTGTTTATAGCTTGCGCTTCGCGTTCGTAACCAGACTTCGAACGGGGATTTAGATATGCGTGCGAAGTTAAAACCGGGACCTTTGACTCGCAGACGACCTTTGGTCGGCCGAGGATTCTCCGTTCTCCGTTGATAGTTGTCATTATATCCTTTAATCTCAAACGTCATCTCTTTCGCCCACAAATCCACATCCCCGGTCAGTTCAACCTGCGGTATGCCAGCATCAGAAATTTCTATTTTCTGCGTACACGCTTCATTCGCATACCACGCCACTCCGGTTTCTACCGATTCCTTATAACTCCCCTCCACAATCTGCCCGGAAGAGTTATAAACTACCATATTCTCGTCGGTCCCGTCGGCAAATTTTATCCCGTTCCCGTGGAATGTGACGGTGTACCCCTTCGTGCTCTTGCTCGGCCTTCCAGTGCTTAAATACATATCCGGGATTTCACGCTCCGCATTGGTCAGTCCGCCATCCCATTTCTTGGTGATGGCCACAGCTCCGGCCGTCTTATTATCCTTGAAGTCGTAAATTCCACTTCCGTCGTCGCTGTTTTCGTTATTCTCCGCGCATCCCGCTTTGCTGCCTGTTTCGTCTATTTTATCCTCAGTACTGGTACCTCCTCCCGAAATATTCTGACTATTCTGATTACTCGCATCTGCGGCATAAGTCCTGACTATCAGCTCATGCCCGCTTTCAGGCAGCATCGCTGCACCGGCCATCACCGTCACCGCAAGCGCCATCCCGGCTGCCATTTTTTCAAACATACATCTGTTTCTCATTTTATTCCTCCTTCTGAATATTACGATTTAAAATCAATATGCAGAATAAGTGTGCAAAAACAACACACAAAAAAAAAGAAGCAAAAATAGATTCCGCTTCTTTTTTTGAACATCGATGATGAGGTGCGTGGGCACATTCAACGTTCTTCGTCAAATATTCGAATCATCCCAATTATCGCTGTCACTGTTAAATAAATCGTCAAAAATATTTCCGCTTCCGCTATTGATATCCGGCAAATCAGAAGGCAACGGCTCTTCGGGCTCCATGACAATTCCAAAGTCATCAGGCAGGTCAATATCCGGCTCTGCAGATTCTGTAAAATCTGGCTCTGATAGCGGTTTCTCCTGTCCTGGATTTGCAACTATATTATTGTTTTCCGTTTTTGCAGCAGATTGTGCTTCTGGATTTTGTGTATTCTTTTTCTGCTTCCTTCGGTCCTTTCTGGATTTTTTCTTTCCGTTTTTGTCAACGACAGTGGCGGTGGTAGTAACAGCGGCGGAACCCTTGACCTGCTCGTCTGTTTCTGACTGTTTTACCTCAGGCTGTTTTTCCTGTTGTGTCGGCTTTGAACCCTTTTCCTCTTTGTTTTGTGTAGATGTGTTTTTCTTATTGATTTTCGGGGTATCTGTTTTTGCCCGGCCGGGTGAAGCCGCGTCATTTTTTTCAGCTTTTTTGACGGATATTGATAACTCGCCTGCCTCGCAGGACTCGTTACCAGATTTCATCGATAGCTCGCCAGCGAAACTGGACTCGTTGCCTGACTTCGAACGGGGATTCAGACCCGCGTTCTTCGTTAAAGTCTGAGGTTCGGGAGCCTTCTTTTTAGGCGCATTCTCCGCGTCGACAACAGCTTTTGTCTGACTAAGCGCAGTCGTTGTGGCTGCGGTTTTTCTTTCGGAAACCTGATTATCTTTTTCTTTTTTTTCGGTTTTTTCTGGTTTCTTTGTTTCTTTTAAAACGGGTTCGGGTCTGGGCTCTGTTTTTGGAAGTTCCTTTTCGGCTTCTTCCTTATTCAATACAGGCGGTGCCTGCTCCTGGCTTTTTGGCTTTGCGTCGGCTGGGACTGAATTGCCCATATTTTCAGGCTCCGTGCTGATTTGAGAAGATGGTTCTTCTTTCTCCGCGTTTGGGTCTTCGTCCGGGCTCTCTAAGCCTTCTGACGTTTTAGGCTTTGATGTCTCCGGGTAATAGTATCTAGCCAGCTGCGCTAGGTCAATCGGGCCAAAATACTCTTTGACTGCATCCTCTGCAGTCTGCGGGAAGACTGGTCCGTCCTGTGTTGGGGAGTCTGGTTCACTTTCTGGGTTGTCACCGCTATTTTCATCGCTGCGGTCTCTCGTAGTGTCTGACTCGCCGAGGTTGACAGCAGCAAATAGTTCGGCTGACGTTTTGTTCAGTTCTTCCTCTTTCTTAGCCAGTTCTTTTTCCAGGTTTTTTATTTTTGAATCCATGTTCTTCATTCTGTCTTCACGGATAAAAAAGTCGTGTACGTTTCGCTTTACCGTGTTTTTCAAAACTGAGAACATGGATGACGGTTTTGATGCTTGTTTTAGTTCTTTTTTTAGTTTTTGTATCTCTTCATTTTGTTTTTTGAGCAGTTCATCTTTATTTTCTGGCATCATGTGTCACCTTCTTTCTGGTTTTTTCTCTTTATGTTTAATATGCAAAACGGGCGGATTTTTTGACATAAAAAGGTTTTGGCATATTAAAAATGAAATTATCTTTACAAAGAAAGGTGGAAAAATATATGGGAACAATTGATAAAAAAGAAGCACATAAGGTTTTCGGCGAGGTCTGGAAGATGTTTAATACAGTCAGAAAGAATGATACCGATGACGGATGGAAAGCGTGCATGGATGAAGCAAACAGGATTCATGCTGAATATCCATCTGAATTTTATAAAACGGTCGTCCTGGCTGTTGTAGCTGAAGCTGAGAGAGAAGCACGGCTCAATCCGTCTGACCGTCAGAAAGAATATAAGAATGCCGGAACGGTTTTTCAGGCTGCGTGGAAAATGTTTGAGATGTTTGCTAATGATATAGAGTCATTTAAGGTAAGCGGCATGAAAGCATTGAGCGATTTTAATGTAAAATTCAGCGGAAAATTTGCGGAGAAGATGGGAAGTGCTGTTTATGAAGCACTTTGCAGGGCAGCAAGTGACAAAGGCTCGTTTATGACGGACGCTTTTTCGTTTTATCAGGAATTCCGGGGTGGAATTTCTGACAAGTCAGAAGCAGAGGCATATAAAAAAGCGGAAAACATCATCAACGTACATCCGGAACACATGCTGCAGATGATGAATCTGTATGCAGACCTTCGGGCGGCTGCACGATAGAAAGGAGTTTTTTATGAAATATGACAAGACTTTATATGGAGAGTCTGACCTTTTTGAGATGATTGATGCCTCAGAGGAAAGAAGTACAAACGGCGTTAATATCTCTGTGGCACTTGAATCAAAAGCAGTCAAGGAAGAGGAGATAAAAAAATCGGCAAAAGAGCTGGAACCGTTTAGTTCTGAAGAGTTGGAAGGATATACAATTCCCGGTAACGATTTATCCTGCATACAGATTGTCTGTGGCAGGATAGCGGAAATCACGGTAGAGAATGAACAGGCGGTAATCAATATTGAGGCCTGCGATGGGTCTGGCTCTGCACTAATACACGCAAAAAAAGAAGATGTGCTAGATAAGGCAAAGACCATGCAGAAGGGCGACCCTGTCACGGCAGTGATTGACAGCGAAATGGAATGTGTCAATTTAAGATTCGGACCAATCTATGGTCAGGTATGTATCAGACTCAGGAAAAAGACGAACAAAAAAGTCGGCCTGAACTGCATCGTTTCTATGTAAAAAGTAAAAATTGCAAAAAGGAATCTGGCGAAAGTCAGGTTCTTTTTTTTTGTGCAAAAAAGAAAAATAAAAAATTTCACTAAAAACGAAAAAACTTTTCAAATTCCGGCATATTGTATCTGACTTGGAAACGAACTTAAAAAATGCGAAAAGGAGATTTTAAAAAGAATGTCAGAAATTAAGAGATTAAGAAAAATGGCAGATAAAATATATGCAAAGATGGAAAACATGCAGCGTCTGACAGACAGTGAACTGAAAGGCAAAACAGACGAGTTTAAATTAAGGCTGAAAAACGGCGAAACCGTGGACCAGATTATGCCTGATGCGTATGCAGCAGTGGGAGAGGCGGCTTACCGAAGCATTGGTTTAAGACCGTACAAAGTGCAGATTATGGGCGCAATTGCGCTGAATGAGGGAAAGATTGCGGAAATGAAGACTGGAGAAGGAAAGAGCTGTTCATTAGATACGCCAATTCCGACCCCAGAAGGCTGGAAAACGGCTGGCGATATTAAGGTTGGAGATGTAATGTTTGGAAGAAACGGAAAACCAACGAAAGTACTTGGAGTATATCCACAGGGAAAGAAACAGATTTATGAAGTGCATCTCTCCGATGGCCGTATGGTAGAAGTGGCTGATGAACATTTATGGAGTGTATATCAGGCTGGAAGAAAAGGACTAAAGACTTTAAATACAGTAGATATGTACAATGAAGGATTACGAAAAGGAAAGGCTTATAGGTTTAGACTTCCGATGAATGATGCTGTAGAATATGCTGACGCTACGCTACCAGTCGAGCCATATATGCTTGGGGCTTTTCTTGGAAATGGTTGTAAAGATTCTCAGCATACTCTTGCTTTATCAAGCGGAAATGAATTTGTTCCAAATGAAATTGCAAGAATCATTGAATGTAAAACACGAAAAAGAAAAAGCGCGCATACTTGGTATTTCTACAAAGAAGATGGTTCAAGATTTTTAAGTAAAGATTTTGATGATGAGTATGACTTATTACTGACACAGACAAAATGCGGTGATAAATACATCCCGGATATTTACAAAACTGCATCTATTGAACAACGTTGGGCTCTACTTCAGGGGTTATTTGATACAGATGGCTGCATTGAAGACAAAGACCGCTTTCACCTTACATATTCAACCACTTCAGCAAAACTTCGTGATGATATCTGTGAAGTGATTTATTCCCTTGGTATGTCCTGCTCCTGGTGGATGTCCAGAAAAGCAGGTGTCAGAACTGCAAAATCTGACCAGTATACAATCAACGTCAATATTGATAATGATATGAAGAAGAAATTCTTCCGCTATCCATTTAAACTGGAACGAGCGCTGATGGCTGAGAAAGCAGGTAATAAACGAAAACACTATGACAGAATTGCTATTAAAGATATTGTAAAAAAAGAAGAAGAAGCAGAGATGGTATGCTTTACCGTAGACAATGAAGAGCACCTGTTTCTGTGTGGAAATTATGTTGTAACACACAATACTCTTGTTGCTGCCCTTCCGGCATATCTCAATGCTCTTGAAGGCAAAGGGGTTCATGTTGTAACTGTTAACGATTACCTTGCAGAACGTGATGCGGAAGATATTGGAAGAATCCATCGTTTCATGGGTCTTACCGTCGGCTGTATCTTAAAGACGACATCACCGGAAGAAAAGAAAAAAGAATATGCAAAAGATATCACATACATTACGAATACAGAACTTGGTTTTGACTATCTGAGAGACAATATGGCGCAGCGGATGGAAGACAAGATGCAGCGGGGATTCCATTTCTGCATTATTGATGAGGTGGACTCTGTACTGATTGATGAAGCGAGGACTCCGCTTATTGTTTCCGGAAACAGCGGCAAGTCTACAAAACTATATATCGCATGCAATGAACTAGCAAAACAACTGGAAAAAGGAGAAGTAACAGAATTATCAAAAGTGGACCTGATGGCAGGGGAGAGGCCAGAAGAGACTGGTGATTATACGGTTGATGAAGAGCACCGAATCGTTACCCTCACGCTGCAGGGAATCAAGAAGTGCGAACAATACTTCGGAATTGACAACCTGGCAGACAGAGAATATACAGAGTTATACCATAACATCCTGGCAGCACTGAAAGCGCATAACCTGATGAAGAAAGATAAAGATTATGTTGTTAAGAATGGCGAGGTCCTAATTGTAGATTCATTCACAGGACGTATCCAGCCGGGACGCCGTTATTCCGATGGCCTGCATCAGGCACTTGAGGCAAAAGAAGGGGTTGAAGTCAAAGAAGAAACTTCTACATATGCAACCGTTACATATCAGAATTTCTTTAACAAATACGATAAGAAATGCGGAATGACGGGAACAGCGTCTACTGAAAGGAAAGAATTTAAAGACATTTATCATATGTCTGTTGTAAAGATACCGACAAACAAGCCGGTACAGAGGATTGATGAGTCCGACAAGATGTTCTTGACTAGACAGTCAAAATTTAAAGCGGTTGTTGACGAGATTAAGAAAACGCATGAGACCGGGCAGCCGATTCTGGTAGGTACATCAACTATTCAGGACTCTGAAATTCTGGATAAGATGCTGAAAGAAGAAGGCCTTCCACATACTGTACTGAACGCCAAGTTCCTGGAGAAAGAGGCCGAAATCATTGCAAAGGCCGGAACGAAAGGCTCAATCACCATTGCAACAAACATGGCCGGAAGAGGAACAGATATCAAACTTGATGATGATGCGAAAGCAGCCGGCGGCCTTAAAGTAATCGGCACACAGCGTCATGAGTCAAGAAGGATTGATAACCAGTTGAAAGGACGTTCCGGCAGACAGGGCGACCCTGGTGAATCTATCTTCTTCCTTTCTCTTGATGATGAGGTGCTCAGGCTTTACGGCTCAGAGCGTATGAAAAATATGTTAAGTCTGGCAGGTATGAAAAACGAAGAGAGCCTTGAAAATGGAACTGTAAATAAATTTGTCAAGAAAGCACAGACTGTGATTGAGGATAATAATTTCGGAGCAAGAAAGAATGTCCTGAAATTTGATAAAGTAAACAATGAGCAGCGTGAACTGATTTACGCAGAACGTGATGCTATCCTTGAAAAAGCAGATACCAGAAGTACGATGGTGACAATGATTGAAGATTCTATCAATATGGTCATTGATAAACACGCACCGGATAAGAAGGTAACAGATGCACAGTATCAGGAAATCCGTAAAGAAATTGAAGTTCTGGTCCATGGCATTAAAAGCCCGGAATATGAGCCAAATATGAAGAAGAAAAGGCTTTCTGAGCTTTACATCAACGCCGCAAAAGACAAATACGTTGACAGGGAAAGAGAGTGGCCGGATATTAATGTATTCAGAGAATTTGAACGCCAGATTATCCTGAGATGTATTGATATCAAATGGATGCAGCATATCAATGACCTGGAAATCCTGCGCCAGAACATTGCCCTTGTGGGATATGGACAGAAGGACCCAGCGATTGTATACAAACTGAAAGCATTTGACATGTTCAATAAGATGTCTGATGAGATTAAAACAGACTCCGTATACACACTGTTTTCTTCAAGGCTGAAATCTTCAGCGGCAAATAACGGCGCGGCTTAAAAAAGAAGAAAAATACATAGAGGCCCGGGATAAAGATATCTCGGGCTATTTTTTCGCAAAGAATTTTGCATCTGGATTTGTTTTGCATATTTGTGTAGTATAGAAAACATACAAAAAAGAGGAGGAAAAGTAAATGTTAAAAAAGTTCAGGATGATGCTGGCTGGAGCTATTGCTGCAGTTGTGGTAATCAGCGGAAGTAATGTCGGATGGATGCAGCAAACAGAAGTTCAGGCAGCGACAGATTTGAGCCAGGCTCCTGGCTACACAGGAAGCCCATATACTGTTGTCAATGACAATGAGCCGGATTTTGCAAAATCGGATTTCACGACAGAGGCTTTTGAGGACTATAGCGATTTGGATAGTCTTGGGCGATGCGGTGTGGCTTATGCAAACATCTGTAAAGAGTTAATGCCGACGGAAAAACGCGGAAGGATTGGTATGGTTAAGCCCTCCGGATGGCATACCGTCAAATATCCGGATATCATCAAAGACCGGTACCTATACAACCGCTGTCACCTTATTGGATTTCAGCTGGCTGGAGAGAATGCAAATGAGAAAAACCTGATAACCGGAACACGATATCTAAATGTGGAGGGAATGCTCCCGTTTGAAGATGAGGTTGCAGATTATGTTAAAGAAACCGGAAACCATGTACTCTATCGTGTGACTCCGGTTTTTGACGGAGATAATCTGGTTGCTTCCGGAGTGCAGATGGAAGCAGAGTCCGTGGAAGATTCCGGAGCAGGTGTCAAATTCAATGTGTATTGCTATAATGTGCAGCCTGGTATTGGAATTGATTATGCAACAGGCGACAGCTGGGTAGACCAGGAGTCAGTCGTGGACGGAGAGCCGGATGCGAGCGGAAACGCTGACACGAGTTCTGCAAGCGGTGTGCCTGGGAATTCTAGTGGCGCAACAGAACAGACGGAATATGTAATTAATACAAATACTGGAAAATTTCATAAACCGAGTTGTAACAGCGTAAAAAAGATGAGAACAAAAAACAAAAAAGAATATACCGGCAGCAGGGAAGAACTGATTTCGGAAGGTTATGAGCCTTGTGGAAGTTGCAGGCCGTAGGAAAAAGTCAACAAAAAAAGCAATAAATGCACAAAAAAAGACAGCTGATGCTACTTCAGTTGTCTTTTTTTCTGGATAAGTTTTTCTTTGTTTGTAGATAGAACAGCGGTTTTTGTCTGCTGCTATCATTGGCAGCGGGATTAAACTTGATAAGCAGCATTTGTTCATCTGCATTATCTATCAGGCAGTTGTATGTATAACTTTGGATGGCTACATATTCATTGCAAAACTGTGTATCGGTGCAGATGGCAGCGTAATAAGAATAGAAGTTTTCGATTGGCTCTCTCCGCATGCTCCAAACCTGACAATCTAAAACATG
>OLQG01000415.1_pt1 | contig 35465 bp, 32 predicted proteins | sample 1672221 | NCBI WGS metagenome assembly OLQG01 (sample SAMEA3136660, study PRJEB25190) | human gut metagenome | biome: human gut; feature: human-associated habitat; material: faeces | place: Austria | collected 2013
CTGCTTCCGTGTGCAGCGCTTCCGCCGCCAGTTCCACCGTTGCCGAGGAGACGGGGAACTCCCGGATCTGATCTTCCATCTTGCCGATCTCACGGTCGAGACGCATAAATGCTTCCGTCGGCGTACCGTCAAATCCGCCCTGCAGCGCTACCCGCTCAAAATGAAGAGAGCGGAATACCGCATCGACTTTCAGTGATTCCCCGGGAGATACGAAATACGCGCCATATACGGAGCTTTCATCCCGCTCTCCCTCCACGAAGATCGCTCCCAGATCGTCCATCAGATATTTCTGCATCTTATGATAGTATTCGATCGGGATCTTACCAAAACGGAAGTTGATATACTTGTAATCGAGCACATCCTGCAGATTACAGTCCAGCGGTCGAAACGGTGCGATGATCTGCTGTTTTCCGCGGTTTTCTTCAATCCTGCGCTTTAATTTTTCTTTCTTTTCCTGAATCTCCAGATAATCGTCGTTAGTCATCCGGACAAGTTCAAACATGTCGTCCAGTCCCATCGAAGCATCCGGCGTCACATCGTCCGCATTTTCCAGAATACTTACGAATTGATTGGCTAGTGCAAGTGAATCTCTGTATGGATTCAGTTCCACAAACGGACGGAGGTTCTGGACCGATTTCAATTCAGAGAGCGCCGACTCCAGCTGAATCTCATATCGGGAGAGGTATTGATCCGTTACCCGGTCAATGTCATCCCGCGGTCCGGAGATGTTGATAAATTTCATTTTTACGATCATATAGCTTTCCCTCCCACGTAGGCCAACGTCTCGCCCGGTGTAAGATTGTAGCGGATACACTCGATGGCAGTAGTCAGCTTTCTGAGTTCTTCTTCCTTCAAAAACAGGTAGGTATTGATCGCCGCGATCGAATATGGATTTCTGCGCTTGTCCAATACATAAAGCTTGTGCAGACATTCCGTATAGGTCTGCTCGATCGTAAGTTCCCCGTTGAACTGATAGCGTTTTCCATAATATGTCTTCTGGATCTGCACTTCAAATTCGTCCAATGACGGAGATTCAACCAGATCTTTTACCTGTTCTGTTTTTAATTTGTAGTGAATCGGAACAAGCAGCGAATAAATATCCGCCGGCTGCATATGGTAATACTTCTTCGCACGGTAGATCCACTGCAGATTCAAAAGATCCAGTTTCGTGCCGCAATCGCGCGTATACAGTTCCAATTCTTTCTTTTTCAGTACTTTCTTCCGGTCTTTCCAGACCTGTGAAAAATAATATTGATCCAGCGTCAGGTCATAGTCGAACAAAGTAATCGACGGTTTGTCCCTGAGTCTGCTGAGTGGTTCGTAATACTCCGTACCTTTCAGATTCTCAACCAGTTCATCGGTCGTTCTGGACGTGATCAGCTTCTCGATCGAAATCTGCGAATAGCGGTCAAAAAACTGTTTCTTATAATTCAGGTCAAACGGCTGTTCATAATGGTTGATCACGATCCGGAAACAATAATTGATCAGATCGATCTCATATCGCTTGATGTACAATTTCAGGAATTTCCTCTGTTCCAGATTGCAGAAACGATAAATCTTGGAATAATCATAATAAAGCTGCCCGATCAGAATCTTTTCGATATCTCCACGGTGCAGCTGACTTTCATCCAGATCTCCCAACACAAACGCATAGAAAGAATTATCCCTCAGATAATTCACGATTTCCGGTACGCTGTGCAGATTCGCAATCTCCACGAAATTCTCTTCCCTCAAAAGTCTTGCTTCCATCGCACGGATCTTGGTTACGATTCCACTGTAAGTAAGTAGATTTCCCATGGCTTATACCTCTGTAATCCGTTTTAAAATGTCCTTCGCGTACTTTGTGTGATTTATCTCATATTGCTGTTTCAACAGTGCGATCGAATCATTGTTCTCGCCGCTCTGCTCATCCAGAAGTGAAGAAGTTGTCTTTTCCAGTTCTGAACGGATCTCATTGATCTTCTCCATCGTCTTTTTTTCAAGTTCTTCGTCAAATTGATTCCGTTTCTCACGAAATTCATGATCCAGGACTTCTTTCTGCTCCTCCGCATGTCTCACGATCGCTGCGGCGGCAGATTCTATTTCCGATAATTTCTTTACAATAGAGTCCATACTTTTTCCTCCTGTAATCCTTAATCGCTGATAATATTCTAAACCTTTTTCACGAAATGTCAACGACGATATGTGAAAAAAATAACCGTATTCCGTGGAAATTTTCGTCATTTTGTCTTTGACCCTCCGGACAAGACATGCTATGATTTAAAAAGCAGTGTCGGTGTACAAAGGTCAATATGGTTGATGAAACATAATGAAGCACTCTAAAATAACGTGATTTCAATTATATTGTTCCTTGGACATTGCCGCTAAATTTGAAAAATAATCTTTTCATAACCTATATATAATATAAGGAGGTTTATCTATGCGTTTACGCAACATCCCACGCGCCGAAAGTACCTTGCAGGCGCATGAACTGGTCATCAAACATCCCGAAGAGCAGAAAGGAAAATGGTGCTCCCTTTTCGGCAATTCCAATCCCATCGAGATTGAGATCGGCATGGGAAAAGGACAGTTTCTTCTGAATATGGCAAAGGCTCACCCAGACATCAATTATATCGGGATCGAACGTTACTCCAGCGTACTTCTGCGCGCCGTAGAACGCCTTGATTCCGAAGAATTTCAGGATCTGCACAATATCCGTTTCGTCTGTATGGATGCACGCGATGTCGGAGAAGTCTTCGCTCCCGGTGAGATTTCCCGGATTTACCTGAACTTTTCCGACCCGTGGCCGAAAGCGCGCCATGCCCGCCGCCGTCTTACTTCCCGGGAATTTTTAAGCCGTTACGAACAGGTTCTTCCGTCCGGCGGGAAGATCGAATTTAAAACCGACAACACCGAACTGTTCCGCTTTTCTATGGAAGAAATCACCGAGGCAGGATGGCATTTGGAAAAATACACTTACGACCTGCACCACAACGATGAAATGAACGCCGGAAATATTATGACCGAATATGAAGAGAAATTCTCTTCCCGAGGAAATCCGATCAACAAACTGATCGCCGTCCGTAAAAACTAAACAAGAACCAAATATATTCCGCTGCATACAATAAGATAGAAGACTCTCTAAGCAGAAACGTAAAAAGATCCAATAAATATCGCTCTGCTTTCGTCCAAACAAAATCAGGGGGAATCGCCATGAAACATGCAGCATGGAAATATCGGCTCTGCGAAAAGCTGTACTGTAACCCACAGTGGAACCGCAAATTGATGTGTCTCAAATGTTCTTTTGACGAAGTATGCCGAATCTTAAACACGACCAGAAAATGCCCCGGCAGTCATTGTTCCGGCGGCAATTCTCATCCTTGCCGGGGTTCCTGCAAATGAAAAAACGGATCACCGACGCCGATTATCAGGAAGAAGTTCTAAACTGCCCGCTTCCTGTTCTTGTTGAATTTTTTGCTTCCTGGTGTCCGAAATGTGCGATGATGGAACATACTTTGGATGAGATCGCCGCCGGTCACGAAGACAGACTCCATGTCGTTCAGATTGAAATTGAGGAGTCTCCCTCGCTTGCGTCAGCTTTCGATATCCAGACTGTTCCCACTTTTGTAGTATTTCAAAACGGAACCCCGATCGCAGCCGCAGCCGGGATGCTCAGCAAAGACACCCTACTTGAGATGTTGTCCATCCTTTAACGATTTATCCGATTCCCAATACTTCGGCAAATATAACATCCATCTCATCATAGTTTCCGTCCATACAGAAAGCCGTGCGTCTCTCTCTGTATGGATGGAACTTTAGTTACGATCTTCCCAAACCGCAATGTCTGTGGGACAATCCTCTCTTGAACACTGGCAGGAAATAGTTTACAAAACACAAAATCGAGCCGAAATTTTCAGAAAATAAAAATTTTGTAAAAAAGGCTTGCATTTTTCTAAATCTTTCGATATAATACATCTTGCGTTATCCAATACGGATACTTTTCATTATAGGATATGCGCGATTAGCTCAGTTGGTAGAGCACCTGACTCTTAATCAGGGTGTCCAGGGTTCGAACCCCTGATCGCGCATTTAAAAATCACTGTTTTTGCAGACATAGAGCTGCGGGGGCGGTGATTTTTTTGTTACTATGTAACTATTTAGACCTACTTTCACACAAGAAAGTCTGTTATGCATGCTTGCATGTAAATAGCAGGGGGCCAAATAAGGATAAGGTACTATAGAAGATGAAAGAACATAAGAGGATGATAACATGAATATAGTAAATGAATACGGAATTATCGGAATATACTACATCTGCGTAAATATTATAGCGTTTATCTTATATGGCCTGGATAAAAAATATGCCAGGGAGGGCAGATGGAGAATCCCAGAGAAGACACTGCTGGGCATTGCGTTGATCGGTGGGGCAGCAGGTGCCTGGATCGGGATGCAGACATTCAGGCACAAGACAAAGCATATGTCATTTCGGACGCTGGTGCCGTTGTTTGCAGTGGTGCATATGTGGATGATAGTAAGATATACAAATCTGATATAATGGTCACTAAATCATGAAATAGTGCTTGCTATATAAAAACTCGCTCATGAAATAGTGACAAGCATGCGAAAATTCGCTCATAAAATGGTGGTGAAATGGTGAAAAATCGCTCATGAAATTGTTGTGACATTGAAAAAACGGCGTATTTATGGTAAAATCTAAGAAGTTAGAAATGCTGGGGAAAGCAGGTGGATAATTATGTATTTGAAGCGAAAAATAGATCAGTATTTACAAGAATGGAAAGCGGGAGAGAATCGTAAGCCATTAATTGTGAAAGGTGCTAGGCAAATTGGAAAGACAGAATCTATTCGCGAATTCGCCAAAGCGAACTATTCATCGTTTATTGAAATCAATTTCGTAGAAGAACCTAAATATAAAACTATTATAGAGGAAGGATATGCGGCTGTAGATATCATTAAAAACATATCGAGAATTGATCCTGATAAGAAGTTTATACCACAGGATACATTGATTTTGTTTGATGAGCTTCAGGAATTCCCAGAGATAGCAACATCCTTAAAGTTTTTCTGTCAGGATGGACGGTTTGATGTTATATGCAGTGGATCGCTGCTGGGTATTTCATATCAAAGAATCGAAAGTAACAGTGTCGGATATAAAAATGATTATCTAATGTATTCTATGGATTTTGAAGAATTTTTATGGGCGAAGGGATATTCTGATGAAGTTATAGATGAGATGTTGGATCATATGATAAAGGGTACACCATTTCCGGAAGGACAGTTGAATGTGTATCAGAATTTGTTTTTAGATTACTGTATTCTGGGAGGATTGCCTGGTGTTGTAAAAGAATATATACAGACGGATACATTTGAAGGCACCTTGCAGATTCAGAGACAGTTGCTGGCAGACTATGAAGAGGATATTCGAAAGTATGCAGAGGGAGTAGATCAGACAAGAATATTGAATGTATTTCATCATATTCCGATTCAGCTTGCGAAAGATAATAAGAAGTTTCAGATATCAAAAGTGGCAAAAGGAGCCAGATTTAAGGACTATCGTGGATGCATCGAATGGTTAAAAGATGCCGGGTTGGTGAATATATGTTATTGTTTGCAATTTCCGGAATTGCCATTGCGTGGTAATTATGATGAAGGAAAGTATAAATTGTATTATTTTGATACGGGAATGCTGGTTGCAATGCTGGATGAAGAGGCACAGGAAGATCTTCGTGCCAACAAAAATATGAATGTGTATAAAGGCGCATTGTATGAGAATATTGTGGCAGAAGCATTAATCAAATGTGGTTATGAGTTATATTATTATAAAAAAGAGAATGCTACTTTGGAGGAAGACTTTTTTGTCAGAAGTATGGATAAATTAATTCCGATAGAGGTTAAAGCTGCAAACGGAAGATCTAAGTCGTTGCGTACGTTGATTGATCGTGATAAATATCCGGATATTACATTTGGTATAAAATTAGTGAAAGGCAATATAGGGATTGAAAATGGTATTCATACATTTCCGTATTTTTGTACCTTTCTGATCAAACGATATATAAAGAGTCTCTAGGAGGATGTTTATGAAATCACTTGTTTTAGCAGAGAAACCTTCGGTAGCCCGTGATATTGCGCGGGTGCTGAAATGCAATAAAAATATTCCGGGTGCCATTGAGGGCAGTCGGTATATTGTGACCTGGGCACTGGGACATCTGGTAACACTGGCAGATCCGGAAGAATATGATAAGAAATTTAAAGAATGGAATATGTCGTATCTGCCGATGATGCCGGAAAAATGGGAATTAGTTGTAATTCGTCAGACAGCAAAGCAGTATCGGAATGTGAAGACCCAGCTGTTCCGAAAGGATGTATCGGAGATTATCATTGCAACGGATGCCGGTCGGGAAGGCGAGCTAGTTGCCAGATGGATCTTGGATAAATCCGGTTGTCACAAGCCGATTAAGAGATTGTGGATATCTTCGGTAACAGACAAGGCGATTCGTGAAGGATTTGAACATCTGAAAGATGGCAGACAGTACAATGCACTGTATCATGCAGCAAAGAGCCGTGCAGAAGCAGACTGGCTGGTGGGAATCAATGCAACCCGTGCACTGACCTGCAAGTATAATGCGCAGTTATCCTGTGGTCGTGTGCAGACACCGACACTGGCGATGATCGCACGCAGGGAAGAAGAAATCCGTGCATTTAAGCCGGAAGATTATTATGGCTTACAGTGTATGGCAGGAGGCGTGAAATGGACCTGGCAGAATGCAAAGACCGGAAGCCTCAGGTCATTTAAGAAGGAAGTTATTGATCAGATAGAAAAGAGCATTAAGGGGCAGAAACTGGTCATTACGGATGTGCAGAAGCAGGCAAAGAAGAAGTCATCTCCGGGTCTTTATGATCTGACGGAACTTCAGAGAGATGCCAATAAGCGGTATGGATTCTCGGCGAAGGAGACGCTTAATATCATGCAGCGTCTGTATGAGCATCATAAGGTATTGACGTATCCAAGAACCGATTCCAGATATATCGGTTCGGATATTGTGCCAACCATCAAAGAACGGTTAAAAGCCTGCAATATCGGACCGTATAAAGCATATATTCCAGCACTTTTGAAGGCACCGATCTGTACAAGCAAAGCATTTGTGGATGATAAGAAGGTCAGCGATCACCATGCGATCATTCCGACGGAAGAATACGTACAATTAGATCACATGAGTAATGAAGAACGGAAGATTTACGATCTGGTAGTACGCCGTTTTATCGGTGTACTGTATCCGGCATATGAGTATGAACAGACGACGATGAAAGCTGCTGTGCAAACATCTGCGAAGCCATCTGTGGCTACCGCAGTATTTGGGGCGAAGGGACAGGTCGTATTGAAAGAAGGCTGGAAAGCGGTCTATGACAATATGTCTCTGGATGAGGAAGAAGATGATAAAAGCGGGGATCAGCTGAGATTAGCAGGGCAGCAGCTTCCGACACTGAAAAAAGGTCAGGAAGTAGATATTTCCCAAATTATGCGGTCGCAGGGAAAGACGAAGCCACCGGCAAGATTTACCGAGGCAACCCTGCTGAGTGCGATGGAGAATCCGGTCCGTTATATGGAGTCTGATAATGTCAAAGAGCGGAAAACACTGGGCGAAACAGGTGGTCTCGGAACGGTAGCAACCCGAGCAGATATTATCGAAAAGTTATTCCATACGTTTCTGATAGAAAAGAATGGTAATGAGATCCGGATCACATCAAAGGGAAAACAACTGCTAGAATTAGTGCCGGAAGACCTGAAGAAACCGGAACTGACAGCCAGATGGGAAATGCAGTTGTCGGACATTGCCGCTGGAAATGGGAAAGAAAAGACATTTCTTCATGAGATCAAAGATTACACAAAAGACTTGATTCAGGAGATTAAGCAGGCAGATGGAACTTTCCGTCACGATAATCTGACGAACAGCAAGTGTCCGCGCTGCGGGAAGAGGATGCTGGCAGTTAAAGGTAAGAATGCGAGGCTTCTGGTGTGCCAGGACAGAGAATGTGGTTATAAAGAGACGGTAGCAAGAACCAGCAATGCGAGATGTCCAAACTGTCATAAAAAGATGGAATTGATCAAGAAAGGCGATGCAGAGACATTTGTGTGCACATGTGGATATAAGGAAAAGCTGGAGGCATTTAAGGCGAGAAGAGCCAAAGAAGGTGCAGGCGTGTCCAAAAAAGATGTGCAGAAGTATCTGAAAAAGCAGAAAGAGGAACCGGTGAACAATGCATTTGCACAGGCACTGGCGGGAATAAAACTGGATGAATAACAGTTGAGTGTATTATTTTGTACCGGCCTCCAACTGTTAGATTTTTGGCCTGACCTGTGGAGAAAGTACAGAAAGAAAAAAAGCACTTTTTTTAGTACAATTTTTTTGCTAGATTGACATTGAATTTAACAATCTTTCCGACTATAATAGGCATTTGGAAATTGAAAATACAAAGGAAAGAGAGGCAATAAGCTATGGCGGCACAAATTGCGGCTGTCCTGATATTCTTGGTAATGTTTTTACTGATTATCATGGACAAGATTGAACGTCATATTATTACTTTGGGATGTGCAGTGGTTACAATGGTTGTTGTATTTGGAATCTGCATGCATAGTATGACAGCATTGACTGAGACATTGAATGTGGCTCAGATATTTACGAGGGGATTTTGGTACACAGCAGGTGAGGCTTCTGAGAGCTCTGCCGGCATCAACTGGGCAACGATCATTTTCGTAGCCGGTATGATGATCATGGTAGAAGGTATGGCAGCAGCGGGATTTTTCAGATGGCTTTGCATGACGATCGCAAAAGCGGTAAAATATAAAGTGATACCGATTTTTATTACATTCATGTTTATGTCTTCGATACTGGCAATGTTCATTGACAGTATTACAGTTATCCTGTTCCTGGCAGCAGTTACATTGGAACTTGCTGATTTGCTGGACTTTGACCCGGTGCCGATGGTTTTGGCAGAGATCTTCTGCGCGAACCTTGGAGGATCAGCAACTATGTGCGGAGATCCGCCGAACATCATTGTCGGAACATCTCTGCAGCTGACATTTGCAGACTTTATTACCAATACTGGTGTACTGGCTGGTATTTCACTGATTCTGGTAGTAATCTATTACTATTTGATTTTCCACAAAGAACTTCGTGTAAAGCGTACTGGAAAAGTAGTAGCAGAATATCCGGATCCGAAGTCAGCGATTACCAATAAGACAAGTTTTGCAATCAGCACAGTCATTTTTCTGTGTGCAGTTGTACTTCTTGTAACACATGCACAGACAGGACTTACGGTAGCGACGATTGGTCTTGGAATTGCAATCGTTACACTGATTACATCCGGTAAAAATATAGTGAAGGTGATTAAAGGCGTAGATTATAAGACGCTGTTATTCTTCATTGGACTTTTTGTCGTAGTAGGTGGTCTGGAGCAGACAAATGTTTTGAAGCTGATCGCCGAATTTATTGGTAGTGTCAGTGGTGGCAACCTGTATGTAATGGTAGCGATTATCATTTGGGTTTCTGCAATTGCAAGTGCATTTGTAGATAATATCCCATTTGCGGCTACAATGGTTCCTGTTATCCAGAGTCTGGCAGCTCTGAATGGTGTGAATATTTCTACACTGGCATGGGGACTTTCTATGGGAACAGATATCGGAGGAAGCGCAACACCAATCGGAGCATCAGCGAATGTAGTAGGTATGTCGGTTATCGCAAAAGAAGGTCACATCGTTGGATGGGGCAAATACTGCAAGAGTGCAGTTCCGGCAACAATTATCGTAATGGTGGTTGCAACAGTAGGAATCTGGCTCAGATATTGTTAATGGAAAGGAATGTGATAGTATGGAACTGAAGAAACAGCTGATTATTTCCATTGGACGTGAGTATGGAAGCGGTGGACATAGGATAGCAGAGGAGTTGGCAAAACGATTTGGACTGACTTTTTATGATTATCATATGCTCGGCGAGATTGCATTGGACAAGAAAGTGGATGTTAAGACACTGGAAAAATTCGATGAGTTGCCGAAGACTCCATTTTTCTCTAGAACGGTAAAAGGCTACAGTAATTCTCCACAGGAAAACATTGCTAATCTGCAGTTTGATTTTCTGAGAAAGAAAGCTGACGAGGGTGAGTCTTTTGTTATCGTGGGACGATGTGCAGAGACGGTTCTGAAAGAGAATCCGAACTTGATCAGTTTCTTCGTATTAGGGGATATGCAGGACAAGATTGAACGTACCATGCAGCGTGAAGGTGTATCCAGAGGAGAAGCCGAGGAATTGCTCGCACGTCATGATCGTAAGCGTAAGACATACCACAATCATTACTGTAAGATCAAGTGGGGTGACTCCAGAGGATATGACGTCAGCATTAACAGCAGCAGACTGGGACTTGATGGCACAGCTGATATGATGGAAGAATATATTAAGATGAGATTGTCTTTATAAAATAAGATGCTTCCGTTCAGATGGACAGTTATAAACAGTTTATCTGAACGGGAGCGTTTTATTATTTAGCGGAAAAGAAATAATTGAACAGGGGACTTTTATGATAATTACCTTGAAAATTATCTTGCATAATAGTATAATGTAGGACGAATAGAATGATCGTTACGGGGAGCTGGCGTAAAAAGCTGGCTGAGAGGAGAATGCATTTCTCGACCCATAACCTGATTTGGATAATGCCAACGTAGGGACAACAAAGCGAGTAATCAGTGATTTAGGAGATGCCCTTACGGGGGGTCTCTTTTTTTGTGTGATGCCAGGGGAAAAAGGTCGAAATCCACATGAGCTTGCTCATAAGTGGATGAATGACCTTGGAACACGCCCCTACATGAGCCTAAAAGTGGGATGATAATCCCACGATATGCGAATGGAGGGTAGGATTGTGGGAGTGCGAAGCACGAAACAATCCGTGGGCATCATAACATAGGCATCATAACGGGGGCTCTACGGCAGGAAAGGAGGATAATCAAGATGAAACAGAATGACACAGTTAAGAAGCTTGCTCTTGCAGGTGTTCTGACAGCGGTTGCTGTAGTCGGAAGCTTTATCAGCTTTCCGATACTTGGAAGTAAATGTGCACCGGTACAGCATATGGTAAATGTGCTGGCAGCAGTTGTACTTGGACCATGGTGGGGAGTCGGCATTGCATTTGCGGCAAGTCTGATCCGTAACCTTCTTGGACTCGGAAGTCTGATGGCATTTCCGGGAAGTATGGTTGGAGCTCTGTGCTGTGGACTGGTATATGCAATGTGTAGAAAACTCTGGCTGACCTGCTGTGCTGAGGCGTTTGGAACCGGCGTGCTGGGAGGAATTGCAGCTTATCCGGTTGCAAAGCTTTTGATGGGACTGAATCCAACAGGATTATTTGTCTATATTGTGCCATTTCTTGTTTCTACAGTTGTGGGAAGTATTCTGGCATATGTATTGATCTCTGCATTGGAAAAGGGTGGAGCACTGAACCAGATACGGACTGAAAGGTAATGCATGGCGGCAGATTGGGGGCACCACCTTCTGTCGCGTAAGAAAAATGTTGTGGGCAATAAAGAACCGGGATATCCCGAAGAAGGAGAAAAAAGATGAGAGAATACACAACACAGATGGACGCAGCAAGAAAAGGAATTGTAACACCTGAGATCAAGGTGGTTGCAGAGAAAGAACACATGACGTCCGAGGCGCTGATGAAGCTGGTAGCAGAGGGTAAGGTAGCCATCTGCGCAAACAAGAATCATACTTGTTTAAATCCGGAAGGAGTCGGCAGTATGCTACGTACAAAGATTAATGTGAATCTGGGCGTATCCAGAGACTGTAAAGATTATGATATCGAGATGCAGAAAGTAATGAGTGCGGTAAATATGGGGGCAGAAGCCATCATGGATCTGTCCAGCCATGGCGATACCCAGCCATTCCGCAGAAAGCTGACCAGTGAATGTCCGGCAATGATCGGTACTGTTCCGGTATATGACAGCGTCATCCACTATCAAAGAGATCTGGCAACACTGACTGCCAGAGATTTCGTAGATGTAATTCGGATGCATGCCGAAGACGGCGTTGATTTTGTAACGCTGCACTGTGGAATAACAAGAAAGACGATCGAACAGATTAAAAAGCACAAACGTAAAATGAATATCGTAAGCCGTGGCGGAAGTCTTGTATTTGCATGGATGAGCATGACAGGTGAAGAGAATCCGTTCTATGAATATTATGATGAGATTCTGGATATCTGTGAAGAATACGATGTGACGATTTCGCTTGGTGATGCCTGCAGACCAGGATGCCTTGCTGATGCATCCGATGTATGCCAGATTGAAGAGTTAGTACGTCTGGGAGAACTTACCAAACGTGCGTGGGCACATAATGTACAGGTTATGGTAGAAGGACCGGGACATGTACCGCTTGATCAGGTGGCAGCTAATATGAAGATCCAGCAGAGCATCTGCATGGGAGCTCCATTCTATGTACTGGGACCTATCGTAACTGATATTGCACCGGGATATGATCACATTACAAGTGCAATCGGTGGAGCAGTAGCCGCTATGAGCGGAGCTGCATTCCTGTGCTATGTAACACCGGCAGAACATCTGGCACTGCCAAATGTTGATGATGTGAAGCAGGGAATCATTGCTTCCAAGATTGCGGCTCATGCGGCAGATATTGCTAAGGGCGTGCCGGGCGCAAGAGACATTGATGACAAGATGGCTGAAGCAAGACAGAAGCTTGACTGGGAAGCACAGTATGCATGTGCGTTGGATCCGGAGCATGCAAAGGCAATCCGTGACAGCAGAAGTCCGGAAGAGGATCACAGCGATACCTGCAGCATGTGTGGAAAATTCTGCGCAGTACGTAGTATGAACAAAGCACTGGCAGGAGAATATATCGATATTCTGTAAAAGAGCTGAATTTAGATTTTGAAATGAATCGAAAATATTACTTGACATTTAAAAAAGTACATATATAATGAAATTAACAAGACAGCCGATACGATAGATCAAGCCTATCCGTTTCTGGCGGTTTTCAGAAGCTAGAATAGCACCTTACTTTGTCAGAGCGGAGGTGCTATTTCTTTTTCGTATAACTTAGAACAGATATAATCAAGTTGGCGGTCGCCAGTATAATCATAAATTCTTCATATGTACTCATAAGAATCACTCCCCTTTCCTTAAAGCTCGGAAACGGCAGCATGCACCCTATCGACTGTGACATAATATTATATTCTGAAATTAAAAATGTCAATATATAAAAATGAAAAAGAAACAATAAATTTAAATAAATAATTATGTTGAAAACGATGTGTACCTGTGATACTATCAAAAAAAGAGCAGGAGGTGCATCATGAACGAAATATTTTGTAAACATTTATTGGAATATCGGAAGCGTGCCGGATATTCACAAAAGGATATGTCAGAGCAGCTGTTAATTGAGGAATCGCTATATTCACAGTATGAGAACGGAACGGCGGAACCGGGATTTGACACGTTGATACGCATTGCGGATGTACTGAAATGTTCGTTGGATGAACTGTTTGGCAGAAGTGGAGGTTATAAAAGGGATACTTCTGGCAGTGGTGTGATGCTGCGTGAGGAAGCGGTTCGATACGGAAGCCCCAGGGCTAAGAAAAAGGTTCTTATTGGTTTGCAGGACTTTCGCAGGTTGAGAGAGCTTCATGCCTATTATGTGGATAAGACAATGATGATCGGGGAATTTTTCAACTCGCCGTATCAGATTACTTTGATAACCAGACCGAGAAGATTCGGGAAGACAATGAACATATCTATGCTTGCAGAGTTTCTTGACTGCACCAAAGATTCAAAAGCAATTTTTGAAGGAACTAACATTAGCAGGACAGAATGGATGGTGGAACTTAATCAGTGTCCAGTGATATTTTTGTCATTTTTGAATATAAAATCAGATTGTTCGAAAGGACTTTGTGAATTAATCGGGGAGACTGTAACAAAAGAATATGAGAGATATTATTCTCTGATAAACGATAGTATGTTATCGGATAGAGAAAAAGAAAAATTTAATAAGATATACAGAGCTTTAGCAGATATAAGAAATATGGAATCATGGAGAATTTGTATTATAGAATCAATCCGGACTCTGTGTGAAGTTTTGAGTTTATATTATGGAAAGAATGTTTATCTTCTCATAGATGAATATGATACGCCGTTTATGTCGGCGAATAGGAATGGTTATTATTCAGAAGTACGTTCTGTTTTAGCGGGATTTCTCAGTACATCGTTAAAAGGGAACCCTTATCTGGAACGAGCGATGCTTACAGGAATCCAGCGTGTAGCGAAAGAAAACATATTTTCCGGATTGAATAACCTAACGGTGCTTACTGTAAATGATTCGGAATATGAAGATTGTTTTGGTTTTACTGGGGAAGAAGTCAGGAAACTCTTGGATGACTTTGACTTGGAACTTACGGATGAAGTGAAGGAGATGTATGATGGGTACCGATTTGGCAATAAGGATATCTACAATCCGTGGTCAGTGACCAATTATGCGGTAAGAAAAAGGCTGGCACCATATTGGGTAAATACTGCCGAGAACAGTATTTTAAAAGATGCGCTGAGAGAACGAGGAACAACGTTTGAAAAAGAATATAATAAGTTGATTGAGACAGGAGAGATAACAACAGTTGTCTCATTGACTACTGCGTACTATGAACATCAAAGTGATGCTTCGCTATGGGGATTGATGGTAAATGCAGGCATGCTGACGATAAAAGAAAATCTGGGAGATGACTATTATACACTGCGGATTCCTAATCAGGAGGTATGGTCGGCTTTTCGCGAATTGACTGCATTTTCTCTGCAAATAGATGAGGAAGATATGCAGAAATTATTTATGGAGCTGATTCGGGGAAATATAGATGAGTTTGCGGAAAGGTATCAGAACATTTTGTTGACACTTCCATCCTATCATGACCTGCAATGTGAAAATAGTTATCATATGATGGTATTGGGAATGTGTGTGTTTCAACAGAAGAATTATATTATAGAAAGTAATCGTGAGAACGGAAATGGGAGAGCGGATCTTTTGATGAGGGCAAAAAGAAGCGGCTATCCTAATATGATTCTGGAGTTTAAATATACCAAGGATAAGAAAGAGGATTTGGATAAACTTGCTGCCAGTGCAGTGGAGCAGATGAAAGATAAAAAGTATGATGTGAATTTGGGCACTCCGGTTTATTATATCGGCCTGGCACATTGTGGTAAACAGGCAGTTATACATTATCAAAAATCCTGATACGCGCTGTTCTCTCTTTACATACAAAAATCTTAAGGGTAAAATATCTGTAAATGTTTGTGGGGTACAGATGTTTTACTATAGGAGAAAGAGAGAATTTATATGTCCGAGAAAGAGAATATATTAACCAGAACCTGGATGGTGGTGTTACTTGCCAGCATCTGCTGCGTCTTATGGGGCAGTGCGATTCCGGCGATTAAGACGGGATACCGCCTGCTTGAAGTGGAATCGTCCGACACTGCAAGCCAGATTGTATTTGCAGGAATCCGATTTGCACTGGCTGGATTGCTTGTTCTTTTGTTTGGAACAATTCGTGAAAAGAAGATCATGTTGCCAGAGAAGTCTATGATCAGGTATATTGTGCCGGTATGCCTGGCACAGACACTGGTGCAGTATTTCTTCTTTTATATAGGTGTTGCCCATACGTCAGGAGTGAAGGGTGGCATTATTACCGGAACAGGGAACTTTATTGCAATTCTGATGTCATGTCTGGTGGCTCGGAATGAGAAGTTGACGGGGCGGAAGATGATTGGATGTCTGCTTGGCTTTGCAGGTGTGGTGCTGATCAATCTGAATGGAAGTACATTAGATATGGGCTTTAAGCTTACCGGTGAAGGTTTTGTGCTGATATCGCAGGTGTCCTATGCGGTATCTACGTTATTGATCAATCGCTATTCAAAGAAGATGTCTCCGATATTGTTGAGTGGCAGCCAGTTTTTTGCGGGCGGCATCTTACTGTTTATAATAGGAAAGTTTATGGGCGGGCATCTGGATAAGCTGACTGCAGCCGGAGCTGTGTTGATCCTATATCTGGCACTGGTATCAGCGGTGGCTTATACGTTATGGTCAATATTGCTTGCGCATAATCCGGTATCTCGGGTTGCAATTCTTGGATTTGTGAATCCACTGTGTAGCGTGATTCTGTCAGCGTTGGTGTTGGGAGAGGTGCAGGAGGCATTTAATCTGTACAGCCTGTCAGCACTTGTGATGGTATGTGTGGGAATCTATGTCGTGAATTTTCGGAAAGAAACAGGAATTAGTTGAGAAAATGTGCGCCCGGTGATATAATGTCACCGGGCGTTTCATATCTTATAGATAGAATCTGAACCGGTGCTGACCGTAAGGCGGCAACCGCCTAAGGGGAGGACGAAGTCTGATAGCGATGCTCATTTCCCTATAATACGTGGCTGAAAGACAGGGGAACACTTGGAAAAGTGCCGTTTTATCAGCAGAAAAGGAGAACAGAATATGGAAGCAACGACAACAACTAACACTAAGGGAGGCACAAAGTATCTTGTAGAACTGGCGCTGATGATCGCAATCATTTTTGTGATGGCATTCACACCGTTAGGATACCTCAGAACACCGGGACTGTCTATTACATTCCTGACCGTACCGGTAGCAGTAGCAGCGATGATCCTTGGACCGAAAGGCGGCGCGATCTGTGGAGCAGCATTTGGTATCACAAGTCTGATGCAGTGCTTTGGAACCAGCGCATTTGGGGCAATGCTTCTTGGAATCAATCCATTCGGTACCGTATTTACATGTATCGTTCCAAGAATCCTGGAAGGTCTGCTCAGCGGTCTGATATTCAAAGCAGTCAGAAGCAAGAACAAGAATCTGGCGTATTTTGCAGGCGGACTGGCTTGTCCGGTTCTGAATACCATTTTCTACATGAGCTCTCTGGTGTTATTCTTTTATAATACAGACTACATTCAGGGATTTGTAGATGCGCTTGGCGTAACTAATCCATTTGCATTTGTAGTCGCATTTGTAGGTGTGCAGGGCGCAATCGAGGCAGTTGTATGTACCGTAGTGGGAGCAGCAGTTGCACGTGCGCTGGCAGCAGCATTAAAGGAAGTGTAAGGAATGCAGCAGACAGGCGAATTAGAAGAAATATCTGTCAGAGATCTGACGGGACTGCGGATCGGTAATGCGCAGGATGATCAGGCGAAGACAGGCGTGACGGTACTTTTATTTGATAAAGGTGCAAAAGTCGGAGTGGATGTCAGTGGTGGCGGACCGGCATCCAGAGAGACGCATCTGGCAGATCCAACTACAGCAGATAATCCGATCAATGCGATCGTGTTGGCTGGCGGTTCGGCATACGGACTTGCAGCAGCGGATGGCGTGATGCGGTATCTGGAAGAACATGGCATAGGATATGACACAGGTTATGCAAGAGTACCGCTGGTATGTCAGTCCTGCATCTATGATCTGGGCTTTGGAAGTGCCAGCGTGAGACCGGATGCGGCGATGGGGTATGAAGCTTGTGAGGATGCGAAAGCGAATCATCCGAGAAGCGGTAATACAGGAGCCGGATGCGGAGCAACCGTCGGTAAACTGTGTGGCATGGAGCGTGCATCTAAGTCAGGGCTTGGCATTTATGCGGTACGACTTGGCAGATTGGAGATGGCAGCAGTAGTTGTGGTAAATGCATTGGGAGATATCTTTGATCCGGAAAACGGCAAGAAGATTGCAGGACTTCGGTCAGAGGATGGCAGTGGTTTTGCAGACACCAGGGAAGAATTGTATAAGCTTAGTAAGCGAACCGATATGTTTACCGGTAATACAACAATTGGCGCTGTGATTACAAATGGTAAATTTTCCAAAGCAGAGATGAATAAGATTGCATCAATGACACGCAATGCATATGCAAGATGTATTAATCCGGTAGGGACACTGGCGGATGGGGATACAATCTATGCGGCGTCTGTTGGTGATGTAGAGGCAGATATCAATGTCGCTGGGACACTGGCTGCACAGGTGATGGAGCGTGCGATTGTGAATGCGATCCACGCGGTATGATTCTAAATGTGGAGAATATAACTGAATAAATGTGAAATGCAAAGAAGCGAGAGGTTGGACACATACCTCTCGCTTCTTTGCATATGGGACTTGACAATCTAATATTTATTTGTCTTTTCTGGATGATTTGATGTCGTCTTCCAGAATGTGCGTAACGTCTAATGTTTCTTCCTTTATATTATGAAAGCTTTCTTTGATTGCCTTCTCGTCTGCCAAAAGTTCCGGATGTTCTTCCACTTCTTCCCTGATAAACATGAACAGAAAGCTTACAATCAGAAGTCCACAGGAAATCCATATTGTACGTGCAGCAATAACCGGAATAAAGTGACCGCCAAGTGCTGCGCCTACTGCAAACAATATAATGATACCAAGATAGCTGAAAGCTTTCTGAAGTATGTGTTTGTCACGGGTTCTTCCATATGCACACAGCGATTCTACACAGCTTCGGAGATTACCGATACACATGGTGCTGGCAAAGGCATAACCGTTCACCTTGCGGAATGCCTGTACCTGCATTGCACAGGAAAAGGATACCATCGCATTGGCAAGAAGATTCCATTTCTCAGGAAGGAATCCGACAATAAATAGTAATGCAATTTCAATAATCAAAACCAGCTGCCGCCAGTGAAGGCGTCTGGCTTCTTTGAATTTGCCGTGGATTATCTCGGCCACAGCGATACCGACTGCGAAAAATAATAAAGGTACAATATAGTGAATGGATAATTCTAAGTCACGGTTTGCAATGCACTGACTTAAGAGCACAATGTTACCGGTCTGCGCATTCGCGAAGACCTTATCTCTGAATATATAAGTATAAGCATCCTGCAGACCACCGGACACTGACAGGAATGCAGCGGTCCGGAAAGACTCGGACATTTGTTTTTTTGATTTTCTCATGAGATCACCTGTTTACTTTCTTTACGATGTGGATTATACTACTTTTAAAGAAATACTAAAAATATATATATTATATGTGAGGAATATAAAATTTATATGGATATTAATTTTGAGTACTATAAGATATTTTACTATGTAGCGAAGTATAAGAATATTACGAAAGCAGCAGGTGTACTGAAAAGCAATCAGCCCAATGTAACGAGAGTAATTAAGCTTCTGGAATCACAGCTTAACTGCACATTATTTATCCGTGAACCGAGAGGTCTGAAGCTTACAGAAGAAGGAAAACGTCTGTATGAACATGTAGAGGTGGCGTGTCAGCATTTGTTTAATGCAGAGGCGGAACTCAGCAGTCTGGGCGAAGAGCTGGGAGGGACGATCGAGATAGGAGTGACAGAGACAGCACTTCACTTGTATCTGATGGATAAGATCTGTGAATTTAAGAAGAGCTATCCGGAGATTAAGATTAAGATCCGTAACAATACGACACCGGAGGTGATTGATGATCTGAATGGCGGTAAGACTGATATTGCGTTTATTACCAATCCATTTTCTGTATCCGAGAAATTAACCAGCAGGAAGATGACGGAATTTCATGAGATCCTGGTAGGTGGCAGCACTTATGCAGAACTTGCAGAGAGCAGGAAGACACTCAAGGAGTTATGTAGTTATCCTCTGATCGGACTGGGTAATGGAACAGCAACTTATGAATTATACAAGGCAGTTTTTTCAGAGGCGAAGATCGATTATGAACTGGATATGGAAGTAGCGACGGCCAATCTGATGCTGCCGTTGATACAAAATGACCTAGGGATAGGGTTCGTGCCAGAAGTACTGGCAGAGCCATTATTAGAAAAAAAAGAGCTGGTGCAGATTGATGTGGATATGAAGATGCCGCCCCGGGATATCCAGATGGTATGGGATAAAGGTGTGGGAAAAAGCTGGGCTGCGGAGCTATTTATCAAGTATTTGGAAAAGTAGGTTTTGTACTATTTTTCATAGAATTAATGATAGTCTTTTGTTGAAAATGACGATTGCATTGAAAAATAAAAGAGCGCATAATATCCAATTAGATAAAAGACTTATCCGATAATGTAAAAAGAATGGAGGTGCCATATGGATTCTGTATTTCAAAAGCTGGAAGATATAGAAATGACAGCAGAAGCGATCGTGGAGCACGCAGAAGAAGAAAAAGCTGTGATTGAGAAGCGGTTGCAGGAAGAACGGGACCAGTTCGATGCGAAACTGGCAGAAGATACGAAGCAGAAGCTGGATCAGATCAAACAAGAATCTGAGAAGAAGATGGAGCAGATCCTGAAAGAAGAGAAGGAACGACATCATTCCGTTATCGATAATCTGGAAAATGATTATAATCAGAATCGCAAGGCTTATGTAAAAGAGATTCTGGAGCGTATCATAGAGGTATAACACAGAGGTGAGACTATGGGAAATGTGATGGCATACAGTGGTCTGGTTACAAAAGTACGGGCTATGCAGGCAAAACTTCTGACAGATCAGGATTTTGAGAACATTGCCGCACTTCACAGCGTTCCGGAAGCAGTGGAATATCTGAAAGGAAAACCCGCGTATGCGGATGCACTGAACCGGATGGATGATACACTGTATCACAGGGGTAATGTGGAAAAAGTGCTGGCACAGTCATTGTACGCAGATTATACAAGATTGTATCGATTTGCGGGTATGAAACAGAAGCAGTTTATGAGAGGATTCTGGAAACGGTATGAAATAGATTTGATTAATTATTGTTTCCGGATCGTATTCAATCATTATGATGTACCGTTTGATTTGAATTACAAGAAAGAGTATTTTGACAGGTATTCGCAGATTTCCATCGATAAGCTGGTAACATCCGGCAATATTGAGGAACTGGTGGAGAACCTGAAAGGTACCGAATACTATGAGCCGCTGGTGAAATTGAAGGATACCAGCGAAGCGACATTGTATGACTACGAAACTGTACTGGAACAGTATTATTTTAAAAATGCGTGGACCAGACAGCGTAAGGTCCTGGATAAAAAGGAAAAGGAGATCTACACCAGAGACTGTGGGATGAAGATTGATCTGCTGAATCTGAACTGGATCTACCGTGCGAAGAAGTATTATCATATGCTTCCACCGGACATTTATCTGATGACCATACCAATCCATTATCGGATTAAGATAGATGAATTTAAGGCGCTGGTTGAAGCGCCGACTGTAGATCAGTTTATGCAACTTCTGGCAAATACATATTATGAGAATCGCTTCCATGCGATGCAGAGATCCGAAGGTATAGAGCAGTTCTATAAGGCATGTATCCATGGCATGTATCTGTCAGACCGCAGAAGGAATCCATATTCGCTGGCAACAGTGAATACCTATCTGTTCCTGAAGGAAGAGGAGATCAACAGACTGACTACAGCCCTTGAGTGTATCCGCTACGGCCTGACACCGAGGGAGACTTTGGGGTACATAGGAGGTGCTAAGAAATGATAGTAAAGATGAAATTCCTGCAGATCAGCGGTCCGCAATCGGATATCGACAGAATGTGCAATAAGTATCTGTCCAGACATGAAATGCAGCTGGAGAGTGCTATCGCTGAACTGAAGACGACGGACAATCTGCAGCCCTTCATCGAAGTGAATCCGTATCGTGATCCGTTAGGAAAAGCGGAGCAGTTCTGTGCATTACTTGGTAATACGCAGGCTTCACCGGATACATCTCTGAGCAGAGATGAGATGATGGGACTCTTACGTGATATTAATCACGATTACGTGGATTTTCAGGAGAAAAGGGAACGATTAAAGAAAAAAGCAGGTGAACTGAAAGAAACTGCAAATGCACTGGAACCATTCCGATCATTAGAAATTGATTTGGGACATGTGTCCACTTATCAGTTTCTAAAGATACGTTTTGGCAGAATTGGGTTGGACTACTACGGAAGACTTGAGAAGTACTTATTTGAAGATCTGGATGCAGTATTTCTGGAAGGATCAAGAAATGACAGTTATGTCTATGGCGGATACATTACAGCCAACAAAGACAAAGCGAAAGTGGATGCACTTTTTAATTCACTGCATTTTGAACGAATCCATCTAACCAATGAATATAAAGAAGGTACTCCAGAAGAGATCTGGATGACAGTACAGAAGGAGATTGAAAAGACAGACCAGGAGATTGCTGAGGTTGATGAAAAGGAAGCAAGCCTGATGAGCAGTAGTGCATCCAAACTTCTGGGAGCAAAACAGAGACTGACAGAGCTGGCAGAATACTTTGACATTCGTAAAAAGGCAGCGATCATCGAGGATGAAGAAAACAAAGACGGTCATTATGTGATCTGTGGATGGATGAGCGAAGCGGATATAGAGCAGTTCCTGAAAGAGATTAATGACGATGACAGGGTTATGGCAGTGGTTGAGGAGAATAAAGAAAAGTTCTTTGGAGAGCCACCGACCAAGCTCAAGAATCCGAAATTCTTCAAACCGTTTCAGATGTTCATTGAGATGTATGGGCTTCCGGCGGCTAATGAGATGGATCCGACCATGTTTGTGGCACTCACATACACACTGATATTCGGAGCCATGTTCGGAGATCTCGGACAGGGGGCATTGCTCTTTATCGTGGGCGGCATCCTGTACCTGAAGAAGAAAATGAATCTGGCAGGCATTATTTCCGTTGCCGGAGTATTCTCAATGTTCTTTGGAGTTATGTATGGAAGTGTATTTGGATTCGAAAATGTGATACCGGCTGTGTGGTTGAAACCGGTAGACGCGATGACCAACTTACCGTTTATCGGTCAGCTGAATACCGTATTTATTGTAGCAATTGCATTTGGTATGGGACTCAACTTACTGGTAATGCTGTTCCAGATTATCAATGCAGCAAAAGCGCATGATCTGGAAGATATGTTGTTCTCTCATAATGGTATTGCGGGACTGGTATTTTATGCATTTATCGTAATGACGATCGTGCTTTATATGACAGGTCACAAGACACCAGGTAATATATTAATGGTAATTTTCCTGGGGATTCCAATATTGCTGTTCCTGTTCAAAGAACCTCTTGGTAATATTGTCGAGAAGAGACATAAGAAAATGGAAGTCGGCAAAGGGATGTTTCTGGTACAGGGATTTTTTGAATTATTCGAGACGATGCTTAGTTACTTTTCTAATACGCTGTCCTATGTGCGTATCGGAGCATTTGCAGTCAGCCATGCAGCAATCATGCAGGTTGTACTGATGCTTTCAGGTGCTGAGAATGGAAGCCCGAACTGGATCGGAATTGTAATCGGTAATGCAATCGTAATGTTACTGGAAGGTTTGGTTGTAGGTATTCAGGTACTGAGGCTTGAATACTATGAGATGTTCAGCCGGTTCTATAAGGGAAGCGGACGAGAATTCAAACCATTTAACCAAATAAATACAAAATAATCATATGACTTAAGACAAGGAGGACTATTACAATGACATTAGCAGTAAAATTATTACTTATCGCAGCTTTGGTGCTTGGCATCATCATCCCATTCGGAACATTTCTTCTGGGAGAGAAATCAAAAAAACGTTATAAACGTACGATCGGAGCAAATGCATTCTTCTTCTTCGGAGCATTTGTCGTAGCTGGAATCATGCTGTTCTCAGGAATGCCTGCACAGGCAGCAGAGGCAGCTGGTACAGCAGCAAGCAGCGCAACAGGATTTGGATACCTTGCAGCAGCACTTTCAACCGGTTTATCTTGTGTCGGCGGTGGTATCGCAGTAGCAAGTGCAGCAAGCGCAGCACTGGGAGCAATCAGTGAAGACTCCAGCGCACTTGGTAAATCTCTTATTTTCGTAGGTCTGGCGGAAGGTGTGTGTCTGTATGGACTGATCATCTCCTTCATGATCCTTGGTAAATTGTAAGATGAGGATGTATCTGATCAGTGATAATGTGGATACTCTGACAGGAATGCGGTTAGCGGGCGTAGATGGCGTGGTTGTCCATGAAAAAGAAGAACTACGTAACGCGATTGAGACTGCTATGGAAGATCCGGATGTAGGCATTGTACTTTTGACAGAGCGTTTCGGACGAGAATTTCCGGAGCTGATTGATGAGATTAAGCTGAAGAGAACGATGCCGCTTCTGATCGAGATTCCTGACAGACACGGAACCGGACGTAAAAAAGACTTTATCACATCCTATGTAAATGAGGCGATTGGACTGAAATTATAGAGAAGAAGGTGAGAAGCTTGACGATAGACGAGAGAGTAGCGCATTTGCAGGAAGCGGCTATGGAAGAAGCAAGAGCAAAGGCGAACGCGATTGTAAAACAGCATGAACAGACTCTGACGAATGTATTGAATCAGCACAAAGGCGAGGCCAAACGTCAGTCAGATGTGCGGATCAAGGCAGAAACAGTCAGTGCCAGACAGCAGCAGAATATGGCTGTATCTAAGGCACAGTTGGAATTGAAGCGTGAGTATGGCAAACGTCAGAAAGAACTGAAGCAGGAACTGTTTCAGGAAGTGCTGAAAGAATTACAGGAGTTCATGAAGACGGATGAGTATAAAGAACTTCTGGTAGCATATATCGAGAAAGCGGCACGATTCACAAATGGGGAAGATCTCAAGATCTATATTAACCCGTCAGACGCAGACAAAAAGGAATGGCTGGAGGAACGCACAGGAATGACGCTTACAGTCAGCAAGGAGAATTTTGTCGGTGGTGTGAGAGCGGTGGTAAAAGGCCGGAATGTGCTGATTGACCATGCGTACAAAGGAGCATTGGAAGAAGAATTCCAGGATTTTATGTTTAGAGGAGGTACGGGCATTGGATAAGAAAAGGACAGGAGTTATCTACGGCGTCAATGGTCCTGTAATCTACCTGCAAGGAAAAAGTGATTTTAAGATGTCTGAAATGGTATATGTAGGTGAACAGCGCCTGGTAGGTGAGGTTATTGCACTGGACAAAGAACGTACGACCATTCAGGTATATGAGGAAACTTCAGGACTTCGTCCGGGAGAGATCGTAGAAGCATCCGGAGCACCGGTGTCAGTAACGCTGGCACCTGGTATCCTGGATAATATTTTTGACGGAATTGAGAGACCGCTGGAACGTATCGCTGATAAGGGTGGTGCATTTATTACCAGAGGTGTATCGGTTGATTCCCTGGATAGAGAAAAGAAATGGAAGACTCATCTGACGGTAAAAAAGGGTGATGTAGTACACGGCGGATCTGTAATTGCAGAAGTGCCGGAGACCCGCGCAATTGTACACAAATGTATGGTGCCGCCGGAGGTTGAAGTAGCAAAAGTAGTAGACGTCGTTCCAGATGGAGATTACACCATTGATGAAGTGCTGGTAAAGATCCAGCGTTCTAATGGGGATATTCAGGAACTGACTATGACACAGAAATGGCCGATCCGAGTAGCAAGACCGGTGCATCAGAGATATCCGGCAAGCGTACCGCTGGTAACCGGACAGCGTATTCTGGATACGATGTTCCCAATCGCAAAGGGCGGAACGGCAGCAATCCCAGGGGGATTCGGAACCGGTAAAACCATGACGCAGCATCAGATCGCGAAGTGGTCCGATGCGGATATCATCATTTATATCGGATGCGGTGAGCGTGGAAATGAGATGACACAGGTATTGGAAGAGTTTGGTGAACTTGTCGATCCGAAATCCGGTAATCCGCTGATGGATCGTACGACACTGATCGCGAATACATCTAACATGCCGGTAGCTGCCAGAGAGGCATCAATTTATACAGGTCTTACACTGGCTGAGTATTACCGTGATATGGGTTATGACGTAGCGATCATGGCAGATTCTACATCGCGTTGGGCAGAAGCATTAAGAGAGTTATCCGGACGTCTGGAAGAGATGCCGGCTGAGGAAGGTTTTCCGGCATATCTGGCATCTCGTCTGTCAGCATTCTACGAGAGAGCCGGAATGATGCAGACACTGGGCGGTGCTACAGGCTCTGTATCTATTATCGGTGCGGTATCCCCACAGGGTGGTGATTTCTCTGAGCCTGTTACACAGAATACCAAACGATTTGTCCGCTGCTTCTGGGGACTGGACAAGTCACTGGCATATGCGAGACATTTCCCGGCAATTCACTGGCTGACCAGTTACAGTGAATATCTGACAGACCTTAGCGGATGGTATACGGATAATGTATCGCCAAAATTTGTGGACTATAGAAACAGATTAATGTCTTTGCTTGGGCAGGAGAACAGTCTGATGGAGATTGTTAAACTGATCGGTGCGGATGTACTTCCGGATGATCAGAAGCTGATCCTGGAGATTGCAAAGGTAATCCGTCTGGGATTCCTGCAGCAGAATGCCTTCCATAAAGACGATACCTGTGTATCACTGGAAAAGCAGTTTAAGATGATGGATGTCATCCTGTATCTTTATAAGACCAGCCGTAAGCTGGTGGCAATGGGACATCCGATGTCAGTACTGAAAGCAGAAGGCATCTTCGAGAAAGTTATCGCTATCAAGTACGATGTACCAAACGATAATCTTCAGCTGTTGGATACCTATAAGACGAAGATTGATGAATTCTACAATAACGTATTAGCAAAGAACGCATAGAAAGGAGAGAGGATAATGGCAATCGAATATCTTGGCTTAAGTAATATCAACGGACCTCTCGTAGTTCTGGAAGGACTTCAGGACGCATTCTATGATGAGATCGTAGAGTTCGTTGTAGATGGTAATAAAAAGAAAATGGGACGTATTATTGAACTGTATGAAGGCAGAGCTGTCATCCAGGTATTTGAAGGAACCGAGAATATGTCCCTGGTAAATACACATACCAAATTATCCGGACACCCGATGGAAGTGGCAGTGTCACCGGATATGCTGGGAAGAACATTTAACGGAGTCGGAGTACCGATCGATGGACTGGGACCACTGCTTTCTACGGATAAGAGAGATGTCAATGGTCTGCCGCTGAATCCGGTACGCCGTGAATATCCGCGTAACTATATCCGTACAGGTATATCTGCAATTGATGGTCTGACCACTCTGATTCGTGGACAGAAGCTGCCAATCTTTTCCGGCAATGGACTTCCGCATGATCAGCTGGCGGCACAGATCGTAAAGCAGGCATCACTGGGAGATGATTCCGATGAAGAATTCGCGATCGTATTTGCTGCGATGGGCGTAAAACATGACGTAGCCGATTTCTTCCGTAAGACATTTGAAGAAAGCGGCGTATCCGATCACGTGTGTATGTTCCTGAATCTGGCAAATGACCCGGTTGTAGAGCGTTTGATCACGCCGAAGGTTGCACTGACCGTTGCAGAGTATCTGGCATTTGAATGCAACAAACACATTCTGGTTATCCTGACAGATATGACATCATTTGCAGAGGCACTCCGTGAGGTATCTTCCTCAAAGGGAGAGATTCCTTCAAGAAAAGGATATCCGGGATATCTGTACAGTGAACTGGCAACACTTTATGAGCGTGCCGGAATCGTAGAGGGCACCAAAGGATCGGTAACACAGCTTCCAATCCTGACCATGCCGAACGATGATATCACACATCCGATCCCTGACCTGACAGGATACATCACGGAAGGTCAGATCGTACTGGATCGTAACCTTTACGGACAGGGTGTATACCCACCAATCAGTGTACTTCCGTCACTGTCTCGTCTGATGAAGGACGGTATCGGTGAAGGATACACCAGAGAAGATCATCAGGGACTTGCCAACCAGCTATTCTCTGCATACGCAAAAGTAGGTGAGGCAAGAAACCTGGCATCCGTAATCGGTGAAGACGAATTGTCCCCATTGGATAAGAAATATCTGGAATTCGGTAAGGAATTCGAGAAACGTTACGTAGGACAGGGACCGACCGAGAACCGTACGATTCAGGAAACACTTGACCTCGGCTGGGAACTTCTCGGAATGCTTCCGAAAGAAGAACTCGACCGAATCGACACCAAGATCATAGAAAAATACTATCCACGTGAAAAATCCTCAGACGCGACAGAGTAGACGGGGGAATTTATTCAGCCGGATACTCTGACATGTCTGAGTTTGACGTGAATGAGTGAGCGAAGCTCACGAGTTCACGCGGATTTTTCACTATAAAGGAAAGGAGTCGATGATATGGATCCACGAGAGTTTCCCACCAAAGGAAATCTGATGCTGGCGAAGAATTCTCTGGCTCTTGCCCGTCAGGGGTATGACCTGATGGATAAGAAGCGTAACGTGCTTCTAAAAGAACTGATGGCTCTGATCGATGAGGCAAAGGAGATTCAGGAGCAGATTGACAGCACATTTACCAAGGCATATGCGTGCCTGCAGCGTGCCAACATTGAACACGGTATCAGCAAGGTGCAGCAGCTCGCATTTACCGTGCCGATAGAGGAATCCATTCGTATCCAGACGAGAAGCATCATGGGTACTGAGATTCCGCATGTGAAATATGATGAAAAAGAGAATAACCTTACGTACTCATTCAGTACGACCAGCGAGTCGATCGATATTGCCAGAGAGGCATTTCGTGAAGTGAAAGACCTGACGATTAAGTTGTCCATGGTTGAGAACTCTGCGTATCGTCTGGCATCAAATATTAAAAAGACGCAGAAGCGTGCCAACGCATTGAAGAATATAACGATTCCGATGTATACGAATCTGGTTCATAATATTAATAATGCACTGGAAGAAAAAGAGCGTGAGGAATTCACCAGACTGAAAGTCATCAAGAATATGAAAAGAGCGTAATTATTCAGAACCTATTAGCATGAGAAAAAATGGAGAGAACTTTGCCGAAAGGCAGGTTCTCTTTTTATGTTGTGACGAGTTAAAACGTGAGGTTATGAAAATGTTGACATATAATTCGTTTGGATGTAGTATATATGTAATCTGAATAAAAAATGTTGCAATACAAATGAAACGTATTTTGCCAGTTGAGTTGATTGAGATTATTGACATATATAGTTGAACAGAATATAATAGATTTACCTCAAAGGTAAATTCGCAAAAGAGGTGACAGATTGGAAATAACATATAAGTCTCGCAGGATTGAAAAGGTGTGTACACTAGCAAGTGAGGCAGAAAAGAAATACGGTTTAGAAATGGCTGAAAAAATCCATCAGCGTATAGACGAAATAGCTGCATCTGATACTGTTGAGGAAATGGTTAAATTCCATATCGGAAGATGCCATCCATTAAAAGGCAATCGAAAAGGCCAATACGCAATGGATTTAGTTCATCCTTACAGACTGGTTTTTGAAAGAAAAGGGAATGAAATTCTAATTGCAAACGTAATGGAAATTGTAAACTATCATTATACTTTCATTCTACTAGGAGGTGGTATTACGATGGTGAAAAGTCGCAGTTTTATTGCAACACCGCCGGGAGCAACTATTAAAGAACAGTTGATTGACAGAGGGCTTAGCCAGAAAGAGTTTGCATTACGTATGGGTATGTCCGAAAAACATATTAGTAAATTAATCAATGGTGATGTTCAGTTGACTCCGGAAGTCGCAGTTCGTTTAGAAATGGTACTAGGCGTTCCTGCTAAGTTTTGGAATAAATTAGAAGCTACTTATCGCGAAAAACTCATAAAAGCAAATGCAGAGAACGAAATGGATTCTGATAAAGAGCTTGTGAAAAAACTACCTTATCGTGAAATGTCAAAGAATGGTTGGGTACCGGAAACCAGAGAGGCAACCGAAAAGGTAATTTATCTTAGAAAATATTTTGAAGTTGTAAATCTTGAGATTATCAAGGATATGAAATTATCAAAAATTGCATGTCGCAGATTGGCTGAAACAGAAAAGGGTAATCTCGCTCTATTAGCATGGGCACAGAAAGCAAAACTGGAAGCTCGTGCCATTGAAACGTCATTGATTGATTTAAAAACTCTTAAGGAGAAACTACCGGAAATTCGAAGCATGACAGCAATGAACCCTGCTGATTTTTGTCCTAAACTGATTGAGATGTTATCTGGTTGTGGTATTGCACTTGTTTTCCTTCCTCATATCGGAGGTTCTTTCCTGCATGGAGCAACTTTCTGTGATGGAAATAAAATAGTTGTTGGATTAACAGTACGTGGCAAAGATGCAGATAAATTCTGGTTTAGTTTATTTCATGAACTCGGTCATATTTTGCTTGGACATATCAATCAATCTGATGGTACAACAGATGAAGACGAAGAAGCTGCTGACAACTTCGCAAAAGAGACATTAATTCCTACTGTAGAATTTAATGCATTTACGTCTCTGAATGATTTTTCAAAAGCATCCATTTGCTCTTTTGCTCAGAAACAAAATATCCTGTGTGGAATTGTTGTCGGACGTCTGCAAAAGGAAGGTTTCATAAATTATAATCGTTGCAATGACTTAAAGACTAAATATGTATTATCAGCATAAACAGCAAGATAACTTGTGAAAGCAGGCATCTATGTATTAGCATGGATGCCTGCTTTTGATATTTCAGATGATTATTTTTTGGCAATTAGTTTGAGATTAGCATGAATGCGGGTAATGTTACCTTCACAAACTGAACACACAAAAAACACATTTTTTACAATGAATCGTCATACTTTCTTTTTACAATGATACTTTAAGAGTATTGAAGAGGAGGAAGATATTGTGATTGAAGTGCAGAATCTGGTGAAAATGTATGGCGATCATACAGCAGTGGACCATCTGAGCTTTCGTATTGAGAAGGGGCATATTTATGGTCTTCTTGGACCGAATGGTGCGGGAAAGTCTACAACCATGAACATCATGACAGGATATCTTGGGGCGACCGAGGGGAAGGTGTTAATCCAGGGGCATGATATTCTGAAAGAGCCTGAGCTTGCAAAGAAGAGTATTGGCTATCTGCCGGAACAGCCGCCGGTATATATGGATATGACAGTTCGGGAGTATCTGCAGTTTGCAGCCGAACTGAAGAAGATCCCTAAAAAAGAACGTGAAAAACAGATGAATGACGTGATTCGGATGACGGGTATCCGTGAAGTGGAGAATCGACTGATCCAGAACCTGTCCAAAGGATACAGACAGAGAGTTGGGCTTGCACAGGCAATCCTTGGATTCCCGGAGGTGATCATTCTGGATGAGCCGACGGTTGGTCTGGATCCGAAGCAGATCATTGAGATTCGAGAGCTGATCCGTAAGCTGTCTAAGAAGCATACGATTATATTGAGTTCGCATATTCTGGCAGAGATCCGTGAAGTGTGCGATTACATTATGATCATTTCCAGAGGTAAGCTGGTGGCAAGTGATACCCCGGAGAATCTGGAGAACAGACTTAAGAGCAGCAGACATATTGAACTGCAGGCAAAAGCACCTGTGACGAGAGTACAGGAGATTCTGAAGGAAGTATCCGGAATTAAGAAAGTGGATTACCGAAAGGATAACAATCTAATGACAACAGCTCAGATTGAGACAAGGAATGCGAAGGATATCAGAGAAGAGATATTTACCGCATTTGCGAGAAATAATCAGCCGTTAACGACACTCAGTCTGTCACAGACTACACTGGAAGAAGTATTCCTGGAGCTTACCCAGGGCAAATATACAGCGTCTCTGGCAGAACAGGAGATTCGGGATGATGGGAAAGAGGAGGTGACAGGTGATGGCAGCGATTTATAGGCGTGAATTAAAAGGATATTTTAATACCATGATCGGTTATGTGATCATTGTATTTTTACTTGCATTTTCAGGTATATATTTTATGGCATATAATCTGAATTACGGATATCCGTACTTTTCCTATGTGCTTTCCGGCGGTATCTTCATGCTGCTGATCGCAGCACCGTTACTGACCATGAGAAGCTTTGCGGAAGAGCGTAAGAATCGGACAGATCAATTGCTTCTGACAGCGCCGGTCAGCCTGTTCCAGATCGTAATGGGAAAATACCTTGCAATGATTACCATTTTAGGAATCCCATGTGCGGTATATCTGTTATTTCCTTTAATGATCAAGATGCAGGGAACGGCCTATATATTATCGGATTACTTATCTACTCTGGTATATTTTCTGCTGGGCTGTGTATATATTGCAATCGGAATGTTCGTGTCATCGTTGACAGAGAGCCAGATTATTGCGGCAATCGGTACCTTTGGTATACTAATGGTTATTCAATTGTGGAGTGGAATCATAGGATTCCTGCCTTCGTCAGCTATGGCTAATGTATTTGGAATAGCATTTTTACTGTCGTTGTTAGTCTGGGCTGTCTGGCGCATGACCCAGAACTGGGTGATATGTCTGATCTTGGAGATTGTGAATCTCGGAGTAAATGGAATTGTATACGCAGTAAAGTCAGAAGTTTACGAAAACCTGCTTTCAACCATTTGTGGCAAGCTGAACCTGATTGATACATTTAACAGCATTGCCTCCAATAACCTGTTAGATGTCAGTGGAATCATTCTGTATCTGAGTCTGATCGTATTTTTTGTATTTCTTACGATGGAAATGATACAGAAGAGACGATGGAGTTAGGAGGTGCGGCATGAATCGTTTGAAAGAGCAGTTTAAGAAAAGTGCATCAGTCAACGGCAGCTACAGTGTAGGTGCGATCGTGCTGGTGCTGTGTGTTGTGGTGCTGGTGAATATGTTGGCGTCCAGACTTCCGGAAAGAGTGCGGAAGGTTGATGTCAGTGACAATAAGATCTATGAGATTACAGATACCAGTAAGAAATTATTGAAAAAGCTGGACCAGAAGGTAACCGTGACCGTTTATGCAGAGAAGAGCAGTACCGATGAACGGATACGTACATTTTTAAATAAGTATCAGGCACTGTCTAAGGACGTGACCGTAAAATGGGTAGATCCGGTGCTTCATCCGGCAGAGCTTACGAAGAATAATGTGTCAGAGAATTCGATCGTAGTGTCTTGCAAAGACACCGGAAAAAGTGACACAATCACATTTGACGAGATTCTGGTTACAGATGAGTATGCATATTACACGACAGGAAGCGCGGATGCAACACAGTTTGACGGCGAGGGACAGCTTACCAGTGCGATCAACTATGTAACGAATGACAGTCAGAATAAGGTGTATTACACAACCGGACATGGCGAGAGTTCATTTTCCACATCCGTACAGGATCAGCTGGATAAAAATAATGTTTCTTCCGAAGAATTGAATCTGCTGATGACAAGTGCGGTTCCGGATGATTGTGATCTTCTGATCATGAATGGTATTTCCGCAGATCTGACAACAGAAGAAAAGGACCAGATTGAAAGTTACATGAAGTCCGGCGGTGATGTGATGGTGCTGCTTGGTAATATAGAAGGTGATGTACCTAATCTGGATGCATTGCTGAAAGAATATGGCATGCAGAGGGTGAATGGTTACATTGCAGATATGGAACGGTGTTATCAGGGCAACTACTATTATATATTCCCGGATATTAGTGGGGACTCAGATCTGATGAACGGTATGAGTACACAGATGGTAATGATGGTAAATGCGCAGGGCATGGAACTTACAGATCCGGAACGTGATACGATTACGACTACATCATTTATGACCACATCATCGAATGGATATGCGGTGACGGAGGACAGCCAGGAGAAGGGCACTTATGTACTCGGTGCAATTGCAGAGGAGACAATTGAAGGCGAGGATGTCACAGATAAGAATGAGGAGGATTCCGATACCGAAACAGAGACCGTGAAGAGTCGGTTTACGGTGATTACTTCTGAGAGTATGCTGGACAGTCAGATTACCTATTCTTTCTCAACATTAGAGAATCTGACCTTGTTTGCCAATGCGGTGACAGCAAACTTCGATGGCGTACAGAATGTGGCTATTGAGCCGAAGAGCCTTTCTATTACTTATAATACGATGCAGCACACAGGATTAATCGGATTTGCATGTATTATCGGTATTCCGATTATCGTATTGATCTACGGATTCCGGCAATGGCTGAAACGTCGAAAAGCTTAGCACGGACAGGAAGGTGGCTTATGGATAGAAAGAAGAAAAAAACAATCATTCTGTTGGCTATGATTCTGTTGCTTGTCGTAGCAAATGGTGTTGCCAGTGCATGGAACGATAAGTCGGAAAGGAAGAAAGAAAAGGAAGCAGAAGCTTCAAAGATATATCTGACGGATGCCAGTGATATTACTGCATATTCTTATAGTGACGGAAGCCAGAATATGTCGTTTGCAAAGGTGGATGATACATGGGAATATGATGAAGATAATGAGATTCCAATGAATCAGGACACGGTTCAGAGTACCGCAGATGCTATCCGGCAGATGGAGGCAGTGAGGGAACTGGAGAATCCGGATCAACTGTCGGATTATGGATTGGATAAACCGTCCTATACAATTCAGTTTCAGGACAATGATGGCGTGGCAACAGAAATTCTGATTGGCAACGGCGCAGGCGAGAACTATTATGCTACAGTGGGAGACAGCGGAAAGGTATACACGATCAGTTCAGGTTTCCAGGATTATCTGCAATTTGATCTGACCAATCTGGTTCAATACGATACAGTTCCGTCCATCGGAAGCGGTAATCTGAAGAGTGTGACGATTACTGAAAATGGAACAGATACCGTATATGAAGAGGATGATCAAGTCGGAGAACTTGCCGGAGGTTTTGGGGCGTTGAGTCTGACAGATTGTGCGAATTATCATGCATCGGCAGAGCAGCTTGCGGAGTATGGACTGGATGAAAGCCAGAGAATTACTGCGAAGGCGGTATATACTGACAGTTCAGATAAAGAGCAGACCTTTACCGTGTATCTGGGCAAGACTGATGATGCAGGGGAGAACAGATACGTCATGGTGGAAGGCTCTGATATGGTATATCGCATCAGTGAAACTGTGGCACAGAATATGATAAGCATAGAAGAAACAGGGGAGTAGTTAACGAAATAAAATAGTATAAAGGCAAACCGGGCAGGCTGTCAGATGTAGCTGCCCGGTCTTTATGTATTCTTTTGAGGGAATGGGTTATTCTTGTTCTTTAGCCATAGCGATTTTATCAAGAAGTTCCACAATCTCATCTTTAGAATATTCAGCTTTCTCGCTGTTGGCAAAAATAAGGCGTAATTCGTATAAGGTGGCCATCTTTGCATCTTTTCTTTCTTTTTCGGTCATATCGTACATATAAACTCCTCTTTTGTATTATCAAACAGAAATCTGATGATACAATCATACAGTGATTTGCACGTATCGTCAATAAGTAAATGAATTACCATAATCATATAAAGTGAATGGTAAAATAGTAGTATGCACATATTGTATTTTTATCATATCCTGTATCTTATTTGTTGTCAATACGATACTTATTTAATGCAAAATGATTAATTGAGGATGAATAAAAGAATGGATATAAAACATAGTAAATGTTATACTTTGATATAGTTAGTAAATGATAGCAGGATTTGAACGCAGATAAGCATTCCCCCGCTTCAAGTGCGCGGAGTACTAAGCGGCGGGTGAGGGGGATGCTTCTGTCAGTGGGAGTTGAAAGCTCCCACTGACAGATTGCGAAGCGACTGCGTTCATG
>OLQG01000424.1_pt1 | contig 35015 bp, 29 predicted proteins | sample 1672221 | NCBI WGS metagenome assembly OLQG01 (sample SAMEA3136660, study PRJEB25190) | human gut metagenome | biome: human gut; feature: human-associated habitat; material: faeces | place: Austria | collected 2013
AAGGCTACTCCGAAGAATGGATTCATCAGCGGCTTTTGGCAATCCGCATCCGAAACGAACTGACGGATGAATGGAAGAAGCGTGGAGTGCAAAAGGGCAAGGAGTACGCTATTCTGACCGATGAAATCTCCCGTGCATGGTCTGGCATGACCACGGGGCAGTACAAGCGGCTGAAAGGCCTGACGAAAGAAAATCTCCGGGATAATATGACCGATTTGGAACTTGTGCTGACCATGCTGGCCGAAGCCTCCACCACGGATATTTCCAAGACTGCAAAGCCACAGACCTTTGAAGAAAACAAGCAGGTTGCTAAACGCGGCGGCAAAGTGGCCGGTATTGCACGGCAGGCTCTTGAAGCGGAAACCGGCAAACCCGTTATCACGGAAAAGAATGCGTTTGACTTCCAGCAGCTTGTGACTGACATTGTAGAAGATGCTGCAGAGATACAGGACAAAAAGAAGTAACTTAATGAATGGAGTGAAAAACATGACCGTTTCAAAAGAATTTCTCACTTTCAAAAATCGACTGCGCCACTTTGATGATGATATAGAAATGGTTGACATTTTATGTACTACCATAAAAAGAAACCGTCTCGAAAATGGAGCGGATAAATTATTTGAATATCAAGTTCCAGAAAAACATCCCAATATATCATCATACTCCATACGTCAAGAGAATAGACTTTTACTTGCTAGTCATCTTAGAACGACAGTGTATTCTTCGTATGTAAAAGATGTCTATGAAGAAGTGACAATGTATCTTAGAGGGATTGTTTCCGAAGCGTATCAAAATGCAACAGTTGATCCGAGGAGAATTATTGGCGAACATAAAATAAACATGTCTACCGTAGATGTTTTGGCTGGCATTAGAGATGGCACTCTAGCACAAACAGTTATTGATAATATGTTTCAGACATTAGAAAACGAAAGAAGCACTATCGCTCTTATCGATAAGACATGCAGAAAATTGGGATTAAATGTAGATTCAGGTGTTGTCGATATGGCAGTAAATTATTTGGAAATTCGTCACAAGCTTGTTCATACTGACGGATTGGCAGATCAAGAGTTCAAAGACACACATCCGAACCTTAGATATACACAAGAAAATTATATTGACTTGACATACCAAACTATCCTGTCAATGCATGACGCGGTTTTTGCTTTGGTCAAGGCTCTTGATGAAGATGCAATAAGTAAGCACATTATAAACCCTAATATTGCGTCAACACAAACGGTTACGCAGACCTAATAAAAAAACAGCCGGACACAGCAGCCACAAGGCCACCGTGTCCGGCTATTTCTGTGCTGACAATGACACATTACTTTTAGCAAAATAATGTGTCATTGTCGAGCTGACGGTATCACTCACCCAGAAAATCAAACCTCTGTCCGTCAAAGTCGGCATCGGTCATGCGCTCCAACTTTGCAATAGTGCCATTTGCCAACCGCCGCATTTCCGTGTCCACGTCCGGCAGGGCGGCCCGCATCCGCGCCATCGTCCGGCGGCGGTCAGAAGTGTGGTACATACAAATCAAATTTTCTTCTTCTACGCTGAAATTCATGCGTCAGACCTCCATTTCGTGTTGCTTGCTGCGGGCCGCTGCCTTTTTCGGGCTGGCGGCCTGTTTTGTTTCGGAAAGCTGCTTGCGGACGGAAGTGCGGGGCTTGCAGATGCCCTTGTCCCGGTTTTCGTTTTTGCCAACCAGCGCATAGATGCCGAAACGGTCTTTCACGCTGGACAGGTGCAGGGCTTGTACGGCAACATGGCAAGCAGCTGGTCCGTGTCCCGGCTGGATGCCAGCTTGGTGAAATAGGGCGATACCTCCACCATAAAATGATTCTTGTCCGGGCTGTTGGGAGCAGCCAGCCGCTTCATATTTGCCGCGATACGCTGCGCCTCGGCCTCGATCAGCCCGGTGTGCAGTGCGATAAGATGTTCTTTGAAATCACTGGGCCGTGCAGGTTCCCGGCTGCGTTGCTCCTGACGGATGGCCGCTTGCAGAAGTTCCGGGTCACGGGGCTGCATTTCATACCGCACGAACTCTCCAAAATATTTGTCCGAGCGGCTGTCGAAATGCTCTTTCGGGCCAATCTCCCGCATCCCGCTTTCGTAGATCAGGCGATTGGCACCCACGGGCAGGGAGGCATCCCGGATGTGCTGGAAATGCTGCTGGTAGTCCAGTTCATACAGATTGCCTTGCAATGTTCCATTGGCTGTGCCGGTCAGCTCTACCGCATAGGCAAGAATCCTGTCGTGGGTTTGCTCGCCGCAGAATTTCCATGTGTTGTAGGCTTGCGTATCTTTGAGCAACACATCCCGTTCCCGGAAGCAGAATGTTCCAGAGGGCCGGGACAGCCACAACAGCAGCTTATCTTCCGGCTGGTCGCTGCGGGCGGCTTCCCGCAGCATTTTGATGTCATACGTAAAATCGCTCTGATAGTATGCGGTGTTCTGGTGCATGATGGCTTCCAACGCAGCGATCACATCCATATTTTCAAATTTTTGCACGGCTTATACCTCCAATTCCTTTGTCTTTTCTCGTGGCTGCGTTTGCTTGCTCTGCTCCTTTTTCGCGGCATCCAGCTGTGCCCGGATGGAAGGCTTTTTCGGCTTGGCTGTGCGGGACTTCTTGGCTTTCGGTGCCTTTTCCTCGGCCTTGACTGCGGCGGCAAGGTCCGTCAGAGAAATTTGTTCTCCGGCCTTTGCTTTGGCCTCCAACTCGCCCAGAGAGGGCGCATTGTTCAGCACACCATCAATCATATTTTCGTTTTGTTCGGTGGAAAGTTCTGCGGTGCGCAGCGGATTTTCCCACAAGAACTCTGGCACCTGCTGGAAGCCCACACTGTCGCAGTAGTGAGCGGTATTTTGTCCGTTCTGGTGCAGCACTACCACATCCGAAACGGACAGTGAGTGTCCCTTGAAATCTGCCGGATAGTCCACATTGAACGTGCGGTAGATGTCCTCCAACGTGGTACCAGCAGTCAGCGGCGCAGCATACACCTCCATATAGTTTGCCTTATCCACGGTTCGGCCAGCGGCCTGCAGGCGGTCGTAGGGCTCAAAACGGTAATCACGGGTGGAATCCTCATTGCGCAGCTGGTAGATGGAAAAGCTGTCCTGCTGTGGTACCTCAAAACCTGCCGCTGCGTATTCCTCTACGGTCATTCCGGCAGCAGCCGCTTCCTGCGCGATCTCGGCCTGCACCTGTGCCTTGTAATCCTGCAAGCTCTGGTCAAAGTCAGCCAGCTTGGGCGGTTCCGGCAAGTTATACTGGCCTTGGTTAAGCAGCGGGCGGCAGTCCTGCACATAGGCCACAACAGTGTTGTAATAGGCAGCCTGTTCCGGCGAAATGTTCTGTCCCTCCCGCAAAGCGGCGGTGGCTGCATGCTCCATAGCGGAAAGATTGCAATGCTGTTTGAGGTACGGGATAAACTCGGTCAGCACCATTTCCCGCTCTGCCTTGTCCTGCTCCCACGCTTCCGGGCCTTTGTTGTGCAGAACAAAATTTTTCCAATTCTCGTCTTTAGCGTAGTATTCATGGCAGCTCTGGATATGCTGAATCAGAGAGCCGTCACCATCACCGAAATCCTGCCGTCCCTCGTAGTTATCCGGCTGGCCATTCAGGGTAAAGTCAATGCGGAATGCGGTCTTGTCGTACCAGCCGCCCGTGTAGCCGTCCTTTTCCCGGTCCGTGTGCTGGGCGGTGTCCAGTTCTTCAAAAACACGATTTGCCACGGACAGCGGCATAGTTTCGCCGTCCTGCAGCTTGTCGCTTTCGCTCCACAGAATCGTGACCGTAGGCTCTGCGGCGGGGTCTGGAATTTTAACGGGTGCGGGAATTTCATTGGCCTTTTCCGTCGCCTCTTGGAACGCCGCCAGCTTGTCGCCCAACAGGACTTCCGACACTGCGGCTGTCTGCCCCAGCAGATTAAGTGCTTCCTGCCCGGCATCTGGCAGGGTCAGACCGGGCGCGTCCAGCTGGCCTCCGTCCAGAGCCTTTTTGTCCGGGCCATACAGGGTGTAGTCATAGCCAGAATCACAGGTCTGGATGAATAAAATATTGCCGTTGTCCAGCGCAAATGCGGTTTCCTGTGCGACGGAAAGGTCTGCTTCCCGCTGCTGGCGCAGTTCGGCCAGATGTTCGTCCAGTGCGGAGATCAGCTCATGGGCCGCACTACGAATAATTTCCAGAGAGGCTTTCAGCTCGGCCAGTTCCCGGCCAGAACTCCACCCGGCCACATAGCCAAAGGAATACTCGGACGTGTCCAGCCCATAGTGCTGGCAGACGGCATAAGCCACGCTTTCCGCCTGCACCTCGCGGGTGCGGCTGTCCGGGCGGTTGGTCTGTTCCGGGGTGTTCGGGTCGATGGTGTGCAGCTTTGCATGGGCAATCTCATGGATGGCTGTCTTGATGGTCTGTAACTGGCTCATGCCCTCTTGGATGGCAATGCGGTTGTCGAGCAGATGAAAGTAGCCGTGCGCCCCGCCCTCGATGTCCTCAAACCCGATGGGCACCGGGGATGACTGCTCCAATGCCTTGAAAAAATCTTGGTAGTCCTGCACGCTGCCGGACAGTTCATCCACTGCGATAGATGGCAGCGGTTCGCCCTCGGTCTGGCTGACATCGAACACGGACACCACCTTAAAGGCCGGAATCTGCACCGTCTTTTCTTCCGTCAGCGGCTTGCCGTCCTTATCCAGAATCGGCTTGCCCTGTTCGTCCAGCTTTTCCATCTTCTGCTTGACCTTGTAGGGCGCGGGAGCAAGAATCTTGATGCCCTTTTCGCCCTTTTTCACGGTGCGGTGGAATGTATCTTTCCACTTGTTGAAACCCGCCACCAGCTGCCCGCCCTGCATGGCGATCAGCAAAGTGTTGTTGAAGCTGTAATTGTGGAACTTCGCCATCGTAGTAAGGTAGGCTTTGTAGCGGTCACTGTCGAACAGCTCTTGAATCCCTGTTTCCAGCCGGTCCGTAATTTCTTTCATCCGTTCCGCGCTGTCTTTGCCGTTCAGGATGATGGGGATAACTTTCTGCGGTTCCGTTTCAGGCTGAACAGGCGGCGGGATGTTGGCCGCATCCCGCAGAACTTCCGGCGCGGGAAAGGACAGCACCCGGTATTCCTCCGGCACGGGCTGGCCCTCGTGGACTTTCTGCCACTCGTCCCCGCTTTTGACAAGGTAGCCGTACTGGGTGAACGCACCCTGTTCCTGCTGAGCCACATACCGGCCAAACTGTGCCGTGTCGATGCCGCCTTTCCATTCTTCCGGCATATCCACCATGCCGGAGCGATTCAGGTAGTAATCTCCTAGCTGGGCAGGCCCGTGCACATCCGGCAGATACACATAGTAGTCCACGTTTTCGGGAAAGTCGGTGATTCTCCCGATGCTGAAAAGCTCACTCTGCGGGGCTTGCAAGGCGGCGTTCAGTTCTGCGCGTTCCCCGGTAGAGAGTGTTTCCAGTCGTGATGCCAGAAAGTTCAGTTCGTCCACATTGGATGCCAGCACCATGTTATAAGGAATTGCAAAACGCTTTTCTTCCTCGGCAAAATAGCCGGAAATGAAAAGGCCCTGCGGATTATCGGACGAAATGCCGATTTGCCGCAGGGCCGCTTGTACCTGTTCGGTTGTAGTGGGCAGGTCCAGCCAGACGCCATCCCTGCCTTGTTGCTGCCGATTTTGCAGCTGGATGGAAAATAATTCGCTCATTTGGTCATACTCCTTTTTTGCTATCCTACGGATAGAGAGAGCCGGTTATGGCAAAATGAATGCTTCACCTTACCATAACCGGCCCTCGTTTTTCTTATTCTTTGCGCTCTACCCGGTAATTGACGTACTTGCCTCCCGTATCTGCCAGAAGCACCGTTGCATCATAGGTTTTGCCTGTCTTTTCGGAGTAGAGGCCCTTGACCTTTGCTTTGCCGTCTTTGAGCAGAGCGGCGGCGATCTTCGGGGTGAACGCCTTTTTGCGCTGCTCAAAGAAGCGGTCATTCTTCCACATCACGAACTGACAGCTACGATTCCCGCAGTAGAAGTTTTTCTTGCCCTCATAGACGTTTTCACTGCACCGGGGACACTTGCCGATAATAACCCGTTCCGACTGGAACAGGTTTTGCTTATCTGCACTGATACAAGAATAGGTCTTGACCAGCTGGCGCACCTGCGCTTCAATTTCGGCCATGAACTCGTCCGCGTCTGCATTGCCCTTGGCAATCTCGGTCAGGCGGTTTTCCCATTCGGCGGTCAGGACGGGAGAGGTCAGGCTTTCCGGCAGAACCACCGCCAGATTGATGCCGTCCTTGGTGGGGACAAGCTGTTTGCTCTTGCGCTGCACAAAGCCCATTTGCACCAGCTTTTCCAGAATCGCCGCACGGGTGGCCGGAGTGCCCAGCCCTTTGCGTTCCGCGTCCTCCGGCATATCCTCGGCCCCGGCCCGCTCCATTGCTGACAGGAGCGTATCTTCGGTGTAGGCTTTCGGCGGGGACGTGAAATGTTCCGAAATGTCAGCCACCGCAGAAAAACTTTGTCCCTCGGCCAGTTCCGGCAGGGTGTTCAGGGCTTCCGTTTCTTCATCACCGTCTGCTTTCAGGGTGGAGCGGAACCGTTGATCGATCTCTTTCCAGCCGGGGACAAGCACGGTCTTTCCCTTGGCGGTGAACTCATTTCCTGCACAGGAAAATACCGCAGTCACGGTTTCGTACTCATGGGGCGCGGCTATCGCGCAGAGCAGTTTGGAGCAGACAAGGTTCATCAGCTTGCATTCACTCTCGGCAAGACCAGTGAAACCCTGCTTTACAAATTCGGACGTGGGGATGATGGCGTGGTGGTCCGATACCTTTTTGCTGTTCAGAATCCGGCCCACTTTCGGGGGCAAGTCAAGCCCTTGGGCAAAGGGCAGCAGCCCCAGCAGGTCAGACACAAGATGTTGTGCTGTCTGGCCCATATCCTCGGTCAGATATTGGCTGTCGGTGCGGGGATAGGTCAGCAGTTTCTTTTCGTAAAGCTGCTGGGCATAATCAAGGGTCTGCTTTGCCGTGAAACCGAACAGGCGGTTTGCCTCCCGCTGCAAGGTGGTCAGGTCATAGAGCTTGGTCGGCTGTTCCGCCTTTTTCTCTCGCCGAATGGACGTGCAGACTGCATTTGCACCTGTGCATTTTTCTTTGAGAGAATTTGCGGTTTCTGCATCCGCAATGCGCCCACTGTCTGCTTTCAGGCTGCCAGACTGGATGCCGACCGTGTAATATTTTTCTTTCTGGAAGCGCAGGATTTTTGCATCCCGGTCCACCAGCATTTTCAGTGTCGGGGTCTGCACCCGGCCCACGGTCAGGGTCTTATGGTACAGCACCGAAAACAGCCGTGTTGCATTGATACCCACCAGCCAATCCGCCTTTGCACGGCAGAGGGCCGATTGATACAGAGCATCATAATCCGAATCCGGGCGCAGATTTGCAAAACCCTCCCGGATAGCAGCATCCTCCATGCTGGAAATCCAGAGCCGCTTCACAGGTTTCGTGCAGCCGGCCATTTGGTAGACGAAACGGAAAATCAGTTCTCCCTCCCGGCCTGCGTCGGTCGCGGCGGTCACGCTGTCCACGTCCGGGCGGTTGAGCAGAGCGCGGACGATTTCAAACTGCTGTTTCTTTTCGTCCGGGACAATGAACTGCCACGACTGGGGCTGGATGGGCAAATCCTCATACCGCCACTTACAGTATTTTTCATCGTACTGGCCCGCCTCGGCAAAGGACACCAAATGCCCGATGCACCAGCTGACCAGATACCCGCCGCCCTGCCAATAGCCGTTTTGCTTTTCAGTGGCCCCGATCACGGCGGCGATGCTGCGGGCTACACTGGGCTTTTCGGCAATCACCAGCTGAAAGCTCATGTTTCGTCCTCCTGTCCGTCCTCCGAATGAATCTCGATTTCAGCCGGTTCCTCGTCTGCATCCTCGTCCTCGCCAAAATCGTACTCGTCCAGATCATCGTGCCCGGTGGTATCGGCCTTGGGCTTGCGGAACTTGAAATAATAGAGTGCCGCGCCACCGCCCGCCAGAGCCAGCGCCAGCAGAATCATCAGACTGCCCATGTTGGATTTCGGCTTTTCCTGCGGCGTTTCGGTGTCAGTTTTCACAGCTTCCGGGGCCGTGCAGTTCCGCAGGCTCTTTTCACACAAGGGGCAGTTTTCGTTGACGTTCCCGGCCTCGCATTTCACCGTGCAGGTGCAGACCTCGGTGGTCTGCGGTTCTTCATCTAGCAGGGCCAGCAAGTCGGCATCGTCCACTTGGTTCAGGAAGTGAACGGACGTTTCCTTGTCCTCGTTGGCACGGTCAATGAGAATGTAAAAATAATTCCCGGCCTTGGTGGTCACAGTGATAAGCTGCTTGTCGCCATAGAAATCATCCACCAGTGTTGCATTGCCCTTGGGCGTGATGGGCACACCCTCCGGCTCCATGCCGCCCGTAGTGGGTTCTTCTTCGATAATCTCCGGCAGAGGTTCCGGGGCAGGGTCAGAGCCGCTTGCAAAAGCGGGCATGGAAAAGGAGCAGAGGCAGAGCAGGATAGCCAGCAGCCCAGCTGCAAAACGGCGGTTCCAATCAGGTTTCATTGGCGGCATCCTCCTGTTTGTGGTACGGTGTGGCGGTGGGTGCAGCATTCAGCGCACCGCTGCGCAGGAAGGCCGCGAACTCGTCCGGCTTCATATTCATGCTGCGCACCAGCTGAATGATCTGCAAGTTTTCCTGTTCAGTCTTTGCAGCTTCCAGTTCTTTCAACTGCTGCTGGTATTCAGAGATTTTTTCTTTGAGCCGTTCAATATCGCGCTCAATGCGGGAAAGTCTTTTTGCCATACAAAATCCTTTCTGGCGTCACGGTAAACGCCCATAGCTGTAAAAATGTTCCTGCCAATATTTTGAGTTGAGGTTTGTGTAAGAGATAGGGTCGCCACAGTGCAGCATGATGGAATTGCCTACATAGATACCGCAATGGCTCACGCCGGGGGTATCGTAGGTTCCCTTGAAAAACACAAGGTCGCCCGGTTTGACCTGCGCCGTCGAAACAGGAGTACAGAGGTTGTAAAGGCCCTGTGCGGTCTGGCGGCCCACGTTCCAGCCGGAGTGATTCAGCACCCACGAAATGTAGCCGCTGCAATCAAAGCTGGTGCTGGGCGAACTGCCGCCCCACACATACGGGTAGCCGATGTACTTTGTCGCTTCCTCCATCATGGCAGCGAACTTATCATCTTCAAGTGCTTCCGGGGGAATATCGTAGTAGGTGGGCTGCTTGATGGTGGACGCATTGGGGTACTGTGCCTGCCTGAACAAATCCGGCCGGTTGCCCAGCGTGCGCATATAGAGCGAATAGGCACTGAGCTGTTCTTCGGTCAGCACTTCCACGGGCAGATGGGACAAATCCTTGTTCTTCAGCTTGACCGTACAGATGTAGTATTCATACGGCTCTTGGTAGGTGATAACCTGCGGCACACCATACGGGCCAATAATGACCATCATTTTTGTGCGGTAACGTATCTGCATGGTCACGGTCTCGGTCAGGATGTATTGCTTTTCAAAGAGCATTTCAAGTTCGCCCTGCACCTCGGCCAGTGTGAACACGCCGTCATGCAGCGCGGACAAAATCGAGATCAGCACATAGGGGTCATGCTCGATTTCATCCAGATAAAAATGATACTCGTCATAGTTGTGGGTGGCCTCGTAGGTGTCGAGATACCGTTGCAGCTTTTGTTCCAGCTTGGCGTAGGCTTTCTCTGCACCCAGCATATCCTTGTCCTTGGAAAAGTAAGAGGATGCCGTCACGCCGGTTCCAGCGGTGCCCGCCATCACGGTGCAGGACTGCAACCCCGTTATCAGGAGCAGAGCCAGCAGACCGAACACCGCCACGATCAGAATGATTTTCCAGTTCCGGGCCGCAAATTCGGCTACCCGTTCGCCGCCCTCGGCCGCCAGCTTTGTTACCCGGAAACCATTTTCTGCGGTGGCGGCTGCACCCTGCGCGGCGGCTTGTCCGGCCTGCCGTGCAGCTTTGGCATACTGCTGTTTGATACGCCGTTTCTGCCACATCCGGGAAATGGGGTTGCTGGCCGCCTGTGCAATTTGCGGATTGTCCCGCAAGGATTTCTGGTAAAAGTATTCTGCATTGGCAGACATGAGCTGACGCTCTGCCTTTTCCACGGCCTTGTAGGGCTTCAACTTGTGGTGTCGGATGCCGCCGCGGATGGCTTTGGCGGTCTGACGCTCCACCAGTTCTTCACCCTTGTGGCCACCCTCCACACCCACATTTTCGTGTTCGACCTCGTGGATTTTTCCGTGAGCGAACAGCAATGCTTCCGACAGCGGGCGGCTGGCCGGGTTTGGTTTCAGGCTGGGCGGGCCTTTGTCCTGCTGCTCAAACCGCAGGGTGGATTTTGCCTTGCCGCTGGCTGCATCGTAAACTTTTTCCTTGACCGGGACAAGCTTCTTCGGCAGAGCGGCGCGGGCCGCATCCAGCTTGTCGGCCTTTGCTTCCGCCTTGTGGATGTACGGCTGCAACTCCGGGTCTGCCCGTTCGTCCTCGGTCAATTCCAAACGGGCAGCGGAACGGTGCAGACCATCTTCACTTTCGGCGGTGGCTTCGGTTTCTGCCGCCTTTTTCGCTTTCTTTTTATTTTCATGCCCGTCCTTGATGTCCTCGGCCCGCTCCAGAATTTTTTCGGCTTTGCCCTCGGCATCCGTGGAGTAGTCCTGTTCCGCTTCCCGGCTGGAAACATTCTCCACAGTACCATCAGCCTGATTTTCTACCACCAGACCGTCACGGGTCATGGTCTGGGTGACTTTGGCTTTTGCCTGCAATTCTTTCAAGGTTCTTCACCTCCCATCGGACAGCGGCCCGTTTCAATGTCCGCAATGTATTTGAGAATCGGGAACACCTGCGGCGGCGAAACCGCATTGCCCAGCGTTTTCATCCGCTTGCTGCGGTTTGGCACCTCTTCGGTCAGGCGCGGGATGTCGGCGGGTTCTTCGGCCCAAAGGGAATGTCCGTCCATTTGCGCGGGAAACCCATCAGCCACTCTACCCAGTCCGGGTTGAGGTAGGGCTTTTCCAGCGTGGTGGGGGTCATCCGGTAGACCACATGGGAAAGCCGCGCCGTCCACGCCTTGCCATCCTTGTTCATCTTGCGGTAACTGCCATTCGCAGAGATTTGGATGTCCAGCCCCTTGCCCACATCCCCGGTGTCGCTGGCAAGGGGTGTGGGAAGCAGCGGAGCCGATGATGAATACCCGTTTCCGTTCGTGCCACGCGCCAACGGCAGCAGCAGGTAATACGAAAACCCGAACATCGTAACCTGCCAGCTCCAAGTCAATGAGCGTTTTGTCGAGCCCCATACGGAGGAAGCCAGCAACATTTTCTCCAAGCACCCAACGGGGCTGCAATTCCCGGATGACCCGCAGCATTTCGGGCCACAGGTAGCGTTCATCGTGGAAGCCGCGCTGCCGCCCTGCGGTGGAGAACGGCTGGCACGGGAAGCCACCTGAAATGAGGGTGACGGTGCGAAGTCCTGTTTTTTCAAAGAAAGCCTCCTTTGTTACAGTGGTGATGTCCTGAAAACGGGGCACTTCCGGCCAGTGGCTTGCCAGCACAGCGGCGGGAAATGCCGCCCACTCGCATTGACAGACAGAGGTAAACCCCGCTGCTTCCGCGGCAAGGTCGATGCCGCCGATGCCGGAAAACAAGCTGAAATGTGTTAAGCTCATAGCTCCACCACCTCGCTGAGCCGGGTGGTCATGATCTTATAGAGCTGTGTGTTTTTCGGGATGGGGTTGGAAAACGGAAGCACCACGTTTTCAAAAATCAGCAGTCCTTCGCCCGGTTCCGAATTGTCGATGTACTTCTGCTGGTCTGCGGAGAGGTTCAGCCGTTCCGAAAGGATTTTGCGGTCGCCGGATGCCTGATTCAGCAGCGTGATGAAGTCGCTGTTTTCCAGAATGTTCTCAATCTCCGGGGAAGAAAGAAGGTCCTTCACATTTTGGGTGGCACCTGTGGGCACGCCGCCCCATTTGCGGAAGCGCTTCCAAATCTCGGCACTGTATGCGGCGGTCTGTTCCTCTTTCAGCAAAAGGTGGAACTCGTCTGCAAAATACCATGTGGCCCGGCCTTGGCTGCGGTTCTGGGTGACGCGGCCCCATATCTGGTCTTGGATAATGAGCATTCCCAATTTTTTTAACTGTTTGCCCAACTCTTTGATGTCAAAGGCCACAAGCCGGTTGTGGATGTCCACATTCGTTTTGTGATTAAACACATTCAGCGAGCCGGATACATACAGGTCGAGCGCCTGCGCCACCCGGTCCGCTTCCGGCAAGTGCTGGTCGAGCAGGGCTTGGTGGAGGTCAGACAAAATCGGCATATTCTCCGGGCAGGGATTCGCCAGATAGGGGCGGTAGATGGCTTTCACGGCACGGTCTATCACGGTGCGTTCAATCGCTTCCAGACCTGTTTTACCGCCCATGACCAGTTCACAGAACGACAGCACAAAATCCGACTTCAAGGCCAGCGGGCTGTCATCTTCGGAATAATTCAGGTTGATGTCCAGAGGATTCACATAGTCCTTGCTGGTGGGCGAAAGTTTGATGACCTGCCCATGCAGCCGCTTGACCAGCGGATAATACTCGGCTTCTGGGTCTGAAATAAAAATATCGTCAGCAGTCGTTAAAAACACACTGACGATTTCAGACTTGCAGCTCATGGATTTGCCGCTGCCGGGCGTACCCAGCTTTAGGCCGTTGGGACACCGGGCCTGCTTGCGGTCCAGCATGATCATGTTGTGGGATTTTGCGTTGATGCCGTAGTACATGGCCGCGCCGCTCTGGAAAAGCTCCTGCGTCACAAAGGGCACGAACACCGCCACGTTGGAGGTGGTAAGGCTGCGCTGAATCTTTATCTGGTTGATGCCCAGCGGCAGGCTGGACACAAGGCCCTGTTCCTGCTGGTAGTCCAGCCGGACAAGCGAGCAGTTATACTTCTGTGCCACACCTGCGGCTTGGAACACATCGTTGCCCAGCTTTTGCTTGGTGTCGGCCACATTCAGCACAAGAAAGGTCAGCATGAAAAGCCGTTCGTTCCGGGTCTGCAATTTGTTCAGCAGCTTTTTGGCGTCCTCGCCGTAAGTGGCAAGGTCGCTGGGCAGGATGTCCATGTCGTACCCGGAACGGACAGCCTTTTTCTGCTCCTGAATCTTCATGGCGTCAAGGTCTGTGATCTTCCGCTTGATGGTTTTGATGGCCTCGGTCTGGTCGATGGCCTGCACATGGAGATTGACGAGAATGCCGCTTTCCGTTTTGAGAAAATCGGCCAGCATTTCATCCGAAAGTTCCGGCGCAAGGATTTGTAAAAAGCTCACAGCTCCATATTTGCCGCCCAGTCCAAAAGTCTTGGCCGTGCCGAAGCAGAGGGAGGACGGGGCCACAAAATCCTTAGTGGACAGGCCGGAGGGCGCCAGCCAGTCCCAGTCAAAGCGGAACGGTTCCCCGTCCGGGTGGAAGATGCCGTGCAGCACCTCCAAACGCTCCTGCCCATCCATGACGTGTGCCACGCAGCCCATGGTCTTGAAGTAGCCCAGCAGATCAAGGCCAATGCGGGTCAGCCGTGCCCGCGCCGTTTTCAGGCTGTCGGCCTCGATGGTGAACGTCAGGTACTTGGTTTTCACAATGCCGTTGTTGCCGCTGGCAAGCTGCTTTTGCAGGATGGCGGTGTACTCGGCGCGGATGTCGTCAAAATCATCCCCCTGCGGTGCGATCTCAAAACTTTTTGCGTACTGCACTGGGTCAACCTTGCGATTCAAAAACGAAAGCTGCACATGGATGGAAGCATCCACATAGTTGTACAGGTCGCACAGGTGTTCAAAGATAGCGGTCCGGGTCTCCGGCTGGGCCAGCTGATAACTGATGTCCTCAAAGGCAATGCACTTGGAGAATGTGCGTCGGTCAATGCGGCACACACCGTCCGGGTAGATGGCCTCATACGGGATGGTGGCCTGTGCCGTGCGGGGCTTGCCGTCACCCTTGTACTTGCGGAGAACGGCATCAATTTCTTTTTTCTGGGCGCGGGTGAGCTTTTTGGGCTTTTCGATTTCGTGGGGTATCGTTTTTCTGGACAATGGCCTTTACCTCCTGTTCCATTTGGTATTGCCGCACAAGGGCGGCGTAAGCATTGTTGGTCTGATAGGGCCTTTCCTTGGGACGAATAAAGCAGCACTGAATCATTTGCTGAATCACCACTTCAAGGGGCTGGCCGTGCCGCTCGAACAGAGCGAACAGCAGCCCCGGCAGCATGGCAAAAATCATCAGCAGGGCCGCCGCGCTGTTGGAAAGATAGTCCCGGGTCAAAAAATAAAGCGGCCCGCCCGTGAGGAGCGCGCCGCCGAAGCAGACCAGCTGCCGCTTGGTCAGCCCGAATAAGACTTTGGATTTTACATGGGTCAAATCTTTGGGAACGGTCACATACGCCATACGTTTTTCCTTTCTCGGCCTTAGTGGGCACCAAACACCGACTTGCTGATGCTGCCGGTCTTGAACAGACAGAAACAGAGTAGCACGGTGTAGCCCATGCAGCCCCAGATGGCCCCGGCAATGTCCGCTGCACCTGAAATGTTGCGTATCAGCACCGCATAGATGCCCACGACAATCATAATCAGGAACGCTTGGAAACCCAGTGCCAGCAAAGACTTCAAGTAGTTCTGCCCGGTGCTGCGCCACTCGCTGCTGCCCATGGTCGCCAGCGGGATAGGCCCCAGTGCGGTCACAACGTAAATCTCAATCATGCGGCCGTAGGTCACAAGGAAGATGCAGATAGACAGGATGTTCATGGTCAGGCCCACAACAAGGGTCTGAAACCATAGGCTGAGCAGACTGCCGATGGTCATGCTTTCCAACTGAAATTCCAGTCCGGGTATCAGGCGGTCAAAGTGGATGGATGTTTCACCGATGATAACGCCGGAACTTTGATTGACAACGCTCTGGGTGGCATCGAACACACCCATAACGATATTCCATGTGTTGCTGACAATGAGGATGGCAAAAGCAGACTTGAAAATCCAGCGGAAGAACATGGAGGTGTCAAAGTCGTGCATATTGTTCTTTTCGGTAATCATCTGGATAAGCTCATGGCACATCACAAGGGCAAGGATGGCCGCTGCAATGGGCAGTACTACCGTTTCGGAAAGACTGCGCAGCATATTGAAAATGCCGCTGTTCCACGCCTGCGGGGTAGAGCCGACATCCGAAGCGATTTCGCTCACCTTGGCGTTCACGTTATCGAACAGGCCGGAGAGGTTGCCCGTAATGCCATCTATCAAAATGCCTTTTATCCATTTCTCGATGATCTCACTAATCAAGCAAAGATACCTCCTTTCCCGCGCCCTCCCATGTGAGTGGGAGAGCGCGGAGTAGGATTTTAAGTGTTAGTTGTTCGGAAAATTGTGGGCAGCGATGCAGGGCTTAGCCCAGCAGCCCGGACAGCAGCGGGACAAGGGTCACGCCGATCAGGGCAACGCCGCCGCCCGCGACCAGCTGCTTCACGCCCTGGCTCTTGGCGCCAGGGTTATCCTGTCCATAACCCTCCAACAGGTTGATGCCGCCCCAGACACACAGGGCACCGCCCAGACCGACCACGATCGTCTGCAAAGTATCGACTGCGCTGTTGAAAAATTCCATAAGGTCCTCACTTTCTGCCGCTTGTTCTGCGGCACTCAAAAATAAAAATTATTCGTCTGCATTTTCATCCGACAGGTCAATTTCGTACAGGTCAAACGGTTCGTCCTGTGCGACTACCTGCTGCCGCTTCCGGCGCAGGGTGGATAAGAACCTGTCCACATCAAAGGTGTTTTTCTTGTCCGCGTCCGCAAGGTATTTGTAGTGCGGGTGCTTGGTGATGTCGAACTTCTCCGAGAAGAACGGCCTCACACCCCGCAGCTGCAAAATACATCTGCCGCCGTCCATGATTGCGATTTCGTCCTCTGACATCAACGCCTTTCCTAATTTTTGATAGTTCAGTCCGTGGGAGGTTTGAGAGCCCCGGTTCTCGCTGGTGTTGAAACTGTCGATGGTTTCTTTCCCCAGCGCATCGGAGATCTCTTTGGCATTCTTGCCCCGCCCACTCAAAAAGAAAACAGAATCGCAGTTGTCTGAAATGATTTCGGCCGCATCCTTGTAGATAGCTTTCAGCTGCGACTGGCTCTGCAAAATGATGGATGCCGAGATTTCCCGGCTGCGGATGGTGGCGATCAGCTTGTCGAAGTTGGGAATCTGCCCAATGTTGGCGAACTCGTCCAGAATCAGCCGTACATGGACAGGCAGTCGGCCACCATATTTATCATCCGCACGGTCACACAGCAGGTTGATAAGCTGGCTTTGGAGCATGGCAAGAATGAAGTTGAAGGTGGTGTCCGTGTCGCTCATAATCAAAAACAGCACGGTCTTTTCATCCCCGATGGTGTCCAGTTTCATTTCATCGTCCTCCATCAGCTCCCGCACCTCCCGGATGTCAAATGGGGCTAAACGGGCACCACAGCTTATCAGGATGGAAGAACGGGTCTTGCCCGCCGACAGCAAAAACTTTTTGTACTGCCGGACGGCGAAGTGGTCCGGGTCTTTCTGTTCCAGCCGCTCAAACATGAGGTCCACCGGGCTTTGAAAGTCCGGGTCATCTTCACGGGCTTCACTGGCATTTATCATTTCCAGCAGGGTGGTGAAGTTCATTTCTTCTGCCGGGGCCTCGTACCAGATGTAGCCGATAAGCGCGGTGTAGAACAGCCGTTCCGACTTCACCCAAAAATCTTCTGCTGATTTCTCACCCTCGCCCTTGGTGTTGGCGATAAGGGTATTCACCAGTTTCAGCACGTCCTTTTCCGAGTGGATGTAAACAAAGGGGTTGTACTTCATGGACTTGGAAAAGTTTATCGTGTTCAGGATTTTCACCCGGTAGCCTGCCCGCTGGAACATTTGGCCCGTTTCCAGAACCAGTGTGCCTTTTGGGTCTGTGACCACGAATGAGGTGGGATAGTCGGAAGTGGGAAAACATTGCATGAGGTTGGGCTTCACATAGAAGCGCGTCTTGCCGCTGCCGGAGCCGCCGATCACCAGCACATTCTTGTTCCGGGCCGTCTTGGGGTCTTTGGGCCGCCCGGTCATGGTCAGGCGTTCGGTCTGGGTCAGCAGGATGTTGTTTTCAAACTTGGGGTCGATGTACAGGGCAATGTCTTTGGCGGTGCCCCACCGGGCAGAACCGTATTCCTCGCCCTTGCGGTACTTCTTGGCGTTCTTGCCCTTGCTGTACACGATGAGCCGGACAGCCACCGCACCAACAACGCCCACGCACAGGTCAAACGGATGCAGGCTGGGCAGCGGGTTTGCAAAGGCGGCAGAGATGCCGCCCGTCAGGAGGAGCAGCTTTGCCGAAGCATCCGCGCCCGCCGCCAGACGGTACGCCTGCCCGCGTTTGGCGAACAGGTACACGAACAGCAGATACGGCAGATTCAGCACCAGCAGCTTTTTTAGTTCAGACTTCATCGTTCCAGCCCCCTTTGCTTGATTTTTTCTTTGGCGCGTTTCGGCTGCTGGGCGGCTTTCTGCTTGGCTGCTGCCAGCACCTTGCGGATAGAGGGCCGCTGCTCCTTGGTGAGCGTTTTGGCTGTGAACTCCCGGAACGCCTGTTCCAAATTGTCCGCATCCTTGGCCTTGAAGATTACGATGTAGTGGGGCGGCTGGGTGGTCTTGTCCTTGCGTAAGGTGAAGTCCACGCCGTACTTCTTGGCGCAGGGCTTGAACGCCCCGATGTTCGCCTCCGTGACTTCAATGTTGGTCAGGGCTGCGCCGTGGGCTTTCAGCTGTTTCAGGCTTTGCTTACCGTGGTGCAGCTTTGGCCCCTTGGCCCGGTGCTGCAAATATTTTTTCAGCGCAGCTTGCAACGCTTGGGCGGTGAGTTTGCCCGTTTTCATGGACAGGGCAATGGTTTTCTGGGTGACTTCTTCCTGCATTCAGCATCCCTCCTTGGGAAGTAGTCGGAAAAGCGGCAGCTAGGGTGGAACCACCAGCCGCCGCAGGTAAAGGGTTCTCATGGGTAGACGCTCCTTTCGGTCAGGTGTTGGGCGGGCGGCCCCAATCGGGCTGCGCCATATCGTGCGCCACAAGGGACGCATAGTAGCTGTTGATGGTGCTGGGGGCGTTGAACAGCATGGCCCGCAGGTATTGCTTGATGTTGCGGACTTTGGTGGTGTTGTCCCGCAGGCAGTCCATGACGAACTCGATGTGATGGCTGTCCAGCTTCAAGAATTTCGCCTTGACCAACTCTGCCGGGTAATCGTCCCCGGCCACCCGGATGGACTTGCGGGAAGTGCAGACCGTTTCCAGCAGGATGTCCACGATTTCGTCCAGCTGTTCCCGGTCTATCCGGGGATTCTGGGTGAGGGTATCATACTCGATGTTCTCCAAAATCAGGTCCCGGTAGATTTGATAGGCCGTTTCCTTTCGGCTTCCAGTCCGTTCCGGCGGCGGTGTCGCTGCCTCGTCCTCGTCCAAAGGCAAGGGGTTTGGGGAATGGATAGGAATGGAATCGGTATTTAATCCCTCTTTCTTTTGTTTTTCTGTAATTAGTTTATCTTTATTTAATTGCATTGGATTTTCCAACGTAGGGTTTTCCTGCGTGGGATTCTCCAACGTTGGATTTTCCAATGTAGGTGAAACCGATGCAGGAACAGGCTGCGGCAGCTCGAAGATTACATAGTCTGCACCGCGCAGCCGCCCTTTCTCATCCCGTTCTCTGGAACGCTGGATGTAGCCCGTCTGTTCCAGTTCCCGGATGGCCTGCCGTATCGCGTCGATGCTTTCCCGGTTGATACGGGCCAGCCCTTGCAGGGTGTAGTCCCAATCTTCCGGCAGGGAGAGCATTTGGGAGAGTAAGCCCTTGGCTTTCAGGGACAAGGCCCGGTTCCGCAGGTGGTGGTTTGACATGACCGTGTAGCCGCTGTTCTTTTCTACCCGAAAAACTGCCATTTCACGGATGCCTCCTTTCGTTGCAAACAAAAAAAGCAGCGTCCATTTGCTCCCGGTGATGGGAGAAGTGAACGCTGCGCGTACTTGATAATTTTTAGGTTGTATGGTATATAAAAGGCAACTGTTTTTCAATACAGCTGCCCATCGGGGTGCGATACAAGCAAGTTGCTATTCGATGGCCTCAAAAACAAATTGTACTACGATGGTTTTCGAAAAGTTCTGTATCACTACTCGCACCAAACAATGAAAATCCGAACCTTTTCTCGAAAGAGAAGGGTTCGGATTTTTTTGTTTTCCTTGCGCTGGGATTTTCTGATTTACAAACCTGAAGTGCTGTATTATAATAAAGTAATCACACAACAGGAGGCTCCTCAGAATGTCCCATTTGATCGAAACGGTATACAACCTGCTCTGGGGTGATCTGTTCACCCTGCCGGTGGGCGGCGGCATCGGCATTTCGCTGATGGCGGTGCTGCTGCTCACGGCGGGCGTGTTCTTCACCCTGCGCACCCGGCTGCTGCCCGTGCGGCTGTTCCGGGATATGATCGCCGCTGTCTGCGAAAAGAACCAGAGCAGGGACAGCCTTTCCTCTTTTCAGACGCTCATCGTCTCCACGGCCACCCGGGTAGGCATGGGCAATCTGGTGGGCGTGGTGGCGGCAGTGTCTGCCGGTGGTGCCGGTGCGGTGTTCTGGATGTGGGTCACGGCCCTGCTGGGGGCCTCCACCTCCTTTGTGGAATCCACACTGGCCCAGAAGTACCGGCAGCCCGACCCGCTCTATGGCGGTCAGCGCGGCGGTCCGGCCTACTACATCCATGTGCTGGCCGAGCGCAAGCGGGGCAAAATGCTGCGTCATTCTATCATCGCGGTGTTGTTTGCCATTTCAGGCCTCATCTGCTGGTGCGGTATCAGCCAGGTTATCAGCAACTCGGTCAGCTCTGCCTTTGCCAATGCGTTCTCCATCCCGCCCATCGTGACCACGGTGGTGCTGGTGGTGCTCTCGGCGGTCATTGTCCTGCGCAAGGATGCCACCGTGAAAAGCCTGGATGTCATCGTGCCGATCATGGCGGTCTGCTATTTTGTGATGACGGTCATCATCATTGCGGTAAATTTCCGCCAGCTGCCCGCTGTGCTGGGCCGCATCTTCTCGGAGGCCTTCGGCCTGCGGCAGGTGGCCGCGGGCGGCTTTGGCGCGGTGCTGATGAACGGTGTCAAGCGCGGCCTGTTCTCCAATGAGGCAGGCAGCGGTTCGGCCCCCTGTGCGGCAGCGGCTGCCTCCTGCGATGATCCCGTGAAGATGGGCTTTGTGCAGGCACTGGGTGTCCTGATCGACACGGTGGTCATCTGCAGCTGCACTGCCTTTATGATGCTGCTGGCTCCCGCAAATGTCACCACTGGGCTGACCGGCATGGACCTGCTGCAGGCAGCGGCGCAGTACCATCTGGGCAGCTTTGGCGTGGTGTTCATTGCCGTCACGCTGGCGCTGTTCAGCTTCTCCACCTTCATCGGCATCCTGTTCTATGCCCGCTCCAATGTGGCGTACCTCTTTGGCGACCGCTGGGGCTGGCAGACGGCCTATAAAGTGCTGGCCCTTGTCATGCTGATGGTGGGCGGCCTGGAAGCCTATACCGTGGTGTGGGACCTGGGCGACGTGGGCATCGGCCTGATGACCATATTCAATCTCATTGCCCTCTACCCCATGTCCGGCGAAGCCATTGCCGCCTTGAGGGATTACGAGCGCCGGAAACATCTGACCCAAAACTGACCCTGCCGACAGCTTCCGCAGAAAAGCTGCAAAAATCCGAAAAAAGTAGTTGACAAATCGCCCGCAGTCTGATAAAATAAACAAGTCGTCCGGCAACGGACGTGAACAGAATCTGGGCGTGTTCCCGAGTGGCCAATGGGGACAGACTGTAAATCTGCTGCTTTTCAGCTTCGGTGGTTCGAATCCACCCGCGCCCACCAAGAACTCCAGTATCCGAACCGGGTACTGGAGTTTCTGTTTTGTAATAACCTTCCCGGAGGCTAGGCGGGTGGATTCGAACAGCATCGACCCGCCGAACAGTCCGGCGGGGGGAAAAAGCCCCTGCGGGGCTTTTTTAGATGCGCGGCTTGCGTAATCCACCCGCGCCCATAAAAAGACCGTCAGCGTAGAGATACGCTGGCGGTTTTCTGTTTGCAGAGGATGGTGCGCAGAAAAGGAGAAGCGTGTTCCCGGGATCGGGAGCGCGCTTCTCCTTTATTATATAGTAATTATAGTATCGGCTCAGATCTCGTTGCCGGGGAACCGGGGAATGCCGTCAAAGCCCTTTTGCAGGTCGGCATCGGTGGGGATGTAGTCGCTCATCCGGCCATCGTGGAACTTCTCGTAGGCCACCATGTCAAAGCAGCCGGTGCCGGTCAGGCCAAAGACGATGGTCTTTTCCTCGCCGGTCTCCCTGCACTTGAGGGCTTCGTCGATGGCGGCGCGGATGGCGTGGCTGCTCTCGGGGGCGGGCAGGATGCCCTCTCACTGGTTTGGCCGGATTTTATCACGTCATTGTCCTGAAGTCAAGAAGGAGATTTCAATTTTTACAAAAAAATTTACGCCCCCGGCAGGAACAGCAGCGTGCCCCGTGCGGCCAGTACGGGCTGGAACAGGCAGCCCGCCAGCCCGGCGGTGAGCGCCACGACGAGAAACAGCAGTGCCAGGACCAGAACAAGCCGGGCCAGCCCGAAGCGGTGGTGCCCGGCGGGGACTTTTTTGCGCTGCATGGTCAAACCTCCCTTTGTATCAGAGCTCTGCGCCATCCTATGCCGGGCTGTGCCGATTGTGTGCGGGCGCAAAATGTGGTACACTGTTACCGACAAATCACGGAGGAACTGTTATGCTGACCATTACACTGCTGGGCACGGCGGCCACCATGCCCCTGCCGGACCGTGCCCTGACCGCCGCGCTGGCCGAATGCGGGGGCCATGCCCTGCTGTTTGACTGCGGCGAGGGCACGCAGGCGGCGGCCCGCCGCGCCGGGGTCAACCTGATGAAGCTGGATGCCATCTGCCTGACCCACTATCACGGCGACCATATCTTCGGCCTGCCGGGCCTGCTGCAGACGCTGGGCTGTCAGGGCCGGGAGCGCCCGCTGACCCTTTACGGCCCGGAGGGGCTGGGGGAAATCTGGCCCGCTCTGCGCACCCTGGCCGGGCCGCTGCTGTATCCGGTCAGGGCTGTGCAGCTGGACACAGATCCCATCGACCTGACCACCCTTTCCTCCGGCTGGCCTGCGGGGGCGCAGCTTACGCCTTTCCGCACCCGGCACCGGGTGCCCAGCCGGGGCTACCGGCTCGACCTGCCCCGGGCGGGCCGCTTTGACCCTGCAAAGGCCCGGGCACTGAACGTTCCGGTGCCTGCATGGAAGCTGCTCCAGCGGGGCCAGAGCATCCCGCTGGAAAGCGGGGCTGTGGTCGCTCCTGCGGATGTGCTGGGCCCGGCACGCCGGGGTCTGCGGTTCGTGTTCTCGGGTGATACCGCCCCCTGCCCGGCACTGGAACAGGCCGCGCAGAACGCCGACCTTTTCCTCTGCGATGCCACCTACCCCGACAACGAGCAGGAGGCGCAGGCAAAGCAGTGGGGGCACAGCACTTTTGCGCAGGGTGCGGCCATTGCAAAAAAGGCTGACGTGCGCCGGTTCTGGCTGATGCATTATTCGCCCATGATCCTTGAACCGGAAGCCGCCCTGCCCAATGCGCAGGCGGTATTCCCGGCGGCGGAGTGCGGCTTTGACGGCAAACAAATCATCCTGCAATATGACGAGGAAACAACATGACAACGATCAAACTTGACCCGGGCGCAGCTCTGCTGCTGGATGCGCTCCATGGGGCGGGCCATGCGGCCTACGCTGTGGGCGGCTGTGTCCGGGACAGCCTGCTGGGGCTGGACCCCCACGATTGGGACCTCTGCACTAGCGCCCGCCCGGAGCAGGTGATGGCGCTGTTCGGGGAGGAAAAGTGCATCCCCACCGGCCTGCAGCACGGCACCGTGACGGTGAAGCAGGGCGGCAGGCTCTATGAGACAACGACCTTCCGCACCGAGGGGGCCTACTCCGATGGCCGCCACCCGGATGCCGTCTGCTTTGTGCCGGATGTGCGGGAGGATCTTGCCCGGCGGGATTTCACCATCAACGCCATGGCATACAGCGCCGAGGAAGGGCTCATCGACCCCTTTGGCGGGCAGGACGACCTTGCCGCCCATCTCGTGCGGGCGGTGGGGGAGCCGGAACGCCGCTTTGAGGAGGACGCGCTGCGCATCCTGCGGCTCTACCGGTTCGCGGCCCGGTTCGGCTTTGCCATCGACCCAGCCACCGGTGCTGCTGCCCGGGCACTGGGGCCGCATCTGGACTGCGTTTCGGCGGAGCGCATCCAGGAAGAACTGCTCAAGCTGCTGGCGGCACCCCGGCCCGGAAGCTATCTGGAACCCGCCGTTCTGGCCGTTATCCTGCCGGAGCTGGAAACGGAAAAACAGCCGGAATGGTTTGCGGAACTCTGCCGTACCATCGACCGGATCGAACCAACAGCGGAGAACGTGCCCGCCCGGCTGGCGGCCCTTCTCTGGCCGCTGGGAGAAGCCGGTGCCCGCAAAGCTCTGCGCAAACTGAAATGCTCCAACGCGCTGACGGATGAGGTGACAGCGTTGGAAAGGGAAGCTGGAGGGGGTGCCGGGAGCTTTCTCCTCGGACACGAGTTCGAGTTGCGGCACCCAGCGGATGCTTTGTGCCTTGAGCGGCACTCGCATCCTGCTGGCCGCTGCCCCAACAGCAACTCCTTGTTTCCGCCGCAGGCGGCAGTCGTTACCGTTGCAGGCCATTCCATCGCCCGCCCTATTGCCTGCGGCAACAGGGTCCCACCCCAGCGGACGGTCCTCGGAGAAACTCCCGACACTCCCGTCCAAACGCCCTGCGGGACACCCTTGTCCGAAGAGGAGGCTCCCGGTACGCCCGGCTCCGACCAGACACTTATGGCCAAACGTCTTTTGGGCCGCTATGAGCTGCCGACGATCCAACGCCTGACCGCCCTTTGCAGTGCCCGGCATCCGGAACAGGCCGAGGCCTTTGCTGCCCTGCGGGCCGAGGCGGAGCAGCTGACAGCAGAAAATGCCTGCTGCCGGGTGAGCCAGCTGGCCGTGAATGGCCGTGACCTGATGGCGGCGGGGGTCAGACCCGGCCCGGGTCTGCGGCAGGTGCTGAACGCCCTGCTGGAGGCCGTCATCACTGGGCAGACACCCAATGAAAAAGACGCGCTGCTGGCAGCGGCGGCTCAATTTTCTGCGTCTTGACAAGAGAAAGAAGCTGCGGTAGTATTATACTACTGTTTTAGTGTGTTATTGAATGAGGGACGATATGACAGAAGCACAGAACACGAAGCGCCCTGGGGCACTCATCGCCATGAGCGGCGGTGTGGACAGCTCGGTGGCGGCATGGTTGATGCAGCAGGCAGGGTACGACTGCATCGGCATCACCATGCGGCTCACCCGCAACGAGACGCTGGGGCAGTCCGGTTTCCACACCTGCTGCTCCGAAAAGGATATCGAGGATGCCGCCGAGGTGGCCTTTGCGATGGATATCCCCTATGAGGTGCTGGATTTCACCGCCGACTTCCGGGAGAAGATCATCGAAAAATTCATCCGGGTATACGAGATGGGCGGCACGCCCAACCCCTGCATCGACTGCAACCGGTATATGAAGTTCGACCACCTGCTCCGCTGGGCTGAGAGCCATGGCATGGAGTATGTGGTCACGGGCCATTACGCCCGGGTGGAGCAGGACGAGGCCACCGGCCGCTGGCTGCTGAAAAAGGGGCTGGACGAGGGCAAGGATCAGAGCTATGTGCTCTATAACCTGACCCAGGAGCAGCTGGCCCATGTGCGCCTGCCGCTGGGGGGGCTGCACAAGGCCGAAGTGCGTGAGATCGCGGAAAAGCAGCATTTCATCAACGCCCGCAAGCACGACAGCCAGGATATCTGCTTTGTGCCGGACGGCGATTACGCCCGCTTCATGGAGGACTTCACCGGCAAGCATTACCCGGCAGGCGATTTTCTGGACGAGAACGGCAAAAAGGTGGGCACTCACAACGGTGCGGTGCGGTATACCATCGGCCAGCGCAAGGGCCTTGGCCTTGCCATGGGTGCGCCGGTGTATGTCTGCGCCAAGGATATGCAGGCCAACACCGTCACGGTGGGCCCGGAGGAGAACCTGTTTGACCGCATCGTCTATGCCGACGAGGTGAACTGGATCGCCATCCCGGAACTGACCGCGCCCTTGCGGGTCACGGCCCGCACCCGCTATCACCAGACCGAGCAGGCTGCCACCGTCTACCCGGCGGGAGAGGGGCAGTTCCGGCTGGAATTTGACCAGCCCCAGCGTGCCCCCACGCCCGGCCAGGCCGTGGTGCTGTATCAGGGGGATGTTGTGCTGGGGGGCGGCACCATCGTTGCGGTCGAATAAACCGCTCAGGCGCTTTGCAGGAAAGTGATAAAGTAAAACAAAAGCAGCTGTGCCGAACTGGTAAAATGAACGGCGCAGTGTAAAATGGAGGAGCAAGTATCTATGCAGGATCAATATTCCCGCACCCAGCTGCTGCTGGGCAAGGAAGCAATGGAAAAGCTGCACAATTCCCGTGTGGCGGTGTTTGGCATTGGAGGCGTGGGCGGCTACACGGTGGAAGCGCTGGCACGCAGCGGCGTGGGCGCGCTGGACCTCATTGATGATGACAAGGTCTGCCTGACCAACCTGAACCGCCAGATCGTGGCCACCCGCAAGACCGTGGGCCAGTACAAGGTGGATGTGGCCGAACAGCGTATCCACGAGATCGACCCCAACATCAAGGTCACCACCTACAAGATCTTCTTCACCCCGGAAACGCAGGATCAGTTCGACTTTACCCAGTACGACTATGTGGTGGATGCCATCGACACCGTCACCGGCAAGATCGCGCTGGTGGTCAAGGCCAAGGAGGCCGGTACCCCCATCATCTGCGCCATGGGTGCAGGCAACAAGATGGACCCCACCCGCTTTGAGGTGACGGATATCTACAAGACCTCCGTCTGCCCGCTGGCCAAGGTGATGCGCACCGAGTGCCGCAAGCGGCGGATCAAGCACCTGAAGGTCGTCTACTCCAAGGAGCCTGCCATGACCCCCATCGAGGATGATTCCATCAGCTGCAAGAACCACTGCATCTGTCCCCCGGGCACCCAGCGCAAGTGCACCGTCCGGCGCTCGGTCCCCGGTTCCAACGCCTTTGTGCCCTCGGTGGCCGGGCTCATCATCGGCGGCGAGGTCGTGAAGGATCTGGTCGGATTTGTGCCGATGAAAGGTTAAAAACGAGAACGCCCCTCTCCGGTTTCACAGATGCCGGAGAGGGGCGTTTTGGGTCAGGGGAAACCGCTCCCACGGCATGGGCACAGGTGGAGCGTGCATCGGGCCGCAGGGCTGCCGCCTGCCCGGGCGTAGCCATTGGCTGTCACCCCAGCAAACACAATGTTGAAATACGTTCATTTGACAAAATACTTTTGCTAATTTATACTGGAATGCATATTCACATGCAAAAATCAAGGATAGAAGATAGGAAGTATCGTCATGCTGACTCTGGATAAGATCTACCACGCCGCCTTTGTGCTCAAGGACGTTGCCCGCAAGACCGACCTGATTGAAGCGCCCAAGCTCTCCAAGGACTGCCGCCTCTACCTCAAGACCGAGAACCTGCAGGTGACCGGCAGCTTCAAGGTGCGGGGAGCCTATTATAAGATCAGCCAGCTCTCCAAGGAGGAGAGCGAAAAGGGCGTGATCGCCTGCTCTGCCGGAAACCACGCACAGGGCGTGGCTCTGGCCGCCACCCGCCGGGGCATCAAGAGCATCGTTTGTATGCCGGACGGTGCCCCCATTATGAAGGTGGAAAACACCAAGAGCCTGGGCGCAGAGGTCTGTCTGGTGCCCGGCACCTATGATGATGCCCACGACAAGGCCGTGGAGCTGCAGGCCGAGACCGGCATGACCTTCATCCACCCCTACGATGACGAACAGGTCATCGCAGGTCAGGGCACCATCGGTCTGGAGATCCTTGACCAGCTGCCCGATCTGGATGCCGTCATCGTGCCCGTGGGCGGCGGCGGCCTGATCTCCGGCGTGGCCTTTGCCATCAAGAGCCTGCGCCCCGAGGTCAAGGTCTACGGTGTGCAGGCCGAGGGTGCCCCCAGCATGTACCGCAGCCTGCATGAGCACAAGTATCAGACCCTGAAAAATGTGGCCACCTTTGCGGACGGCATTCAGGTCAAGACCCCCGGCGAGCTGACCTATCAGCTCTGCGAGGAATATGTGGACGACATCGTGACCGTCAGCGAGGACGAGACCGCCGCCGCCATCCTCTCCCTGATGGAGAACCAGAAGCTGGTGGCCGAGGGTGCCGGTGCGGTGCCTGTGGCAGCGGCGCTGTTCCACAAGCTGCCCATCGAGGGCAAAAAGGTGGTCTGCCTGATCTCCGGCGGCAACATCGATGTGAACATCCTCAACCGCGTCATCACCCGTGGTCTGGTGATGAGCGGCCGCAAGGCCAACCTGACCATCGCGCTGGAGGATAAGCCCGGCCAGCTGGAGCGGGTGGCCGCCATCGTTTCTCGCTGCGGCAGCAATGTGGTCTCCGTCCTGCACGACGGTTCCGACCCCAACATGCCCATCTCCAGCTGCTTCCTCAAGCTGGCGCTGGAGACCCGCGACCATGCCCAGATCGAGCAGATCCGGCAGGAGCTCACCAAAGAGGGCTTCCAGCTGGTGGCCGAGCGCGTTTGATTTTCTGGCTACCTCATCCGCCGCCTGCGGCGGCAGTTTTCTTTCAAAATAGCAAAAAGCGCTGTGCAGTCATTTCACTGCACAGCGCTTTTTCTTATCCATAAAAACGAAAAAGCAAACATTATTTCTGCACGCCGCTCTCGCACTGTTCGATGAACTGTTTGGCCACGCGGGGGCTGCGGCCGCCGGCGCGGATGGCGAAGGCCTCGGCCTTGACCAGCAGCTCTTCCATGGGCATCTGGATGTGGTGCTGTTTTGCCAGCTCTTCCAGAATGGCGGCAAAGCGGGCTTTCTCAGGCCGCTGGAAGGTGACAGTCAGGCCGAACCGGGCGGAAAGGCTCATCAGCTCCTGCCGGGTGTCGGCTTCGTGGATGTCGTCGCCGGTGCGGTCGGTCAGGGTCTCCTTGATGAGGTGGCGGCGGTTGGAGGTGGCGTACACCGCAATGTTCCGGGCCCGGCCGCCAACGCTGCCCTCAAGGATGGCTTTCAGGGCGGCAAAGTTATCGTCGTTGGAGGAGAAGCTCAGGTCATCGATGAAGAGGATGAACTTGAGGGGGTTGGCCGCCAGCTGATCCATCAGGTCGGGGATCTGGTAGAGCTGGTTCTTCTTGACCTCCACCAGCCGCAGGCCGTCGGCGGCGTACTCGTTGGCAATGGCCTTGACCGTGCTGGATTTGCCGGTGCCGGCATCGCCGTAGAGCAGAACATTGTTGGCGGGGGAACCGGCCAACAGGGCGCGGGTGTTGGCAATGACCTTTTCCCGCTCCTTCTCGTAACCCGGCAGCTCGCTGAGCTTCTGGGGGTCGGGGTACTTCACGGGCACCAGCTGGCCGTTCTCCACCGTGAACACGTGGTGCTTGGCAAACATGCCGTAGCCCTTCTTCCCGGCTTCCCGCATCCGCTGGTTGTAGGCAGCGGTCAGGTCGAGCTGCCTTGCCTCCCAACGGGGCAGGAACGCCAGCTCCCGGCTCTGCCGGTCGGCGGCTTCCAGCAGCGCATCCAGCGTCAGACCGCAGAGCTTCTGCAAAAAGCTCAGCTCACTGTTCAGGGCGGCCTCCATCACAGGGGAGAGCTGGCCCGCAGCGGCCTGCCGCACACAGACGGTCTCGGTCTCCAGCACGGCGTTGGAAAGATAATCGCCCAGATTGGTGGTGTGGGCAAACAGGGCGGCTTCAAAGGCGGCCACAGCATCGCACAGGGGGGCGATGGTATCGTCAGCCGCTTCCAGCCGGTCGGTCAGCGCCGCCAGCTTTGCCACAACGGGGTCGCCCAGCAGGGCACGGAAAACAACAAGCCCGTGGAGCCGGGCGTTCCATTCACGAAGTTGCATCATCAGACTCTCCTCTTGACAGGACCTCTCCGGCGTTTTGCTCCTGCTTCCCCGGTCAGAGGAACCGGGCAGGCTGACGGAGAGGTTTTTACCAGATTATACACTCAGAGAAGGCCGTCCGCAAGGGTGTGTTCAATTATCTTCATCTTTCGGCTGATTCACTTTACAAATCGTCGATTGACAAAGGCCCGATTTATAGTATAATTGACCCAACGTTCAAATCGGAATGCAAGATGCGAAAAGTAACGTGTCTGAGGGAAATTTTGTTGAGAGTGTAAGAGGAAAAGGAACAGGAGCAACTTACCATGCAGTTAAATGGTTCGCAAATTTTTGTTGAAGTCCTCTGCGAACAGGGCGTGGACACCATCTTCGGCTACCCCGGCGGTGCTGTGCTGAACCTGTACGACGAGCTGTATAAGAATTCTGACCGCATCCACCATGTGCTGACCGCCCACGAGCAGGGCGCTTCTCATGCGGCCGATGGCTATGCCCGCGCAACGGGCCGCACCGGCGTGGTGCTGGCCACCAGCGGCCCGGGTGCCACCAATCTGGTCACCGGCATTGCCACTGCCTACATGGACTCCGTGCCCATGGTCGCCTTTACCGGAAATGTGCCGACCCCCGGTCTGGGCAAGGACAGCTTTCAGGAGGCGTATATCGAGGGCATCACGATGCCCATTACCAAGCACAACTTCACGGTGCGCAAGGTAGAAGAGCTGGCCGACACCATGCGTGCGGCGTTCCGCATTGCGCAGAGCGGCCGCAAGGGCCCGGTGCTGGTGGATATCCCCAAGGATGTCACCGCTGCTGTCTGCGAGTTCACCCCCAAGCAGCCGGAGCAGATCCGCACCGTGACCACCTACGACGAACAGCAGGTCAAGTGGGCCGCCGATATCATCAACGCGGCCAAGCGCCCGCTGGTCTATTTTGGCGGCGGCGTGCGGAGCGCGGCTTCCTGCCAGCCCCTGCGTGACCTGATCCACAAGGCGGAGATCCCCGCCACCTATACTCTGATGGCCGCAGGCGTTGTGCCCTACGGTGACCCGATGAACATCGGCATGGTCGGAATGCACGGCTGCTACACCTCCAATCGGGCGGTCGCAGATTGTGACGTGCTGATCGCACTGGGCACCCGCTTTTCTGACCGCGTGGCCCTGAACCCCAAGACCTTTGCCAAGAACGCCACCATCATCCAGATCGATATCGACCCCAGTGAGCTGGGCAAGAACGTGGATGTGGATCTTGCCATTGCCGGTGATGTCTGCTACGTTCTGAGCGGGATGCTCCCCCTCATTGAGGAGAAGAAGCACCCCGACTGGATGAAGATGATCCACGAGTGGCAGGCACAGGATTACCACCCCGTGTCCGACCCCACCCGCCTGATGCCCCATCAGGTCATCGGCGAGGTGTGCAGCCAGTGCGGCCCTGAGGCCGTGTATGTCACCGATGTGGGCCAGCACCAGATGTGGGCGGCCCAGTACATCCGCCACACCAAGAGCCGCGGCTTTATCACCAGCGGCGGCCTGGGCACCATGGGCTTTGGCTATGGCGCGGCCATCGGCGCGCAGATGGCGCTGGGCCGGGAGCAGCGGGTGGTCATGTTCACGGGCGACGGTTCCTTCCACATGAACCTCAACGAGGCCTGCACCGCTGTCAGCTATGAGCTGCCCATCATCACGGTCATCTTCAACAACTCCGTGCTGGGCATGGTGCGCCAGTGGCAGACCACTTTCTACGAAAAGCGCTACTCCCAGACCGACCCCCACCGCCGCACCGACTTTGTCAAGCTGGCCGAGGGCTTTGGCCTGAAAGGCTACCGCTGCACCAACCTCCCCGAGTTCCAGGCCGCATTTGCCGATGCCCTCAAGCAGAAGGGCCCCACCTGGATCGAGTGCATCATCGACAAGGACGAAAAGGTCCTGCCCATGATCCCCGGCGGCGGCGACATCAATGATATCATCATGGAATAAGGAGGACTGACCCATGGAATCCAAACGCAGAGTCATCAGTCTGCTGGTGGACAACCAGAGCGGTGTTCTGGCCCGGGTGTCCAACCTGTTCTGCCGCCGCGGCTTCAACATCGACAGCCTGACGGTGTCCGCCACCAACGACCCGGCGGTCAGCCGCATCACCGTGACCATCACCAGCGATGAAAAGGCGCTGAGCCAGCTCATCCTCCAGACCGAGCGGCTGGAAGTGACCCGGCAAGTGTTCGTGCTGGACCACGAGAACTCGCTGGAGCGGGAGCTGCTGCTGCTCAAGTTGGCTGCCGATGTCCACAACCGCAGTGAGCTGCGGGAGATCGCCAGCATCTACAAGGCAAAGATCATTGATCTTTCGCCCGACAGCATGGTGCTGGAGCTGACCGGCCGTCCTGAAAAGGTGGACGCGTTCCTCAAGATCCTGGCAGATTACAAGATCCTTGAGCAGTGCCGCACCGGTGTGACCGCCCTGGAGCGCGGCGGGATGCACCAGCACATGCAGAAGCCCCCGCAGGAGGTGCGGGCAGCCCAGCTGCCCCTGCCCGGGACCCATTGCCCGCAGTAAGGGAAGAAACCCCACCGTCAATGCTTCGCATTGCCACCGCCCCTAGTAGGGGCGGCTCTAGCGTTGCATAAAGCCCTGCAAGTTCCCCTTTCTGCCAAGGGCTCCCCTAATAGGGGAGCTGGCGAGCAGATGCGAGCCTGAGGGGTTCAACTTAGTTTTCCATAAAAATCAAAATATAAAAATAAAACAGGAAAGAGTAAAAGGAGACTACTACCATGGCGATCAAGAAATACTACGATTCCGACTGCAACCTCGGCGTGCTGGACGGCAAGACCGTTGCTGTCATCGGCTTCGGCAGCCAGGGCCACGCCCATTCCGAGAACCTGGCCGAGAGCGGCGTGAATGTTGTTGTCGGTCTGCGCAAGGGCTCTGCCCACTGGGCAAAGGCCTCCGAGTTCGCCGCAACCCACGACAACTTCAAGGTCATGGAAGTCGAAGAGGCTGCCAAGGCTGGCGATGTTGTGATGATGCTGGTGCCCGATGAGCTGTGCGCCGATATCTACAACACGCAGGTCGCACCTTACATGACCGAGGGCAAGGCTCTGGCCTTTGCACACGGCTTCAACATCCACTTCAAGACCATCACCGCTCCCAAGAACGTTGACGTGATCATGATCGCTCCTAAGGGCCCCGGCCACATCGTCCGCCGCCTGTACACCGAGGGCGAGGGCTGCCCCTCTCTGATCTGCGTGGAGCAGGATTACACCGGCAAGGCAAAGGACATCGCTCTGGCTTACGCTTCCGGCATCGGCGCTGGCCGTGCAGGCATCCTGCAGACCACCTTCAAGGAGGAGACCGAGACCGACCTGTTCGGCGAGCAGGCAGTTCTGTGCGGCGGTGTCTGCGAGCTGATCCACGCAGGCTTCGATACGCTGGTGGAGGCTGGCTACGAGCCCGAGATGGCATACTTTGAGACCTGCCACGAGATGAAGCTGATCGTTGACCTGATCAACGAGGGCGGCTTCTCCAAGATGCGCTACTCCATCTCCAACACCGCTGAGTACGGCGATTACCGCACCGGCAAGCGCCTGATCACCGAGGAGACCCGCAAGGAGATGAAGAAGGTTCTGACCGAGATCCAGGACGGCACCTTTGCTTCTGAGTTCCTGACCGAGATGAGCCCCAAGGGCGGCCGCAAGGTCCACTTCCTGGCTGAGCGCCGGATGCAGGCCGAACACCCCATCGAGAAGGTGGGTGCTGAGCTGCGCAGCATGATGAGCTGGCTGAAGAAGTAATTAACTCCCCCAGTCGCCTGCGGCGACAGCCCCCTCAAAGAGGGAGCCTTTTGTCTGACCGCAGCGTGAAGCCTCCCTCCGTGAGGGAGGTGGCATCGCGCAAGTGATGACGGAAGGAGTTCAGCCAAAAGCTGCTTTTAAAACTAAGAAAGGCTCCCTCCTTTGGGAGGGGGTCTTTTGTTATAAGGAAAAGAGGATATGTTATGAGAAGCGATAACGTGACCAAGGGTTCGGAGCGGGCCCCCAACCGAAGCTTATTCTACGCACTGGGTTACACCCCCGAGGAGCTGGAGCGCCCGCTGATCGGCGTGGTCAGCGCTTACAGCGAGATCGTGCCCGGCCACATGAATCTGGATAAGATCGCCGATGCCGTCAAGGCCGGTGTGGAGATGGCGGGCGGAACCCCCATCCTGATCCCCGCCATCGGTGTCTGCGATGGCATCGCCATGGGCCATGTGGGCATGAAATACTCCCTGGCCTCCCGCGAGCTGATCTGCGACAGCGTGGAGACCATGCTGATGGCCCATCAGCTGGACGGTCTGGTGCTGGTGCCCAACTGCGATAAGATCGTGCCCGGCATGGTCATGGCCGCGGTCCGCATGGATGTGCCCGCGGTGGTCTGCTCCGGCGGCCCCATGCTGGCCGGCAGCTACGGCGGCGAGGAAGTCAGCCTTTCCAAGATGTTCGAGGCTGTGGGCGCTTACAAGGCCGGTATGATCACCGACGAGCAGCTGGAAGACTGCACCTGCAACTGCTGCCCCAGTTGCGGCAGCTGCTCCGGCATGTACACCGCCAACAGCATGAACTGCCTGTGCGAGGCCATCGGCATTGCCCTGCCCGGCAACGGCACCATCCCGGCAGTCTACTCCAAGCGCCTGCAGCTGGCCAAGCACGCCGGTATGGCCATCATGGACATGGTCAACAAGGGCATCACCGCCCGCCAGATCATCAACGAGCGCTCCATCCGCAACGCACTGACCTGCGATATGGCGCTGGGCTGCTCCACCAATACCGTCCTGCATCTGCTGGCCATTGCCTACGAGGCAGGTGTGCCCATTGACCTGAAGCTCTTCAACGAGATCAGCGCCAGGACCCCCAACCTCTGCCATCTGGCCCCCGCAGGCCCCACCCACATGCCCGACCTCTACGCCGCAGGCGGCATCCCCGCCGTGCAGGCAGAGCTGGCCAAGAAGGGCCTGCTGGATCTGGATGTGCCTACCGTCACCGGCAAGACCCTGGGCGAGAACATCAAGGGTGCCCACATCCTGAACGAAAAGGCCATCCGTCCCATCGAGAACCCCTACTCCCAGACCGGCGGCCTGCAGATCCTGTGGGGCAACATCGCTCCGGACGGCTGCGTGGTCAAGCGCAGCGCTGTGGCCCCCGAGATGCAGCAGCACTCCGGCCCGGCCCGCGTGTTCAACAGCGAGGAGACCGCCATTGCGGCCATCTACGCAGGCCAGATCGTCCCGGGCGACGTGGTGGTCATCCGCTACGAGGGCCCCAAGGGCGGTCCCGGTATGCGCGAGATGCTCAACCCCACCTCCGCTCTGGCCGGTATGAAGCTGGATAAGACCGTGGCCCTCATCACCGACGGCCGCTTCTCCGGCGCATCCCGCGGCGCGGCCATCGGCCATGTCAGCCCCGAGGCTGCTTCCGGCGGCCCCATCGGCCTGATCGAGGAGGGCGATACCATCAGTATTGATATCCCCAACGCAAAGATCACACTGGAGGTCAGCGACGAGGTGCTGGCCGAGCGCAAGGCAAAGTACGTTGCGCCCGAGCCCAACATCAAGACCGGCTGGCTCAGCCGCTATGCCCGCATGGTCACCAGTGCAAACCTGGGTGCGGTGCTGAAGTGACCCGGAAGACCGCATAACAGCAAAAGCTCCCGATGCGCAGAACGTCGGGAGCTTTTTTGTGTCAGGAAACAGCGGGATACAGAAAATGGGATAAAAAGAAAAGCATCTTGAATCACTTCAAGATGCTTGGTGGTTGCGGGGGCCGGATTTGAACCAACGACCTTCGGGTTATGAGCCCGACGAGCTACCAGACTGCTCC
>OLQG01000429.1_pt1 | contig 34916 bp, 24 predicted proteins | sample 1672221 | NCBI WGS metagenome assembly OLQG01 (sample SAMEA3136660, study PRJEB25190) | human gut metagenome | biome: human gut; feature: human-associated habitat; material: faeces | place: Austria | collected 2013
CTATCGCCCCTCATTTCTATTTTATCTTGTTTGTACCCCTTGTACACCGATGTTTAGCACATTCAAAGGATTTTTAAAAGAGTAAATATATTAAATAAACATAAAATTCTTTTATTGATTTTGTTATTTCCCGATTATTCCTATTGTGTATTACGAAGATTCCAAGAAATGGACTGCTGATTTTCATCTGAAAGACAGGTTTGATTTCGCCAATAATCACTTGTCATACTGATCAATAAAATACAGACACCATAGGATTATTTGGAGTTCCGAAAAGTTTCTGCGCAACTGAGTGATTTCATATATGGAAATGCCACAAAAAGGATAAAAGAAATATGTCAAAGTATCCTGCTCAGGTAGATTGAAATGATAAAAAAATTCAATTCACTCTAGCAGCACATTTCATTTTATTAGTAATTTCTTGTTGGCTGGTGATGATAGAATAATGAGTAAATTGTGGATTCAGTAAGGCATTTCTACTGGAAACGAATTAGATTAAAAGCTTTAGAAATTGGTTCAATTGCGAAAAGAATTAGATAATGGGGCCGTGCTGGTTGCGATTAGTATTCCGATTTTTTCTAGTCAGTTTGAGAAATCTAGAGAGGCTGTTGATTTAGCCAACATTCGTGCTGCATATGCTGAGTGTCAAACAGAAGTTTTAACAAGTAATAAGCCTGCATATAAATCAGTAGCATTAGTTCAAACAGATTTAACAAAATGGACTATTAACGCTAAAGATGTTGCTGGTGTTGACTTATCAAGTGTAGCTCTTCAAAAAAATATGTATGTGAATTGCGATGCAAATGGTAAATTTACATTAGTTAAAGACAAACCAACTACTGGAACTGAAATCAAAGATTCAACGGACAGCGAATAAAGATAAGCAATAAAAAATATTGATAGAGCTTGAAAATAGTAATATTAATTATCAACGCCTAAAAAGTTATTCTTATCTCTTTTCAATAAATAAAAATTACATATTATAGTTGCCCCCACCCGTGAAACGGGTGGCTCGTAGGACGGCTATAAGCCTTTAATGCTAGGCCAGCGTCTCAAGGCGCTGGCTTTCGATTTGCTCCAGCCACGTTGCTCTTGACTCGTCATCGCCTTTAAAAGGGCATTTGTACTACTTTGCCTTAACCCTTAAAAGGGTTCTCATATTCTTTTACGCTAAGTTTATCCTGCATAATATTATATTTTCCTGCTCTTGGATATACTTGCGTACTGTGACGTCATTTACTCCTACTGTACTAACATAGAATCCTTCACTCTCAAAATGTCTGTTTCCAAATTTGTACTTTAAATTTGCGTGTCTATCAAATAGCATAAGTGTTGACTTTCCTTTTAAATATCCCATAAAACAAGATACGCTATACTTTGGAGTGAAGACAATGTGATATTTACACATCCATTTTGTGTGTGATAAATCATTCGTTTTCTTTGCCATAAAACGTAAATAGTGGCTGGACACCTCTATTATAGTACAGAAAGGTGATTTTTGCGTATAACAATGTTCACCACCCGCAAAGCAGGTGGGTTATAGTTCAAAAATAGGACCTTTCGCATGAGCAAATGGTCCTATTTCTTTCAGGTACTTATTTCACAGCCCCATTAATCAGTAATGGCATATCTTTTATATCATTATTAAAAAAAGTTCAAAATAATCTTATTTAATTTGGATATCCTCAGTTGTTTTGAATAAATTAATTAATTGCTTCAGCACTAGTTCCGTCGCTTTTCATTTTTACAGTCCATGTACCACTATTATCTTTTGGATCGCTTACAGTAAATCCAGTAGGAAAATCAAAGGTTGTACTCCAACCTGCTTTAGTCTGTTTCTGAACAACCGTTTTTTGTGTATCTGTTTTTCCAGTTACATAATCGGACATTACTTCTGCATAAGCTGCTCTTAAATTTGCAGCATCAACGGCTTCTTTAGATTTCTCCAACTGACTCGTAAAAATCGGAATACTAATCGCAACCAGCACGGCAATGATAGCTACAACAATAAGCAGCTCAGCCAATGTAAAACCTTTTTTGTTTTCTTTTGCTTTTTTAAACATTTTAAAGCCTCCTATTTAATATTTTTCATTTTTAAGATTCTGAAGCGTCCGGGACTTCTCAGTTATCCGGAATGGCGATTTTGATGCTTCCTGTGTCACCATCAAGCTGAAGCTTCAAATAACCACCAACCGATTCGATAAGATCTCGCATCTTAACGATAGCCTTGTCGAATTCCCGAAGCATACGGTCCTCGCAGGAATACTGAATCTTAATCAATGTCTGCTCCTGCATGTCCCGGCAACGGATTCTTATGTAGCGTCCCCGTGGGGGTGTGGTCTCGATACAATTTCGTTTCGCCGTATCAAGTGCCATGCCTACAATCTGGCAAAGCTGATTACCTGATCGATTTTCCCTAAGCTCCTGAACCTCGGCAGATATCCAGATCTCATCCGCGTCTGCTTCTGCTGCAAATCTGTTTAACACTTCATTCATCTCAGGATAGGATGTAAAAAAGTGTCTGTTCTGTCTCTGATTCATTCCATCGATGGCATCTAACTTTTGCACTGCCACTTTCCGTTCCGCTCCTTTCTCTTAGGATGTTTGTATTATAACAAAATTTTTTTAATTTGTGTACATAATGTCAATAATAGCAACATTTTTGTCGAAAATGGCTATTGGATGTAGTTTTTGACACAATTTCTGTCATTTTTGACAGTACCAGCTTATAGATATATCCAAAAAGCAGCCTGAGAAAGGACATTTCCCATTCCCTTTCTCAAGCTGCCATATCTGACTTCGCTTTCACATTTTTTCAAACATATAATCATAATACATTTCCCGTGCCGCGCGCTGATATTTCCGGGAAACAGGAATTTCGGCAGACTTGACTATGAACTTTCCGGTATCCATTTTCTCCACGAAATAAAGGCTGATAATATAACTCTGATGGCACCGGAAAAATAATCTGCCTGGGAGTTGCTGTTCCAGCTCGTCCAGCTTGGCGTAGCTTTCTATAATTTCGCCATTCTCCAGATGCAGGATCACCTTGCGGTTGGCGCTCTCCACATACAAAATATTTCTGCAGTACACACGGCGAAAGCTTCCGCCCACCTCCTTCAGCATAAGGGATGCACGGCGCTCCATGGTCGGCTTCTGCCAGAAAAAAGTAATGCAGTTATGCAGTTCACTTACATCAAAAGGATAAAGGAGATATCCGGTAGCAAATACGGAAAAAGCTTCCGCATAGTATCTCTGGGAATCTGTGATAAAACAGATCATTACCTTACGGCTCCGGGCACGTACCTTCGCCGCCAGCTCCAGTCCGTCTCCTTCTCTGTGAATCGTAGTATTCAGCAGCAGAATATCAAAAGAAGACGCATCCTCATTAAGATCGTCCAAATAGTCATATTCATCTGCATATTCGCTCACCTGAACATCCATATTTATACCAGTAAGGCTGGCACGGATATATTCTCTGTGTTCTTTTGACTTTTCCACAATTGCTGCCCGCAGCATAACTGGTTATCCCCCATTTTCCACAATAAAATAAAAGTACCTACATCATTTCCCGCTCTGACTACTCATCAATAACCGTTGGCAGAAGCCGCACCGGCTGCCGCGGAAGCATCGGCTGGAAGCCCGCTGTCTGCTTTTCCACCCTGCATGGTCTCATAGAAGGTAGCGGTCACACCTACATTCACACTTCCTGTATTCAGATCGTCTCCGGCGGCAACATAGCGGAGATCGCTTACAATACATCTCCACTCGCCTGTGCAGAGACGGTTTACAAGATCTGCGGCCTTGTCATAATCAGACGCTGAAAAGGTCAAGCTGAATGATCTGCGGATCAGGTCGCCGTCCCGTGTCACGTCACTGAAGCTGATATCGTATGTATTGGCATCCTGAAGAAGCTGGTTCAGCTCATCCAGTTCTGCCTTGGAATTATTGTAGCTTCCCATTTTTCCCAGGCTTCCACTCTGTTCGATGGAATCCAGCTCGCTCTGCATGCGGGACAAAGAAGCGGCCTTGGTCTGAAGAAGCATAAGCTCTGTATTCAGCTCGTCCTGCTGGCTTTTCGCTTCATTGATCGCGGTTCTGATCGGCTGCTCAATCACTGCGTAATATCCGGCTGCCAGAAGGATCAGGGTAAGCACCAGAAGCATAATTTTTTCTCTTGTAGTAAAATCACGGCTCATGATCTTCATTCCTGTGCTCCTCCCTCTGTGCCTGCCTCGAATCCATCATTTGCTTCAGTCTCGTTTCCATCACCGGTCGCAGCACCATCCACGGCTTCGGCTTCATTTCCACCATCAACCACAGTTCCGTCCACCACTCCTGTCTCATTTCCCTCATCAGCTGCAGCCCCATCTACCGCTCCGGTCATGTTTCCATCACCGTCCGCAGCGACACCATATTCCTCACTTCCATCTCCGCTCTCCACATACAGCGGATCCAGCAGATAAACAATAATCTGTCCTGTAACTGTATCCGATGAAACAGGATTTCCATTTTCATCTGTGGAACTGGAATCTGTAACAGCAGTCATTACATTACAATAATCCACGATTGGAACCTGCTCCAACTCCTGCACCAGGCTGTTAATGTCTGACAGGTTCTCTCCGGTCACCGGAAGGGTCAGCTGATTCCCGCTTACGCTCCAGCTGCTTACCGTCACCTTCGGGAAAATTACATTCTTCATCAGCTGCAAAACCTCCGGGCGGTTCAGATAACTTAACTCATCTGCATTCAGCCCCTGATAAGTATAGTGGGCATATGTTTCCTGCAGATCCCCGAAGCTGTCAATATAAGCAGTAATGTCATCCACCTGCTTCTGCAGCTCAGATGCAGCACTCTGCGCCTCGCTCATTTTCACCAATCTGTCTGCAACTGCAACTTTTCCAATAACTCCGGCAGCTACAATAATTGCCCCAATGGCCGGAATGGCAACGAAATAATGCTTTTTCTTCTGTCCCGCAAGGGCCAGATTGATCTGCTTCTTGGGCGCATGGGCAGTACGTCCAAGGGCCGTACCGGCTGCAAGCATCCAAAGAGATGACGCCTCATCCCCGCTTCCATTCATTCTCTCCAGAAGCTCCCCTGCCTCATGGATCTTCACATCCAGGTTTTCCTCAAGGCTCTGGCGCATGGTGACTATGGAAGCACCACCGCCGCAGATATAAATATCTTCCAGGCGGCTTTCCGGATTACTGAACTGATAGAAGTTCAAAGCCCTCATCAGCTCTACACTGATCTGGGAAAAAGCATCCTGGCACACCTCACTGTGGATACAGTCCTCATGGTTCGCCAGCAGCCAGGTATGAGCCAGATGAATATCAATATGAAAAGTATCTGCAAGCAGCTCTTCCACCTGCTCCATCCCCCGCTCGATCACACGGGTAACCTGATGTCTGTCCCCCTTGAAAATAAAAAGGCGGCTGGATGTACTTCCCAAATCCAGGATTCCATATTCCTTATCTTTATCCTGCTCATTTCTCAGCTTATAGTGAAGAAGATTCTCACAGGCAGACACCTCAGGAGCTGCAAACGTCAGCTTCAGACCTGCCTTTCGCGTCATCAGGCGAAGATCCTCCATTACCTCCAGAGGCGCTGCTGCTGCAAGAAGCTCCATCTCATTGCGCTTCTGGTTCTCCTCTTCCTCTGGCTTTTCCTCTTTCTTTTTCTTTTTGGAAGCTTTCTTCAGCTTCTTGCCTTTGGGCATTTCCTCTCCGGAACCCCAGGAATAATCAAAAACATACTTCTTTAATTCATCTGTAATATAATCACGGAATTCATAAGGCAGGTTGTAAACCAGCTGCTCCGCAGTCATTTCCGGCATCGTCACATTACGAAGGAAGCAGATTCCTGAAGACACCACAACAGCCGCTTCTTTACAGCGGATCTTATTCTCTTTCATGGTTTTTCGGATCAATTCTCCTGTGGTCTCCACAGAAACAATTCTGCCATCCTTGAGAAGCCCTTCCGGCATCTGTACCGAAGCGGTCTTCACAATATTCTCACCTTTCATCAGAACCAGCTTCATCTGATCCTTGCCTATATCAATTCCAAGACATGATTTTGCCATATATATCCTCTTTCTATGTCTTTTCTTGTTTCAATCCGGACCGCACAGTTCCCAGAGCGTGTCTGTGCCGCTTACATAGTTTCCCGGAATATGTCCCGGTTCGTTCTGCTGTGTATTTGAAAAAGTACTTCTACAGCTACCCTTTACAGCAGCCCCATATACCAGTTCACCAGCCCGTCCCCATACAGCAGCATGGCATAAAACGCCAGTGCAATGGCAGGTCCGAAGGGAATCTGCGGTCCTTTGTTCTCTTTTCCCCGTTTCTGGATAGCTCCCATAATAAGGCCGAGAATACAGGAAAAAAACAGGGCAAACAGGGATGCTGCCACTCCCAGGTACAATCCCATCACCACAAAAAGCTTCAGATCGCCGCCTCCCATGGTCTCTTTTCCAAGAATTTTATCAAAAAGCAGGACAAGAGCAAGCATAACCGCTCCGTAGCCCACTCCTGAAGCCACATGGTATAAAACGTCCATTCCGCTCATTTCCGTAAAAGGAATTGCCACGAACCAGGCAATTACAGGGATCAGAAGGCATCCGTTGGGAATCTCAAAAATCTCCAGATCCACCAGGGAAAGACAGAATAGACAGCAGGCCAGCACCATATTTCGCACAAACTCCGGGGAAAGATCAAACCGAAGAAGAGTAAGCACGCTCACCAGTGCAAAAAACAGCTCCGTGAGCATGTATCTTGGGCTGATTTTTGTTTTACAGTAACGGCACTTTCCACCCAGAAATATCCAGGAAAAAACCGGGATCAGATCCAGAAAGCCCAGAACATGTCCGCAGCTTGTACAGTGGCTTCTTCCTTTCACAAAGGATTCTCCATGGGCGATCCGCCATGCGGCGCAGTTCAGAAAAGATCCAAGCACCGCACCAAAAACACCTGCTAATACACAACAGTATATCATAAAAAAGGTATCTTCATATATCGACATTTTAAAATTTTACCTGTTTTTCCAAATTTTTTGTATTTTTATTTCGTAAGCATCTTTTTTTCGGCACTTTTTCCACAAACAGCAGGAAGGGCAGCCTTCTTTTCCCGGAATTACATAACGCTGTACATCTGGAACATTGCAATATAAACTGCCAGAACAATATATCCGGCAATAACTGCCATACCGATCAGCAAAGTGGGCTCCAGTTTTTTCAGAACGTCCTGTACTGCCATATCCAGTTCAGATTCGTAATAGCCGGAAACTGTGTGCAGAGTACTCTCCAGCTCACCAGTTTCCTCTCCAACAGCGGTCATATCCACCAGAATATCCGGCAGACAGTCAGCCTCCCGCATACACTCGCCAAGGGTGTGGCCCTCTTCCAGACGGGAGGTCATTTTCCCCACGCACTGGCTGATGTAATAGTTGTTGATAACCCTCGCAGTAATGCTGACCGCTCTTGTAAGCTGCAGACCTGCTCCGATCAATGTGGTCAGGTTTGCGGCAAACTCACTGGCTGCACTGAGAAGGGACACATTTCCAAGCACCGGGATTTTCAATGCAAGCTTCGCCACGTTCATCCTGCCTTTTTCCGTATTGGCGTAAAGCTTGAAGATAAGGGCGATGGCAGCGAACACAACTATGATCAGGAAAATATATTTCCGGAAAAAGTTGGATATCAGGATCAGGGACTGTGTGATCAGTGGCAGTTCTGCATCATAGGATGCAAAAATGTCCATAAAGGTAGGTACAACCTTCACCATCAGAACGATTACTACCACTACTGCAAGTGCAAGGACGAAAACCGGATAAATCAGGGCATTTCGCACTTTTGCACGCATTTTCACCTGCTTGTCATAATGCTGGTACATGGTCTCAAAGGCCTTGGACAGGTTACCGGATTCCTCTCCGGCGCGGATGGTCTCGATGAAAACCGCCGGAAGCAGCTTGCCGCCCCGCTCCTGGAAGCTGGCTGCCACGCTTCGTCCTGCCTCAACATCCTCTGCCACTTTTTTCAGAATGCCTTTCAGCTTTTTGTCTGTCATTTTGTCTCCGATCAGCCGGACGGTACGGCCGATGGGGATTCCGGACTGGAGGATAATGGAAAACTGGGCGCACATCAGGGAAAAAGCTTTGGCGTTCAGGCGATTGCCGCCGATTTCCATGCTGAGAAGCCCGGGCTTCTTCTCTTCCACCTCTGTAAGCTTCAGAACAATATCGCAGTCCTGCTTGATGCGGTCAACCGCGTCAAACTCATTGAAGCCCTCTACCACGCCAGAGACTTTTACTCCGTCTTTGGAGATGGCTGTGTATTTGTAGGTTGCCAATTGTTGTCCACCTTTCTTGCGCAGTTTTTATGCCACGCAGCCTTTAAGTCACTTCACAGCTGATCAATATGCAGTGAAGTGCTTTTTTCAAATTCAAATTTTCACTTTAGCTGATCAATATGCAGTAAAGTGCTTTTTCAAATTCAAATTTTCACTTTCCGAAACAATGAAAAATATATATGCATCTAAAGTCCTTTATGCATTCTTCTTCACATAAGCCTGGTCGTGACTATACTCCACAGCCACAGCCTTGTCGATCTGTCTGGAACGTACCAGGCTTACCAGTGACTGGTCCATGGTCTGTCCGCCGATTGCCGCACTGGTGGCAATGGCGTTGGCGATCTGAGGGGTGTTTCCGCCGCGGATCATGTTTCGGATACCGTCGGTTACAACCATAACCTCACTTGCCAGCACACGGCCGCCTGTTTTTTTCTTCACAAGCTGCTGAGAAATAACAGCCATCAGGGTCATGGAAAGCTGCAGACGGATCTGGTTCTGCATTCCTTCCGGAAAAACCTGCACCATACGGTCAATAGCGTCGGAAGCACTGCCTGTGTGCAGGGTTCCGAATACAAGGTGTCCGGTCTCAGCTGCTGTGATCGCAGTTTCAATGGTATCCTTGTCTCGCATTTCACCGATAAGGATTACGTCAGGGTCTTCTCGCAGACTGGCACGAAGACCTTCGGAAAAGCTTGCAGTGTCTTTGCCAACCTCACGCTGGTTGATGACACAGAGATCCGGGGTGTATACATACTCAATCGGATCTTCCAGAGTTACAATGTGATTTTTTCTGGTGTGATTGATTTCGTCCAGCATGGCTGCCAGAGTGGTGGATTTACCAGAACCAGTCTCGCCGGTTACCAGGACGATTCCCTTGTGGAGGCTGGTGAATTCCAGCGCAGAGGGAGGAAGTCCCAGGGAGTCCAGTCTTGGAATGGATTCGCTGAGCAGACGGATGGCAGCGGAGACTTTTCCCTGCTGTTTGAATACATGGCATCTGCAACGGATTCCTCTTATTTCACGGGAAAAATCAAGTTCTCCGGTATATTCCAGTTTTTCGTACATAGCGTCTTTCGCCAGATCCTGGCAAAGCATATCGCAGTCTTTTTCTGAAAGGCGTTCCTCTGCCATGTTCTCCAGCTGGCCATCCAGACGGTATTTCGGCGGCAGGCCGCATACCAGATGGATGTCGGATGCGCCGCTGCGGCGGGCTTGTTCGGTTAGATCTTCTATGTTGTACATGATTTTGGTCTCCTGACTTTCTGTATTTTGGTGGATTAAAAGTTCTTCAATGCGGACACATTTGGACAATGTGTACTGACCGAAACTTCAACACATTAGATAGCAATTTAGTCAACTAAACGGATTACTCCTCTTCTGCCTTCTTCATATCCCCGGTTTCGTAAATGACTCGCTGCACTTCCTCGGCAGTGGTAATTCCCTCTTCCACCAGCTGAATGGCATTTTCACGCAGTGTCTTGAACTCGCTGTGAGCACTGGCCAGTTCCTGTTCGATAACGGGGCGTCCGGCCTGCTGGGAAATGAGGGGGCGGATTTCCGGGGTGATTTCCAGAATCTCAAATACACCGATTCGTCCGCGGTAGCCTGTATTAAAGCAGTCTGCGCAGCCCTCGCCACGGTAGAAAATATGTTTATGCTCCGTGCTGAGGCCAAGGCGTCTTACTTCCTCGTCTGTCGCCTCATAGCTTTTTTTACACTTGGGGCAGATCCGGCGGACCAGTCGCTGGGAAATAACGGCGCGGAGAGCAGTGGCGATCAGGTACGGCTCAACGCCGATATCCTCCAGACGTTCAATTGTTCCCACAGCATCATTGGTATGAATTGTAGAAAGCACAACGTGACCGGTGATTGCGGCACGCATACTGATCTGGGCGGTTTCACCGTCTCGAATCTCTCCGACGGCAATGATATCCGGGTCCTGACGAAGGATGGCACGAAGACCATTGGCAAAATCCATGCCTGTTTTCTCATTGATCTGCACCTGGTTCACTCCGTCGATGTTGTACTCAACCGGATCCTCCAGGGTTACTACATTGACTTCCTCTGTATTTAACTGGGAAATCATGGTATTCATGGTGGAAGATTTACCACTTCCAGTAGGACCGGCGATCAGGATAACACCGCTTGTACAGTGGATAGCCCGCTGGTATTTTTTCAGGTTGTCACCCATAAGACCGATGGAATCCGGAGTAAGATAACCAGCTCTTTTGTCCAGAAGACGGGCTACGATTTTTTCTCCATATACAGTAGGAAGAGAGTTTACACGGAGGTCAAACTCACGCTTTTTGTTCTTAACATTGAATCGTCCATCCTGTGGAACACGACGTTCTGCAATATCCATTCCACTCATGATTTTCAAGCGGGAAATAACGGAGTTCTGAAGGTTCTTTGGGATCGTCAGAATCTTACGGAGCACACCGTCAATACGCATGCGGACCTGAAGCTCTTTTTCCTTTGGCTCAATGTGGATATCACTGGCACGCTCCAGAATGGCACGCTCGATAATGGAGTTTACCAGGCGGATGGTTGGCGCATCGTTAATGTTGTCGTTGAGGATGTTTCCTGTAAACTGCGCTTCTTCGCCATTGTCCTCTTCGGTTGGAGCCTCACGCTTCATGGCCTCAATAGCCCTTGCAGCGCCTTCGTTTCCGTAAAGGACCAGGATGGCATGCTCCACGCCCTCTGTGGTAGCAATCATCGGAACAATCTTTTTACGGACTGCTTTCTTGACTTCCTCGATTGCATAGAAGTTCATAGGGTCGCTCATTGCCAGATAAAGCTCGTCCCGCTCCATGCGGACCGGCACTACCTGGAACTGTTTCGCAATGTTTTTCGGAACAACTTGTGCCATGGAAATGGGAATGGTGGTTTTCGAAAGATCTATGTATTCAATACCCAGCTGAAGACGAAGTGCCTCGATCAGCTCTGCCTCTGTGATGATTCCCGCTGAAATCAAAGCCGCTCCAAGTCGTTCCTTGGTCTCCTTCTGCCTCTGCAGTCCCATATCCAGTTCTTCCGGTGTAATCGTCCCCGCCGCGATCAGCAGGTCACCAAGACGTTTGTATGCCATGTGGGGGTCTCTCCTTTGCATTTATATTCGGTATGTGATTCATGTTTAAATCTATCTATAACAAATTTGTTGCAGCTGTTCAGGGCCTTTATAGTTACACGTTTCGTAAAACAGTACCTGCTGAATAGTTGCAATTAGTCTTATTTTCTTTTTTATAATTGGTCTAATTTTATATCGTTTACTGCTATCACATCAAATTTGTTGGTAACAATCTTTTTGCCATCTTTATCTGTGATTTCAAGAATTACATGGAAGGTAGTTCCTTCCAGTTTCACGCTTTGAATTGTTGCTTTCAGGTCAAAGGAACTGTAACTGGCAGAAGAAATCAGTTTCTGCCAGTACCGGGAACCATCCTCTGCGGTTAATTGAACCGCTATTCCCCCCCCTGCTGTTCCATCAATTTTATTTTCATTTTCATCTATAGCAGCAAAAGCACTTTCTGTTTTTCCGTAAGTCGGACTGAAATACTTAAGTACTGTTCCATCACTGTCTGCATTAACGCTTGTTGTATATCGAAGTTCTTTTTCAATTACATTCGTTAAGGTGGAACATAGCTGCTTTGCGTGGGATCTAGTTAAAGATTCCTTATACATCCGGGTGGCAAAAGCCATTCCCTGCGTCATAACCTGACTTGCAAGCAGCAGGATAACGGTCGCCGCCAGCAGCTCCCCAAGAGAAAAGCCTCGTTTGTCAGACAGCAGTTTTCGTATTCGGTTTTTCAATTTGATTTTCGCTGTATTTTTCATGCCTTTCTCCTGTAAACGTGTTTCTGTTTGTCCTGTTCACAGCAACATGCTTCCCAATGCACAGAAATTATACATTCTCATAATTTCCCGCCGCAGCTCGCGAGTTTTCTGTGAAAGCTTTAAAATTCAATTTATTTTATAATAAATATAACTCTTTTCCAGACTGTTTGCCTGGGACTGATATACCTGCACCGGAATTTCCGCACTTGATGCACCGCCGGCATCTCCTGTGGCATTCTCTTCTGAAAGGATCACTTTCGTAGAATTGGTTCCTTTGCTTACCTTTGCTCCTGTTTGTCTTGTCTGGAAAGAGGTATCTGTATTGTCCGCCTGCTTGTTTACACGCGCAGTCGTCACAACTGCTCCTGCCAGCATCAGCACTGCAAGGGACAAAATGATCATGGTAACAAGAGTCTCTGCAATTGTTTCACCGGCTTTACTTTGCAGTTTCTTTTTTAATCTTAATCCTGATTCTTTCATTGTGAATCTCCCAAAGTACGTTCTGTGTCACCGTAAAAAATGTCTTTTGCTTCCCAGGTGTATTCATACGTGGTAGCTTCAGTGCTACCATCATTTGTTGTCGTCACTGACTGTCCGGTTTGCTTTACTTTTCCAGTTAAACTAAGTATCACCCGGCTGGAATCACTTCCATTACCAGTACTTAACCTTACAGTAATATCATAGATAACTTCATTTGCTTTCGTATCGTCAGTGCTTTTCATACGCTTAATGGTAAATTCTGCATTTACGTTTTCCAGGTCATTGAATTGAGTAACCGCCGTTTCAGATCCCGATCCTGAAGTTGATAATGTCAGCTTTTTGGTAAGAGTATCCATTTTTTCTGTTGATGCAACATTTTTATTTTGATCATCCAATTTCTTTAGGTAACCTTGTATCAAATCCGCAAAGTCTGATGGAGTCGCCAAGGAAGAGTTGAGAAATCCAGATGGATTCCATTTTTTGACTGTCTCTGTATTTGCACCCTTTTTATCTTTTTTTACTGTAACAGTTGCGGACAGCTTTATATTGGTAATAGAATCTCTTAACACCTGTGCCGCACTGGTACAGCTCAATTGATTCTGCTCCGACTCCCGGTCCGATGCCACTGTTTTCACAGTAGTCACTGCGCCTTCCAGCATTACCACACTCAGAATAGATGCCACCAGGAAAAGTAACAGCCCAAAGAAGATAGAGGTACCCTGTTCTGATTTTAATTTCTTTCTTATTTTTTCTCTCAGCATTTCAGGTACCTCCTTTCTCTTAAAATCCACTGTCTCCGCTTTCCCAGCTGCCATCATCTTCGGAAAAATCATCCGGGGATTCATTTGGTATAATGTCTATTGTATTGTTATTCTGGTCTTCCCAGCCCGATGCAGCGTCCGAACTATAGTTTGCACTGTCTGCACTGCTGCCAGCCCAGTCAGCTCCTGTTTCTGAGTCAGAAGGATCTGTGGATACCGTCTGTCCACTTTCTAATCCTATCACATTTATCCAAGTGTAGCTGGTATATTCTACGCCTTTATACGTGTAGGTTCCTTTCACAGTAAGTGTTGCCGGAACAAGAGACTCAATGGTTACAGTAAATTGATTGTCTGATATTTCTGATACAGTAACCGCACCAACCGGATCTTCTGTTATAGTCCAGGTCATCATTGACGCAAAGTTCTTTGATGGCGCTGTATCTGCATAGACTGCAATTTTCTGGTCACCTGAGGTCTGGACATTCTGACCTTCACTGATTTCCACTTCGAAGCCAGAAGCCGTTTCGGAATCTGACTCAAAATATTCAGCCGCACTGTTTTCCGAATTGGATTCTGACGCAGATTCAAAATCGCTGCTGCCATAGGAGCCCGCTTCTTCTGATTCCGTAACCATATCTGCGTATTCTTCGCCAGCTTCAAATCCACCTACATCATCCAGATTTTCTGTGTCCACGTCGGTTTCCAGAGATTCCATCGAAATACCGCTTTCTTCACCTTGTGCCGCATCCTCTTCAATTGCCACTTCACTGCCATCTGATGAAAAACCATCCGCACCCACTTCTGCTGTGCTTCCGGAGGAACCAGCTTCATTTACACTAAGTGCCTGTGATGTAGGCACTGCATAAAGCGTGATTGAATCTGATGTCTGGTGAAGTTCTCCTTTTATTTCTGCGGAGTCAGAGTATACCGTAAGATCCGCTGTTACTGTCAACGTGAAAGAGGCCTGGTATTCCAGTTCTATTTCCTGATTATCTACAGTCTTGCGTACTGTTGCTCTCACAGTAATAACCGTGGTTCCTGTTTTCAAGGCCTCAACTGTAGCAACGTAGCAGTTCTCTGCTTCAGAGTACTCCAACTTTACAATTTGCGCAATATAATCTTTTTGATCAGAGGTCTGGGTTTCAGTCTGTACATTGTCGCCTGCTTCACTGGCGGATACAAATGTTTCTGTGCCATCTGAAATCTCAACGCCTTCAGAGACTCCATCTGACCAGTCGGACTGCTGTGAAACTGCCGCTGTCGCAGTGTCATCTTTATCATCTCCATTACTGTATTCCACTGTGAATCCATTATTCAGAGTCAGCTTTTCACCAAGACTGTCATCACCAACCAGGTTACTATCCAGATAGAATGTTTTCAATGCCCTTGGCTGATTGCTGTCATCTATCTTCTCCAAATCCATGTCTTCGAAAATATCCATGGTCGCGCGGCTTTCTCGCCAGAAAATACCCTCCAACGGCCATGCACCGTAGTGAACATTTACGCTGGTTCCACGCTTGGTTTTCTGTGTCAGAATCGTTGGGAACGGATAGTTCTCACCCTCCAGGTCGGTGCGGTTGCCTGGGAAGGAGTATTTACCGTCTACATCCTGATCGTTTTCTTCGGTAGTGACCTTAGCAAATGTACCTCGAATAGCATATTTGTCCTCTGAATCAACTGACTGATTCAAAAGTTCAACAAAACTTCCAGTTACTCTTATTGCATTTTCACCTGTTTTGCCTCCAATTGTGGAATCCACATCTTTCTCTCCGGACATTTCAGCCCAGCTAAGGGGGATTGCCGTGTCGTCAATATTATTCCAGTTCTTACCAGCCATATACTCATGACGTATTACGGGAATGTTATCCTCATAATAATAACAATTAGTTATCTGTATTCTTACATGATAATTACTTTCTCCCCAGTCTTTATATTTTTCATCATGTGTTTCTCCGTTACTTCCAATTGGTTCAATGGATGTAATTCTCTTTGCCTTATCAATTGGCATCTTAATATATGTATAACAATTTTGGATAATCGTTGTCGCGGTCTTACATTGCTCAGCATTTCCTCTTGTATCATCGCTGGCTCCTTCTATACCAAGAATAGAATTACCTAACAGTTCCAACAGGTTTCCTTTGTTTTTGATATAAATACCACCCGATATTCCTGCCAGCATCAGTCTGGTTCCTCGCTTTTGGAGACAGGTATCCGTACAGGTTATTTCTCCTCCTGTATAGCAATTAGAAATCACACCGCGCATACTGCCAACCAGACCGCCAACTCTTACAGATTCTGTTCTGTTATTCTCAGTCATATTAATTATAATCGTATTAACCGCAGTACACTCACGCAAATCCATTGTGCTCATTCCAAACATTCCACCAATACTGGAATCACCATAGGCACCTTTATCACTGTTATCCTGAATTGTATAACCTGATACTGTACAATTTGAAATTTTTACATTTTCAGCAGAATTTCCCTTTCCGACAGCAGCAAGTCCGCATAAACCACCAAGGACATGCCAGCCCCTCTCTTTACCACTGTATCGTTGAATATAATTTCCTTTTTCCGAATACAAAATTACATTGCTAACTTTAGCTCCTATAATACTTCCAAACAATCCAGTAACTGTATTCTTACTGTTTATTTCAATATTTTTAATGGAATATGTATTTCCATTATAAACACCATTAAAATAAGAAATACTTGCATCTGCGTCTACTACATTCGCAGAGCTTTTCGCATCATACATAGAACCAATCTGTGTAAAGAAAACGTTTCCGCCATCTGGTGCAGATGTCATATTCGCGTCTACATCATGACTTTGAATCCAGTTGTAATCTGCACTTACCGGAGCATCATTTCCCGTCATATATCCCAGATACGAATATTTATCAACAAGCTCCACATCATCTGTCGTATCCAATATCTTCGTCGCAGTCCCAGTTTTATAATTCCAGTTCAAATACTGCAGCTGCTCCGCAGAACGAATTTCGTATTCTTTGCCGTTTTCTCCGGGCATTGCTTCCTTGGCATTTACCTGGACTTCGAAGCCGTCTTCCAGAACGGTTACAGTAGCGGACTGAATTCCATCATAATCTGGAGAATTGCTGCCATACTGCATTGCATTTGCAAAAAACGGGTTGATAGTAAAGGTATACAGCTGGCTGTTATAACTAAACTGCCAGATACCGTTTGCAGTTCGGTCGTTAGCTGTCATTTTCATATAACAACTCGTATCTGAGCTGCGGCTTATTCCAATCGCTGGGGCGGTAGTGTATGCCACAACAGTCACTCCGTCCAGCTGATTCGTCAGGTTCTCAGAAGCCTGGGCATTCTCACTATCTCCAGCCTGGAAACAATACATTGTCGGATCAGGTTCGGCACTGCCGGTAGCATAGTAATATCCATATCCGTATTCCGTGATTCTTCCGCCATCATCATGACGAGTACACAAGGTACTGTCTCCTACCTTGTCCAAAACTGAAGTAGGATCCTGACTGCTGGCTTTATAACCGATATAGGAGAAATGGTAGCCGTCATTGGCTCCTCCTTCCTCATGTTCCCAGTAAATGACACCAATGCTTCCCAGGTTAACCGGGATCTGCCAGTTGCCGTAATGAACCTTTTTACCCTCTTGGGTTACTACTGCATTAAAAGGATAATTTTCTTCATCAGTTGCTCCGTTGCACCGGGACTCGTCTGCCATAGTTCCTTTCATTGCCTTTTCCACCATTTCCTGATATGTAACATGGATGCCAGCGCCCTGATCATTGCTAAACGGAAGCATATTATTCAGATACCGGAAAGTACCCCCGCTGAGGTAATAACAGTCAGAAGAAACAACACCGCCGCCTTTTGGTGAAAAGCCATAGGTTTTGGAAGTTCCGGCTGCGCCCAACGCAACCGCACAATAATCGCCTCTTAATACACCTGTATTTTTTGCAGTAAATCCACCGATCGTACAGTTTGCACCTTTTGAATATTCAATTGATACATTTCCAACTGCATAGCTGTTTCGAATCAGACCAGAACCAATATTTTCGCCTGCAAAACCACCCAGATAAGCATTTCCGTAGAGCACACTTGCATTCACTGCCGGAGCATCCACTTCACTATTATAGATATTTCCCTGGTTACTGCCAGTCAGTCCGCCTATATAAAGAGTTCCGTTTCGCTGAACATACACAATTCCGTCACGTCCCATACTGTAACCGCAGACTGCACAATTCTGAATGGTTCCCTTGTTAATTCCCGCCAAAGCCCCCATATAAACATTACGGTTACTTCCGATCGTTCCAGTATAGCTAAGGTATGGATTACTTACCTCTGTGGTTCCTGTAAAATCGTTATTCTCCCAGTCAGACACAAGGAAAACATTCTGTATGGATCCCTGATTTTCTCCAGTAAATCCAACCGCTGTACCTTTTGTGGCAAAGCTGATTCCACGGATTTCATATCCTCCGCCTTTGTAGGTAGATGTAAAAGGTGTGATTGTTCCATCTTCCGCTACCCCCACAGGACTCTGGACAGTTACCGCTTCCTGAACACCTTCATAATTTTTCCAGTCATATGGCGCATAATCAATATCCCTTTCTTGGATAAAGGAAATTCCCTTTAATAAGGATGCATAATCCTGATAGTATAAGCTCATGTGATAAAGCTGTCTAGGTGTGCGGAGATAAATAGCTAAAATATTATTCGGAGCCTGATCTGCAGCTTCTACTGATTTGGCAAAATGGGGATTGAAATAGAATGTCTTTCCAGTCATCACCTCTGTGGTCTCATCACCGTCAGCCTGTGCTGCAGTCCCCTCATCGTTAAGTTCCGCATCTGATGCACCTTTTACTGTCAGCTTCTGGTAGTAAACACCCTTGATTGCCTGAGCATTCATAATTTCTTTTGGCAATGGGAAAATAACGTAAGTCTCCTCTGATTGCGCAGTATCGCCATCATTTACAGAAACTTCGAACTTCTCAGTTTCCGTACTGTTGCAGTCAACCTTCCATTCTTTCAGCTTGTCTGCATCCTCACTGTTCTGATAACTGACAATAAAGCCAGACAATGTCTCAAGCGCACTCTTCGCATATACAATACCGTATCCATCTCCAACGACAGTCAGACTATCTGATAAAGAGGACTGGACATTTCCACCAAAGAAGCCGTATTCTCTGGAATTTGACTCATTTATTGCATATTTCTCATAGTATACAAGGCTTCCTGCCTCATAGCTTGCCTGCCAGTCTCCATAATGAGAAATATCTTTCAGAGATGGATAGGAATAGCTTGTGAGACCCTGGTTTCTCAGATTGTAGGCATAGGTTGTGGTGGAAGTGGTAAAGGAATTGCTGCCATTGTTGTTCAGCTTCTCTGCCATTTTAGCTTTATTACTAAAAGTTAAATAATCCACAGCCTTGCCATTGTCATTTTCCACATTTTTTCCCTTATTTAAATAGTAGACATTTTTCAGAGTGCCTGGGCTGACAGCATATATTACAGGATTGTTGTTACTTTCGCTGTTTTCCAGGTAAGTAGCAACTGTATAGCTGTTTTTTATCTTGAGAGCATTACTGTCAACAGAGCTTGCCACAAGGCCACCGCCGTGATTGGCTGGATTCTGATACCCTGCCGTATAGCAGTACTCAACATTTACGCTGCCACTGTTTACACTTCCTATCAAACCACCTGTTACATCTCCGGTCAGGTAAGAATCTGCATAACAGTTTTTTATATTCACTGCACAATCCGCCTGTCCGATCAGACCTCCTACCGTACCGATAAGATCACCTGTTGTACCGTTCTCTCTGCCATCCATAACTGTTGCTGCAAAACTGTTGACTATTGTCACAGAAGAGCCTGATTCTGCCACACTGTTAGTATGTCCGATCAATCCACCCTGAATTCCGGCACCGCTGATCCAGACATCGTTCTCATTCTTTCCTTCTATATCTTCTGTGTCCAGATATACCTCACAATTGGTTATTTTCGCAGAGCCTGTGGTCTCACCTGCGATTGCACCGACACTTACCTTCTCTTTTCCTTCACCGGTAATTGCTATGGTGGTTCCTGCCAGACGCAGATTCTCCACCGTCATAGAATCCTTCAACACGGCAAACATACCTGCGCCTTTTCTTTCTGTACCTGCGATTTTCACGCCTTCCTTCACAGTCAGGTGATAGATTATTGCAGTTCTTTCTCCGGAAAATTTCTTAAGATAAGTGTTTGTAATGGGAGTAAATGCCTTATCCCCATAACAACTGTACCAAGAACTGGTGTCCCCTTCTTCTTTATCCTCCTGCTTTTCAAAGTGAACAGGATTTTTCACAACAGCTTCTGTTATGCCCTCTGTTACGCCAGATGCCAGATCAAGATTCTGTAAATGTCTTCCATAGTAAACAACAGCTTGATTGGAAGTACTCTGATCAGCAAAAAGACTATTGGTAGTACATTCTGTAGCTAAGCCATCAATCTTGTAATTGTCACTTCTAACTGTTATTTTGATATGAAGATTTGTTCCTGCATTTAATGGGGTTATCTTTCTGTTTGCTAACTGTTGATTTTTTTCACCATATATTGACACAAATCTGGAAGCCTCATTTTTCAGATCATCCAAAGTAATTTTCAAAGTATAGCTTCTGCCCACAATTGAACTTTCTTCATTGCTATCTGCCTTCTCCTGATCCGCTGGAGATTGATCTGCCAGATAAAGGTCATCCGCAGTATGAACCAATTTATCTCCAACCGCCTTGTATGACAAATTCAGCTTATTCCCCTGATCATCGCTGAGAACTACGTCAAAGCCCAGCTTCTTGTCATCCTGTCCCGGCCGCATACAAGTAATGGTTGCAACCAGTTTTTCCTCATTTGTAACCGTGATCTTCGGGGCAAGCACTGCTGTATTGCTGCCGTCCAGTGCATCTCCGCCGTAATATCCGATTCTTGCGCCATCGCTGAGACGATTGTCTTTATAGCGGAAGCTGTCATATACATTTGGATCATATGGTTTGATACTATCTGACTCACTATAAAAAACAGCATATACGCTAGCACTTTCCGGGTTATATTCTACCACCCAGTAGTTATTGTAAAGTTCGCCATCTACGGTATCAGTTGTCACCAGTACACTGGCCGCCCTTGTTGTGTCTGCTTTTTCAGTGGAAAGTGCGTAATAAAGCTTCTGTTCCTTGGTGGCATCTGAGGGCGTCCTTCCCATAGCTTTTGCTGTTTTTTCCCCGTCATAAAGGCTGCTGTTACCATTGCTCTGCAGCTTCACCAGATTATTCTGCACCGCCGTATAAATCAGCTCTGCCTTATTATCCAGAGCTTTCTGGCGCAGGTTCTTCCTTATGGAAAAAATCGCAGGCACAGCAATGGCCATGAGGATAAGGAGTATTGCCACCGTGGCCAGAACCTCTGCTAATGTATATCCTTTTTTCTTTTTATTATAAAATGGGTTCATGGTTTCACCTCAATATTTTTATAATATCTTCGAAGCTTCCTAAAAATAATTATTGTTCGCTTGAAAATACTAACCGCTCTGCGGAATGCTCCCTGCGTTCAATAATCAGAAATGGACAGACTTCGACATATCTCATTATAAATCATGGGTTAGTCTTTCGCAACTGCTAGAATATGAAAAGAGTATGCGAACTACGGCATTTTTGTCATTTATTCCGTGCGAAAAATAAGATAAACAAGTTTCTCCCTTCCTTTTCCCCTTGAAATCCCCCTGTCGAACTGGTACTATTATAGGTAAAAGATTGACGAAATAACTGCAATTTTGACTTGAAATATCGGAATTAGGAATGGGGTAGAGAGTTTTTGATGAAGTCTTTTAAAGTCAGCATCATTTTACCGGTGTATAACGTGGAAAAATACCTGAGCGCGTGCCTGGACAGCTTATTGGCACAGACACTTGAGGAAATAGAGATCGTAGCTGTCAATGATGGCAGTACAGATGGAAGCCTGCAGATTCTGCAGGCTTATCAGTCGTTAAATCCGGAGAAGCTTTTTATATTTTCCACAGAGAACCACGGCGTCAGCAGGGCACGAAATTACGGTTTTGCCCATTCCCATGGAGAATATGTCTGGTTTGTAGACAGCGATGACTTCGTAGAGCCTGACGCCTGCAGACTTCTTTATGAAAAAGCTACCGCTGACGGAAACGACCTGGTTCTTTTCCGTTACTATAATGTAGACTCTGAGACCGGAGTCCGTAAGGAATACATTGCATCCTGCCATAATCAGAACTTCCGCGTTGCAGACAAGCCTTATGAATTACCTGCGATTTCTCCATACCCATGGATCAAGTTCATTCACAGAGATCTGTTTAACGGACTTTGTTTCCCGGAAGGAATCCGGTTTGAAGATCTTCCGGTGGCCTATCTTCTGGCTGTGAAAGCCCGTTCCATCGGATACGTGGATCAGTGCTTCTATAATTACAGAAAAAATGTAGGATTCCTCAGCCGTCTCACGCCTTCCACCCTTCACATCCGGAATGCCATTATTTTTATGAAGGAAGAAATGGAGAAGCTGGGGCTGTTTGAGCAATATCAGACAGAGCTGGATTTCATTGCTGTGCGCCATTTTTTCTACCGTTTCTGGAAGCTTCTCACCAACTATGAGACTGACCAGAAAGAACTGAAGCTGCAATTGATCAATGAGCTTTTCGATTATATGGAATCCAATATTCCAGACTGGGAGAACAATCATTATGTCCGATATTCACTTCCGCCACATATTGGGCGACTGCTCTGTCTTTATGGTTCTAGGCAGGAAATGATTTCTTTCATAGAGGCCTGCAACGGAATGACCGTACAGCAGCAGAAAGCCTGGATAAAGGATTACAAGCTTTCTCACAAAACCTCTCCCAGCTATCAGCCTGCAGAGATGATCCACCGGGAAAAAACTTCCTCCCAGTTTTATGGCTTTGCCTATACCGGAAGTCTTGCTCCTGATCCGGAGCAGATTCTTCTGGAAGCTAGCCGTGGAAAAGAAATTCCCACCTGGATATTGAAATTACTTGTGCACCTTCTGAGAAATTTCGGAGAACACCAGATCATTGTCTCCCTGACTCAGGAGAAGCATGCCTTGTTCCAGGCTCTTCTGAACCGCTATCTTTCCGACAGCACAGCTCTGTCTGAGAATATTACTCTGGTGTGCCCGGATAGCGAAGAATACGGCAAAGCACTTGCACTCTCCGGCTACGTGATCACAGACGGACCTTTGCCCTACTATTTCCGGAAGGAAGAGGGACAGTTTGTGCTGCTTTACTGCGGACACAATCTGTATCCGGAAACCGTTCTGAACACACCGGATTCCACCGCTGATACAGGGCTTTGGCAGCATACTATGTTTATGGCAGACTGCCTGTATTTTAACAATGTGCAGAACCGGGATATTTACCTGCAGGAATGTATGACAGCTAATATCTGCAAAACGCCTTACATTATCGGTTCTTCCACCCACATTCCGGTGATTCCCAATGAATCACACAGGGAAAAGCTCCGCCGCAGCTTGCAGATGGATTCCATGCAGACTATTTTGTATGCACCGCTGCTTCCAGGGTCCTATATTGCAGACACTGAGCAGACATTCCGGAATTTCATGGCAGCCCTCTACATATTTGACTGTGAACTTTCCGATCATCAGGTTTTGTATCTGCATCTGGATCATGAAAGGGAAATTGATTTTTCTGAATTTAGACATATAAAAGAAATGCCAAAAGATTTCGATGTACCGGATTTCGCTGCGGCGTGTGATATTTTTATATCGGATTATCACAATGCACTTTCTGCCAGATTCACCACAGGCACACAGATTCTGCGATTTCTGTGCGGTACATTTCTTCGACACGAAAATGCAACCAGTGACCATCAGACTGTACCAGCTGCTCCTGTCCTGCAGGAAACCACTTCCTGTCTGCCCGAGAGCTCTGGAGCCTGTTTGAAAAATCATTCCTGCAATCTGCACTCCACACTTTGCGATATATTTCACCCGGAATATCCTGCATTTGATAATGTACCGGAGTTAGTACGATATATCGGACAGTTAGAACTGATGTCTGAGAAGATGGCCACAAATGAAGCTTTACATTCAGCACCTTTTGACCAGTTTACTTCTGATACAGACCGTGCGTTCGATTTCCAGGAGCACAATTGGAATTCTTCGGAAAAAAGCTCTCTGCAAATGGAAAATAATCATGATTTACAGGCAGCAAAGGATTCCCCGGAAGAAGCCACTATTTCCGAGGAGTCCCCACAATATCTTCTCACAGATATTGCAGATTCTCTCTTAAACGGACGACCGCTGCCCTATTATGCTCCAGCTTCTTCCGATGATGTACCGGCACCTCGCACACGCGTCCTGTTCTTTACAGGGCGGAAGCTTTCCCAGAATCTGGTTCGGGATTTTAATACACTGGCTGCACAGGCACCGGAAAAAGAATTCTGGCTTGCATACAATGATTTCCGCAATACGGACTCTGCCAAATATCTGGCACAGTTATCACCTGACTGTTCCAGCCTGCCATTGAAGCCGGATCCCGAGAAAGGTAACCGCTGGAAGCTGGCAAGTGTGCTCACCAGCCGGATGGGACTTTTCTCATTTTATCCCTTATCCCATATTTTGGACTTGGGGAAGGAAGAATATAAGAAGTGCATGGGAGAGACAAGATTCGATGAAGTCGTAATCACTTCCACAGATAGTATAAAAACGGTTGCTACGCTTCTGGCTGCTGCGCCAAAAGCGTCCTATACTTTTGACACCTTTAACCCAGAGCGCTACAGTACCTCAAGACCTTACAGACACCAGATTGCATTTCTTTGCAGAATGTTAAAGGATACAGGAAGTCTGGAATTGCCAGCAGAGCTTACCGGATTGAAACTGACGCAAAGCTCTGGCAAAAATAAAGATAAAGGAATGCTCTAGGGCGTGTTTGGAAAAGGCTTTCTACAAGATGTGCGTCACAATTTGCGGGAATGCTTTTTTATAACCCATTCCTTACGAAAGGATTTACCTATGAAATTAACCACTATCATCCCAGTCCACAATGCTGAGAAATACATCACTGCCACTTTGGACAGTGTATTGAAGCAGGATCTGGGAAATCCAGAGGAGCTGGAGGTGATCTGTGTGGATGACGCATCCACCGACGCTTCTGTTGCCCTCATAAAAGATTATCAGCAAAAAGACTCCCGCATCCGCCTTTTCCTCAATGAAAAGACCCGGTTTGCAGGAGCCTGCCGAAATAAGGGAATCGAAGAAGCCCATGGTGACTATCTTCACTTTCTTGATGCAGATGACCTTGTAGAAAAAGGCGTCTACCAGAAATTCCTGTCCATTGCTGAACAGGCAGATGCCGACATGGTAAAGGGCTGCGCCGTCTGCTTTGACAATGAGACCGGCGAGCTTTCCGATACCCCGCTTTTTGCACTGTCTGACGTGCCCGCTGAGTGCTTCGATAAAGTTCTGAATTTCCACCAGGCTCCCGAAATTTTCAGCCACATCAGTGTAGTTCCATGGAATGCCATTTACAAACGAAAATTCATTTTTGAAAAGGGGCTTCGCTTTAACAATCTGATCTGTGTCAACGACCGCTCCTTCTACAGCGAAGCCGTATTCACTGCCAACAGGATCTGGCTCACTCACGAGCAGATTGTCCGTTACCGTGTGAATAACAGCGCATCCCTTGTAGGAAACCGTGCCAGAAACTTCCATTGTGAATTTGATTCCTGGCAATTGATCATGAACCAATGTACCAAATACAATATTCAGGGCCGCGAGCTGGCCATCGTAATGGAGCGTGAACTGATTGACATTTTTATCTGGTATCGCAAATACAAAAAAATCCCGGAGATTTCAGAAGAGATTACTGCGCAGACCCAGGCGTTTGCGCAGGAGCTTGACATTTCGCCTCTTGAAGCATTCCCGCCTTCTTTCAAGTGGTACTACGATTATCTCACTTTTCTTCCGGAATTTGAGACCCTTACAAAAAATTATAACAATATTACCCAATTCAAAAAACAAGCCAAACTAATCATGCCCCAGTGTGCCACCCTGGCCGACTTCCGCCACCGCATCCAGGAAGCCCCCGCCACAGATAGTACCTCTAAACGGTCAGGTGTATTAAAAAAACTTCTCTCTCATTTTAAACATTGAATTTTCGCTCTAATTTAGAAGCCACCTGTTCAGCTGGTGATTTCTCTTTGATTTGACAAAGGGGCTTGTGATACCGCTCTAAAGGGTGGTATCACAAGCTCCCAATTCTCACGCACCTTCATTATTCGCCCTGCTCACCGACTTCTTCCTATGCTTCTTCGCCTCATAAAGCTGCTGGTCTGCAAGGGAAATCACCTGCTGAATGTCTGTTGAAATATTTGGGCGGAACTCGGCAATTCCAAGGGAAATCTCCACCAGGAAGGGCTTGCCGGATTTTTCATTAAACAGCTTACATGCCATCTTCACACGCTCCCGGAACTTCTCCCCGAAGTCGGCTTCCTCGCATTCCAGCATGATAATATATTCATCACCGCCCACACGGCCCAGAATATCATTGCTGCGCAGACATCCCTTTAATATTTCGGCAACACTCCTAAGGGCAAAGTTCCCCGCCGGATGCCCCCAGGTATCATTAATCTCTTTTAAGTGATCCAGATCACCGTAGATCATATATGCCCTCTGGCCATTCCCAGCCTGGCAAACCCGCTTGGTGTGCTCCATAAACCCACGCAGATTCAGAAGCCCGGTCAGCTCATCATACTCGGAAATAATACCAAGAACGCGGTTTTTCTCCTTAATCTCTTCTATATCCCTGGACATCTCCAGCCGTCTGGCCGCCTCTGCCTTGCTTATCTCCAGATAATGCAGGGACAGACCAATCTGCAGGCTAATCACATAGAAGAACGGGAAATCCTCCTGGTCAATGTCACAGGCCAGAAGTCCATACTGCTTCTCCCCGGAAAAAAGAAGAAAGACCATAAACTGGTGGCGCTCTTCGTTCTCCATCAGATCACAGATTCCGTTTTCCTTCATAACCAGAGGTCTTTCATAAGCCGCCTTGGTAATGATCTTGCCATTCTCATAGCTGGCAGCAAGATGAAGGTTATAAGGGCAGGTCCACTTCCGTTTGCCATCGTAAACAATCGGTTCATCCAGAAGAAAAAGATGAGTACATCTTGTATGAAGCTCCCGCATTTTCTCCATAATTTCCTTCAGAAAAGCCTGCTCGTCATCCATGCAGTCGTTTAAATCCCGGGCAAGAACCGGAATAAACCAGGATTTCCTCTGGAAACTGATCAGCTCCAGCTTCATTCCGGCAATGGTCTTATTCAGCCTGTGCACCTGGGCACCAAGCCCCATGGGTGTCTCTTTCTTCGAAACATCCTCTGACACACAGCCGCAGGACTCTCTTTTTACAAAAGAAACCGGCACGCGTCTGGATACCGCTTCTTTTCCGGGATCTTTTCCATCCAGGCGGTTTACCAGATCGTAGACTGCCATTTTACCCATAAGCTCTCCGTCCTGCTGAATTGTAGTAAGGGGCGGTTCCATCCCGGATGCACGCTCGCAGTCATCAAATCCGGTAATCATAATATCCTTGCCAACCACAAGCCCACGCTTCTCGCAGACACGATAGCCGGCAAAAGCCATCTCATCATTGGCAAATACAATGGCCTGGGCATCCGGGTTGCTATCCAGAAGGTATTCCACCTGTTTGTCCACAAACTCGGAATAGTCCCCCTGGGCAATCATTCCATGGGTTACAGGAAGCCCGTATTTCTTCATGGTTTCCAGATAAGCTTCCTTGCGCTCAATGGCATCTGTGTTATGCTCCGGTCCTGCCATGAACAGGATTCTGGACAGATGATGCTCTTCCACCAGATGAGAAATGACCATCGCAATACCACCTTTGTTGTCACAGATCAGGGAGTGACAATTGGGTACATCCACGACTTCTGTAAGAAAAACCGTGGTGATCCCATTATATTTCCGGGCAAATTCGTTGGGATCAACCTCCCGTAGCTGGATTCCCAGTGTTCCATAATTAATGATCAGACCATCCAGTCCGCCGATCAGGCTGTAGTCATGTATGGTATTAAATTGATAGTCATAGGAATTTTTCTGTTTGCTGCCCAGGACATCTTCAAAAAAGTCCTTCGTCCGGGTTCCCAGGAAAAAACAGACATTTACATCCAGCTCTGACGCCGCCTCAGAAATCCCCTTGATATGCTCTTTTGGAAAATAGGTATGCACTCCTCCGATGAGAACTCCAAGATTATACCTCTTTTTTTCTTCCATCTTCACACCTCTCGCTGCAAAAATTTGATATTTTTTCTTTCTCCTTCATATCGCACTTCATCTGTTTTTCACGTTCTTTTTTATCCAAAATCAGCTTTTGGCTTTCGTCTATTATAACAATGTTTCCTATAGCATGTAAAGTTGCTTTTGTGAACTTTCGCTAAATATGTGAATATTTGAGCCCTTCATTGCAGTGCAGATTTTTTTCTGGTATACTTTAGACATCAAGCGCACATCTGTAAATTAAAGCAGTAAAGAATTGGACTTTATCGGTTATAGAGGGAACCGTTTTCATCGTCCCAGAGCATGTTTGAAAAAGGCTTTCTGCAAGATGTGCGTCACAATTTGTGGGAACAATTTTCCAAACACACTCTGGCGCTTGATAGGAAGGATAAAAAAATGGCAATTAACCCCATGAAATTACTTGAACTTAAGAACCTGTGGAACGCTTTTACAAGGCGTCACCCGAAATTCCCACAATTTATTTCCGCCGTACAGCAGGCCGGCATTTCCGAAGGAACCGTGATCGAAGTTCAGATCACCATACCAGATGGCAGAACTTTCACTTCCAACCTGAAAGTACAGCAGGAAGACATTGAAGCTGTGAAAAGTCTACAGAATTACCAGTAAATATTTGGCTAAATTTCATCTGGATTTTACAGTATTTTTGCACAAAAAAATTGTATTTTTATCGAAAATATTGTATAATATAGCTTAAAGCATTCCTGTTTGCAAATACATTTCCGCGAACAGCAGCCTTAAAGAAATGAAAGTGAGGGTTCACCATGAAACAGAACAGTATGTTAGCAATGATTCTGGCAGGCGGTCGTGGCAGCCGTCTTCACGATCTTACCAACAAAGTGGCTAAACCGGCAGTTTCCTACGGCGGTAAATACCGTATCATTGATTTCCCCCTCAGTAACTGTGCCAACAGTGGCATCGACGTAGTAGGCGTACTGACACAGTATGAGTCAGTTGAGCTGAACAGTTATGTTGCAGCTGGCGGACGCTGGGGACTGGATTCCAAGGACAGCGGTGTATATGTACTTCCGCCTCGTGAGAAAGCAGACACCGGACTCGACGTATATCGCGGAACAGCCGACGCGATTTCCCAGAACATTGATTTTATAGATCAGTATGATCCGGAATACCTTCTGGTACTTTCCGGTGACCACATTTATAAAATAAATTATGACAAGATGCTTGCCTTCCATAAAGAGAGACAGGCAGATGCTACTATCGCCGTTATCGAGGTTCCTCTTAAGGAAGCCAGCCGTTTCGGTATTATGAACACTGACGGCGAGACAGACCGTATCACCGAGTTTGTTGAGAAGCCGCCGGTACCTGAGAGCAATCTTGCCTCTATGGGTATCTATATTTTTAACTGGAAGCTTCTTCGTAAGCTGCTTCTTGCAGATATGAAGAACCCGGATTCCAACCATGACTTTGGCAAGGACATCATCCCTACTCTTCTTGGCGATGAGAAACGTCTTTTCGCTTACCGCTTCAAGGGCTACTGGAAGGATGTTGGAACCATAGATTCTCTCTGGGAGGCAAATATGGATCTTCTCAGCCCGGATAATGAGCTGGATTTAAGCGACCTTACCTGGAAGATTTACACCGAAGATGTAACCGCACTTCCGCAGTATATTGGCACAGAGGCCAGAATCCAGAATGCTTACATAACCCAGGGCTGTGTAATTGAAGGCGAGGTCACCAATTCTGTAATCTTTACCGGCGCTAAGGTAAGACCAGGTGCAAAGGTAATTGACAGCGTACTTATGCCAGGTGCTATTGTGGAAGATGGTGCTGTCGTAATACGTGCCCTTGTTGCCAATGGCGTAAACATCGGCAAGGGTGCTCTTGTAGGAAGTGCTGACAGTGAGCACATCGAGCTGATCGCGAAACGAGTAAAGGGGGCCGAATAATATGTATAAAGCATTTGGAATTGTAAACTCATCATCCAGAAATATCCGTGTAGAGGGACTTGAGGACTACCGTCCAATCGGAGCTTTCTCATTCCTGGGCAGATACCGTATGGTCGACTTCCCGATTTCCAACCTGAGCAACAGCGGCATTGACCGCATTCAGGTCTACGTGAAAGAGAAACCAAGAACTCTGGTTTCCCATATCGGCACCGGACGTCATTATAACATTAACTCCAAGAGCGGACGGCTACAGATTCTTTTCACTGACAGCGACCAGAGAAACAATATCTATAACACCGATATTGCTTCCTATTACGAAAATATGGAATGCATCGAAGAAATGCATCATCCGTATGTGGTAATCACACCAGATTACATGGTTTATACTGCTGATTTTTCCAAGCTGATCGAGCAGCATATCCAGTCTGAGGCTGACATTACCCTGCTTTATCACGCAGTAGACAATGCGAAGGATGCTTATCTGAACTGTAATATCCTGAATCTGAATAAGCAAAAGGGTGTGCTCTCCATTGAGCCAAACCACGGAAATGCCAAGAACCGCAATATTTTCATGGACACCTACATTATGAAGAAGGATCTGTTTATCGAGCTGATTCGCAAGGCAAAGGCAATTTCTTCAGCCTTTACTCTTGCAGACATTATCAATGAGCTGCATGATGAGCTGGATGTAAGAGGAGTTTCCCACCGCGGCTTCTTCGCTTCCATCACAGATTTCCAGAGCTATTACAATGCCAATATGGATCTGATCGATATCAAGGCTGCACAGACACTTTTCGATCCGGAATGGCCAATTTATACCCGTACCAATGATTCCTGTCCGACTCACTATTATAAGACCGCCCAGATTCGCAACTCTGTCGTTTCCAACGGCTGTCAGGTGGAGGGAACCATTGAGAATTCCATTCTCGGTCGTGGCTGCATTATTCACAAGGATGCCGTGATCAAAAACAGTGTGATTCTTTCCGGTGCTGAAATCGGTGAGGGCGTACATGTAGAGAATCAGGTAGTAGACAAGATGGTCAAAATCCTTCATGTGAAGGAGGTTGTCTCAGATCCGGCACTTCCTGGATACATTAAGAGAAGAGATATTCTGTAAATATTGCATTCCAGAGCCTGTTTGGAAAATCAAACGCACTTAGGAAATAACAAAAGTCCCGAGCGGTTTTGCCCGCCGGGACTTTCTTTTTATATTCTTACCTGCTCCAGCATTTCCTCTACCCTGCCTGGTATACTGGTACCGGCAGTAACAAGCTTCAGCTGCACTCCAGGCAGCTCCGGGAATCTCAGAGCCTCTACTCTTCCGCACATTTCCTTCTGGATTTCGGAAAGCTCCTCTTCCGTAGCCTTAAAAAATACTGTCACAAAATCATCGCCGGAATATCTGAGCACATCGCCTTTGCCAGCCGCAACATCCCGAAGCACACCAGCCACCTGACGAAGCACATCATCTCCAGCCTGATGTCCGAAATTCTCGTTAATTCTTTTAAAGTTCTTAATATCTGCAAACATAAGAGCTGCTGCATTGTCCATCTTGCTCAGCTTCTCCACATAATAGCGTTTATTATAAACTCCGGTTACCGGGTCTATATAAACCTTCTCCTTATGAATCCTTACAGATGACAAAATCTCATCTTTGGAATACCCATCAGGCATAAAATCACCATCTATCCTGGAAGCCATCTCCAGACAGCAGGGTTTCCCATCAATCTCTACATACATGGATACCACCTGATATGGATCTTCCCCTGCAACCTCAAGCTTTGTCATGCGCTTCCTGGTCTGCATGCTGAGTCTGGAAATACAGTTGCTACATTTTTCCAGACAATTCCATATGTCTGAGCAGGCAGTTTCACTCTCCCACATTTTTCCGTCTTTTTCTATATGAATAACCTTATTCGTTATAGGATCTACATATCGAACCAGATCATAGGAGATCTGCAGGTACTGAAGCAAAAGCCATGCTTCCGTTCCATCTGTAGAGAAGCCGCATTTCTTAAATCGGTCATAAAAACTGGAAAATTCTGCGCTGCGGTCTTTTTCCAGGACTTTCAAACCTTCCTCCCGGACGTTTTCCATAACCATATAGTCATCCGTAATATCTGTCAGCTTTCCAACAACGCCTGTATAGCCTTTTTCAGCACCATCAGTCCAGATTACCCTGCATTTGCACCGGTAGTGGCAGGGATTTTTTCCATCTGTGAGAAAAAGATTGCTTGTCACGTCCGGCGTTTCCCGGGTGGCCTGGGTAATCTTCCGGATAAGCCGTTTCAGGGATTGCTCCTCCACAAGGTCTTTCAGCACACCGCTCTGCAACGGGGAAAATGAAGGTTCTGTAATCCCGCTTCGTTTGCAGCCAGCCTGGTTAAAGGTGAGTAGCGGCGGTGAAATGGTATAAGTAAAAATAATATTTCTGCTGCCCTCTGCCAGGAAATTATGGCGCATTCTCTCAAATTCCAGCTGCTGCACAATTTTCTCCGAGGAATCCATCTCAAAATCGTGAAATCTGCTGGCAATATCAGAAAGGTCTGTCTGTTCATACCTTTCCTTGGATTTATAGCCCATTTTTTTCTTCAGGGAAGAAGAAATATCCAGAAGGCACTCCAGCATCAGTGGATTAAATGCACCACACTGTCCCGCCAGTATCATCTCGATGGCTTTTTCATGAGAATAAGCATCTTTATAGCATCTCTCACTGGTCAATGCGTCATACACGTCAGCTAACGCCACAACCTGTGCTGAAACAGGGATTTCTTCCCCTTTTAATCCATCCGGATATCCGCCTCCATCGTAGCGTTCATGATGCCAGCGGCAGATCTCGTATGCAGTCTTGACAAGAGGCTCCTCCTTCTGGTCAAGAGGCAGTTCTGACAGCATATTGGCACCTGCCATGGAATGTCCCTTTATTACTGCAAATTCTTCGGCTGTAAGTCTGCCTGGCTTATTCAGGATTTCATCCGGAATACTGATCTTGCCAATGTCATGAAGCGCTGAGGCTGTGGTAATCATCCGGATCTGTTCCTTGCTCAGGGCATATCTGTTATTTTCCTTCTGAACCAACTGGCGAAGCAGCATTTCTGTGATTGTCTGAATGTGCAGCACATGAAGTCCGCTCTCCCCATTGCGGAACTCCACTATATGAGAGAGGATATTGATCATCAGCTTGCTGCTTTTTTCTCTCTCGTAAATCTGATTGGAAACAATACTGGTCATCCGGCGCTGCTTGGCTCCCAGAAGTATGGCATTGGCCGAACAGCGTAATACCATATTTGCATCAAAGGGCTTTCCGATAAAATCAGTGGCGCCCAGATCATACCCACGTTTTATGTAAATAGGTGAATTTTCTGACGAAATAATCACAACCGGAATAGAATCAATCCAGTGTTCTTTATTCATATAAGAAAGAACCTCGAAACCATCCATGTGGGGCATAACAATATCCAGAAGAAGCAGGGAAATCTCCTCGGCATGCCTCTGAAGGCAGTCAACTGCCTGCACACCGTCGTTCACCTGTATGATCTCATATTCCTCTTCCAGAATTGCAGCTAAAAGTTCGCGGTTCATTTCTGAATCATCCGCTATAAGAATCTTTTGTTTAATTATAACTTCACTCATTTTATAATTTCCCTTGCTGGTGCAGGTACCCCCCCCCCCACGCCAGTTTCCGTTTTACTGTTAAGCTGACAGCTTTTATAATATGGGTGCTATCATGTCCTGATATTTCTGTCGTTTCATGTGAATTTTTCTTCGGTCTGAAATTCTTGATTTGTTTTGGAATTTTCAACAGAACTGTCAAGATTTAATTATCGCAGTGCAAGTATCAGAAAGCTATCGTTCGCGGATTGTTCAATAGTTGCCTAAGTTCTTTCCGATCCCAACTTTACCTATATGAGTTTAACAGTCCGTCGCGTTAATGTCAACTATCTATAACTTTTTTTGTCCAGAGGATTTACACAGCTTTGAAATACCGTTACAATAGTTGTATTTGAAATATACTGATCACTGTTACCAGGAGGTTTTTTATGGAGATTACAAGACCTGATTATTATAAAGAGTTTTCCTGTATTGCAGGTGCCTGTCCCGACACCTGCTGTGCCGGCTGGCAGATCGTCATTGACGACAAAAGCCTGAAAAAATATAAGCGTGTGAAGGGTACTTTCCGGAATCGCCTTCATAATGATATTGACTGGAAGGAGAAGGTTTTCCGTCAGTATGAGAAGCGGTGTGCATTTTTAAATGAGGACAGCCTTTGCGACATCTACAGCGAGGTTGGAAAACGAATGCTTTGCGATACCTGTCGGAAATATCCGCGGCACATCGAAGAATTTGAAGGTCTGCGGGAATATTCCCTGTCTCTTTCCTGTCCGGAGGCAGCCAGGATTTTGCTTGGCAAAAGGGAAAAGGTAACCTTCCAGACAGCGGTGGTTCCCTCCCCAGAAGAATTTTATGATGATTTTGACTATATGCTTTTCACTGCCCTTGAAGATACCAGGGAATACTTTCTTGATGTGCTGCAGAACCGGCAGATTCCCATGCGGCTTCGTATGTGGAAGATACTGGCTGCAGCCAGTGATTTCCAGCGCTGTGTAGACCGGAACCAGCTTTTCAAATGGGAAGAGATCCGGGAGCGCCATAAAGCCTCCGGATATGGCGAAGCCTTTACCTCCAAGGTGCAGAAGCATATGAATAAAAAGGCTGCGCCAGATGAACTTCTGAAGACCATGTGGAAGGCGGTTGTTCCCAGAATGGAGGTTCTCAGACCGGGCTGGCAGGAATTTCTGAAAAAAAATTTGCAGGCGCTTTATGGCAGCGCAGAAGCTTCCGGCGTTTCCCCCACCTCCGTTTACTCTCAGAACCGTGCCGACTTTGAAAAGGCTTACCCGGACTGGAATATTCAGGAAGAGCAGCTGCTTGTGTATTGGATTTACACATATTTCTGCGGTGCTGTTTACGACGGCGAAGTTTTCGCCAAGGTAAAAATGGCTGTGGTCTGCACCCTGCTGATCCATGAGCTGGATATGGGAGCTTACCTGAAAAACGGACGGGTGTTCTGTCTGGAAGACCAGATAGATATTTGTTACCGTTTCTCCAGAGAGCTGGAGCATTCGGATCTGAACCTGAATGCGTTTGAAGATTTACTTGCTGCTGATAAGCTGTTTGCTCTGGAAAACATGCTGAAAATCTGCTAGAGCGTGTTTGAAAAATCATTCCCGCAATCTCCCACAAATTGTGACGCACAT
>OLQG01000434.1_pt1 | contig 34676 bp, 39 predicted proteins | sample 1672221 | NCBI WGS metagenome assembly OLQG01 (sample SAMEA3136660, study PRJEB25190) | human gut metagenome | biome: human gut; feature: human-associated habitat; material: faeces | place: Austria | collected 2013
AGGCGCCGTGCCAAATGCGGGTTTATTCCACGAGCGTGAAAACGGCCACGAGGAAGGCTGCGGTAATCGCCGCGAATCCAATCACGACGGCCCATGCGGCAGGTCGGGAGAAATTTATCGTCCAGCCGACGCCGAAGCGCTTGGGCAGAAAGACGCTGGCGTCTTCCTTGTTGAAGTAAAAGATGCCGAGCTTCCAATGTTCGTCGTCATCCGTCAGAAGCTCATCGCTGGCCTGCATTCTCTTGAAGACGCGTGATCCCGCCTGTCCGTAAATCACCGACAGCGCGATGCTTCCAATGACGATGGGGATGCACAGGATAATGATGAGGGCGGCTGCTTGGCCAAGTTTCATGAATCCTGCTGAAGAAAGCAGGAACACAACGCCTATGCCAGCGCTAATGAGAATGCCGGCCACCAGTAAAAACGCGCTTTCTGCCCGGGCGAAAAGCCCATAGGCGAGCGCCGACGTGGCGGGTGCGTTCGGGTCTGCATGGCGCTTCGAACGCAGAATCATCCAGTGGGAAACCATCATGCAGGCAGCTAAGAAGGCTTCGATCAGCACGGGAAACCCGATGGCGCTGCCAATGGTCTTAGGAACGTACTCGTTCACGTTCCCTGCGAAATCTGCATGCATGGGAAGCATGTCGGGCATGGAAGGGTAAAGCGCAAGCCCGAGGGCTATTGTTGCCAAGATGACGGGAATGTAGAGAAGATTCCAGGTCAGAGGAAGGGCTTTCGGCAAGTCTTCCTCGGCGGCGAGGGCGGTTGCTTGCTGGCGCTGGGTCTGCCAGCCTTCAGCGCGTTTAAGCTCGGCCACTTTCTTGCGATTGCGCAGCATCAGGGCAAACGATGCAATAAGGGGAACGAAGAGGGCGGCGCAAAGAAGCGTTACGCCCGATGAATCCCGCCCTGAGACAAGAAGTACGCCGGCCGCCAAGGAAGCGACGGTTGCGATTGCCGCGAGGACGCTCATGACCATGGCGTATCGCTTCTTGAGAGCAACGAGGCGTGGGTCGCTCTGCGCGGAAGCGGGTACGGTTACCGCAAAGCATTCGTTGCGGCGCATGAGGTAGGGAGTAAAGGCAAGCAGGAGCCCTGTGGCAAGCGTTGTGGCGCTCAGCATGCCTATGGTTGCGATGGCGATCGTCATGAGTGGGCTCCTTTCGCGGCGGGCGTTGTATTCAGCGTGTTGGGTTTGCTGGCGGGCTTTTTCGTGAGCGGGCGGCCTTCTTCGTCAAGGCCAAGCACACGTACGTTGTGTTTTGCTCCATCTGGGCTCTGTTCTGTGAATACGCGTTTTGCCTGAGTCTGTGCCGCCTCGAGAAATGTTTGCTCGGTACCTCCTTGGGCACGATGCTCCAAAGCGAGCTGCCGGAGGCTTTCCTCGAGCTTCTCCGCATTTGCCGCAATGCGTTCGGGTGTTGCGGCATGTCGGAAATCGGCAATGACCGCTCCAGAACGGCCGCGCATGACGAGGTAGCCTTCGTCTCGCAAGACGGCGTAGGCTTTGTTCACGGTGTGCAGGTTGACCCCTAAGTCGCTTGCGAGGGTGCGCACGCTGGGCAGTCTGTCGGCGGGAAACAGTTCGCCGTGTGCGATGGATGCGACGATCTGGTCTCGAATTTGCTGATAGACGGGGTCCGGCGACGCTTGGTCTATGCGGATGATCATGCTACCTCCTGTTCTATGTCTAATATAACAATTGCATAATACCATATTTGTTATAGAACACATAGAACAAAGTTGCATGTGACGCAAGCGGTGGACGGGAGCAGCTGCCAGCGAATCGGGAACCGCGGCCTGCGAGATGGAGGCAGAGGATCGCAGGCTGTGGACGAAGGGGCCCTGGAGTTTGATTCGGCAACGCAACCGCTTCTATTATTGCCAAGCAAGGATAATTGCCTGTATTATCCTCATTACAGGATAAATGAGGACGGAACGTCGGATGGGGTTTCGATAATCGTCCGCTTGCGCAAAAGGGGGTTTGCGATGATTGGGAGAGATTGGATGACGAGGCGCGGTTTTGCAATCGCCTGCGCGTTTGCACTGTGCGCAGCGCTTACGGGCGGCATACTGGCGGGTTGTTCGGGCGGTGCGTCTGAGGAAACGCAAGAAGCTGCTCAGCCGCAGGCTGAGACGAAAGCGCTCGAAGGCCACGAGCTCAATATATATTGCGGCGCTGGTATGACCGACCCGTTCCAAAAAATTGCCGATGCCTTCGAGGCGGAGACGGGCTGCGCTATGAACGTGACCTTCGCCAATGCGGCGCAGATCCAGACGCAGATAACCACTACCGAGCAGGGCGATTTCTTCGTCGCTGGTTCTGCCGAGGAGCTCAATCCGGTAGCCGACTACGTGGCGTCGAGCGTCGACTTGGTGAAGCATATTCCCGTGCTTGCCGTGCCTGCGGACAATCCGAAAGGGATTACGGGGCTGGCCGACCTCGCCAATGCAGAAAAGGTCCTGGTGGGAGATCCCGAATCTACGCCCATCGGCAAAATTGCCAAGAAGGCCCTGACCGAGAACGGTCTGTGGGAAACCATGATGGCAAACGACGTGCTCACCACCACGACCACCGCGCCTCAGATTGCAACCGCCCTTGCCAACGGCGAAGGCGATGCGGGCATCGTGTGGAAAGAAAACGTCAAAGACGAAGGAGCTGTGGTTGTGGACACCTCCGATCTGGACGGCTTCATTAAGGCCGTTCCCGCCGCGCAGCTGACTTGCGCTGCCGATGCCGACGCGGTTGCTGCGTTCAATGAGTTCTTGCAGACTGACGCCGCCTGGGACATCTGGGCTGAATTCGGGTACGAAAAGGTCGAGTAATCTTGCGCTCGCAAGGAAAAGACCCGTTTAAGCACCACGGTCGCAGAGGGGATTTCTTCTCAGCGGCTTCCGTGTTGATTGCGACGATGGCGCTGCTGTTTATCGGCAGCGCCATTGCTGCTATTGTCATTGGCGGCGTTGCTCATTTTGGAGAGGCGATTGCGTCCGAAGAGGTGCTGTTCTCGCTCCGTATGAGCGTGGTCACCTCTACTATTTCAACGGTACTGTGTCTTCTTCTTGCCCTGCCGACCGCGTACGCGCTTTCGCATGTCGACATGCCTTTCAAGCGCGTTGCGGAGGTTTTGATGGAGCTGACGCTTTCCCTGCCGTATATTTTGTTGGGATTCGCACTGCTTCTTATTTTTTCCTCGCCGTTTGGCAAAGCGCTGCGTGAGTGCGGGTTCGCGGTGGTGTTCGAGCCCACCGGCATCGTGTTCGCGCAGCTCATCGTCAATCTTCCGTTTGCCATTCGTATGGTGCGCACGGCGTTTGCCGATGTGAACCCGCGTATGGAATTCGTGGCGAAAACGCTCGGTGCCATGCCGTTCGACGTGTTTCGCACCATCATCGTGCCGCAATGCCGCAATTCGATCATCTCCACATTCGTGCTTACGTGGGCGCGTGGTATGGGGGAGTTCGGCGCCACATTGATGCTCGTGGGCGTGACGCGCATGAAAACCGAAACGCTGCCAGGCAGTATCTACCTGAGCATTTCCACGGGCAACAATGATATAGCCATGGCGACGGCCATGATCATGCTGCTGCTTTCGGCGGCAACGCTGGTGATTTCGAACGTGCTGAACAGACCCGCCTCTGCGTCTCGCGTTGCCGCAGCGACGGGCTCGAACTCCGGGCGCGTGAAGGCTGGAGGTGGTCGGAGGATGCGTTTTAGAGAATCCAGGCTCGTTCAGCGCGTCTTTTCTCGTCGCTCCTCGGAATGGATACAGGGCAATGCGCCTGGCAGCGTAAGCGTTGAAGAGCTGGTGGTGAATCGCGGCTCGTTTAAGCTGCACGTGGGCGAGCTCGCTATCAAACCGCGCGAGGTGTTTGCGATTCTAGGCTCCACCGGCTCGGGCAAGACGGTGCTCATGGAGTCGATTGCGGGCGCGTTTCCTTTAAGCGAAGGCCGCATCCTGCTTGACGGCAAAGACGTGGAAACGCTTCCCGTGCAGCAGCGCCACCTGGGCATCGTGTATCAGGATTACGCGCTGTTTTCCCATATGAGCGTTTACGACAATATTGCGTACGGATTGCGTATGAACGGATGCGCCGCGTCGGAGGTCCACGAGCGCGTGGGGGAGATGCTCGAGCTCTTTGGCATCTCCCATATTGCGGATAGGTACCCGGGCGTTATCAGCGGCGGGGAATCGCAGCGTGTCGCGCTGGCGCGAGCGCTTGTACTCAAGCCGGGCATCATGCTGATGGACGAGCCGTTTTCGGCGCTCGATCCCGCTACGAAAAAGCGCATGTACGAAACGTTTCGGCGTATACACGAGCGCTTCGATTGCACCATCGTGTTGGTGACGCATGACTTCAACGAGGCTCAAACGCTTGCCGACAGGGTAGGCATCGTGATTGATGGCCGCCTGCGCGTTGTTCGTCCCGCCAAAGACCTGTTCGAAAACGAATCCGATGAAGACGTGCGCTTCTTCTTGGGGATGGAGTAATGCCGACGCGACGTATGGAGTTTATGGGTGTTGGGATGCGGATGTTTGCCAGGCGGTCAGCGCTCGCGGAAGAGGCGTGCATAGGCGCACCCTTCGGGAAGATGGTCTGCGAACAAGGCATGGCGCAAGGTGACGCGGTTACATTGCGTACAGGTGTCGAAGCGGTTTTCGTATACGGTGCAGCGGCGCGTTTTCACATCGAGGAATGCGCAGGGCGCGGCGTAGTCTATGAACACGTCGCCGTCTTCGTCTACTTCGCGCATGAAGCAGCAGCGTCCGCATTGGTCGCAGAGTTCGTCCCACGTTGCACGGTGTTTCAGGTAGCGGGCTATGATGGTCCAGGGCGGAAGCATGGCTCTCTTTCGGAAAAAAAGGAGGGGGTCGGTGCGGCATCGGGCGGCGTATGAAGCCGCGCGCCATTATGGCGCGGTCCCGACTGCCGGTGCGAAATCAGCGGCTTTGCTATGCAAGGTCAGCGAAGAGCGGCTTTCTTAGCGCGCTTTTTCAGGATCGCCATGCGAACAAGGCAGTACACAAGGTAGACAGGGCCGATAATGTAGCCGAGGGACAAGGCGATGCCGAAAAGAATGACTTGGACGACGATGACGATCAGGCAGCTTACGATCCATCCGTCAAGGAGGCGGTCCCTGGCACATTTGAGGGCATGGTAGCTCAGAGGCAGGAAGAGGGCCCATAAAAAGCTCACGACGAAAAGCAGGACCGAAGACGCGCTGGCCGCCATGGCGGCCTCATCTTGCGTGTAGCCTTGCTCGACCAGATAGCTGATGTAGCTTCCGTCGATAGAAGGGCTGAGGAGCATGAAGGCCATGCAGCCGCCGATTGCTATTCCCACGACGGCGCCGATGATGAGGTTTCGCACGAGCATACGCTTTATTTCGAAATATTCCGTCAACAGAATCGTCCTTTCGCGGTTCGTCCGACGCGGGGACGGCGTTCCTGCGTCGAATGGCCTCGGTCGATGCGGGGCCTGGCATCTTGCGGCGCTTGCGTGTTTTGGGTCGCGAGCCTCGCAGGGCACTTCAAGGATACACCACCGTACAAGTCGTCGCGCTTCCGAAACGGAGAGGGCGCAGCCTGCGCCTTGCGGTCCTGCCTGCAGTAGGACCGCAAGGCGTGCGGTTTAGCGCGCGGGGCGGGAGGGCTTGAAGCCTTCGGAATAAGCGCTCGGTATGACGAGGGTCCCGTTGGATTCCTTGACTCCTTCGTTGAGAAGGTGCATGGAGCGCAGTTCGAAGGCCATGTCGTCTTCGCGGTAGATCTCGGTTGCTTCCAGAAGCATGGCCGCGACGTCTTTCTCCACTTCCGCCAAGATGATGCGGGCGTCTTTTTCGCGCTCGGCCTTGGCCGCAGCGGCCATGTCGCGTTGGAGTTCTTTGGGAATGACGATGTCGCGAATTTCGACGGAGATGATGGAGATGCCCCAGGGGCCCGCCTTCTCTTCTATCTTGTCGCGCAATTCCTGGTCAAGTTTGTCGCGGTGCACCGTGATGTCCGAGATGCTTTTGCGACCTATGGCGTCGCGCAACGCCGTCTGGGCCGCCATGGATACGGCGTCGTAGTAGTTCTCGACCTCCATGCAGGCTTTTTCAGGATCCCATACCATCCAGAAAACGGCGGCATCCACGTCCACGGGAACCAGGTCGCTCGTTAAGGTTTCTTCGGCGCCGAAGCCTGTCAGCATGGTTCTCATGTCGGCACGCAGAACGGCTCGTTCTACGAAGGGAATCGTGAAATACAGCCCGGGCCCCTCGACGCGCTTGAACGTTCCCAGGCGCAGCACGATGACGCGCTCCCACTGGGTTGCCACATGGACCGACGACGCGGCCAGCACGGCCATGAAGAACCCGAAGCACAGCGTCCAGATGTCCACCCCTCCGACGAAAAGGGCGGCAAGGGCCGTCGCCGTCACGAAAGAGGCGGCGAAGACGAAGGCCGAGAACACGGTGCCCGTGTTGTCGTCGACGTGGCGCGTGCGCGGCGAATTGATGGACTCGATTTCCGAGTAACGGGAATTGGCCGCTCGAGAGCCCGGCGCGGATCCCTTCTTCTTGCTAGACGGTTCCATAAGACTGCCTTTCTTCCTCCGCCTCGTATGCTTTGGATTCCATGTCGTCTATCATGCGCGCCACGTGGGCATGCACTTCCTTGTACGTCATGCCTTTGGAGCGGTATTGGCGTATACAGCTCTCCAGGAGCGCGTCGATGGCGCTTTCTTCCTCGTCTTGGACCGAGACGTTTTTCTGGACGAACATGCCGCGCCCGCGGATGGATGCGATCAGGCCGGAAAGCTCCAGGTCTCGGTAGGCTTTCGTCACGGTGTTGTAGTTGATCTTGGCATCGGCCGCAAGGCTTCTCACGCTGGGCAGCTGCTCGCCCGCCTGAAAGTGTCCGGTGCGGATCAGGTAGGCCATGCGGTTGCGCAGCTGCGCCCATATGGGCAGGTCCGACGTCTCGTCGACGCGAAAGAGGATAGTATCGGGGCTGGTCACTCGTTCACCTTTTCATGTGTATCAACGTATTCCGCAAGCTACGACGACGGCGCGCAGGATGAAGCATCCCAAGAGGCAGGCAGCGTCCGCCGCCGGGATAGTCCTGCATTCGGCGCGCGTGAGGGAGTAGGCTTCGAGCGCCGCCGGGACGGCCATTCCGAAGCCGACGACTCCCAGGGCGATCGTCGCCGTCATGTCCTGCTGCATAATCAGACTCTTCGCCGCCGTAGCGGACGGGTCATCGAATACGTGCAGCATGAACAGCGTGAAAAACGCCCCCTCGCCGGCAAGGCAGGCAAGGTGGGCCTTTTGCAGAGGCTTGGCCGCCTTAAGCAGGCGTGCGCGGCCCTGCGCCACCCAGTCAATCAGCAGCACCGTCGAAATGCCGGCGGAAAGCGACGAGAACACGAACAGCGCCACAAGCGTCCACGTGCTCCATGCGGGCATGCCGCTTTCGAAAAGAAAGACGCCGGTGTATCCCATGGTAGCAAGCGCGCCGAGGCAGCAGAGCGCCTCGAGCGTCGTGAAAAGCCCCTTCGGCAGACGGGGCTTTCCAAGCAGGCTTGAGCTTGCCAGGACGGCGGTGACGCCCGCCTCGACCGAGAGCGTGAAGGCTCCGAAGGTGAGAACCGTGGGGTGGGGGCGCAAGAACACGAGCAGCGCCCGCTGCGGTGACCCCAGGTCCCAGAGCAAGCACGCCATGGCGAAGGCGAGCATGATGAATCCTGCCGCGTACACGTGCTTTCGCATGGTATCAAACGCTGCGGCGAAAAGCGGGTTTTGCAACCTTTCCAATCGCCTTGCTGCAAGGCTCCAGGTAGATGCGACGAAAAGCGCGCCCGCTGCTGCACCTCCAAGGAACAGATAGGTTATAACAAGTGGTCCGTACATGCATGCCTCAAGATAGGTTCCGATCGCGATTCGCCCTTCATTATTCCATAAATGCCGACTGCAGGCGCCGGCGCGTCTTCGCGGCGAGGAACGGGCGTGCGAACGAAGCGGCCCGTTCCGTAAATGCCGTTGCTTTTCTTTCGAGGCGACATATTGACTGACATAGTGAATCACTTTACTATTTCACCAATGAACGATGCCGTGGGAGGACAGCTGTGAACGGCGGTGTCGTGCTAAGGGCGCGAATTCGATCGGTTCGCGTGAAGGGGAAACGTCGAACGGCGGCTTGCGACGTTCAAGCGCCGGTTCGACATGAGACTCGATAACGAGGTGTTGCAATGATTTCTGAGTTTCCGTTGTTCTGCTTCACCACATTGGCGGGCTTGGCTGCCGGCGCCTATGCGGTGAACGCCTTCTTCCCGGCAGGGAAGGATTCGAAGCGCGCCTGGCTGTTCCCGCTGGCGTGCATGGTGCTTCTGGGCGTCGGCCTGATCGGCCTGCCGTTGCACCTAGGCCGTCCCGAGCGCATGTTCATCGCGCTGACCCACCCGTCCGCCATGATTGCTCAGGAGGCGTATTGGTCCATGGCGTTCGGCATCGTGCTTTTGGCCGACACCATCCTCCTCAAGGTGAAGGGCTCCACCCCGCGCGCGCTTCGCATCGCGGGCGCGATTTTCGGCGTCGTCCTCACGGCGGTCATGGGAAATGCCTATTTCGTTTCCCTGGCCATTCCCGCCTGGTCTTCGTTTGCGACGTTCCCGTTCTTCATCCTGGGCGATATCGCCATGGGCGTCACGATGGTTGCCCTGTTTGACTACCTGGTCGCCAAAGATTGCGAGGACCGTCTTGGAAAGTCCTCCAACTTCTTGCTGGCCGAGGCCGTATCTGCTCTTGTCGCGGCTCTGGCGATCGCCGTCGAGGGCTTCCAGTTCTCCGGCGCCGGCCTGAGCGTCGTTCCGTTCGTCGTTGCCGCCGTGGTCGCTCTTGCAGCGGCCGGTATCGCCTTCGCGGCTCGCATGGGCAAGGTGTCCGACCAGATTTCCGCATGGGGCTGCTTCGCGGCTCTGTTTGTGGCCGTCGCTATCGCACGCTACGCATTCTATGCGGCATGCGTACTCTAGGAGGGGAAAAGAATGACTGATAACGCAATCTCCAACGCCGCCGGTCAGCGCGGTTTCTCTCGCCGCTCCTTCATCAAGGGCGCGGCGGTTCTCGGTGCTGCCGGCGCTTTGACCGGCTGCTCCGCAGGCGAGGCGGGCCTCGAGCCGGCCGCCGATGCATCCAAGGCCGGCCAGGAGCAGATTTTCTCCGGCGCATGCCGCTCCCAGTGCGTCCAGGGCTGCTACCTGAACGTCCACGTTCGCGACGGCCAGATCGTGCGCACCACCGCAGGCGACATCGCCGAAGAGCGCCGTTATAACCGTATTTGCCCCAAGGGCCTCTCCCATCCCGCTCGCGTGTACAGCGCCGAGCGTCTGAAATACCCCATGCGTCGCGTGGGCGAGCGCGGCGAGGGCAAGTTCGAGCGCATCACGTGGGACGAAGCCATCCAAGAGATCACCGACAAATGGAAGGGCTACCGCGAAGAGTTCGGCCCGGAATCCATCGCATTCTTCCTCGGCTCCGGCAATACCGGCCTTCTCGGCGGCGGCACTGCCGACGGATCCGTTTTCCAGCATCTGCAGACCGTCATGGGCGCTTGCAGCGTTCTTCCCGACCGCGACATCGCGTTCCAGGACCGTATGACGAAGATGTTCGGCCCCGGCTCCGCTATGAGCGACCCCGCCCAGTGGGCTAAGGCGAAACATGTGGTCATATGGGGCACCAACCCCACCGTCTCCTGCAAGCAGATGATCCGTTTCTATCTGGATGCGAAGGAAGCCGGCGCGAAGCTGACCTGTATCGACATTCAGTACAACACGAACGCGTCCAAGTCCGACTGGTTCCTCCCCGTGCATCCCGGCACCGACGGCGCCATGGCGCTCGGCATTCTGCGCGAAGTCTTCGACAACGGCTGGCAGGATACCGAGTTCGTCCGCGCCCATACCGACGCCCCCTTGCTGGTCAAGGAGGACAACACTTTCCTGCGTCGCAGCGATCTTGGCATCGCCCCCGAAGAAGGCCCGGTCAACCCGCGCACCGGCAAGCCGACCGTCATCGATCCTGAGATTGTGTGGGACGAAGAGACCCAGTCTGCCGTGCCCGCCCCGCAGGCGGCCAAGCCTGCGCTCGAGGGCGTGCCCGAAGAGGTGGAGGGCTTCAAGGTCCGCACCGTCTACAGCATGCTGGTCGACCGCATCAACGAATGGACCGTCGAGAAGGCGTCCGAAATCAGCGGCGTCTCCGTCGAGGACATCAAGACCCTTGCTCGTATGTACGGCCAGGAGGGCCCTGTCACCACGTGCATGAACCAGGGTCTGAACCATTACTTCAACGGCATTTACACCTACGAGTGTATCTTCGCCCTCATGCTTCTTACCGGCAATTTCGGCAAAGAGGGTGCAGGCCTCGGCTCCGGCGGCGGCAACTTCGGCATCAGCAATGCAGCCGGCTGCGTCAACCAGCCTAGCAACAAGGGCGAAAAGCCCATGGGGCCCGGCCGCAATCTCAACTGGACCGCTATGTACGACATCGTGCATAACCAGGAGCTCGTCGGCAAGCCTTTCCCGCTTAAGGCCCTGTACTGCTCTTGCACCAACATCGTTTCCAACCAGACCGAGCAGAACGAGACGAAGAAGATGCTTAGCGAGATCGACTTCCTGGTTGTTCAGGAGATGACCATGAACGATACGGCCATCTTCGCCGACATCCTGCTGCCGGCTTGCCATTGGTTCGAGACCGAAGACCTCCGCGTTCGCGCTTACAACATGCCGTACCTCGTTTACAACGAGAAGGCCGCCGAGCCTCTCTACGAGAGCAAGCCCGACTTCGAGATCTACAAGGCTCTCGGCACTGCGATGGGTTATGGCGACTTCTTCGATTTCGATGCGAAGGACTACATCAACCTGTGGCTCGACAGCCCCGTCGCCAAGAAGGAGGGCGTCACCTACGATACCCTGCGCGAAACCAAGGTCGCCCGCAACCATCAGCTTCCCGTGATCGCATGCGAGGGCGGCAAGTTCCCGTTCCCCAACGGACGCGCCCGTTTCTGGCAGGAGAAGATTGTTCCCGACTACGACCTCGGCCAGGAGATCGACGAGAGCAAAGAACATCTCATGCTGTACTGGGAGCCTGCGCGCGAGGCGAATCTCGACGCCCCGATCCGCGAGAAGTATCCCTTCACGGTTCTCGCGGAGCACATGCGCACGCGCAACCACACCCAGTGGTGGGATGTCGACTACATGAAGGAGTTCGAGAAGCAGCCGATAGCCCGCTTCAACCCGGACGATGCGGCCAAGCTCGGAATTGTGGAAGGCGACACCGTTCGCCTGTACAACGACCGCGGAACCATGACGGTCGTCGCTGTCATCAGCGCGGGTCAGCAGCCCACTACCATCGCATGTCCGCGCAGCTTCTTGACGCGCGAGCATATCGATGGCGACTTCGCGACCATCTCCTTCAACGATTACAACCAGGTCAGCAGGAACCAGTGCTACTTCGACCAGGCCGTCGCCGTCGAAAAGCTGTAAGGAATAGGTGATACACATGACTCGATATGGAATGGCTATCGACCTGAACCGCTGCGTCGGCTGCCAGGCGTGCGCGACCGCGTGCAAGATTGCTAACAACCTGCCGAAGGCGATTACCTACAACACGGTGTACACCAAGACCGACACCGATCCCGACACCTTCGGCACCGCCGTCGTCCACGGAGCCATCGCCAATGACAGCGCGGGCGGCGAATGGCCCAACTGCACGCTGAGCTTCCTGCCGGTCCAGTGCCAGCACTGCGACAATCCGTCCTGCCTGGCCGTATGCCCGACGGGTGCGACGAAGAAGCGCGAAGACGGCATCGTGTGGGTCGACAACTCCCTGTGCATCGGCTGTCGCGCCTGCATCATGGCTTGTCCGTACGACAACGTCCGTTCTTTCGTCGAAGGAGAGCCCGAGTACTACCTCGATGTCGTCGTCGGCGAGGCCGACGCTCCCACTCACGAGGCCGGCACCGTGGAGAAGTGTACGTTCTGCCACAATCTGATCGACCGCGGCGAGGTTCCCGCATGCATGCAGCTGTGTCTGGCGCGCGCCCGCTTCTGGGGCGATCTCGACGACCCCGAGTCCGACGTCAGCAAGGCCATCGAAGGTCGCACGTATCGCAAGCTGCGTGAGGGCGAGGGTACGGCCCCGAACGTCTTCTACCTGGAGTAATCACGACGTTTATCCTCTGATGTCGCAGGGCCCGTTCGCGGGCCCTGCGGTTTTCGCGGACGCGTAAGGAGATATTGATATGGGAGATAGCATCGATCGCGAGCTGCATCGCGCCGTAGGCCTGGCCGATTTGGCGTCGCTGTGCTCGGCGGCATTTCAGTTCCCGACGCCCGAACTGGCCGCTGCGCTTAAGGACGGTTCTTTTCTTTCGGACTGGCACGCGTGCATTCTAGACGTATGCGGGCGCGTGTCCGAGGCCGACGAGGCTTTGCTCGCCTTTTGCGACGAGGCGTTTCATGCCGAAGGCACCGATTACGCTACGATGCGCCGCGAATACAGCCGCCTGTATCTCGCGCCCGGCTCGAAGGTGCCGGTGTGGCCGTACGAGAGCTGTTTTCGCCATCGCGCCGCAGGGGCGAGCGGCGTGCCCAGCCTTTTTCGCAGCCAGATTGCGCTCGCGGTCGAACGCTCCATGCACGAGGCGGGGGTCGCTCCCGTGAAAGAGCACCAGGAGCCGGGCGACAGCGTGTTTCGCGAACTGGATTTTCTGGCATACCTGCATGCCGCCGAGGGCGAGGCGCTGCGCGTAGGGGACGAAGACGCCCGCAGCGCGCATCTCGGACGCCTTGTCCGCTTTGCGACCGATCATGCGCTTCCCTGGATACCTGATTTCATGGCTGCTACGGAAGAGTTGGCGGATTTCGCCGTGTATCGCGCATTCGCCCGCCTGGGCGTTCGCTACCTTGCGGAGCTTCGCGCGCTTTCATGCAATGCCGGCGCTTCGGTTTCCTGCACAGCGTCCGGCAATGGCTCCTCTTGCGTCGCTTCGGCTTCCGCCGGGCGTTCCTGCGTCGACTGCGGGGAGGCGGACGAATGATGCCGGCTATTTTCGCGTGCTCTCTGGCATGCACGGTGCTCTTCGCGGTGTTCGCCGGCCCTGCCATCAGAAAGAATCCTTGGGTATGCTACGTGCCGGCGGTCGTCCTGATGGCGATGTATTGGGCCGGTGCTGCGGGCATGCTGCCTCAGGGGCTGCGTGAAATAGCCTTCTTGCTCATGCAGAAGGGCACGCTTGCCATGGCGCTGTTCACGGTGGTCATGTTCGTTGGCGTGTTTCCGCGCGGTTCGAAGGCCCGTTTGCGCCTGGGCGCGGCGCGGGCCGAGCTTTCCATCACCGCATGTCTTATGATCTGCGGGCATATGGTCGCATACGCCGCTTCATATGTGCCGCGGGCTTTCACCGTCGGCTTCTCCAATCCGTTTGTCGTCGCCGGCTTGCTGCTGGCCGTTGTGCTTGCGGTGCTGACGGCGGTGCTGGGAGTCACGTCCATCTCTCGCGTGAAGGCGCGCATGGCGGCGGCTGCGTGGACCAGGGTGCAAAAGCTCGCCTATGTGTTTTACGGCGCCTCGTACGCGCATGTGCTCGCGATGCTTTTGCCGAGTGCGCTCGGCGGGGGCATCGCCGCCTTGCAAGGCGTTGTCGTGTATACGACGGTGTTTGCGGCGTATGCCGCGTTGCGTATCGCGCGCGCCGTGGCCGACCGCGCTCAGCGTAGCGGTCGGGCCTGAAGCGCGTCCCCGTCCACCTCTAAGCTTTCAAGCGGGAAGGCGCGGCTTACCTTCACGGCGGAAGCGGCACGATGGTGTCCGTTGGCGATTGTCCGCTGCAGCAACGACTTGGGCTGCCCTGGCTGTGCGAGCGAGACGATTTGCGTGTCGGCAAGCGCATATTTAATTTCGTCGGTTTTCGGTATATTCTTTGCAGAGGATTTCGCCGAGTTGCGCTGGGCGTTCTTGGCGTGGATCGAACGCACGAAAGCGTGGTTGTTCGCTTCGTCGGAATCGTGGCTCAAGGCACACAGAGCACCGTAGGAGAAGTTGGAAAGGGCGGGAACGTCGGGGATGAGGTCGCCCGAGTTCTCATCGGCGACCAGGCTCACGAGGCCTCCGCCGTCTTTCAGCATGGATTTCAGCATGTTGTAGGCGAGCGCGGTCGTGAAGCGGGGATTCGTCTTCATGGTAAGTGGGGAGACATCAATCGGCACGATTTCCAAAAGGGCGGTCAAGTCGTCTTGGGTCGTGTCGCCTGTCGCCTGTCGCATGCAGCACTTCCATGAGCAGGCCTTCCGCGCTTCTCTCGTCTCCGGTCGTCTTTGTCATGGCGCCTTCGGCCCATACTTTGCATGTCTCGTTGCCCATCAGATGGGTCGGTGTGCGTAGCCGACAAAGCCCAGCACCGTGCGGCTCTGCCCGTCGACGGCATAATTGAGCGCGGAATCCACCAGCGCGTCTACCGCAGGCATGGCCGAGGCGGGGTTGGCAAGCTGGCCTGGACGGCTGCGCCGCTGGAGAAGTCGAGGCCGTTTGAATCGTCGACGTCGTGGTTGCCGTTGATGACGAAGAATTTCGTATCGGCGCCTGCGGCCTTGAGCTGCCCGCGCGCCGCGACGATTTTCGCATGTGTCTCTTCGTGGCGGTTTTTCCTCGCTTACCCATGCTCTGCTCGTATTGCCCGCGAGATACGCCGCGCCAACTTCGGCGATGGCTATTTTCACGAAGCCCCTTCTGCTTGTGGAATTGGCCGTACGGGCGATCCGGCCCATTGTCTCTCCTTCGGTCTGTCGGCGTATTGCGCCGAACGGAACTATGTCGGCTACAAATCATGGCGTGTTCGTGTCAGGAGGGCGTAAGACGAAGGCGAGATTGCGGTGCGTTTCTTGAGGGGTGTTTGTCAAATTCGCGCAAGGCCGAAGGCCGCAGAGTCCACTGTCGGTCGCGTGTCCTGCGGCCGGCTCTATCTCGCTTGCCAGCCGCGTGTCCTGCTGAAGGCTTCGTCTCGCTTGCTGGCTGTGCGTCCTGCTGCTGGCTGCATGCATCTCCGGTCTCTTTGCCGGGGTTCTTGAAAACGGCGTATATACTGAAACGAGGGAGGCGACCGGCGCGTATGGGAAGAAGCCGGCGCTTGCTGAGGCAGGGTGGGCGCTTGCGAAGAGCCGGCTGCCGATAGACGATGGTCGGCGCTCGACCCGCAGCACGACGTTCGATCCGCCGAGCATGGTATTGAAAGGAACGGTCGATGGAAGAAATCATGCAAGAAGAAACAATCTTGAGCAGCGAGGATCGGATGGTTATCAAGAAGGCTGCCGATTCTTCGAAATACCAGGATTCGCCCGTTGCCGCAGAGCTTATCGAGGCTCTTTCGGACGATTTAACCAGCTTCGTCTTCATTCCCTATTCCACCAAATCCAAGCTCTCGAGCCTGTACGGACCGGGGCTGGATTTCATCGCTCTCGTGAGTGCGGACTGGAAAGAGGCGTACGAACAGGGAATTCTACGCATGCACAACGAAAGAACCGTCAGCTTTCCGACGCATATTGAAATGGCGAACGGAGAGGCCGTAGAGGTTTCGATTGCTCAAAACCTGCAGGAGGGAACCCTTCCATGGTTTCTATCCTACGTTCCCGTTGTCGAGCATATGAAGTTGCGCCGTGACATCGAAGGCGATGCTTCGGATGAGGGTTCGAAGGCTCCGTGCGTGAAAAGCCCGCTGCCGCCGTTGTTCGAGCGCGGTTTTGAAGCCATGCAGGAATCGGAGGATTATCTCGTTGGCCCGGTGCCTCAAAGCGTCGTCGAAGAGCTCGAGTCTTTTGCCGACAGCCTTTCTTCATTTGCCTGGGTGGCTCAAAGGTGGAGCGAGAAAATTGCCGAATGCGCAAAGGACGACATAGACGTTTTGGCCCTGCTAGACCGCGATTGGAAGTTCGCGTTGTCGAACAGGGTTCTTCGCTATTACGAAGGAAAGGTCATCTTTCCGGTAAGTATTCTAAGGGACGATAAAGAAACGCTGGTGGAGGTGTCTCTGAAGCGTGATAGGGAGGCCGACCGTCCGGGCGTCATGCCGTGGCATGTTTGCTTCGTGGACGATTTCCCTCGCCAGAAAGTGCGCGCTGGACGGGCGCTTACGGATTGGGCGTACCTTGGCAACATGGATGCCCTCGTCGAGAATCTGTCCGAGTTCGCTCTTGATGAGAAATGGGGCTTCGAGCGAGATGGCGAGCCGAAAGAATACTCTATTCTGAAAAGCTACCTCACCTACACGTTTTACCGACTTCAGTCCGAAGGAAAAGTGCTGGAGGACGAGGAGAAAGGGATTGCCGCCTTCAATACCGGGCTCGTCGATCCGACGTACGAGGCGATCTATGCCTGCTTCTCGCCTTCGAACATGGAGCAGCCCTGGCGCTTCGAAGCGTTTTGCAAGGCGGGCTCGAAGATGTGGGGCAAGAAGCTGGTCGCATCCTTCGATCCTCTTCCGCAGAGGGCTGCATACTTCGAGAAGAAAGAAGACCTGCTTTTCGACGGGAATAGGACTCTCCAAAGAGACGTGGATCATATTCTTCTCGACAACATCGACCGCTTGCCTGAGGCTTTCCTGGCCGAAGAGCTTCGTGGGGCGGACGATGCCATAGAAGCGCTTTCAAGGGCCGTGAACGCTCAGGATGAAAGTTCGAGGAGGGGCGCGTACGACGAACTGCGTGATGCTGTGGAATCGAACGTGAGGATAAAACGCCGACTGATAAACAGGCTTGATGACGCGATTGAACTCGCCCAGAAGCGGGTCGAATGGAATTTCAAGACCGCCGTGCCGGCGTTTTATCCGACGAAGAACACTATGAGCTTGCTGCTTCCGCTTGATCTTACCGAAAACGATCAGCCTGATGTCGCCCTTGTGGTGGAGCTGATGGAATCCGGGGCCTATATAGGGCAGACGATTCTGACCATGAAGATGGCTTACAACAACGCAAGGCTTATCTGCAGGCCCGACAGCGATTGGCTCAATACATCGTTGCGCGTCTCGGATGAAGAGGAGGGCTAGAAAACGGTTGTTTCGGATAAGAAGACCTTGTTCGCTTTGGCTCAAGACCTGCTCGAGCAGCGCGGTGTTTTCGGAATCGAGCTGCGCGACCAGGGCGTCAATCTGGGCATTTGGTTGCGCGGCGTCGGCGGTTTCGACACTGTTGATTTGGGCAAGTCGATCGTATTTGTAGTTCCGGTCGTGGTTGCCGGGAGTGGCGGCGTCGTAGCCTGCGGCAACCACGAGCTGGACGATAGCCTCGCCCTCGTTCATTACGGTGTCGAAATGGTTCGGTATGCTGGTTGCTTAGCTGCATTCTCGGTCGACGCCGCGTCGCTTGCGATTTCGGTTGTGGTGATCGATGCGAACGTGGTGTCGACACGTCGCAGTAAGGCAGGTAGAAACACCCGCTGCTGCTGACGCCCCGGTCGCATTCGAGCCCTTTTTGCCGCCTGGGCTTTTCCAGCGTTCTTGACGATTCATGTGCTGTTCCCTGGCGCCTAGGTGGGGGAAGTTTGCGCGCGGGCATTCGTCATCCCAGCCCGCGATGGGTTTGTTTTTGCTGTCTTTTGCGGGAGGATGGTGTTTGAGCCAGGCTGTTGGCGCCTGAGCGGAGAGCGGTCCGACTCGAGAAGCCGTCGATACCGCTCTTCGCTGCAAGGGAAGATCGGTTATCCGACGATTGCATCGTTGGAAGTGAAGGCTTCGAGGGATCCTTCTTTTGTCTGAATGCAGACATAGACTATGCCGAAATTGGCCGAAGCGAAGATTTGGCGCTTTGTTGCCGGTGGGACTCGCAGCCAGTCCCCCTTGCGAAGAGCGACGTCTTCTCCGTCGAGCACGGCTTTGCCTTCACCTTCAAGAACGCCGTAGACCTCTTCATTTGTTTTATGTGAATGGACGAAGGGCACGCATTCCCCTGCGGGAATCTTGTTGATGCTCACCTCGGCACCAGTAAGCGACAGTGTGTCGTGAAGTTCGACTCGTCCTTCGTTGCCGATGTTCATTTTCGCGTAGTTCGTCATTTTGGCCTCCTAAAGTTTTTTGCCGTTCGCAAGATGTCTTGCTTTGGCATAGTTAACGAGAAAGCGTATGCTGAAAATAGTACGCACCTTTTTGTAACTGCGTATATCAATTCTTGTGTGCATGACTGCGGATGGAGGCCTGATGAAAACCAGGGACGAGCTGCCAGAATGCCCTGTTGCCACAGCTGTTTCGCTCATTGGCGGAAAATGGAAGCTGCTGATTTTGCGCAATCTGAAAGTGCGACCGTGGCGTTTCAACGAATTGCGAAGGGATCTCGACGGCATATCGCAGAAAGTGCTGACGGATAGTCTTCGGCAGATGGTGGACGACGGATTGGTTTATCGGCGCGATTATCGGGAAAACCCTCCAAGAGTCGAATACGGCCTGACGGAACTTGGCCGCCGGATGTTTCCCATCATTGACGCGCTTGCTGTTTTCGGCGACTACTACAAATCGGTTGTGAAATGACGGAGCCGCATGCGGCGTGTTGGCCATGTCCAATTTCTATCGGCAAACGCAGCCGCTGTCCTTGTGCCTGGTCGCTATGTGTTGCAGCTGGTATGGGACAAATCTACCCCGTATAGTTCCTCATACGATGCGCCTTCGCTCGAAAGAGTGCTTTTGAACAGCGCGACGTGCGTTGCGCGCGTTGGACCGGGGAAGGGTAGCGGCGGGAGGTCTCCTTTGGGGATGCGTGCTCGTCGTGCAAGGGTTATATGCGAGAGGAAAGGCTTGTCGTCGAAGGGGATGCCGCGCGTGCGCAGCTCTTCGCGCAGACACTCTGCAAGATTTGCCAGGTTGGGGTCTTCGGCGAGTCCGAGCCAGAACGTGGCGTCGCTGCTTCGTCCGAATTTTCCTAGCCTATCGGGCAGCAGGGTGATATCCCTCACACCTGCGGCCGATTTATCGATCGCCTCCTCCACGTCGGGTAGCGCAGACGCTGGCACGTTTCCTAGGAAGGCCAGGGTGACATGGCGGTTCTCGCGCGGGGTAAATCGCCCGGGCATGAATGCGCGCAGTGGCCTTACGAGGTCCGATATTTCGTCTTGCATAATCGGCGGTATTTCAAGGGCGATAAAAAGTCTCATGTCTGTCTTTCGGGTTGAGATTCTTCCGATTTGCGGCCGAGAAGCTTTATCTTGCACCAAACTGCGTCGCGAAACTCGCAAAATGTACGAAACGTATCGATCGACCCTGATAGTGGCGGCCAATAGCGCGGTAGAGCGGTAATTTAATACGCAAAACAATAGAGAATGTAGATTATCTTTGAGCGCAATCTGTGGTCGACATCGTCGTTTGGTACGTTTCGTGCAAAATTCGATAACGAACTTTGGTTTTCGTGCAAGATGGCGCTTTTGCTGCAGCTAGCGCACCTCTTCTTCGCCTCGGTACAGCGCACGCGTTTGCAATTCCCTGCCGTCTAGGTCAAAGCTCTCGAACGGGAAAGCGCGGATTTCGAAATCGTCGTAGGTATTGGCGTAGTAGGTGTTCGTTGAGCTGGAGAATCCGCTGGTGAAAATGGTTTTCTCGAAATGTCCCTCGGCCGATTTCGCCGTGCCTTCCGTTACTTGCACGGATGCGAGGGTTCGGAAAAGACGTGCTACGTTTTCGTGCTCTGTCGTTTTGGCGGGATGGTGGGCGTTGGCATAGGTCGCGCGCACGAAACGCGAAGGCGAGGAGGGGTCGCCCGGTATGCCTTGCATGCCTGCTCCGATGCCCCATGCGCGCAGTTCTTGCGCACCCCAGCTGCTTGGTCGCGGGCTTTCGTTGCTTATGTGCAGATAGTTGTCCAGATTGGCGATGTGCCACGGTAGCTCGGGCGAGTTTGCCAGCACATCGGCGCGGTTCTCGTAGATGTGAAGACCGGCCTTGGTGCTTTCGACTACGATGCTGCGCGTGCTGTCGGCGATGAGCCAGTGCAGCAGCGATTCGGGCTGTCCCGGCTGTGCGAGCGAGATGATCTGCGTGTCGGCAAGCGCGTGTTCAACTTCGTCGGTCGAGGCGAAATTGCGTGCTATCCACAAGGGGAATTCGAATGTGGCCACGCTGCATTTTCCTTCAACGGACTCGTGCGGAAATGCTCCGCAGCGTGGGAAGTTGAGGCCCGCCACGGCGAGGCCTGTTTCGTTGGCGCAGTCGAAATACATCGGTTTGCTGTCCATGATGCACCCCACGCCCACGACGGCGTAAGGCTGCTTGCTCTGCGTCGCACCCAATGCGTAGTCGTAGGCGAAGCCGCGCGGGGTTGCCAGGATTTTCTCGCCGTAGGATTCCGTCCAATCCAGGTTGCGCCCGAAGAACAGGCCTCCGTTTTCATCGGTGAATCTTACGGCTGTGCACATGGTGGTCTCCTTTTCGGCTGGGGTTCCTGCTGTCGATTGTGGCATGTTCGCAGCGCGACAGAAGCGCCGACGAAGAGTCGCTACCGTGCTGTTTTCTTGGCGCGGCTATAACCCCGGTCCCGAGTATGTGCCGGTGGATTCGTCGTACTGCAGAACGGGGATGCGTCCGGTTGCGACCGTCTGGCCGTCGATGTAGTAATGGGATGCGCCGTCGAACCAGATGTCGTGGTAGCCGGGAATCTCAGAGACGAATTCCGTGCTGATGTGGCCGGCGATGACGTCGAGCTCGAAGCGCTTGCCTTTGTAGTACGGCGACATGGACGTGAAGTATTCCTCGGGGGTTCCGATGCGCCACAGGTCGCCCGCGTCCTCGTCTATTCCCGCGTGGCAGAACACCTGGCCGAATTCCGTTTCGTAATAGTAGGGAAGGTCGCGAATCCAGCGCAGGACATCCGGACTGCTTCCCTTTATATATTCGACCGTAAGCAGGTAGGCTTCTTCGAATTTTCTGCGTGAAAGTAGGTGCTTCACCTCGGCGAACTCGTCTTTGCTCAGGAAACTTTGCGCGGTGGCAAGGCCTGTGTCTGCGAGCATCCAGCCTTGTGTGAAACCAAGGTCTGCAGACGCCATGTCGATGTATTCCAACAGCATCTCCTCATGGTTGCCGCGCAGGGCAATGACCTGGCCGGGAAATTCTTCCTGGAGGCCCATGATGCGGCGGTAGACCTCAAGGCTTGAGGGCCCGCGGTCGCAGTAGTCGCCCAGCAGGACGAGCCTCGACGCGCCGTCGTCCAGGTTGACGTGTGCGAGGGCCTCTTCGAAGGGCCCGATGAAACCGTGGATGTCGCTCATGGCGTAGATGGTCATGGTGCTCCTATCGCCTGGGGTTTGTGGCGGTTATTGTAGTGCATGGCGTTCTTGCTTGCGGTGTGGAGCCGGTGCTGTTTGCACGGCTGTCGTGCGGGGTAATTCGGATACACTCTATCAAGATACAGCAGAGCATTTGCCGCAAGCCGAAAGGAGGCCGCATGCCGTGTTGCGAAAATGACAGGCTTGTGAAAGACGATCGGGGGAATTCGTTTCTCTATTGGTGGCCGCCTGCCGGCCGAGAGGGGGAGGCGTCTGACGTTGACCTCAAGACCATGGGGATCTCCCATGTTCCGGGCGAGCCGGCGGGAATTGCCATCATCCTCAAAGAGCCGGGAAAGGCAGGTGCCGACGATGTCACCAGGATGTTTCCGGAAGATGGGAGCATCGGGGAGGCGGGATACGGGGTTCCTTACGACTCTCTTAATGTGGCCTATAACCACGAATGGTGGACCTGCCTTTGCGATGAAGCGAGGAAGAAGCGCCACATAGAAGTTTGCTGCAAAGACGGCCGGGACGGGGGCTATAAGGGGCGGTGCGCACGGTATGGAAACCATTTCCGAAGCCTATGCAGCCTGGTTTCGCCCGCCGTCGACGTTTTCTCCGACGACGATGCCTTCCTTGAGCGCGTTTTCCTTGCTAACCTCCGCTATCCTTCGGAGTCCGGCGCGGTGGGGTTTTCGCTTGAGTCATCCTGCTATAAAAAGATGAACGAGACAGAGAAAGCCGATCGCTTTTTGGGCCTTGTGCGCTGGATGAAAGACTACTCGAGGGACAAACACAAAGTCGGCGCTGGGAAAGAGCTAGGGTATGTCTTCGTTCAGGCGGACCTGTACGAAGGGCTCGTGGGGCACTTTGGAATTCCAGAGAGCCGAAGCCGTGGATGCGTGGCCTATGCCAACAAGACTCACGGTGCCTTCTACCTTGAAGAATTCGACGTGTGGGTAATCGGCGACTATCACCCCCTGGCGCGGCACAGGCTCGACCTGGAGAAGAGCCGGGAGAACTTCGAGGCGATGAAGAGCGATTCAATAAGCGTAATGAAGGCTGACTAAGCGCCTGGAAGATGGGGGCGAAATTATTCAATGACGGGCATGCGGGCCCATTATCGAAGAGCGGAGGTTGTTCTTTCAGGTGAGGAGGACGACTCAGCTATCAGAAGGCTGCACAGGCGGTTCCTGCTGATGTTTTCTCCTTTAGCTCGTACGCGGTCGCGTCGGATTCGGTTTCGGTCTAGTGTGCGTATTGGGGTGGTAATTAAAGCATGGGTCGTTTGCGCTTAGTAGTCGGATCAAGTGCCTATTTTATCTCGATATGCAAACGCGCTCCTCATGAGAGGAGCGCGCAGGGAGGGGTTTGTTTACGCAAGGAGCTCGGAGGAGCAGCCCTTGTTCGAGGGTTGCTAATCTTCCAGTCCTGCCAAACGGCGACCGACAAGGTAGCCGAAAGTGAGGCAGCGGCCGTGGCTGATGGCGCTCATATGGTGGGGGTAGGTGCCGTTGAACATGCTTCCCGAGGCATTGCCGACGGCGTAAAGCCCCTCGATGACGCTGCCCTCCTGGGTGAGCACTTGGGAATCGGCATTGATGCGCAGACCGTTGACGGTTACGAGGCAGGCCCCGCTTTCCTCGATCGCGTAATATGGGCCTTCGGAGAGCGGGATGAGGTCATTGGGCTTTTTGCCGAAGTCGGTATCTTCGCCAGCTTCGCACAACTCGTTATAGCGGGCGACGGTGGCAGAGAGATTTTCGGCATTGATGCCACAGGTTTTGGCCAGCTCGTCTAGGGAGTCGGCTTGGACAAGCACGTCTTTAATCGAGTCGTACATGTCTTCAGGGGTCCAAGGAGCTCCTCCTTTTGCTTTTTCCAGCGAAGCAAGAATATCGGTGCCAGAGAGCAGCACGAAGTCGTGGGCGCCAGGCTGGTACATGATTGCGTTGGACATGTATTCGAAGGAGAGGTTTTCGTTCACGAAACGCTGACCATTTTCGTTAACGCGAAGGAAGGCGAGCATGGCGCCGTTGGCTCGGGTGCCGGTCTTGGCGCCTGCAGGGTCGTTCATCAGGATATGGGGCCAGTCGTCTTCTGCGGCGCCGGCGGCTAGGCCCATGAGGATACCGTCGCCCGTATTGGTGGTCGTAGGGTTGGTCCAGGCGTAGACAGCCAGGTCACGAGGACGGATGCGCTGGGTGAGCATGTCCCAGTTGAATTCGTAGCCGCCTGTGGCCAACACCACGCCTTGCGAGGCTTCAATTTTGATAATGCCTTCGCTGCCTTTTGCGTACACGCCTTTTATCTTGCCGTCTTGCTGAATGAGCTGCACGGCGGGGGTGTTGAAGCGGATGTCGGCACCGTGGTTTTCGGCGCTTTTGAGGAGTTCCTCTACGAGCGAGGGAATGCCGTTTTCAACGCGCACGCCAGATCCCCAGGTGGTAACGCCGCAGAACTCGTTATTGCCGCTTTTGGCGGTAAAGGCGCCGCACTTATCTCCGACGGTGTCCATGGCCCAATCAAGAGCTTCTCCCGAACGCTCGCACCAGCGCTGCCATACGAAGCGATCGCATCGAAAATGGGCCGTCGAGAGCCCGTCGTTCATGAACGCTTGAGCGTCGAGGACGATGTCGCTTGCGGCGTGGGCACGGTCGCCGAAGGCACCTACCTCAGTACCACGAGCTGCGAAGGAAGAGCCCTTTTCGAGCACGATGGTAGAAAGGCCGTTCTCGCTTGCTGAGGCGGCTGCGGCTACGCCGGACATGCCCGCGCCGCATATTACAACGTCGCAGGAGAGCGTTTCGACCACCTCTTCGTCGGTAATAGGATCGGCTATGTAAGCCACTTCACTTTCCGCGGGTGGGAAAAACTCGAGGTTTGCGGCATTGGGCAGGAGCGTCTCGCTTTTCTCTGAGGCTTCGGCGCCTGCGGATGAAGCCTCGGTTGATGACTCCGTTGCATCCGTGGACTTAGGAGCGCAGCCGGCTAACGATGCAGCTGCTGCTGTTGCACCGAGACATCCAAGGCCGATAAAACTTCTGCGTGAAAGACTTTCTTTCATGACCCTCTCCTTTGCTTGGTCTCCCTCGAGCGGTTATAGAGGCGTGCGCTATACTGCTGAAAGGTATTTCTTGCGGGCGCGTCCCTCCGACCACCGGCCCGTTGCAGCGGGCATGGGGAAAGCTATCGAATGGGAGGGGTCATGTCATCTGACAAAATGGCCAAAAGTTGTGGCGAAGGCGTCTACCAAAAAGTAATACACGGTTTATCAGGGGTTTTCCTCGATAGAACCGCCCTCATGTACGTGCTGGGCCTCGCTGCTTTCTATGCATGGAATCTGACGGATATCTATGGATCGACGCTCATCGCCGAAGGCGATGGTGCAGGAACTCTCGGGGTATCGACGCTCACCTCGTCTTTATGCAACGCCGCGAGTTATGTCCTCATTGCAGTCTTGCTTTCTCGGTGGCGGCATTTTTTCTTCATTGCCGTTATTGCTGCTTTTGTTGCTGGCGGCGCAATCGTTTGTTCGTGGGCGTTCTGGAGTCTCGGTATTGTCGGTCCGTTAGAGGCGATGCTGGCTTATAAGGGGATAACGAGGGTCTGCGCTGCCTTCGTCGTCGTTGCATGGGGCATGCTTTTTAGCGACCTTGAGCCTGCGGCGTTGGCGCGTAGGGCATTGGCCGCTTTTGTCGTTGCGTCGCTGGCCTACCTCCTAGTGGGCGCTACCGAAGGTGTTTTTCGATGTGCGCTGTTCGCCCTGATGCTTCCTGCGTCTATGATTCTGGCTCTTGTTGTCGGGCGAGGCAATCGGGGCGAAGTGCTGGATGCCAACGAAGGGGTTGGTCTTGCGAGGAAGTTCGTCTCGCTGATATGGCGCGTGCTGCTGGTGTTTTCCTTGTTTGGCATTGTGACATGGGTGATGATTCTTGAGGCTCAATCCGCGACGTCGGTTGTGCTTGCGGGGTCATTCGTGGCCATTGCGTCTCTTGTCGGTATTGGCGGATTGTTCGTGGCATCATGTTTTCGGAAAGCGTTATCTCCAATCGTTATGTTATTAAGCTGGTGCTGCCGCTTGTCATGATCGGCCTTCTTCTTGTTGCCGCCTTTGATAATTCGCGTGGTGCTGGTGTGGCCTTGGTGTCTGCTGGTTTTACCTGTTTTGACCTTTTCTGCTTTGTGGCGGTGGCCGATGCTTGCCATCAATGCAAAGTAAGGGCGGGTGCTGCTTTCGGGTGGTATAGGGCATTGGAGAGTTTTATGCCTGTGCTCGCCATGGGGATAATGGCTTTTATGAGCTCTGCTGGTTTCGGCGATGCGGATTTTGCGCCATCGATTTTTGCCGTTGCGTGTTCGCTGGTGCTTGCAGTGGTGCTCGTGTTCGATCGCGGCAACATTATGGAGCGAGGCCGTCTTAATCCTTCGATTACTTACCCGCGAGCAGAAGCGCTCTATTTTGCTCGTCAATGCGAAGAGGCCATTCGGAGATACGGGCTTTCATCGCGGGAGGCGGAGGTCCTCAGCCTAGTGGTGCGCGGTCGTAGCGTTCCTCATATTGCGGAGCGTCTCTGCATATCGCGCGGTACTGTAAAAACCCACATTACGCGTATTTACCAGAAGTTCAATGTGCGCGATCGGCAAGAGATGATCGATGCGATTGAGCAGATTGAAGTTGCCGTGTCTGAAGAGGCGGGTGGTTCGCATAATTGTCGCTGAGGGCGCTCGACTACCTTATGGGGTGCTATGGGCGTAGGGTGGTGGAACCAACGTCTGTCGACCAGGAGGGGCATGGCGCTTGTGCCTGCAAGATGAAAGGATGGGCACGGGCGGTTCTGACACGAACGACGTGAACAAAGGAACGCATAGCGCGAGGGGTGGTGTCGAATTGCGCAGGGCGTGCTTGACGAAAGCTACGAAGGTTGATTCCAAATCGCTCATCCGGCAACTGACAGTGAGGCGTGTAACGGTGCTGCTCTACTGGACTACGCCTCGCACCCACTCCACCACTCGTCGTAATTTACGGCTCCATCAGCTACGCCGAGCATTGTAGATAGGAACTCGTTGCGCATTCCATCGATTCCGCCGAATCTCGCTATTGCTTCGGAATGGATTGCGAGGACGGCTTCGCGGGTAATCGTCGGTTCGCTCATTTGGCAAGCTCGGCAAAGACGTCGGCATATTCGTCCATGAAGTCGATTGCTGCGTCGACGGCGTCCGCGGCAGCTGGCGTTGTGGCCGGTTGTATGACTACCCAGGGCTTGTTGTTCTTGAGAACGGTCGCGGGCCTTCCCGCCCTGTTGACTTCGGCGGTGACGCGCGAGAAGTTGTTCTTGGCCTCTGCGAGGCCCATGGTCAGTGCGGGTATGGTTTCTCCTGTCTTCTGGTTGCTGCGTCTCCTTTTAATATGGGCAAAATTAGGGCTATATAATAGGCCACTGTCAAATTCATGGCGGCAGGTGAGAATGACGAACCCTTGCGGGAAAATCAAGCGGTAATTGCCTTACGATATCGAGGGGAGCGTGTTCGGCGACGGCCTGAATTCGGCTACAGCCTTCCCATGACGGCGTGGCCGATGAAAAGAGCGAAACCCAGTGCGAAGAGAAAGACGTGCGTACCTGCCGCATGGGGGAGGCGCGCTCGGACAGGCGGCGCCATGCAGATGCCGGAAAGCGCGAACAAGACGATGGAAGCCCAGCCCATGACGTACGTTTCCGTGCGGGCGCCTGACGCATAGATGGTTGCTGAGATGCCGTGAACGATTCCGGCGGCAAGCAGGACGAAGCCGATGGAGCGATGGCGCCGATGCAAGCGCTCGAGCCGGTCGGCGGGCTGTTCCTTGCTCTTGCGGTTCAGGCGGACGGCTTGCGCCACGAGGACGAGCAGGGCTCCGCAGGCTGCGAGGGCGCAAACGATTTCGATAGCGAGGACGATGGTCATGCCGATGCTCCGTTCGTTCTTGACGGCACTGCGCGACGGCATTGCGCCGTGTGGCTGCGGGCTGCGCCGCGCGAGGGGAAGTTGATCGATGCAATAGTTAACCAAAGGAAACTTTATTTGGCAAGACGGATATTTTGGGCGGTCGGCGGGCGAGGATTGCGTGCTGCGAATTGATCGTGGGGAATTTCGGAGGTGGCTATGTTCAGTCGGTTTCTTGAATCCGAGCATCAGGCAAGAAAAGATGCCGTTGACCAGATGATTCTGGATGCTCATTCGAGGTGTATTCGCAACAGGGAGGCGCTGCAACGCGTTGGCAGGTGCGGATGCTTTTACTGCCTGGCGATATTCGACCCGCAAGAGATAGAGGAGTGGATTGAAGACGAAGGCGGCGACACGGCGCTTTGCTCCCGTTGCGAAATCGACTCGGTCCTTCCCGAATCGGACGAGTATCCTCTGACGAAAGACTTCCTGCGGCGCATGTACGACCATTGGTTCTAGCGCGGACGCCGTGCGGTTGCGCCGGTGGCAGGGCAGGGTGGGGCGTCGGTCGAAAATACCGGGCTTCGATTTCGTTGATTGGTATTTCGTGGGATGCCGAGAAAGGAAGACTCCTATGAGCCTAGGATACGGAGGCACGGCCCGCCTTGTCCTCAGCGACGGGGAGAGCGCCGTCTATGCGTACGGGTGCACGAATTTGAACAGGGCGGATAACGACCCGTGCGAGGACGGCGAGATATACGTCGAGCTGCGGCCGATTGCGTCCGCATATGCTCCGAAGAGGACGAAGCACTACCCGGACGGCGTCCCCATCGGGTCTGCCGAAAACGTCGATTATGGGAAGATGCTCGCCGAGGGGTCCCTAAAGGTGACGAACTGCTCGAACGCATCCGACATAGGCAGTGGTGGGGTGGACGTCCAGGCGTGGCCCCTTATCTTCAAGATCGCACTGAGAATCCAGCTGGACGGGGCGTTTCCTGCGGAGGTTTGGTATTTCAAATAGAGGGCCCTCTGGGCGCGCTGGAGCGTGCGATGCGAGGTGCTTGTGCAAAGAAACGAAGGGGTTTTCGATGGCCGGTCATGCCGATCTGCTAAAAGAGGTCGATGCGTTTCGCGATCTGTATATCGGACAATTCTCTTGTGATGGCGAAGGAATCCTTCTTGTCATCGAGGACCATTCGACCGAGAAAAAACCCGTCGACTTGAGCAACGCGCCCAGAGTGGCGCTTATCGATGCAAAATCGGTGACGTCTTTCGAGATGAATGTCGACATGGTCCTGTCTCACTATATCGAGGAAGTTGCCGAACCCGTGGAACCCGGCCTCGGCGTGGTCGTCCATGTCGCGCATCGTCGGCGTAAACAACCTATCGGCACGCAACAGGTGGTTCTTCGACTGCTGCATCGAGTGAGCTTTTCTTTGAGAGAGGGTCTACGTCGCGGGTTGCGCGTGCATCGACCGTGCGGGCGAGCATTGCGTGCCCGCCTTTCAGCATGAAAGAGCTATTTGCGTTTGCGAACACACGACACAGCAGCCTACGTCGCCAAAACCCTGCAATGGCGCGGTTTGTGTCTTGTGGCGAATTCTTAGCCGCCTATTTGACGGTCATCTCCAGCGCCGCCGGGGGTCTTATATGTCAATGCGCTTTTCTTTTCGGGATTCCCGAGTCTGCCAGTAGCGACTTGAAGATAATGCCCCCTTTTGCCGTGCCATGCTTTTCGATGAAGATTTCCTGTAGCCTGTCGTAGTCAAAACTGCTGTTTTGGTTTACGGCGGCGCGCAGCGCGTCGACGATGAGGGAGGGGTCCTCTCGGTCTAACATAAGGTCGAAGATTGTGCGCTCGGGTCTGGTAACGGGGATGCCCCGTTCGATGGAAACGTCTTTTCTGTCAATGTCGCGAATGCCGAAGCGAGCGGACGGGTTTCCGGAGTTGATGCGCTTCTTTGAGTAGAAGCGATACGGCGAAAGGTGGAAGTCGCCCATGCCGTTGAGATAGGCCGCACTCGAACCTCCGACGCAGATTCCATCCCAATGGGCGAGGCGTTCGTGCGCGAAGAGCTTTGGGGCGGTGAGCTTCCAGAGCGCGAGGAGCTCGTCGGTCTCCTCGAATCCTGACCCCATCAACCGATAGGCGCCGTGCGATGCGCTCGAGGCGCCCTGATTTGCAGGCATCGTAGCGCGTCGCGTGGGATATTGAGCCGTGCGGCCTGCGCGGTGGTGAGCACGCCCTCGAATTCGGCGATCTGAATGATTGATGATGCGTGGTTTCTATTCTTCGTGTATCAACTGTAGGGTATTTCTCAACTAATGCAACATAAAAGAGTTATAACAGCGATGTCCTGTGACAACTGGTAGCGCTGTAGGGCGTCAAATACGCGACGTTCCCTTTAGGATGACGCTCGTAAAATTCTGCTCAGAGTCGCAGTTGGAAAGAATGTTCGCATGCGGCTTCGCTGCGAATGTGGAAACACGACATCAAACATACCGAATAACTTCCCCTATTCCACCCATATCGTAGCCGGTGTCGACATCGAAGACTATCGGGAAGCCTGGGAGAGAGAATGGGCAAGTCTCTGGGGCCTTAATGAATACGTCGAATCATGGGTCGTTTTGTGGCAAGGCGATGTATGGAATTGGAGGTAAGCCAGTTTTCCTTATTGATTGAACGCTTGGAATGCATTCGGTATTTTTATGACCAGCTGGATGATCTCATAAATATTTACATCGTATTTTACCAGGTGATTCCCTTTCGTTGGTGTCGTGTCCAGGGATGCTTGCAGATTCAGGGCGTTTCCGTCAGCCTGCGCGGAATTGGGCTCGAATTCGTTCGGACAGATGGTCGGCTCTCCTACTGTGCTCTAGCGGTGTGCACCATGGAATTGGTGCTCCTCTCGCACTGGAAACAGCCCGCCTCGATGACCCCGATGGTTCGTTAGGCTTTCCGCAGTTGTGGGATAATGAATCGCGAAAAGGGTTGCAGGTAGTCCCGGGCTATTTAGCGAGATGTTTGCGGTATTGCAAACGGAATTACCAACGGCCCCTTCCGCTCCAAGACGAAAGAACAAACCCACGATTAATCGTAGGTCACCTGAGAAAGGCGGGAGTAATGAATGACGAAGAACTCGGCCTGCCAAGGCAGGAGAAATACGAGGGTGGGCAATTCACCGTCGAAGACTACAAGACAGAAGAATACGCAGGGGCGCGGACGCTCGGGGAGGCCATTGCCATCCGAGGCGTCAAGGCGTTCCTCAAGGATGTGACGCCGGGCGATTTCCTGGACGATGCTCCGCTGGGCGTCGAGAAAATCGGAATCGCGGACCTTTGGTCCGACTCTACCTGGAGGGAAGGCGAAACCGAGCGCGACGTGGCTCTCGAGAGGTCGGCGTCCTCCCTCAAGGAAGGCGACCTGCTCCAGGTGCGTCCGTGCTCGGAGGACGTCAGCGAATGGGGCTACAGGTTTCATCTGGCGGATGGGTCGATGGTGCCCTACGAGCCCTATCACGATTACGACGACCAGCTATTCAAGAAGGCTCTCGAGAACCTTCGCAACGGCGAATGGCTCGCATGTCGTGTCAGGGAGGTGTCCTGCTTTGGAGAAGATGGCATCGACGACGACCCTGAGTTCTGCTGGCGAGTCTACTCATGCAAGGTCACGGTGTATCACGGCGGTTCGAAAAGGGTCTAAGCTCAGGTTAGCGCCGCGGCATCCTGGAGAGATCGTTGCCGGGGGATTTTTCTCGCGCGCTGCACGCTTTCGGACGGCGGGGCCTTGCCGAGCCCATTGAAAATCTCCATGATCGGGGCGAGCTGCTTTCGAAGGTCATCGTCGAGTCCATCGGCGTCGCACACGGTAAGAAGCCGCTTCGGGCAGCCATGCTGGCGAACGGTTTGGCCTCTATCGTCTTTTCGTGCAGCTGCGCCGGCAGATGCCGCGACAACGCCGTTGCGGAGTTGTTCTTCGCCACGTCTAAGAATGAGACGCATTGCAGGTGAAGCTTCCCGACCGGGGACTCCGCCAAGCATGCGGCGATCGAGTTCATCGAGGTGTGCCACAATCGCCGCAGGTCTCACTCGACAACCGGCCAAAAGGCGCCGGCCGAGGCTATGGCGGCTTTCTTTGGACGCATGCCGCCAAAGCCCGAAGAGCTTCCCGTGGCCGCCTGATTCCTCGAGCTCGTGTGTCCGAAATCTTGACGCAGGTCAGATAATGCACCCATAATCCATGGGAATCTGGAACCGCTGCTGCAATTCCATAGGGCGGCGTTTTCCGCGACGGTATAGGAACTGATTATGGGACTCGATGCTTTCGTTCGATGCCGGTGCCTTGAGGAAGGGCTGGTCTCCGATCCCCCTTTTCCCATGGAGGACCTTTACGTGGATGACGAGGGTTTCGTCTGGAGCCGCACGTTTGATAGGGAGCGCGAACGGCTAGGGTGGGAGGAGTTCTCGCGCCGATACGGAGATCTCGAGGAACGCCTGTGGCGGTGGTGCGATACATGCTGCGTGCACGAGGGAATGCGCGTCTGCAGCGAATGGGTTGCTAACAGCAGCGGCTGGAGTCAGCTCCAGTGGCTTTTCAAGCAGCTTGGGGAGCGGACCCCCACGCTTGCTGGGATGCTGCCCAATGGGAACGGAGGCTTCTTTCCGGCGGAGTTTGCCGAAAGGGCTTCGGCGGAACTCGACCTTCTCGAGCGCGAAGTTCCGAACCTGATGCCGGAAAGGTGCACGATGCTGATCGATTGCTCCAGCGGCCTCCCTCTGTTGACCCATCGGGATGGGGAGGCGTCCGAATTGCGGTGCGATTCGTTCCGCTTCGCCGACGGCAAGCTTTACGTGCGGAACGGGAGATGGCTCGGCGAAGAGCCTCTTGAGGTCGCCGACTTCGTCTCGGCGCACTTCCGCGCGACGTTGGTGGAAGATGCAATGGATTCGTGCTGCAGCGCAGAGCGGAATAGGGTCGTGCTTCTCGAAGACTTGGATGGAATCGGCCGGTCGCACAGGATGGGACGGTCGGAGTTTTGTCGGACGGATTCGGATTTCTGCGAAAAGCCCGTGGAGTATCGCGTCGTGGAAGACAGCGATGAGGAATGGGCGCGATGGAAGATCGTGGTAATCAGGAAGCTGCTCGCCGCCTCGCTGGAGACGGGCAATCCCATCCAGTGGTGCTGAATCCCCGAAGTGAGTCCCCCTGCGGGTGGATTGGAGGGGGTTGAGTCGGATGGCTCTTCTTTTGTAGTCGCTCCAGATGCTGCTTTCCGAATCGGATTCGACAACATGATGGGGGAGGGGCGAAGTGGCCGCGATTTGACGGAACTGGATGATTATCATGAGCAGGCAGCTGACGAGCCATCCTTCGAGCAGACGGTTTTTCATGCGATTGGGGGCGGTGTATCCCAGAGGCAGGAAGGGGCCGTAGAGAAAGGCCAGGAATCCGTATAGGGCGAGAAAAATCGTAGCTGCTTGTATGGCTTCGGTTTCAGCCACCCCTTGCTGCGCCATGTACCCCAGATAGCTGCCGCTCATGCTTTCGGTGGTGAAAAGCCATACGAGAAGCCCGACCAACACGACGCCGATGACGGCGCCCACGAGAGGTTGTTTCTGAGCGTTCGTTTGATGTCGAGGTATTATGCAAGCATGACGGGACCCTTGGGCGGCGTTTCTTGCATGAGTTTCGAATAGTCGGGCTCGATATTCGAAACTCATCGCGCATGCATTTTAATGCCTAGTCATTCTGCGCCGGTTGGTTGCGGTTCATATCGAGCATTTTAGGGTGACTCCGACCGCTATGACGAGCAGGAGAGCTACCGTGATGATTGCCGTGTCGCGAATGGCTGCCTTTTTTCTCTGTTTGATTTTGACATCGAGATGCGCTCGCATTCTTATTTCCGGCATACGGTAACCTCCTCTTTACGTCCTGTACTGATTATCTGTTACGCAGTAGACACAAGTCAAGACCACGTATCCTGTCCTTCATCCTATTGGAGGACAGAATTGATATTTACATAGGAGAACTTTAATAGACAGTATCATTTCCATAAATAAATCCTCCTTTCTTATCCTAAAAAAAAGAAGAAGGATTTGATAAATATTACAATGAATATACTGCTAATAAAATTTCAAATAAATTAGTATTTTTAATAAAAAGCCAACTTATTTGAAAAAATACTAATTTTAGGATGAGGATAACACCATTGTTGAAACGGAATAGTTTTCAAAAAGGATAAATTTTTAGCTATCATAGCGAGGTCAACAAGGGATATGAAAGAGGACAAAATGGCTTTCATCGACAAAATAAAAGAGGAGATTCATCGAATAGATGACGTGGAGAAGTCTCTTCGCTGTTTGGTTGGAAACGAAATCGTATGCAATGCCGAATACGACAGGAGAAATGTCAACGACTGCTTGGAATTGGCGGATTCATTGCGGCTTATCTCGACTTCTTACGCCGAGTCTTTTGCCTTAACGAAGAAGGAGGCTGCCGATCGTCCGAAGGAGCAAAAGTGCGATGCCGGACTTACTTCATATGTTGAATTTCCCATTTTCTTTATTGCGGGGACTGACGAAAAGCGTTTATTCAAAGTAGGTAGAAGCGAGAGGCTTAGCAAAAGCGGGAAGAAGGGCCTCTATAAGAAATCCATTTCCGTTGACGATGCGTTTCGCGTTATGGAGCTCGTGTATTCCTTTGGAAGCAAGGAATTCAAGCAGGTCGACATCCCTCTTCCGCGACATAAAGTTGATTTGGTTGTTGGCGCCCTGGTTGATTCTGGCGCGATCAGCATTCCCGAAAGAGGATGCTACTGCGTTGTTGAGGGCTCGCCTAAGTCATGGATGGACGATCTTGACAGATTGGAGAAAAGGACAGACTTGCTGTCTATTGCGAAAAAATAATACCCTAGGTGTTTAATACCAAGACGTTGTTTACATCCGGATAGCGACAAATAGGGGGACCTCCCGCATGCTGTGAGTCGCCTACGCCTACGGCAGAGGAGGCCTCCCGTGACCCAACGTCCTAACGCAAAACTCACCCCGAAGGGGCGCGAGACGCTCGTCTCGCGCATGGAATCCGGCCTCGGCGTGGCCGAGGCCGCCCGCCAGATGGGCGTCAGCCGCCAGACCGCGGGCAAGTGGCTGCACAGACGCGGCCCCGTCACGCGGGTGAGCTACGAGCGGGAGAGCCCCGGCGAGTTCGTGTACGTCGACGCCAAGAAGGTCCCCCGCATACCCGACGGCGGCGGGCGCCGGGCCCTGGGGCGCGGATGTGGGTCCGCGCGGGGCGCGGGCGTCGTCTGTCTGCACGTCGCCGTCGACGACCTCGGCAGGGTCGCCTACGCCGAGCTGCTGCCCGACGAGCGCAAGGGCACCTGCGCGGCGTTCATGGAGCGCTCCTGCGCTTCTTCGAGAGCATGGGCGTGCGGGCCGGGCGCGTGATGGCGGACAACGGGCCGGCGGGGTACCGCAGCGG
>OLQG01000444.1_pt1 | contig 34225 bp, 30 predicted proteins | sample 1672221 | NCBI WGS metagenome assembly OLQG01 (sample SAMEA3136660, study PRJEB25190) | human gut metagenome | biome: human gut; feature: human-associated habitat; material: faeces | place: Austria | collected 2013
CGGCATTTTCTGGTGCGATGGAAGGGACTCGAACCCCCGGCCTACTGATTCGTAGGAACCGAATGGCACATTTTGTCCATTTCATCATTTGACGTTAAAACGTTATTTTAATCGAATCACCGTTATTTTGCTGTTGTTATTCTATTGCATTCTTTGCATTGCTTGCACGTCTTTGCACCTGTTATCCATCCTTGCGATGTGCAGAAAATGTGCAAAAGTGTGCAGAGCCAAAATCAGCCCGGCAAAACAGGCTGTTTCGCACAGCCCCAAAAGCTGGATTTCAACGGTATTTATCACGCATAATCTTCCAGTTTTGTCCCGACAACAATCTTACATAACACATCGGTTCTATGGCAGGGTTTAGGACATCCGAACAGACACCATTTGATATAGAAATGAGGTTCACCATGAATAAACTGCTTTCCTGCCGCTACAATATGGACACCAACCGGGTGGAAGCCCGGTTCGCAGATGGCACCACTCTTGCCATCGACTGCATCGCCGTCGAGGATGAGTACGGCAACACCCCGGCACAGCGGGCAGAGCTGGACTGGCTGCTCTACAACAAGCCCTTGGAATACGCCCAGCTTGTTCTGGGCGAAGAGATTGAGCATTATCTTTCCCTCGGCTGTGACCACGGCAGACTGGAAGATTAAGCCCTTATAAAGAACACGATGCCCACCGACCTATGGTTTTCGCCATAAGCTGGTGGGCATCTGTTATTCTGGCTTATAATTCACTGATGGTTGCAGTAATGGGCTGCATGAGGATTTGCCTTACCGGGTTATATACTGCCAGCACCACAGCCGCCAGCACGACTACGACAATCACGGCAAGACAGCCCCACGGCATCTGCCACGTTGCACCGAAATAATGGGTGATGAGCAGGATATACAGCTTCCGATTCAGCACAAGACCCAGCGCAATGCCCACCACAAGACCGGACACCGCATAGGTGCCAGCTTCGGCAGAGATCATGCGTTTCAGCTGTGCATCATCCATCCCGATGGCACGCAGGATGCCATACTGCTTCATTCGTGCCGACACGCTCATGGAAATGCTGTTGACGATGTTCAGAATGGTGATTCCTGCAATCACGATGAGAAACGCATAGACCACCAGATGGAACGCCCAGTAGGTGCTTTGTATCATCCGATTTCCTTCGATTCGGTTGGAAAAAACAACCTGCTTATTTAACGTATCGCTCAGCAGGGTGTGTATTTGTGCAATGGCTGCGTCTGCTGTGGTATCTTTTAGTTGAATATCGATCACCGCATAGCGGTTTTGCCCAGTCAGCTGATGGAAGGTTTCTTCGGTGCAGATAACAATCGGGGAATCGGTACTACTGAACGGGCTGTCGTTCAATACACCTACGACTGTGAGCTTTGCATCCTCCAGCTGAATGGTATCACCCACGGTCAGGGAGTTGCTTTTGTCGAATACCGTCAGCACAGGGTATGTGCCATCCTCCGGCTCCTGCGGAAGGGTTCCGCCAATCAGGTCTTTTTTCGCCCAGCCAAACTGTATCGTATCGTATGAAATCAGGTCGATGGACCCCTGTTTTCCCTGATATTCCGCCGGGAGCGGGCAAAACATCCGCCCGAATGCGTGTTTGACTTCCGGCAGAGCTTTCAGCTGCTCCACCAGCACCGGGTCAAGGACATTTTGCCCGGATGTTTCAGCCATCGATAAGTCCGGTGTGTAGGGCTGCAACGGATTCAGCGCAAATCCAACCCATCGAAGCAAAACCGAAAAGCTCAAAAACAGGAGAATGCTTAACGCAAAGGAACCTGTCATCAAAAGCAAGTTCTTTTTGGACGAGGTTGCATGGCTCACGCCCAAAGAAAGCTCTGCACGACTTCCAAACAACCGAGCATGACACGGAGAATCCGCTGCATTTTCCACCGCATTCCCAGTTGCTGCTGTGATCGGAGAAGCTTTTGCCGCCCGCCGTGCCGGAGAAGATGCCGCGAACCAAACCGTGATAAGTCCCAGCACGGAACCACAGATAATACCGACCGGGCTGATGCCAAGCACTGGTAAAGAGCTGAACTCCTCGCCGATAAATCCACGCAGAAAGGAGCACAATCCCCATGTGGAAACGATTCCCAGCACACATCCTGCTGGAACAGCAGTTTTACACCAGAAAAGAGCTTCCAGCCGGACAAGCATCCGAACCTGATTTTTTCCTGCCCCAAGACAACGCAGCATTCCATAATAGCTGGTACGCTGCGCTACATTGCTGTTGATGCTGCCTGTGATCATAAAAATTCCGGCAAGGACGACCATGCCGGCCAACACAGCCGCTACTGCATATAAGCCTACAATATAATCGTTGTTGCTGCTTGCGTTCAACGCCATCAGGTAAGTATTTTCGGAGATTTTTTCTTCTGAAATTCCGTACTTGTTTTCGATGTTCACAATGGACTGCCGCAAATTGGTACGTGGCTTGAACTGGATGAAATACTGCGTTTCAAAGGATTCTTTTACCTGTGCGGCAATCTGAGAAAATGTACTGCGGTTCATCACCAGCACAACAGCATCATACTGGTTCGCATCGGAGGTATCCTCATTGAAACCTGCGACAGTAAGCGAAATGGTCTGTCCATCCGGGAGCGTCAGCGGAATCGCTGTACCGACCGTAACATCCAGCCAATCCCGGATGTTTGCTGTCACGAGCACTTCGCCATCCGCCGGGGCAGTGCTACACTGCATTCCCGGAAAGATTTGAAGGATTGCATCATCTGCTCCTACCAGTGCGGCACGTTTATCTCCGGCAAAGTAGTTTTCCGTAAGGGAAGCGTTGATGTCGCTATACGCCGAAAATGCAGCAACATCCTCCTGTGCGGCAAGCTCTGCGGCTGTTTCAGGGGAGATGTCCTTTACCATGATATGCCAGTTTCCGTTTTTGTTCAGCTGGTTTGAGGTTTCCATCCGAATCGCCATATCTGCCATACTGAACACCGCCGTTACCAGAAACACCGCAAGGACGATGCACAAAATCGTCATGCGGTTCTGCCGTCTGCGTACCTTGGCAGAAATCGGGATCAGGCTCAGATAGCTTTTCATTTCTGTGCTGCTCATTCCCGGCACCTCCCAAAATCGGTCAGGCAGCCGTCCGATACCTGCAACACCCGGTCTGCCGTCTGCGCAATGCTGCGGTTGTGGGTGATCATCAGGATGGTCTGCTCGTATTTCCGGGATGTTTCTTTTAGCAGGGCAATGACCTCGCTGGTGTTCTGGGTGTCCAGATTGCCGGTCGGCTCATCCGCCAAAATCAGTGAAGGGCGGGTCATCAGGGCGCGGCCAATGGCTACCCGTTGCTGCTGCCCACCGGAAAGCTGGCTTGGCAGATGCTTTCGACGGTCTTTCAGATTCAGCACGGTCAGCAGTTCTTCCAGATATGCTCTGTCCGGCTTTTGGTAGTCCAGCAGCACCGGGAACAGGATGTTCTGTTCTACGGTCAGTTCCGGGATGAGGTTGAATGCCTGAAAGATAAAACCGATATTGCGGCGGCGGAAGATCGTCAGCTCCCGGTCTTTCATGGCAAAAACATCCTTACCATCAATCAGCACCTTGCCGGAAGTCGGCGTATCCAGTCCGCCAATCAGGTTGAGCAGGGTGCTTTTGCCGGAGCCGGATTCGCCAACGACCGCCACATATTCGCCTTTCGGCACTGAAAAGCTAACATCTTTCAGCGCATGGACAGCGGTTTCTCCGCTGCCGTAGGTCTTGCAGAGATGGTTGACTTCTAATAGTTCCATAGTGTATCCCTCACTTTGCAGGTTCCTTCGATTCAGACGGATTAGCTCTGTCTGTGCAGAAAAGGATAACACGTCAACCTTACTGCAAGCCTACACTCAGCCTACAATTTTGTAGGAATCGAAAAATTCAGAGTAAAGGTCGTGCCCTTTCCCAGCTCGCTGTCTACTTCAATGGTGCCGTGATGGGCTTCCACAACGGCTTTTGCCAGCGGCAGACCCAGCCCGATGCCCTGTGTATCCTGTGAAAAGCGGCTGCGATAAAACCGTTTGAAGATATGGTACAAATCTTCCGGGTGGATGCCGCTGCCGTTGTCGCGCACTTTGATCTGAACCATGGACGGCAGTACATTCCACTCTACCTGAATCGTATCTCCGCTCTTTGTGTGGTCAAGGGCATTCTTTACAAGATTGTCCACAGCTTCCTGCATCCAGTCACGGTCGCACCAAAGTGTAACCGCCTCTGAGCCGGACAGAACAAGCTTTTTCTGTTCCTGTTCTGCACGGTAGTGATACTGCCGCGCGATGTCCTGCACCATTTCAGCAACATTTTCGTTTTTCTTCTCCAAGACGACCGAACCGGCATCCAGCCGGGTGATTTTGAGCAGATTCTGCACCAGCGTTTCGATGCGGTCCAACTCCTGTTCGGACAGGTCTGCAAACTCTTTGACCTCCGACGGCGAAACAGCTTCGTCCTGAAGCAGACCGTTGTAGATATTCAACGCCGCCAGCGGTGTTTTGAGCTGGTGCGAAATATCTGCAATGGTATTTTTCAAAAAACGCTTCTCCCGTTGCTCGTTGTCTGCGTGTGCGCTCAGAACTGCCGCCAATGCATTAACGGAGTGAAACAGACGGTAAAGTTCTCCCTCCCGGTCGCAGCCCAGTCGTGCATCCGGGTTGCCATCCAGACAGCTTTGGATTTGCTGGACTGCCTGTTCCAGAAGCGCGCTCTGCCTTTGGAAATAGCGAAAAAGCACGCCCCAGAGGCAGCCGCCCATCAGAAGAAAAACCAACAGTAATGCGAAAGAGAATGCGTGCGTCGTATGCCATACGATGCCCTGCGTGAGAGCCAATGCCACCGCCCAGACCGCCAGCACGGCTTGGAACAAAATCCGGATCTCCCGGTTTGCGAATACTTTCATACGGCACCTTTACCCATTCCATTTATAGCCCATGCCGCGGACAGTCAGCAGCATCTGCGGTTTGCCGGGATCGTCCTCAATCTTCATCCGCAGCCGCCGGATATACACTGTTAAGGCACTGCTGTCAATGTAATCCCCATCGCAGTCCCACAGTGCATCCAGAATTTGTTCCTTGGATAGCACGGCATTCGGATGCTGCATAAAGAAGCAGAGCAGCTTATACTCTGCGCCGGTCAGTTCCAGCAAGATTCCGTTTTTGTACGCCTGCCCCTGCAACAGCCGGACGGTGATGCTGCCCGATTCCAGTACAGGTTCTCCTGCGCTGGACGCATTTGCACGGCGAAGCAGTGCATTGACCCGCGACAACAGGACACCCAGCTTGAACGGCTTGGTCAGGTAATCATCCCCGCCCATATCCAGTCCCATGATGATGTTCATTTCCTCATCCGAAGCGGTCAGGAACAGAATCGGCACGTTGGATGTGCGCCGCACTTTCTGGCAGAAATCGAAGCCAGAGCCATCCGGAAGGGAAACATCCAGCACCAGCAGGTCATATTTTCCGTCTGACCACAGCACCTCGGCTTCTGCCAGCGTCCGAGCTGTATCCAGTGCAAAGCCCTGTTTCTTGAATGCAAAGGTCAGCCCACTGATCAGGCTCAGATCATCTTCCAAAAGGAACAGTTTTCTCATGATTCCCTCTCTTTTCTGCGTTTTGTGTGTCCTACAGGTTTAAAAGCATTATAAGTTTTTTCTGCGAACATTACAATGTGCGAAATCGAAATTGTTTCTTGCCGTGTGTTAAGTATAAGTCCTACTATCACCGCTTTACTGCAATAAAATTTGCAAAACCATCTTGACGCACCCCGCAATCCGTGATACCCTTTATCGCAAATCCCACCAATTTTGTAGAAAAGTACAGAGCGGCGAGGATTTATTCCCCATGAAGATTTTTACCGCCCCGCAACACACCCGATTCATTTTGCCGCCGGTTCACCCGACAAAATCCATCGCTGCGCTGCATGGGCGGTATTTTTCTTTTTCACAAATAAAATCTTATGTAGTTGTTCAATCTTCCAAAATTTGTTTTTAGTTGTTGACTGCACAACCAGAAAGTGTTATTCTGATGCTTGAAAGAAGCAGGCTGTAGTGTCTGCACTGCGCCCAGCTTTCTTCATACTGAACCTTGAATCTTACATAAGCCGTCTGAACGAGATACTGCGCCATGACCTCACGTTTTCTGTGGGCGAGCCGGACAACGCCGCTGCACAAACAGGGGCAGGAACTGCGTTCGGTGTGAACGGTGACCATAAGCAGGGGCTTTGCCTTTTCACACGTTTTGCTCTGCAAAATTTTCAACGTGCATTGCGGTTCGACTTCTGAAATTTTCAGTGTTGCACGGAAAGGGCGAAAGCAAGTATCGACCTGTGGCCACAAATTTTCAATGCTTGAAAATGTTCTGTCACATGGTCTGTCACTTGTTGGGGAGTGCCTTCCCCAAACCCTGCTCCAGCGTTGCGCTGGTTTCAGCGCAAAAGCGGCGTGTCGCATTACATAGCCCTCTCCATCCCGGAGTGGGCATTTATCATTTTCACAGGAGGTCGAATATGGCTGAAATGAAAAGTACGAACGCACACGCACGAGGGAACCGCAATGACACGCCGCGAAAACGAAAGACACACATCATCAAGGTCAGAGTGACCGCAGAAGAAAAACTGCGGATCGCATACGCCTGCAAAGAACTCCACCTCACCCAATCCGAACTCGTCCGCCGCGTCCTGTACGGCGTGAACGTCAAGCACACCGTTGTGGTGGCGCAGGGCGGCGAGGATGCACTGGCGGCGCTTGCCGCCTTGTCTGCCCAGTGCAGCAAGGTGGGCAGCAACCTCAACCAGCTTGCACGGCACTTCAACTCCGGCGGCAAAGACACCGAGCAGCTCCGGGCGCAAATACTGGAGGAACTGTCCGCACTCACGAACTTTCGGCTGAAAGCCGAAGAAACGGTTGGTGAACTGTATGGCAACCATCAAGCATTTGACCTCGAAAAACTCTAACTACGCCGCCGCCGAAAGCTATCTCACCTTTCAGCACAACGAATACACCGGTCTGCCCATTCTGGATGAGAAGGGCAGACCCAAGCTGCGGGATTCGTACCTGCTCGACACCCTTGAGTGCGGCGAATCCTCGTTCGCTATGGCCTGCCTGATCGCCAATCGCAAGTACGGCAAGAACGGCAGGCGGGAGGACGTGAAGACCCACCATTATATCATCAGCTTCGACCCGAAGGACGCAGTAGAGAACGGCCTGACCATGGAACGGGCGCAAGCCCTTGGCTTGCAGTTCTGCAAGGACAACTTCCCCGGTCATCCCGCCATCGTCTGCACCCACCCGGATGGGCACAGCAGTGCCGGGAACATCCACGTCCACATCGTCATCGGCAGCTTGCGTGTCCGCACCGTGGAACGGCAGCCCTTCATGGACAAGCCGTGCGACTGGGAAGCGGGCAAGAAGCACCGCTGCACCTCTGCCATGCTCCGGCACCTCCGTGTCGCAGTCATGGAGATGTGCGAGCAAGCCGACCTGAACCAGATCAATCTGCTGGAAGCCCAAGGCGACCATGTTTCGGAGCGCGAGTATTGGGCGCAGCGGCGCGGACAACGCCGCCTCGACTATGCCAACGCCAAACTTGCCGCCGAAGGGCAGCAGCCCACCCAGACCGTCTACCAGACGGAGCTGGACAAGCTGCGAAAGCAGATCTACGCTGTGCTGAACAAGACCACCACCTTCGAGGAATTTTCTGCATTGCTCATGCAGGAACACGGCATCGCCGTGAAGGAGAGCCGAGGCCGGTTGAGTTACTGCCCACCCGGTCGGACAAAGTTCATCACCGCCAAGAAACTGAGCAAGAAGCTGGAAAAGGAGCAGGTGCTGACCGCCCTCTCCCAGAACATCCAGCTTGCAACCGCCATCCAGCCCGCCAGCGAACAGAAGCCGGATAAGATCAGGAAACTGGTTGACATTCAGGCTAAAGTGGCTGCGGGCAAGGGCATCGGCTATGAGCGTTGGGCGAAAAAGTTCAACCTCAAACGCTGGTCGCAGACCTTGTGTCTCCTGCAGGAGAAAAAGCTGCTCAGCGAAGATGCCCTGAACCAGCGCATTGCCGAACTGAAAACCCAGCACGACGATGCACTGGCGGTGGTCAAAGACTTGGATGCCCGCATGGTCTCCCTCAAGGAGCTGCGCGGGCATCTTGTGGTCTATCGGCAGTACAAACCCCTTGCACAGAAGCTCCAGACTGTGCGGAATCCCGCCAAGTTCAAGGAGCAGCACCGTGCAGAGTTTGCTGTGTACGAGGCCGCTTGTGCCTATTTCAAGGCCAACGGGCTCAGGACACTGCCGGACCTCAAAAAGCTGGATGCCGAATATCAGACCCTTTCCTCGGAGAAAAACGGGTTCTACACCCGCTACAAGAAAGCGCAGATCGAACTGCGTGAACTCCGCACCGCACAACAGAACGTGGAAGCCTTCTTCCGCAAGGAAGAGCGCAGCCACGCCGTACCGCAGCAGGAGGTCAAATGAACAACACTCTGACGGATCGATGTGTGAATAAACCCAACCTCACCCACGCCCCTCACCAGGCTTCGTCCTTTCGCCTGTACCCCACCCATTGTGACGGAGGGTAGCTCCTCTGTCTTTTCGGACGTAAAAAGCGCCATCTCGACCCGACAGGCAGCGGAGCTGTACGGCTTCGCCGTAAACCGGAACGGTATGATGTGCTGTCCCTTCCACGGGGATAAACACCCCAGCATGAAGGTGGACAGCCGTTTCCACTGTTTCGCCTGTCAGGCGGATGGCGATGTGATCGATTTTGTCGGCAGACTTTTTCAACTTTCTACCTATAAGGCTGTGGAAAAGTTGAAGGAGGACTTCGGCATGGCACTTGCCGACGGCAAGGTGCGGCTTGCTCCCCGCAGACCGCCCACCGTCCGGCAGCAGCTGCTGGACTATTACCGCTGTCTGCAGCGTTGGCGGGTCCGATATGCACCGCAGTCACCCACAGAAGAACTTCACCCCTGCGTCCTTGAAGCGATAAAGAACCTTGACATCGTTGAATATTATCTGGACTGTTCGGTGCTCCCGGACCCGCAGACCGAAAATGAGCTACGGAAGTATTGGGAGGGATTGCATGAGCGACTGGAAAAAGAGGAACGACGATTGGCGTGATGAGGACGAACTGGAAGAAGAGGAAGAATGCGAATGCCCTTGGGTAGACAGTAAGGGCAAAGTGCGTGAAACCGCTTACTGCCAGTACCTTTTAGAGAAACACCCCATGATGTGCCTGAAACAGAAGCTGTTCGACCAGAACGGCGAGGTAGACGAGGACGCACTGCTCTACGAAGTCCACAGCGACCTCCGTGACTTTGTGCTCGACAACCTTGCCAAGAAGGAAAAGCAGGTTCTGGACGCACTCCGTATCGAAACCTATACCCCCGAATGGAAACCCCAGCTTGACCGCATCCATCTCCAGAACGGAACCTACTTTCTGGACGAGCGGGGATTTGTGCCGGAAAAGGAACTCTGCCTGAACCGGCTCCCCGTGGAATACCAGCCCTATGCCCCTGCACCGACCAAGTGGCTGGAATTTCTGGACGGTCTGCTCATCCCGGAGGACATTCTGACCTTGCAGGAATATCTCGGCTATCTTCTGATCCCGTCTACCAAGGCGCAGAAGATGCTGGTCATGACCGGCAAGGGCGGCGAGGGGAAGTCCCGCATCGGCTTGCTGCTGAAGAAGCTGTTCGGGGAAGCCTCTCACTCCGAATCCATCCTCCGCATCGAAACGAACCGCTTTGCCAGTGCAAATCTGGAGTATAAGCTGGTCATGGTCGATGACGATCTGAACATGGTGGCTTTGCCCGAAACCCGGAACATCAAGTCCATCGTCACCGCCGAAGACCGTTTGTGCATCGAGCGGAAGAATAAGCAGGCTGTGCAAGGCTTGCTGTACGTTCGTTTCATCTGCTTCGGCAACGGCAACCTTGTGGCTGCTCACGATGACAGCGACGGCTTCTGGCGCAGGCAGATCCTCATCACGGTGAAAGACCGTGACCCTGCCCGGGTGGATAACCCCTTCCTCATCGAAGAGTTGTCCGAGGAGCGTCCCGGCATCCTGCTGTGGATGCTGGAAGGGTTGCATCGTCTGCTGGCGAACCGCTATCAGTTCACCATCAGCGAGCGCTCCATCCAGAACCTCGAAGCAGCCATGGCGGACAGCGACAACCTGACCCAGTTCATGCAGGCAACGGCGTATGTCCGCTTCAAGCCCGACACCGAGGAACGCTCCACCTACCTCTATCGCGCCTACACCAAGTGGTGCGAGGATAATCTGGAATCGCCTGTTCCGCAAAAGAAGTTCAGCCAGTTCCTGCTGAAAAATGCAGGGAAGTATGGCCTGACCTTCTCCAAGCACATCGAGGGAAAGTACCGCGGCTTCCGGGGCGTATGCGTCCACCCCGCCTTTGCTGCGGCATAAAACACACGAAAAGTGAAAAACTCCCGCCCTACGCGCCCTAAAGCCATGGTTTTGACTTGTTATCGCTGTTTTCTCCGGGCGCGTATCTGCCCTTTCCGGGCGGATGCAGGGCGGCAACGCGCCCTTCGGGGCGGGAAAGAAACCCGGATGCGCCCCAAAAGGGCGCGTCCATCCCAGCCATGCGCCCTGTAAAATTCACGCAGAAAGGTACTTTTGTGCAGTTTGGGGCGCGTGGGGCGCGTAAATTCAAGTTCTCGCACTTTTTTGGGCTGCTGCTTCGGGTCAGGAGCGGCAGGCCCTTACATATTTACCGACCCACAAGGGTGCAGTTCAACCGGAGCTGCACCGGGTCTGGAGAAGTGCAAAGGAGACATGCCTATGACGAATGTCCGCAAAAATTCCGCCAAACTGACCCGTGAGGACTTGAAAATCGCGCCCGAATCCCCTACAATGAAATTGTCCGAAACCCCTGCCGTAGAACCTTCTGACCAGACCAGCAAAACCGTCCGACACGCCCCGCTCGTTTACCGGGTGGAGGAGATCGCCCAACTGTTGGCGATCTCCAACCGTGCTGCGTACAATCTGTGCAACACCACGAAAGACTTCAAGGTGATCCGCCTCGGTACCAGCATCCGGGTAAGCAAGCAGAGCTTTGACGATTGGTTTGCTGCGGTCTGAGGGAGGGAACATCTATGGCATCTATTATGAAACGTGGCAACACGTATTCCGTCCGATACAACTACAAAGATCATGCTGGCAAGCCCTGCAAGGGCTGGGAAACCTTCAAGACCAAGGCCGAAGCGCAGGAGCGCAAGATCACGGTGGAGAAGGAACTGCTGGACGGCACCTTCCTCGTGCCCGACACCATGACGGTCGAGGAGATGCTGTACAAGTGGATTCCCATTCAGTCCAGCAAACACAAGTGGTCTCCCAAGACCTACACCCAATCTGTGGCGATGGTGCAGAACCTCATCGTGCCGTATATCGGAAAGCGGAAGGTGCAAGACCTCCGCACCTACGACATTGAGCAGTTCTACGCCACCCTGAGCCAGACCCCTTGCGGCCAGTACGTTCACGGCAAAAAGCAGGAGCTGACGGAAAATCAGAAGAAACGGCTGTTATCCAGCACGTCCATTCACGAAGTCCACACGCTCCTGAAGACCGCCTTTTCGTATGCCGTTGACTGGGATCTGATCCACAAGTCACCTACTCCCCGTGAAGCCCCCAAGATCAATACCGAAGAACGCACCATCTGGGATGAGCGCACCATGTTGGCGGCGCTGCAGACCATCGAGAACCCTGCCCTGCATCTGGCGGTGCACATGAGCATGATCCTCTCCTTGCGAGAGGGTGAGATCCTCGGCTTACAGCCGAGTGATCTGGACTTTGACGCAGCAGACGGACGGGGAACCATCTCGGTGAACAAAGCCCTGCAGCGTGCCGACAAGGTCGCCTTGTCCAAGATCGACCCCACCCAGATCTACCACACCTTCCCGGACAGACGGGAGGGGAGTAAGTCCTCGCTGATCCTTAAGCGGACTAAGACCAAAAAGTCCAACCGCATCCTGTACATGACCAAGCCCTTGAAAGAGGAGCTTCTGGCATGGCTGGAAAAGATGAAGCAGGACGAGCAGAGCGCCCCGGAAAAGTACAGCAACTGCGGTCAGCTGTTCCGCTTACCAGACGGCTTACCCATTGCCCCGGACGTTCTGACCAAGTGGTATCGTATGTGGCGGGCAGAGCACCCGGAGTTTGAGAAGATTGTGTTCCACGGTCTGCGCCACTCCAGTGCCACCTACCAGCTGCTGCAATCTGGCGGTGACTTCAAATCGGTGCAGGGTAATACCGGCCACGCAACCGCCACCGTCCTGATGGACACCTACGCCCACACGCAGGACAAGCCCCGGTTGGAGTTGACCGAGAAGATCGAAGCCGACTTCTACTCGCAGGACGTAGCAGGTGCAAAGCCGCAGGAACCCCTGAAAAACAAAACGCCGGTGGCAACAAAAATCACGGGTAAAATGATCCTTGAAGCCATCCGGCAGATGGATGCAGAGGAGCGCCGCGAGCTGACGCGGGTGCTCTTCGCGTAAAATTCTCTTTTTTGTGCAGCGAAATACACGCTGTGCAAGCGATGCAAAGATTTCATGGCTTTTTTGTAAAGTGTGCAGGAGATGTGCAAAAGTGTGCAGACTCTGCCAGAAAAACAAAAAAGCCATGAAATCTTTCGATTTCACGGCATTTTCTGGTGCGATGGAAGGGACTCGAACCCCCGGCCTACTGATTCGTAGTCAGTCACTCTATCCAGCTGAGCTACCAACGCATACGTTCCGGTCGGAACAAGATGTATTTTATCACGCAGGGCGGGGTTTGTCAACAGTTTTTTGCAGATTTTTTGATTTTATTTTCGTTTTTTATTTTTCCGCACAGAAAAGTACGTCTTTTCAATATTTTCCGCGCGGACCTCAGGCTTCCTCTGCCAGACGCTCGGCGATGCGGACACCGGTCGGCGTTGCAGCAAGGCCGCCCTGGCCGGTCTCCCGCAGATCGGGGGAAAGCAGACTGCCCACGCGGCCCATGGCATCGATGACTTCATCGCAGGGGATGGCGTAATCCACCCCCGCAAGCGCCATATTGGCGCAGGAAACGGCGTTCACGGCACCCACAACATTGCGCTTGATGCAGGGCACCTCCACCAGACCGGCCACAGGGTCGCAGACCAGGCCCAGCAGGTTGCCCAGTGCCATAGCGGCAGCGGCGGCGCACTGCTCCGGGGTACCGCCCTTCAGGTGGCAAAGGGCGGCGGCGGCCATGGCGCTGGCGGCTCCCACCTCAGCCTGACAGCCTCCCTCGGCACCGGCCAGAGTGGCCCTGGCAGCAATGACCTGCCCAAAGCCTGCGGCCACATAGAGGGCATCACAAATGGCTTCTTCATCGGCCTCGCCTGCACGGGCAAGGGGAAGCAGCACTGCCGGGAGCACACCGCAGCTGCCCGCTGTGGGGGCAGCAACGATCCGTTTCATGCAGGCGTTGCACTCAGCGGTCTTGAGGGCTTCGGCGGTCACCTCTGCAAGGTAATCCCCGCCATAGCTTCTGCCCGCCTGATGGGCCTGTTCCACCTTGGCGGCATCGCCGCCGGACAGGCCGCTGCGGCTGCGCTGAGCAGGGTCGTACTCCCGGCTGGTGGCCTCCATCACATGCCACAGGTGGTGCATGGCATGGCGGCTGGCCTCTTCGGTCAGGCGGCTCTCGGCCAGATCACTGCGCAGGATGGCCTCGGCAAGGGAGATGTTCTGGCTGCGGGCAGCGGCCAGCATTTCTTCACAGGATAAAAAGGACATGGTCATTCCTCCGCGTCTTCTTCGGGCTCGTCGATGTTCAGGCAGGTCACCTTCAGGATGCCGGGCAGGGTCGCCAGCTTCCGTTCCAGCGGGTGGGGGATGTGGGAATCGCACTCCAGCACCATAACGGCATAGCCGCCGGTTCCTGCGCGGAACACCTGCATCGATGCAACGTTGATCCTGCGCACGGCAAGGCAGGTGGTCACCTCGGCGATGCAGCCGGGGGTGTCCTCATTGTGAATGATCAGGGTGTTGCTGTCGCCGCCGAAATCGGCAGGCACGCCGTCGATTTCAGTCACGCGGATGCGCCCGCCGCCCACCGAAGCGGCTTTCATGGAAAGCACCCGCCCCTCCCGGCCCGTCAGGGTGAGAACAGCGGTATTGGGGTGCGCAGAGCGCAATTCCACAGGATGGATCCGGAATGCCATGCCCTGCTCTGCGGCCAGGGCAAAGCTGTCGGGCAGGCGGGGATCATCGGGCCGCAGGCCAAGCAGGCCGGCGACCAGGGCTTTATCCGTGCCATGTCCCTTTCCGGTGGTGGCAAAGCTGCCGTACAGGCCGATATCCGCCTGCACCGGGATCTCGCCCAGAAGCTTCTGGGCCGTGTAGCCGATCCGGGCGGCACCCGCTGTATGGCTGGAGGAGGGGCCGATCATAACCGGCCCGAGAACGTCAAACAAGCGCATCCGATGCACATCCTTTCGTGCTCCGCCGGGCAAAAATCGCCCGCTTCGCACTTTTTTCTCTCTTTTATTATACCGCTTTTGCCCCACTTGTGCTATAATAACTTTATTAATGTTTGAAATCGCTCCTTTGGGGGCAACACGGAGGTTGGATTCCTATGAAACTGGTAAGCGTGGAAACTCCCGAAAAGAGTGTCTGCAAGATGACCTTCAGCGCAACGGCTGAGGAGCTGGAGACCGCATCCAATGCGGTGTATGAGCGCACTCGCGCCAGCTACACCATCAAGGGCTTTGCCAAGGGCGAGGCCGACCGTGCTCAGATCGAGGCCGACCGCGGCGAGCACACATTCTGGTATGATGCCATCAACGACCTGATGGATCGCGATGTTCCTGCCCTGTACGAGGCCGCCATGGCCGAGCACGGCTTCAAGGCGGTGGATGAGCCCAGCTACGACCTGGTCAGCGTTAAAAAGGACGAGGGCTTTGTAGCCACCGCCACCACCCCGCTGCAGCCGGAGCTGAACCTGACCCAGACCACCGGCTTCCATGTGGAGTGCGTGACCCCCGCCGTCACCGACAAAGAGATCGATGCCGTGCTGGAGCGCCGCCGCAATGCTGCCGCCGAGCTGGTGCCCCACAAGGGCCCGGCCGTCAAGGGCAACATCGTTCACATCGATTACGAGGGCCTGCTGGACGGCAAGCCCTTCCAGGGCGGTTCCGCACAGAACCAGACCCTGCAGCTGGGCAGCGGCCGGATGATCCCCGGCTTTGAGGACGGCATTCTGGGCCACAAGGGCGGCGAGGAATTCGAGATCAATGTCACCTTCCCGGTACGCTATCACGTCAAGGACCTGGCCGGAAAGCCCGTTGTCTTTAAGATCAAGCTGATCGATGTCTGCGTCCGCCAGCTGCCCGCCCTGAACAGCGATTTTGCCAAGAAAGTGGGCAAGGTGGACACCATGGAAGCGTTCCGGGAGCAGGTGCGCAAGCAGCTGCACGACGGCAAGCACGCCAGCGCCCTGAACCGCGCCAAGGATCAGGTGCTGACCCAGCTGGCCTCTGCCGCTGAGGGCGAGCTCCCCAGCGTTCTGGTGGAGAGCACCTACCAGCAGGAGATGCAGAACATCCAGCAGCAGCTCCAGATGCAGCGCATGAGCCTGGACCGCTACCTGAGCCAGATCCACCAGACCCGCGAGAACTTCACGGCCAACGTTCACGCCGCCGCCGAGAAGAACACCCGCGCCCGGATGGCTCTGCTGCAGGTCGCCCAGAACGAGGGTCTGGTGCCCACCGATGAGGAGATCACCAAGAACCTGCAGGAGCGCGCCGACCGCACCAAGAAAACGCTGGAAGAGGTCAAGGCCAACGCCAACATCCCCGCCATGCAGCGCAGCGAGGCCATCCGCCGCGCCGCCGACTGGGTGATCGAGCACTCCACCATCGAAGAAAAGTAAACTTTTTGCGTACCACTTGACTTTTTTCAAAAATCGCATATACTAAGGTTGCAAGGAATTCATGAGGTTCTAAGCTATCCACGCAAAATGGCCCCCGAAGAGATGTCCGCTCTTCGGGGGCCTTGTGCTTACTCGCCCTTCTCATCGTCCGGGTCAAGCCACTTGCACAGGAAGTGTCCGATCACCTGTGCTCCGACCGAGACCAAAAAACTCATGAGGTATTCCATCGCTATCCACCTCCTCCCTGCTGCGGGAGTAATGGAAGGGCAGCACAGTAAGTATAACATAGCTTCTGACGCAATACAACAAAAAGAGCCTGTCTCCAAGGAATTTCGGGAGACAGGCTCTTTTCTTTTGCAGTTTATTTTGTCAGGAGATTGAAGCCCATGACCACGATGCCCAGCACGACCAGAACGATGCCGGTTGCACGGTTCAGGGTCTTGGCATCGGCCTTATTGGCAAAGACAGCGGCGATGCGGGCCCACAGCAGGGTGAACAGGACGCAGAGGATGAACACGGTCCAGTCCGGTGCGCCGCCGATGGTAAAGTGGGAGACCGCGCCGGTCAGGGCGGTGAAGGTCATAATGAACACGCTGGTACCCACAGCAGTCTTGAGCTCGTAGCCCAGGACACTGGTCAGGATGAGCAGCATCATCATACCGCCGCCGGCACCGATAAAGCCGCAGATCATCCCGATGACCACACCGCAGACGATGGACTGGAGGGCACGCTTCTTAGCAGAGACCCCCTGCATGGCTTCTTTGGTGGTCATAACGGGCTTGACGATGAATTTAATGCCCAGCAGGAATGTCATAAACACCGAGAAACTGCCCATGGTGGTAGAAGGCACCAGACTTGCCACCCAGCTGCCCACCACGGTGAACAGCAGCACACTGGCCATCATAATCAGGCCGTTCTTGATATCCAGGTTCTTGTTTTTGTGGTAGGTGTAGGCAGACACCGCACTGGCCAGCACATCCGAGGAAAGGGCAATGCCGACTGCCATGTAGGGGTCCATCCCCAGGAAGGTGATGAGCATCGGGCTGATGACCGCGGCGGCGCTCATGCCCGCAAAGCCGGTGCCCAGGCCCGCGCCCATTCCGGCAAAAAAGGTAACAATGATGGTAAACAGCAGGTTCATCTTATTCTTCTCCTTCTAAGATCGCATCCAGATTTTCGTTCATCGTATCGATGACTTCAAAAAATATCTCGAGTTTTTCTTCCTCCAGCCCTGCCATCAGGCGGCGGATGAAATCATCCTGCATCCTGCGTCCCTGTTCGATGATGGACTGCGCCTTTTCGGTGCAGGCAAGCTCCGTTTTGCGGCGGTCGCCCGGCACCGGGCGGCGCTCCAGAAAGCCCTCCTGCACCAGCTTGTCCACATTCACCGAGACAAGGTTCGCCTTGATGTGGCGCACCTCCACGATATCGCGGGCGGTCGTGTAGCTGGGGTTGTTGGCAAGGAACATCAGGATATCAAACGCTGTCTGCGGCAGGTGCAGCTTCTGGCACAGCGGCTTGCAGACGGCGCTGTACACAAGGCCCGTCTTGTTGGCAAATTCCACACTGGGGTTCAGCTCACGCATTGCGCGCCTCTCTTTCTCTCTTTTTGAATTGTTCATTTTTGAAGTATTTTATCATAAGGAATCTCTGTTGTCAAGGGCAGGTGGCGTAAAATCTCCTAACACAACCAATTTTGTTCAGTGGCATTAAACAAAATTGCCCGTTTTGCGTTTTTGTTCAATAGCATCATACAAATTTTCATCAAATCACTGCCTTGATGCCAAAAATCCCGTGCACTCACATTGGAATGCACGGGATTTGTTTTTCTTAAAGACTCAGGGTGGCCAGCAGAGCACTGGAATTATAGTGGGGCGTAATATAGTTTAGTTCCTCATGGTCTCTTACCAGTTGCTTCCACTGTTCTTCATTTCCTCCATAGTAAACATCCCGTAAAGAACAATCCTTAAACGCTTCTTTTCCAATGGTTTGCACCGCCTTGGGAATATAAATACTTTCTAGTTTCCGACATTCCAAAAACATCTTCTCCGCGATATCTGTCAGTCTTTCCGGCAGAACCACTTTTGTTATACCAGTGCCTTCAAAAGCAGCTTTTCCAATGTAGGTCAAAGTTTGCGGGAGCGTTACATTTTTGATAGATTCCGATCCATAAAACGCATAGTCATCAATACGAACAACACTTTCCGGCAACTTTACTTCTGCGAAAGCAACACGCATAAAAGCGCTGTCTCCAATATACTTCAATTTTGACGGGAACTTAAAATTTTTCAATGCATTGCAATCGCAAAACATTCCCTTGTTGATTTTTTCCATGTCATCTGGCAGTTCAATCAATTCCAGACTACTGCACTGCGCGAACTCATTATCTCCCCATTTGGGGTTCCCCTGCAATTCAACTTTTACCAAATCTTTGCATCCAAGAAAAGTCTCCGATGTAATTTCCTCAACAGTATCCGGAATCACAATCTCCGTAATTCCAGAACCTTGGAACGTCCCGTAAAGACCATGCACATTTGACGGAATCGATACGGTTTTTATCTTCTCACACCCATTAAATATTCTCTGTCCGAGATGATTTACCGAGCTGGGCAAATCAATTGATTGCAGCGAAGTACACTTATAGAATGCATCATCCCAGATTGCTTCAAGCCCTTCCGAAAAATAAATCTGCTTTAGGGAATGACATTCTGAAAACGCACTGTTACTAATCTTTTTCACATTCGCTGGAATCGTTACGCTCAGAATCTCATCGCGATTATCAAGACCACCGATTATCGTTACTGTATATTTTCCAATTTTCTCTGGAATCACCACATTAGGCTCCAACGTTCCATTATAGCCCGTGATTTCAACCGTTCCATTCGGAACCAAATAGTCTGTTTCTCTATACTTCCAGTTGGTCTCAATGACTTCCTCCTCTTCACCACTATCCCCGCCAGAACCATTATCCGGGGTTTCGCCGCTGTTTCCGGTATCACCAACATTGCCTGTATTTCCAGTATTTCCATTTGCACTGGAAGCAGGGGGCATACCATCGCCGCCGCAGGCGCTCATAACACCTGCCGCCGAGACCGCTGCAGCCACCTTCAAAAAGTTTCGACGCGTCATTTTTCTTTTCATCATCGATTCTCCCTTCATTTGTCAACTATGCCAGGTCTTATAGTTTCCGCATTAAAACTATACCAATAATATAATAAAGTCAAGTTTTTATATCAAGATATTATAAGTTTCTCTCTTTTGACTATTACAACCGGCTATACTTTAGTTAGTTTGTAGCAAGGGGGGAATTGCAATGTTTGGAGAACTATTACGTGAGTTGCGAAAAGACCATGGAATGACCCAAGTTGACCTTGCAAAAGAACTTTCCCTTTCACCTTTGACGATCTCAGCGTATGAACGTAGCCGCTGTGTCCCAGATGATTCTACTAAGGTCAAAATTGCCAAACTCTTCAATATCTCTCTCGATTACCTGCTGGGTCTCATCCGAGAACCTTTGCCTTACGAGCGCTCTGACCATGCGGTGCAATGCCCGCAAGACTTTACCGCAGAAGACATCCAGAAAGTCCGGGAGTATATCAAGTTCCTCGAATTCCAGAAAAAAGCCAAACAATAAAAGCCCGCACCATGAAAATTTTCACGGTACGGGCTTTTGATATGCTTCAGGACAGGGTCACAGCACCGCCACGGAGAGGAACCGCACAATGAGCGCGGCAAGCCATGCCACAACGCACTGGTTTACGACCATAACGGTGGCCCAGCGGCCGCCCATCTCCCGCTTGACCGATGCCACAGCGGCGATGCAGGGGGTGTAGAGCAGGCAGAACACCAGCAGGGGAGCCGCTGCCGCCGGGCTGAGCGCCGCGCCCAGTGCGGCAGAGGAGCCATACAGGATGGTAAGGGTGGAGACGACGCTCTCCTTTGCCATAAAGCCGGTGATCAGCGCCGTGGACACCCGCCAGTCGCCAAAGCCCAGCGGTGCGAACAACGGAGCGATGCCGCTGGCGATCCAGGCCAGGATGCTCTCCTGCGGGTCTGCGGTCAGGCTGAGCTGGAAATCAAAGTTCTGCAGGAACCAGATGATGATGGTTGCCAGGAAGATGACCGTAAAGGCACGCTCGAGGAAATCCCGGGCCTTTTCCCAGAGCAGCTGGGCCACATTTTTCAGGCCGGGCAGGCGGTAGTTGGGCAGCTCCATGACAAAGGGCACGGCCTCGCCCTTGAACAGCGTTCCCTTGAGCAGAAAGGCCATACCAATGCCCACAAGGATGCCCAGGAAATACAGGCCCACCATGACCAGTGCGGCGTACTCCGGGAAGAAGGTCACCGCAAACAGGCTGTAGATCGGGAGCTTGGCCGAGCAGCTCATAAAGGGCGTGAGCAGAATGGTCATTTTCCGGTCCCGCTCCGAGGGCAGCGTGCGGCTTGCCATCACGCCGGGGACCGTGCAGCCAAAGCCGATGAGCATGGGCACGATGCTGCGGCCCGAAAGACCGATGCGCCGCAGCAGCTTGTCCATCACAAAGGCCACGCGGGCCATATAGCCGGTATCCTCCAGCAGGGAAAGGAAGAAGAACAGGGTCACGATGATGGGCAGGAAGCTCAACACACTGCCCACACCGGTAAAGATGCCGTCGATCACCAGCGAATGCACTGCATCGTTGACGTTCCACGCCGTCAGGGCATTGTCCACAAGGATCGTCAGATTCTCAATGCCCAGTTCCAGCAGGCTTTGCAGCCCAGCGCCGATCACGCCGAAGGTCAGATAGAACACCAGCGCCATAATACCCACAAACGCCGGGATCGCCGTGTACTTTCCGGTGAGGAAGCGGTCGATCCTTGCGCTGCGCAGCTGCTCCTTGCTCTGGTGGGGCTTTACCACAGTCTGATTCACCAGCTGGTGGATAAAGTGGAACCGCATATCTGCAATGGCGGCGGCGCGGTCCAGGCCGCGCTCCTGCTCCATCTGCAGGATGATATGCTCGATCATCTCTTTTTCGTTCTGATCCAGCTTCAGGGCCTCCTCAATGCGGGGGTCGCCCTCCACCAGCTTTGTGGCAGCAAAGCGCACCGGGATCCCCGCCGCCCGGGCGTGGTCCTCGATGAGATGGATGATGCCGTGGATGCAGCGGTGAACCGCACCGCCGTGGTCATCCTCGCCGCAGAAGTCCATCCGGCCCGGACGCTCCTGATACTTTGCCACATGGATGGCGTGATCCACCAGCTCATCCACGCCCTCGTTCTTGGCGGCGGAAATGGGGACCACCGGGATGCCCAGCATTGCTTCCATCTCGTTGATGTTGATGGTGCCGCCGTTGCCGCGCACCTCATCCATCATATTCAGTGCCAGCACCATGGGGGTGTCCAGCTCCATCAGCTGCATCGTTAAGTACAGGTTGCGCTCGATGTTGGTGGCATCCACGATGTTGATGATGCCCGTGGGCTTTTCGCCGATGATGAACTGCCGGGTCACGATCTCCTCGCTGGAATAGGGCGACATGGAGTAGATGCCGGGCAGGTCGGTGACTTCGGTATCGGGGTACTCCCGGATGGCACCGCTCTTGCGGTCCACCGTCACGCCCGGAAAGTTGCCCACATGCTGGTTGGAGCCGGTGAGCTGGTTGAACAGGGTCGTTTTGCCGCAGTTCTGATTTCCGGCCAGCGCAAATGTCAGCACCGTTCCATCCGGCAGCGGGTGTTCGCCCTTTTTGGTGTGGTAGCGGCCGCCCTCGCCCAGGCCCGGGTGCTCCACCATCCGGCCGGCCTTCCGTGCCGGAGCCGCTGCGGGTGCTTCCGCCGGGGTGATCTCGATCCGTGCCGCATCGTCCAGCCGCAGGGTCAGCTCATAGCCGTGGATCTGCAGCTCCATGGGGTCCCCCATGGGCGCAAATTTCACCAGCGTGACCTTCTCGCCGGGGATCAGCCCCATATCCAAAAAATGCTGGCGGAGTTCTCCCGTTCCGCCCACTGTATCGATCACGGCACTTTCGCCGATCTTCAGTTCCTTTAATGTCATGGCAGATGCCTTTCCTTCGACAAAATGTTAGTGTATGTGAACAGTCTTAATATAAGCTAACTCAAAGGCATTGTCAAGGCAGGAAGCGGCAAAAATTCTCGCCTGTCCCCGCTGTTTTTTGTAGAAATCTTTCTCCTGTTCCGGCAGGTTTCCGGGCAAAAGAAAACGCACCCCTGAATTTTCACGTTCAAAGGTGCGTTTTGAGAACAGTTCTGTTTACTTCACGGTGTGGTAGCCGTCGGGGTTGTTCTTCTGCCAGTTCCAGCTGTCGGCACACATCTCCTCGATGCCGTACTCAGCCACCCAGCCCAGCTCATTCTTGGCCTTGGTGGGATCGGCATAGCACTCGGCGATATCGCCGGGGCGGCGGGGATCGATCACATAGGGGAGCTTCTTGCCGCAGGCCTTCTCAAAGGCATGGATGACATCCAGCACGCTGTAGCCGTGGCCGGTGCCCAGGTTGCAGATGAACAGGCCGCAGTTGGTCTGCAGCTTCTTGATGGCGCAGACATGGCCCCGGGCCAGGTCAACCACATGGATGTAATCGCGCACGCCGGTGCCGTCGGGGGTGGGGTAGTCGTTGCCAAAGACATGCACCTTTTCCAGCTTGCCCACGGCCACCTTGGCGATGTAAGGCATCAGGTTGTTGGGGATGCCGTTGGGGTCCTCACCGATCAGGCCGGACTTGTGGGCACCGATGGGGTTGAAGTAACGGAGCAGGGCCACGTTCAGGGTGGGGTCAGCCTTGCAGACATCGGTCAGGATGCGCTCAGTAAAGGCCTTGGTGGTGCCGTAGGGATTGGTGGTGGCACCCACGGGGAAGTCCTCGGTGATGGGCACGCTGGCGGGGTCGCCGTAGACGGTGGCGGAGGAGCTGAACACGAAGTTGCGGCAGTTGTGGCGGCGCATCACGTCCAGAATGACCAGCGTGCAGTTGAGGTTGTTATAGTAGTACTCGATGGGCTTGGAGACGCTCTCGCCCACAGCCTTATAGGCGGCAAACTGGATAACGGCATCGATATCGGGGCACTCGGTGAAGATCTTCTCCACGTCCTCGTGCTTTGTCATATCAGCCTGATAGAACCGGAAGTCCTTGCCGGTGATCTGCTTGACCCGATCCAGCACCACAGGGGAAGCGTTGTAATAGTTATCTGCCACCACGATGTCAAAGCCAGCGTTCAGCAGTTCGATACAGGTGTGGCTGCCGATATAACCGGCACCGCCGGAAACCAAAATTGCCATAAAAGTACCTCTCTTCTCGTCACCAAAGTTGCTTGCGCGGGGCAGGCCCGCTTTCTGCCACAAGGATACAACGTTTTGGCCGCAGAATCAAGTAACGGGAATTTTATAAGGATGGATTTTTGTTTCCATTTATTTTCCCGCACATTGATTTACAAGCGTTTTTTGTTTTTTGCACATGGAGTGATAGAACACTTTGTGCAAATCAGAGAAAAAGCCCTCTCAGGCAAAGCCGTCAGGCTTTGAATGAGAGGGCTGCATTTTACAGTTTCCCGCACTGTTTGCCGGTGAAGAACCGCAGGGTGGTGTTGGCGCGGAACACTTTCCCGGCCCGCAGGGCGGTGGAGGGGAACTCCGGGTGGGAGGGGCTGCAGGGAAAGTGCTGGGTCTCCAGCGCAAAGCCGCCGTATTTCTGCATCGGCACGCCGCCCTTGCCGGGGGCGGGGCAGTCCTGCAGAAAATTGCCGGTGTAGAGCTGCACGCCGGGCTGGGTGGTATAGACCTTCATGCTGATGCCGGTCTTATCGCTGGAAGCCCAGGCGCACAGGCTCTGGCTGGCCCCGCGGCCCCTGTCGATGACAAAGCAGTGGTCATAGCCGCCGCCCACCATGGTGGTCTGGGAAAAGCCGGTGTCGATGTCCCGGCCAATGGGCTTGCCCGCCCGGAAATCCATCGGCGTGCCTGCCACGGGCAGGATATTGCCGGTGGGGCAGGTCTCGTTGTTGCCCTCCAGATAGCGGGACGCATAGATGCGCAGCTTCTGGCCCAGCACATCGCCGCCGCCATCCAGATTGAAGTAGGTGTGGTTGGTCAGGTTGATGATGGTATCGGCATCAGAGGAGACACGGTAGTCCATCCGCAGGGCGTTGTCCTCGGTGAGGATATACCGCACCGAGATCTTCAGATTTCCCGGGAAACCATCCTCTCCATCGGGGCTTTCCGCCTCCAGAAGCAGGGTATCGCCAAAGGCCTTTACCTCATACAGCTTGCGCGGGAAGGTGCCGTGCAGGTGGTTTTTGCCGTTGTTTGCTTCCAGCTGGTAGGTCTTGCCGCCCACGTTGAACACGGCGTTCTCGATGCGGTTGGCGTACCGGCCCACGAACGCGCCGCAGCAGGTACTGCCGGACGATTCAAAGTCCTTGACGTAGTCGGCGTAGGTGTCGTGGCCCAGCACCACATCCACCGGCCCACGCTTGGTGGGCACCCAGATATTCTTGATGATACAGCCGTAGTTCAGCACACTGACCGCCAGCCCGCCGGGGTTCGAGATGATGTATTCATTGATCTTTTCGCCGTTTGGGGTCATGCCAAAGGGCTTGGAGAGAAACTGTGCCATAGGGCTCTCCTCCTTTTGTATTTTTTCAGGACAGCACACTCTCTGTTTTATCCTTTATTGTTTTGATTATATCACAATTTTCCCCTTCTGTGTTGGCATTTTTTAAGTGAATCTATCCAATATTTCGAGAGTTTTTTTGTAAATTCTGCCCCATAGGCAGAAAAAAGCCCCGGAGGGCCAGGGGTAGGCGCTCCGGGGCTTGGGATATGTTCAGTTTTAAGATTTACTTGGCAGGCTGATTCACCTTGTAGGTCATAGCAACAGCCATATAGGTATTGCCATTGATCGTCTTAGTAGCCACACCAACTGCAATAATTTCTGCATTATACTGGCCAATGACATCTGCCACACCATTTGCCTGCGGATTCTGCAGTTTTGCCAGCTCCTCCGCAGTCACCTTAATTGCATCGACCTTGTCATTGGGCCCTACCTTACCACTCAGAATCTTGTTAAGATCTTTTGTGGCCACAACCATAGTAATTTCTTTTCCATAGCTCATATCCTTAGGAAGTTTGATGGACTTCTGGGCCTCAATCTTTCCGTCTGCATCAACATTTTCCAGAAGCTGAGCAGCCTGAGCACGCAGTGCGCTATCATTGGTCAACGCAGAATTCTCACCAATAGCAGCATTAAAAGTCTTAATCGTTGCATCCTCAACCTGCTTACCAAAAGAGGGCGTGCTGTCCTCGCCGCAAGCGGTGAGCAATGCCATTGCCATTACGCCGGCCAGCAGAAGGGCGGCCATTTTCTTGAGCATTTTCATTTGTAGAACCTCCAATGTAAAATGATATTTTACCACACAGAAAGCATACCCCCTACACCTTCTGCATTGTGACCTCATTTTACATCTCCCCCTGTCAATATTTTTTATTGAATCCCCCAATTTTTGGAGACTGTGCCAAAGCTGCGGCAAAATTTTTAGCAGATTGACAAAAAGCACCCCTCACATGGCTGTGAAGGGTGCTATGGGGAAGTTTTCTTATGCAGAACACGGTTCGGTAATTGCCTCCCGCACCTGTTCTAACGAAAGTTCGGTGGTCTGGGCGATCTTATCCAGATCATGCTCTCCGTTCTTCCAGAGATTGAGCGCAATGCGCTTTCCCTTTGCCACCTCGGCATCTTCTCGTTCCCGATCAACGATCACCTGCATTGTCTTGCACATAGTTGCCACTCCTTCCGTTTCTTCTTTAAAGTATTTTACTCTTGCCCTTATTTTGGGGTTCCGGATATCCCGATAGTCATCACAGCGGAAATCCTGCATCAGCGCGCCGACCTCATCCGTTCCACGATATGCGCCGTTCACATATACGATATGTGCACGGTCGTGAAACAGCTTCCCGGTTTCCTGAATCGTCCGTTCAATATTGTAAACCGGCAGACCATCTCCCAAAACATCATTTGCCGTAATAAATATGATATATGTCTCAGGCAGGTCAGAATATTTTTCACCAGAAGTCGTCAGGCGGGAATCAAACATCGCACTGTTCAGCCGCGCCCGTTCCGGAGTGGCTCCCTTATCTTCCTGCTGTACTTCGATATCATACTGCTTGCCTGCATCATCCGTTGCATAAATGTCCAGCCGTACAGAACGGCCAAACAGATTGCCGATCGTAAGCTGTGTTGCAGACCTTGCGACGGTCAGGTCCTTTCGTTTCAGGATGATGCGAAGCAGCTCCTGTGTGCTCTCTTTATCTCCTGAAAACACCTGTGTCATAAAGGTGTCATCCATCAGGGTGAATTTACGGATAGCATTCATGCGTTCTTCATTCTTCTCATCCAACTGTACGAAACGCATTTCCGCCATCCTTTCGTTTCAGAAAAAGAGTACTTTTCTACGTTTATATTTTATCATCATTTTATCTATCCTGCAAGTATCAAAAAAAGCACCCCTCACATGGCTGTGAAGGGTGCTTTGGGGAAGTTTTCTTACTCCGGCTGAGCGGTGTTCTGGGCGATATACTCGGCGGCATCATCGGGGATGTCGTCAAGGTTCTCATCGCCGATATCCACGTTCAGCGGCGGCTTCTTGAAGAGGATGTCATACATCAGGGGCACAACGTACAGGGTCATCAGGGTGGCGTAAGTCAGGCCGAAGATGATGACGATGGCCATGCCGCTCATCAGCTGGCTGGCCATATCGCCGCTGAACACCAGCTGGAGCATGGCCAGAACGGTGGTCAGGGTGGTCATCAGGATGGGGCGCATTCGTGTTTTGCCGGTGGCGATCAGGGCCGCGCGGCGCTCCATGCCGCCGATGCGCAGCTGGTTGGCATAATCCACAAACACGATGCCGTTGTTGACGACCGTGCCCATCAGGACGATGAAGCCCATCAGGGAGATCATGGTCAGCTGCTGGCCGGTGAGCAGCAGGCCCAGCAGGCCGCCGGTAAAGGCCAGCGGAATGGTGAACAGAACGATGAAGGGGGAGAGCAGGCTCTGGAACTGGGCCACCATAACAAGGTAGACGAAGGGCAGAGCCAGGAACATCCACTGGCCCATCTGATCCACCACCATGCCGTTGATCTCAGAGCCGCCGCCCATATAGAAGCTGCAGCCCTCGGGCATTTCATCGGATGCGGCAAACTCGTTCAGCTTCTTTTCCAGCGCGCGGGTCTCGGTGGTGGTATTGGTGCCCTCCACCGCATCCGCCGTCACGCTGATATAGCGGGTCTGGTTCTTGCTGGTGATGGAGTCCGGGGTGGAGCCGGTGACCCAAGTGACCATATCGCCCAGCGTGCAGGTGCCGGTCTCGGTGGTGCCGTCGGCGGCCATGACGGAGGTCGTAAAGGTCATATCCATCATGTTTTCCTTGGTCATGGGGTCCAGATTGTTGCTGATCTGGACATTCATGGTGGAGCCATCGATGGCAACGGGGGTCTGGGCCGTGGTGGTGGTGGTCAGCTTGGCGGCGATCTGCTGGTAGACCTGCGCCACGGTCAGGCCGTAGGAACGGACCTTATCCCGGTCGATCTGCAGGTTGATGGTGGCATCGCCGCTGCCCAGACCGTTGGTGGCATTGGTGAAGCCGTCCATCTCGTTGACCATATCCACCACCTTCTCGGAGAGGGCGGTCATGGTATCAATGTCGTTGCCGGAGACCTGAACGGTCAGGCCCATATCCAGCTGGCTGGTCAACTCCTGCATTCCGCTGATCTCAACGGTGGCGGTGCAGTTCTCCACGCCGTTCACAGCTTCCTCCAGCGCCTCGCGGGCCTGTTCGATCTGCCGGGAGGAGAGGCTCTCGTCCAGCATCACGTTGATCTGGTAAGTGCCGTAGCTGTTGGCGGCTTTCAGCAGGTCGGTGATGGTCTGGGGCAGGCCCAGCTGGCCGACATCCATTCCGGCCACGCGGCTGTCGGTGGTAACGCCCACCTCTTCCACGTTGTCCACAGCCAGCAGGGCATCAATGACATTCTCGGCCACGGCATAGGATTCTTCCTTGGTCATATCCTTCTCGGTGGAGAGGGTGACGATGGCCTCGTTGCTGGTGATGGTGGGCAGCATCTCAACGCCCATAGACATCACGCGCCAGCCGCAGAACACCAGCAGCACCACTGCCGCGCCCAACGGTGCCCAGCGGTGCTGGAAGCACCATTCCAGGCTCTTGACGTACTTTTCCTGCACCTTGTCGAACCACTTGAGCTCTTTGGGCTTGGAGTTTTTCAGCAGGGTAGAGGAGGCCGCCGGGGCAACCGTCAGGGCCACGATGAGGGAAGCAGCCAGACAGTAGCCGATGCACATGGACATGGGCTGCAGCAGGCTCTTGATGACACCGGAGGTGAAGATGACGGGCAGGAACACGCAGACAGAGGTGAGGGTGGAAGCCATGATGGCCATGCCCACCTGCTTGGTGCCCTGGACCGCCGCGCGGGCAGCGGGCACGCCGCGGCTGCGCAGACGGTAGATGTTCTCGATGACGACGATGGAGTTGTCCACCAGCATACCAATGCCGAGGGACAGGCCCGCCAGCGTCATAATATTCATATCCAGGCCGGTGAAGTACATGAGCACCACGGCAAACAGCACCGACAGCGGGATACTGATGCCGACCACCAGCGTGGGCTTGATATCCTTGAGGAAGATGGCCAGCACGATGATGGCAAGGGCCGCACCGATGAGCATACTGCTCAGGATGCTGCTGACGATGATGCTGATGTAGTTGCCCTGGTTGGACAGCACGACCACATGCAGGCCATCGTATTTCTGTTCCAGCTCCTTGAAGGCAGCCTTGCAGTTGCCGGAAACTTCACCAGCGCTGGAAGAATTGCTCTTGAAGATCTTCAGCACCACGGAGCGCTCGCCGTTCAGGCGGGTAAAGCTGTCTTCCGCGTTGTCGATGATCTGCACATCGGCCACGTCAGACAGGCGGACATCGCCAAAGCCGTCCACATGGAGCAGCAGGGCACCGGAGATATCCTCGATGCTGTCGTACTCCTCGCCGACCTTCAGCAGCCAGGACTTGTTGCTGGAATCCTTGACATAACCGGCGGGCATGGAGAAGTTCTGGGCATAGATCAGCTGTGCCAGCGTGTCAATATCCAGCATCTTGGCCACGTCGGAGTTCTCCATGGCCTTCTGCTTGGCATCCTCATACTGCTGCTTGGCATCTTCCAGCTGCTTCTCGTAATCGTTCAGCATCTCGCGGGCCTCGGTGAACTTGATATAGGCCTGCAGCTGCTGCTGGGAATAGCTGCCCACGATCTGGGTGAACTGGTCCATCAGGCCGGGCACGTCGTCCATGGCCTTGATGGTACTCTCCAGCGTGCTATAGATGTTGTTCAGGCTCTGCTGCACCTGCAGGTCATCGGCCAGCTCCCCGGCCGTTGTGCCGGCGGTGTCGCCCTGCGCGTTCAGGCGCTGCTGCAGCTCCTGCAAAGCGGTGGTCACCTTATCGGTGATATCGCGCAGCTCCGCAACGATCTCGATCAGAGAATCGATATCCTGCATTCCGGTCTCGTTGAACTTGTCCACGACCCGCTGCAGGCCGTCCCGCACATCGATCAGGGCCTGCTGGATCTCCGGCTCGTTGACCACGGCAATGAGCTGGTTGACGCTCTCCAGAAGGGCCTGTGCCTGCTTCTTGACCAGCATGAAGGAATCCTGCAGCTCGCCGGAGTACTGGCTGTTGATGGTATCGCTGACCAGCTTGTCGTAATTGGCCAGCTGGGTCTCGTACTCCTTTCTGCCTGCCTCGATCTGGGCCTCGGCATCATCCAGCTGGGCCTTTGCATCGGCCAGCTGCACGTCAATGACCTCCAGCAGCTTTTCGTTGATGGCATCGATCTTTTCCTGATCGAGCTGCACCTGCACCATCCGGGTGACCAGGCCATTGGCGGAAATATTGGAAACGCCGCCCTGACGCTCGATATAGGGGACCATGGTGTCGTTGACGAAATCGGCCAGCTCATAGGAATCGCTGCCCTCGCGGCTGACGGCCACGGTCATAAAGGCGTTCATGTTCAGGGTATATTCAATGATGGAGGGGGTCATGCAGGTGCTTGGCAGGCTGGCGGTGGTCTGATCCACCTTGTTGGACACCTTGACCACGGCACTGTTCATGTCCGTATCATCCTCAAACTCCATCAGCAGCAGACTGTAGTTTTCTGCCGAGGTGGCGGTGACATTTTTCACGCCCGAGATGGTGCCCAGCGCACTCTCCATCACGTCGGAGACCTCGTTCTCCACACGCTCCGGGCTGGCACCGGGATAGACCGTGACCACCATCAGGTACGGTGTGTTCACGTTTGGCAGCAGGTTGGTCTGCATATTCTGCACGGACACAAGGCCCAGCATGATGACCATGATGACTGCAACCAGAACGGTGAACGGTTTTTTGACGCTGAATTTTTCCATTTCTTCCTACCGTTTCTGTGTTTTCCCACGCATTGCGCGGCTGCTCTTTTTCTCAGAGCGGCTCAAAGTCGATACCCCTATTATACACCCGGTTCCGGGGCTTGCAAGGCTTGCCCGGAGATTCTTTAGCAAATCTTGAAAATCTTTTGTGAAATCCGGGTGATACCTCAGTTTTTTGACGTTTTGGAGATCAAATTTCAGACGGAGTTCAAGTGGGATACGAATGAGCGGGGCGGAATGTTGCAGAGGATGAAAATTTTTATCGGCTCCCCCTTTGGGGGCAACGACGACGACCACCGCCAGTGGCGGATTGAGGGAGGAGTTGTTGGGGCAGTGGCCAGCAAGGTGCGAGTGCAATTGCACGAAGCAGCTGCTGGGAGCCACAACCTGGGCTGGCGAACGAAGTGAGCCTGAGAGGGCTGTTCAATTTTCAACGTTTATGCTATAATAATCCTCAGAATGGATCTTCAGGCCCTTCTGTGGGCCTTTTTACGAGATAGGGGAGTTTCCCCTGTGAGGAACAGTATGAAAAAAGTCATCTCTGTCCGTTTCAAGGAAAACGGCAAAAGCTATTATTTCGACCCTGCCGGGGCCGACATCAAAACCGGCGAATATGTGATCGTGGAGACCGCCCGCGGCATTGAGTGCGGCGAAGTGGTGCAGGGCGTGAAAGAGATCGCCGACAGCGCCGTTTCCAAGGCGCTCAAGCCCATCACCCGGATGGCCGACAGCGTGGATGTGCGCCGGATGCGCCAGAACCGCGAGGATGAGAAGCGCGCCTACCACACCTGCCAGGAGTGCATTGCCCGCCACGGCCTGGAAATGAAGCTGGTGGAGGCCGAGTACACCCTTGACCGCTCCAAGATCATGTTCTACTTCACCGCCGACGGCCGGGTGGACTTCCGCGAACTGGTCAAGGATCTGGCCGGCATCTTCCACACCCGCATCGAGCTGCGCCAGATCGGCGTGCGCGACGAGAGCAAGATGATCGGCGGTCTGGGCATCTGCGGCCAGCCCTTCTGCTGCAGCCGCTTCCTCAAGGATTTCCAGCCCGTTTCCATCAAGATGGCCAAGGAGCAGGGCCTCTCCCTGAATCCCACCAAGATCAGTGGTGCCTGCGGCCGGTTGATGTGCTGCCTTTCCTACGAGGAAAACGCCTACGAATACCTGAACAGCATCATGCCCATGGTGGGCAGCACCGTGCGCACCCCGGATGGTCTGGGCACCGTGCTGGAAGTGAACCCCATCTCCGGCTACCTGCGGGTGCGCTGCGGCACCGAAGCCCTGACCCCGCGCTACTATAAGGTGGGCGTGTGTGAGTATATCAGCGGCGGCAAACGGGCACCCCGCCGCCCCGACCCGGACGACGATTATTCCGGTGTGCGCAACCCCGCCCCGGTGGTGGCAGCCGCCGATGAAAAGGGCAATGTGGGCTGCGGCAAATGCCCCAAAAAAGAGAAATAATTCCCAGAAAAATAGTGGGATATCACGGCAGTTAGTATCATAAAACTAACCTTTCTTCGTGATTTTCGCCAAAAAACTCTCTTAATTTTCCCGCAAAGTTAGGCCTTGCTTTTGTGCAACCCCACAAAAATAAAACTTTGGGCTTTTATGGCACACGGTTAGTCTTGCCTTTTCTTTTCCACTTTGTTAGAATGCAGACAAGGATGAATTCCGGGGAAGCCTGCTGGCACCGTGCGAGGGCAGACTTCTTCTTAAAGCTAGTGCACGGGTGATAAAAGGAGAGTTTTATTATGGCACACAAGGTTTCTGACGCATGTGTTGGCTGCGGCGCTTGCGAGGGCGCTTGCCCCGTTGGTGCTGTCACCATTGAGAATGGTGTTGCAGTTGTGAATGCAGACGCTTGCATCGATTGCGGCGCTTGCGAGGGTGCTTGCCCCACCGGTGCTATCGCTGCTGAATAATTTCACGGCGAACACTGAAAAAACGCATCAAAAGCAGCAGACCTGTCAAAAGCGGGTCTGCTGCTTTTCTTTCATGCACAATTTTCCCCGATTTTTCCGCCCGATATTTTGGCAGTGGATTTTAGGTGCTGTATATGGAACATTCCACCGAGATTTTGTATAATAGAACAAGAGTCTATTGTTCAGCCGTGCACCGCTTTGGCTCAGACGCGCTGCTGCTGGCCCGGTTTTCGGAGCCAAAGCGGGCCTGGCGCGCCGCCGACCTGTGCTCCGGCTGCGGCATCGTAAGCCTGGAATGGCACGACCGGGGCCACCGCGGCCCCTGCCTGGGGCTGGAGCTGCAGCCCGAAGCCAGCGCGCTGCTGGCCGCCGCCTGCGCCGAACAGGGCATTGAGCACATCACGCCCGTCTGCGCCGACCTGCGCTCCTTCCGGGAGGGCGAGGGCAGCTACGACCTGTGCGCCTGCAACCCGCCCTATTTCACGGCAGGGGAGCAGGCCGCCGACAGGGCCCGGGCCACTGCCCGCCACGAGACGGACTGCACGCTGGACGATGTCTGCAAATGCGCGTTCCGGCTGTTGAAGGATGGCGGGCGTCTCTCGCTCTGCCACCGGCCCGAGCGGCTGGCCGAGGTGCTGGCGGTCCTGCGGGCCAACCGGCTGGAGCCCAAGCGGCTGGCCTTTGTGAAGAACCGGCCGGATGCCGCCCCCTGGCTGTTTCTGGTGGAAGCACAGAAGAACCGAAAAACAGGGCTGCGGGTCGAGCCGGATGTGCTCATCTCGGCAGGCGCGGCACTGTATGGACGCTGAACCTCTCAAACGCTGCGCGCCAAGTACGGGTTGCGGCTCCTAGTAGGGGAGCCAAGTGTGCTTGCCTCTCCTATCAGGAGAGGTGGCATCCCGTAGGGATGACGGAGAGGTTTTGTACAAATCAAATGGGAGGATACTATGGCAGGTACTCTTTATATCGTTGCCACACCCATCGGCAACCTGGATGACATGCCGCCCCGTGTGGCAGCCACCTTTGGCGCGGCAGATTTTATTGCCGCGGAGGATACCCGCGTAACCATGAAGCTGCTCAACTTTCTGGGGCTGAAAAAGCCGATGGTGAGCTACTACGAGCACGCCCTACAGAAGGGCGAGGGGATCCTGCGCCGCATTGAGGCAGGCGAGAACTGCGCCCTGTGCAGCGATGCCGGTATGCCCTGCGTGTCTGACCCGGGCGAGGTGATCGTGCGGGACGCGCTGGCCCGGGGCATCAAGGTGGTGCCCATTCCGGCAGCCTCCGCCTGTGTGACGGCGCTGGCCGTCTCCGGTCAGGACACCTCCCGCTGGGTGTTTGAGGGTTTTCTGCCTGTGAACAAAAAACAGAAGCGGGAGCGGCTGGCCGAGCTGCAGGGGGAAAAGCGGACAGTCATCTTCTACGAAGCGCCCCACAAGCTGCGCACCACGCTGGACGACCTGACCGCCGCCTTCGGCCCTGAGCGGAGCATCACCCTCTGCCGGGAGCTGACCAAGCTCCACGAGGAGATCTGGAAAACGACGCTGGGCGAGGCCCAGACCCATTATGCCGAGAATGACCCCCGCGGCGAGTATGTTCTGGTGATGGCCGGTGCGCCTGCCGCCGAAGCCGAAGAAGAGCTGACATTGGAGCAGGCCGCCCAGCGGGCGCTGGAACTGACCCGGAACGGCTACGCAGCCTCTGCCGCCGCCAAGGCCGCCGCGCAGGGCACGCCGTATTCCAAGAGTGAAGTGTACAAGCAGCTGCTTGCTTTGCAGGCAGACTGACCTCTCTGTCCATGCTTCGCATTGCTCCCTCTCCTGATAGGAGAGACAGGAACGTAAGCTTGGCTCCCCTACCAGGAGCAACAGCAACAACCGCCGCCAGTGGCGGATAAAGGGCGTTGCTGTTGGGGCCGCGGCCAGCA
>OLQG01000448.1_pt1 | contig 33993 bp, 40 predicted proteins | sample 1672221 | NCBI WGS metagenome assembly OLQG01 (sample SAMEA3136660, study PRJEB25190) | human gut metagenome | biome: human gut; feature: human-associated habitat; material: faeces | place: Austria | collected 2013
ATCAATTATTTTTATAGTTTATGAAGTGGATTATTGGTTGTAATATTTAATATTATTCTTATATTACTGTATATATACTTATTGATATTCCTAGACTCTGAGTTGATTTTTATGGAGTTTGGCTATCGCCACCGCGCTTTACGCTGCAATCTTTTGAGCAAAGACTACTCAAAGTAGTTCGCCTACACGTGGCTCAAAAGGATTTTCGCTACAATCGCTAACTCAAAATCACTTTTAATCGAAAGCTGTATGTAAATTTGAAGCGTATATTTTTTAGTTAGTTATTATAATAAAAGATAGGCCTTTCGGCCATGCCCCTCTGACTAATCCCTAAAGCACTCATATTACTACGCTTATAACATACTTCGCAAACATCATATTACATATCAAGTCTGCTCCGTATCTTATCGCTTCGTAGTATTCGTAGCTTTTTAGGGATAGCCATTCACTGCCCTAAGCCCAATGCCCATTGTCTAGTTTTTATTGGTGCATGAATTAATAAAGAGTATAAAACCTCCACGTTTTAGATAAGTTACTCTACAAGTTTTTTAAATATTAATTTCATCTATAAACAAAATTAGCCTATTTACCTGGTGTCGGTATTATATTTTAACACTAATATATCGCATTGGATAAAACCGTTGCTCCGCTATCCAATGCTGGTGCAAATATAGCTTTTAAAGGAAATTTCAGCATTTATGTATAAATTAAAGATTACTTGAAATTCACGTAAATGTGAATTTGATAAGTACTAAATTTATTAATATTTCACGTTTTCGTGAATATGAAAATGAGTTTTTATAAGATGTTTAATATATTAAATATTGAAATATACACGTTTATAGGGGGGATTGGAGTGAAAGGTAGTTTTGAAGGTTTATATACATTTCTTGAAGTAGCTGAGATTTATGGAATAGATGATTCATGTTTAAGAAAGCAAGTGGCTCGCAATAAGTTTGTTATTGGTGAAGAGGTAAAGAAGATGGGAAGAACATGGATTATAACAGAGCAGGCAATGGTTAAAAGTTTTGGAGCTTTGAAGTTTGAGGAGTATAAGAAGAAACAACAGAAAAAGGAGCAGGTTAAAGAGGAAAAATTAAATGGAGTTTATCTAAACAGTGGCTCAAATGCTCAAAAGATTAGTAAAGTTAGTGGTCAAAAGAGAAAAAGATCTAGTAAGAAAGTACATAGCATGAATGAGAAGGAAGAAAAGATAAGAGATAGTTGGGTTAATGGAGATATTAAGGGCGTAGAACTTAAAAATTTTTCTTTTAATACAAAAGATAGTGAGTAGATAGAAAAGTCCGTATAAGCTAAAATACGGACTATTTTCGTGTGCTTAAATATCTTAAGTACTCTAATAATATTATAAAATTATTTTTGCCGATTTTATTTTTTAAAAATAGTGCGCTTATATCTTTTCTTCCCATAAAATTCCCTCCCAATCCTATAATTAAATTATACATATTTTGTGGGTAAATTTGTTAATAAGTGGAAGGGGATTTTATGAAAAGATTAGTTATTGATTTAGGACATGGAGGTCATGATCCTGGAGCTATTGGACCAAATAAAACACATGAATCAGATATTGTTTTAGCTATAGGAAAGGAACTTAATGAATTACTTAAAGGGTATGAGCTTGAAGTTAAGTTTACAAGGCTATCTAATGTTTATTTATCATTGAGTGAAAGAGCTAAGATTGCAAATGATTTTAAAGCAGATTATTTTTTATCAATTCATATTAATTCAGCTACAGATAGCAGTGTTAGAGGTGTTGAAGTTTGGCAGTATTCTAATAGGAATGATAAGTTAAATAAGTTTTCTAATGGTTTATGTGAGGATGTAGCAAAGATTTTTAATGTTAGAAATAGAGGTGTTAAGTTAAGCCAAAAACTTTCTGTACTTAAAAATACTAATATGCCTGCTGCTTTAATTGAGGTTGATTTTATTTCTAATGTTAATGCTGAAAAGGATTTAAAAGTTAGTAGTAATATTAAAGCGGTAGCTTTAGTAATTAGAGATAATTTAATAGGTTTATTTGAATTAGAATCAGTTACAAGTGATGTTTTATATAAGGTATGTATTGGAACTTACAAGGATAAGAATAATGCTATAAATCAGGTTCAATTAGCTAAGGAAAAAGGGTTTATAGATGCATATATAATATGATATTAATTTATTTTGTTAAATATAGCAGACTTAATTACGGAGATTTTGACCTGAATATATAAATATCTTTAAAATTTAATATATTAAAAATATACAGAAATGATTTGAGAAGTAATATATAATATTACAAGAAGTAATATTTATTGGAGGTGAGAAGGTGAATAAAGAACAATTCAAAAACTTAGATATATTAGCTCAAATAGAGCATGTAAATAACATACTAAAAGAAGGTAAAACACTAACTGCTTTTTCAGAAGAAGTTGAGATATCACGAAAGACTATAAGTAAAAATTTTGGTAAGGCTGGGTATAAATATAGCCAGAGTAAAAAACAATACATACTTGAAAATACTGATGTACAAGCTGGGGAACAAAAGAAATATTACAGTAATATTACAGAAAGTAATATAAAAAGTACCCCGAAAAAAGAAAGTAGTATTCCAGTAATAAATAATATTACAACCAATTTAGAGATATCAAATCATCAAAAAAATAGCCTTATATATTTAATGGATAATGTAGATAGAATAAAGGCAATACTAGATGGTCAAAATGAATATTACAAAGATATTACAGATAGTAATATTGAGAAAAAAGAAGATATAGTAAGAGATATATATAACTTTAAACAAGCAAAAAGAGACTATAGAGCAAAGACTTTAAAATTAGATGTAGAAGTTCAAAAAGGATTTGAAAAAATTGCAGAAGATCTAAAAGATAGTGGAGTAACTCAACAAGAATTATTAAATTATATATTGAATCAATATATTAAGTTTTATGAGAATATAAAATAAACCACCTTAATTAATTGCAGCTTAATTAAGATGGTTTATTAAGAATTACAGTTACTAAAGTAATTAGCCAGTCAATGACTTAAATTTTGCATATGTAAATTATACTACTTTAATAATATAATGGATAGAAGAGATTTTAACCGAATATTGATATTAAAATTAAGGCAGAGAAATCTGTCTTTTTTTAAATAAATACATATAATTATAAAAAAGTTTAATTATTCAACAAAAATTGTTGAATACAATATAAAATTATGATATTATGGAAATATAAGGAGGATGAAGCGATGAAACTTACTGAATTTGGTAAATTCTCAAGGAAGTTGAGAATAGATAATGGAGAGCTACTTAAAGATATGGCTATAAAATTAAATGTAACAGTCTCATATCTATCAGCAGTAGAAATAGGAAAGAGAAATATACCAGAAAAATGGGAAGAAGAAATAGTAAGGGCTTATCATCTAAACCTACAAGAAAGAGAAGAGTTGAAAGAAGCAATTATTTACTCTAAGAAAGTATTTAAAATAAATGTTGAAAACTTTGAAAAAGAAGAAAAAGACTTAATATTAATGCTAGCAAGAAAAGTAGATAATATGGATGAAAAGGAAAAAAATAATCTGAAACAAATTTTATTTAAATAAAATGAGGTGATTAGCTTTGAGTTTTAAGGCAAAACCTAGATCTATTAAGGATATTAGAGAAAAGGCTGAGTTAATTAGAACTGTGACAGAAATGGCTATGGATACAAAAACAGAACAATTTCCTATTTTACATTTTGCTGAAATTATAATACCTCAAATTGCTGAAGATTTTACCTTTGTTATTGGTAGTAAAGAAGAAATGGGTAATAATCTAGGTCTTACTGATATAAAAGAAAAGACAATAACAATTAGAGAAGATGTATATGAAAATGCATACAATGGAAATGGTAGAGATTTATTTACAATTGCTCATGAGGTAGGTCATGTGCTACTACATTCAGAGCAAAATATACAACAACTAGCAAGAACTAATAAAGAAACAATTAAACCATATGAAAATCCTGAATGGCAGGCGGATACATTTGCAGCTGAGCTATTAATGCCTGCAAGTATGATAACAGAAGATGATACAGTATTTACTGTAGCTAGAAGGTTTGGTGTTTCATATTCGGCAGCTAGGATTAGATTAAATAAACTGGGTATTATCAATGCTTAATATTGTTAATATATATATTTTTAGAATAAAAAAAGTCTATTTGGCGATAGACTTTTGCAAAAAACAAACCAAACTTGGCGGTTTGGTCGTATATAATTAAACATTCGATTAATATTATATACATATACTGACCTTTTTGCAATGTTTTTATTCGGAAAGGAGTAAGGTATGTACATATTTAGAGCATCAAAGACTGTAAATGGTCAAAAGATATATGCTAAGGATTATGGTAAAAGAGCCTTCAAGATATGGATAGGTCCTAAGAAAGAAAAAGAAAAATAAGCTAGTTAAAGGTTCAAGATAAGTTTCAAACTTCCTTGAACCTTTTTTATAATACTGTGTGAAAGAATATTCAAGGTAACAATAATATAGTAAAATATAGATGTAGTAAAATAAAAAAAAGCTCATATTCTATGTGAGCTTGAATTTGCGGTTAAAATAATCGTCATCGTCAATTCGATGAGAATTATTTTAGATAAAAAGATACCGTCATCGTCAATTCGATGAGAGTTATCTCTTTAATGTATTATATTCAAAATATGTTTTTTGATACATATTTTTTATGGATATATTAATATAATACATTAATAACGTACCGTAAGTCAATAAAATATTGAAAGGGTTATGTATGTTAAAAGTAAATTTATTTTTTGATGAAAGTGGAAAAAATGATGATGCAGTAAAAACTATGGGTAGCTTAATGATTCCGGAAAAGGTATATAACTGTAAAGAAATCGTAGCTTTAAATGAAAGATTAAGAAAAGAAGAATTTGAACTTCATTGGACTAAATACAATGGAGGAAATAGTGAGGCTAAAATTTATAAAGAAATAGTTGAGGCCTTTTCAAAATATTTATCTTTATGTGAATTTAATATGATTAGATATGATTATCCTAGCAACGTGAATAAGCAAAAAATTGAGAAGATGATATACAGTAAAATACCAGAGAGAGTTATGTATGGTTTACTGAGATATCAAGGTAAGGGAATAGACATAAATGCGGATATATATGTTGAAAATGCAACTATGTATGATTCAATAGGACTCCATGAAAGTTTAAGCAAAGAAATGAATAGACAAGCTTTATACAGGGGGACTAATTTTGAAATTAATAAGTTTGAATATAAGTATAAAAATGAGGAAATAGGTGTAGAGTTTACTGATGTTATATTAGGCGTAGTTAGAAATATTATTGAAAATAAATCAAGTAGCACAAGAGCCAGAAGAAAGAATTGTTTAATTGTTGAATTTCTTAAGAATGATGAATTTAACAAGTTTATTAGAAATATTAAGTATTTTGAATGGAATTATTCTAGTAGTCTTACTAGAGTAGATTTTTCAGACTATGTAAATATATTTTTATCTGATCAAGAAGAATGGATAAATTACTTGGATAGTAAAAAATAGATAGATATGAGATACAAAAGGAGATCAACTACTCTCCTTTTTATTATTTAATAAATCATGATATTTTTATATTAAAAAGTAAAAAGGTGGTAAATTAAATGAAGATAATGGCTAAAAATAAACAGGAATATGAACAATTTAAGAAAGAAATAGAATTATTAATAAAAGATAGGGAATCTATGAAAGATGGAGTAGTAGAAAGGATAAATCATTATAGAACAAGTCAGATGTATACAAATGCAGAAGAATATAAAAATAAAGTAATAGCGGAAGAGGAAGAATTATTGGATAGTATTGAGAAGCAGCTAGAAGGCTTTAGGTTTATATTAAATAACTTAAATTATAAAGAATAAATAAAAGGGCAAACTAGAGGTAAATCTCTAGTTTATTTAATAGGTATTAGCGTTTGATAATTATACATTAAAATATAAATTATTTTTATATATTCGACAAACTTTGATAAATAAATTAGAATAGAATGTATAGATATTAAAAAATATAAGATAAAATCAATCATATAAGGGTTGGTATTACTTATATATAAGATATTATTTAAGCTAAAAAAGGTCAAGTTTGAGCCGACGAACTTGACCTTTTTTATATTCAAATTGTATTATAAAATATAAAAAAAGACATCAATAGTGATCGCATCAGGAGGATAAAATGAAAAAAAGAGCAGTAGGATATTGTAGAATATCAACATTAATGCAAGTAGATAATACCTCACTTAAAGACCAAGAAGATAAAATTAGAATGTATGCTAAACTTCACGATATCGTGATAGATGAAATATTTATAGATAAAGCAGTATCAGGTAAATCTACAGATAGACCAGAGTATGATAAGATGATGGATTATGTAAAAGAAAATAACATAGATATGATTATAGTTTATAAAAATGATAGGATACATAGAAGTTTATATAATTTATTAGCCATGATTTATGAACTTCAAAAGTATGAAGTGGCTTTAGTAAGTGTTACAGAAATGTTTGATACATCAACCCCACAAGGAATGCTATTTTTACAGATGCTAGGGAGTTTTGCAGAGTTTGAAAGAGCTGTAATCAATGAAAGAACTAGAAATGGAAGAATAGCAAGACTTAATGAAAATAAGTGGGTAGGCGGTAAACCAGCATTTGGATATAAAGTAAATAAACATGGTAAGTTTGAAATAGATGAAGAAGAAGCAATAATAGTTAAGGATATATTCAAATTAAGGTCCAAGGGGATTTCATTAGCTAAGATAGGTGCTAAGTATGGATTTTCTAAGCAGAAGGTAGATTATATTTTAAAAAATAAAAATTATATTGGAGTATTTGAGTATAACGGAAAAAAAGAAAAGAATGATATTGTAATTGAAATAGATCCAATAGTATCAAAGTATATGTGGAATAAAGTTAATTAAAAAAAGTTTAATGAAATGGGTCTTTATAAATATGTGGTGTTTGTGTAAAGAAAACGAATTAAATTTTATATACTAAAGCGTCATTTTATGTTAAAATTTAAATAAAGAAATCGAAAATAAAAAGCAAAAAAGCCAGGAATGTTATAAGTTTGGCGACTTATTCCTAGCTTTTCATATGACTACTCTAGATAAGAGAGAACTCTCATCAGAGAATTTTTATATTGTTATTATGAATTAATATTAACATATTAATTCATAAACATCAATAATTTTGATATTTAAAACAGTATAAAATTTATTCATAAATCAATAAGTTTTAATTTAGATTAAGTATTGCTTATTGATAAGAAATTTGAGAGATCTCCTTATCTTTAGTGTCAACATACTAAAAATAGAGGAGATTTTTTTATGAAAATGACAGAGTTTTGTGACCATTTATATGACGAAAGTACAGATGGTTATATACAAATATTAAAATTAGATGATAAAAATAATAGTGGTGAACGAACTATTAAAATATATAATACGAAAAATGATGGGTTAAAAGATATTGTAGAGGAGTTATACAAAAAAGAAGATGTATTTCTAGCGCCAAATACAATGTATATACCAAAAAGAAGAGTAGAAAATATAAGACAATTTAGAGCATTATTTCAAGACATAGACTGTGAAAGTATTGGACTTGAAAAGGCTGAAACAGTTTATATGATATGGATAATGCACTATGAAGGGAAAATTCCAAAGCCAACAATGGTAACAGATAGCGGAAGAGGTGTACATCTTTACTGGAGAATTCAAAATGCACCTTTTGGAGCCTTAAATACATGGCAAGAACTACAAGATTATATATATTACAATTTAAAGCATTTAGGAGCTGATAAAAAGGCCACAGATGGTGCAAGAGTACTTAGACTTCCTGGAACTATAAATTCTAAGAGTGACACTGATTGTGAGGTTTTATATATAGACAATGATGTAGAGTACTCTATGTATGAATTAAGAGAAGAGTATTTAAATTATAAACCTAAAACGCATCAATTAAAGATGCAGCAAACTAAGAAAATAGATAACAAGGTTATTTCAAATAGATTCTTTAACTCATATAGCTTACATATGGAAAGAGCCAATGATTTAGAAACCTTATGCAGGCTTAGAAAGTATAATATGACTGGTTATAGAAATATGGCGGTGCATTGTTTTGCATACTGGAAGGGTATTTATGTTAGAGATAATTATGAACTTGAAAATATAGTTATAGAGTTTAATAATGCGTTTACTGAGCCACTTAAAGAGACAGAAGTACAAGCGGTTTTAAGGTGTATACCAAAGGCTATAGATAAATTTATAGCTTATGAGCAAGGCTTAAGAAGTGGTGAGCGTAAGAGAGTATCAAAGGGAATGAGGGATAAGGAAGGTTATTGGTATAAGAATGAAACTTTAATTGATAAGTTAGGAATTACAAGTAAAGAGCAAAAATATATGAAGACTATTATAGGGCTTGATGAAAAGTATGATAGAAAGAATGAGAAAAGAAGAGCAGATAGAAGAAATGAAAATGGATTAACAAATAAACAACAAGAGCTTCAAGATTTAAAAAACAAAGTAGAAAGTATGAAAGATCAAGGATATAGCTTAAGGTCGATAGCAAAAGACCTAAATATAAGTTTAGGGAAAGTACAAAGAGTGTTAAAGAAATAAGGTGTATCGAAAAATGGGTCTTTATAAATATGTGGTATGAGTTTACATAGGAGGATGTATGTTTAGAATTGTTATTTGTGAAGATGATTTATCACAAAGAGAGCTTTTAAAGGGGTTTCTTTACAAAGTGTTTGAAGAAATTCAAGAAGATTTAGATTTAATTGAGTTTGAATCAGGAGAAGAAGCTTTATTAGAAGAAGTTATTTTAAAAGGAATTGATATTTTCTTTTTAGATATTCAAATGAATAAGTTAACAGGTATGGATTTAGCTAGATGGATAAGAAAAGAAAATGATACATCTGAAATAATATTTGTAACATCATTGGTTAATTATATTCAAGAAGGATATACAGTTAGAGCATATAGATATTTATTAAAGCCTATAAATTATGAAGATTTAAGAAGTCACCTTTTAAGTTGTATATCAGATATTACGAAGAAAAGAGAAAATTTTATGATTATAGAGAATAAGGGGATAATTTATAAAGTTTTAATTAATAAGATTTTATATATAGAAGTAAGAAAAAAGGATTTAACTATATATACAGAAGATGGAATATATACCACTAAAAATAGTATGGAGAAAGTAGAAAAAGAGCTTAGAAGATATAATTTCTTTAGGTGCCATAAGGGTTATTTAATTAATATGGAGCATATTGAAATTATACATAAAAATACTGTATTTATTAATAATCAAGAGATTCCTGTTAGCAAGCATCGTATATCTAACTTAAAAACTAAGCTAACTTATATATTGGGGGATGTACTATGTTAGAGACAGATTTATTTTGGACATTTATAACAATATTATCGACAGTAATAGAATGGATAGTATTAAGATTTTTATTAGAGGAAATTAGTAAGCTAAAGAAAAGTAAAATTTATTAAGAGAATATAATCTAAAACTGAAGAATTGTTTAATCCAGATTATAGACAAAATGTTGATAATTTCGTTAAGGGAAGACTGGAAATTTTTCACGATACATGATATGATGATGTAAGTGTCAAAAAGTATAAATTGCGTTTGTGCTCGCACAAATAAGCAATTTATACTTTTTGACACGCTGAACACCGAGGACGAAATAAAATGGTGTGAATACACCATTTTATGGGAGTTCGAGGTGTTCAAGGATTGCGGGAATTGCATAGCAATGGAGCAATCCGATTACATCATTATTATCAACCGCTAAAAATTATACAAGGAGGATTTTCTATGTTCCGATTATGGGCAAAAGAATTTAAAGATAATAGAATGCTGCGGGATACTGTCATAGAAGTTGATAACGATGACACCCGCACACACAAGATTTTTCATGCAATTGACGAAGTCTGCCATGAATTTGATCTGAGCAACCCAATCTGGCTGGATTCTAATATTGATGAATTCAAAAGACATGCAAAGACAAGATTTCATCAGGATAACTTCGTAGATTCTATTGAATTTGACTATCTGGAAATTCATATAATAGAAGAATAAAAGACTTTGGGACAGGTGATTTTTTCACCTGTCCCCTTTTCACCTGTTCTTGCTTACTTTATTCACTGCGGATTGCCGCAAGCGGACTCAGTCTCATTGCCCGAAGCGCCGGGAAATATCCCGCCACCATTCCGACCAGCATCGCAAATCCAAGAGAAATAAGCACCAGCCATACCGGAATATAAGAAATATTTCCTTCTACTCCCAGTGCCGAGCTTTGTGCTGTTACCATATTGATTGCACCAGACATTACAAAGCTCACCATATTTCCGACTATTCCACCGAGGAGTCCGATAAATGCTGCTTCAATCAGAAACATTTGCTTAATGTTTTTCAGACTGCAGCCAAGTACTTTGATGACTCCGATCTCTTTTGTTCTCTCATATATGGACATCATCATCGTATTTGCAATTCCGATTGCTGCAACAATCAGGGAAATCGCTCCGATTCCACCAAGCACTGCCTGGATCACTGCCATCTGCTTTTTCATGCTGTCCATATATTCAACATTCGTCTCTACATTATATCCCATCTCGCGGATCTGTTTTGCCACATCATTGACATTACTCATATCATCTACTTTGACCTGCGCTGAAGAATAATAGAATTCTTTGTAGGCTTTCCCTGACTTTGTAGACGGCTGCCCCGGAATCACTCTTCCTTTGAATTCCTTTTTCATAATCTGTTTTAATGTATCCAGATCACAGAATACATAGTAGGAATTCACATTATAATCGTCAACGCCTCCTGCCACAACGCCACTGGCAGTTACAATATGTTTCTTGGCTGACTTCGGAACATTGGATGTTCCATTTCCGTCAGTTCCTGCATCGCCCTGAAGCCCACCGGAACTCTGTCTGTTGTAATAAGCATCCTGATCCAGGATCATAAACATAGAATCCTTCATCAGATCAATGTCCGGAAGTTCTCCTGTCTCCCAATATCCTGATGAATTATTTCCTCTCTCACTGAAATTGGCCAGAACATTGTTACCATAAACCAGCTCCAGCTTTCCAGTCCCGGATTTTGGAAGAGTTCCTCCATCTGCCAGCTTGATATCTCTCATTCTCAAGCCCTCCGGTGTACTTGCGTACAGGGAAATATATCCTTCATATTTCCCTTTCAGACAAATTGCGGATGTTTCATAGATTGGTGCTGCTGCTTTTACATGTTCCAGCTCACCGAATTTTTTCACACAATTGTCATCAATATATTTGCTTGCCTCATCGGATTTATCGGATTTATCGGATTTATCGGAGTTCGATGAATGCATCATCCCATCTCCGACAGATCCGCTGCCCGTTACGTTTATAGTCGTAAGTCCCCCTGACTGCTCCATCTCATCATAGACTGATTTCTGAAGTCCAAGTCCAAGAGACACCATAACTACGATAGATGCTGTTCCGATGACGACTCCGAGCACCGTAAGAAATGTACGAAGCTTTCGTCTCTTAAGGTTGCTCGCGCTCATCCTCAGAAGATCTATCCAACTCATCCAGCAGCTCCTCCTCTTCATTTAACATCTGCTTTTTCTTCTTTTTCTTTACAAATACTACTGCTGCCACTGCACCGGCTATGATCGCGATTACAACTACGACCGGAACAACCGGAAATCCGCTGCTGCCTGCCTCTACATCACCGTCTGTATTCATATGCATATCAGAGTCATCTACTGCTTCAGTGACTTCCAGCTCAAAATCCTTCGTAGTTTCAGATATATTTCCCGATTCATCTTCATAAGAAAGAGTCATGGTAATCTTAGAATTTCCATTCGTCACTTTTTCGCCTTTCAGCATGGCATCAATAGAACCGGTTGCACCAGCTTCCACATTTCCGATGAAAATCTCCTGTTTTTTGATTCCATTTCCTTCAAATCTGGCTTTTGCATTATACAGTTTAATTCTTCCCAGATTATAAAGACTGCACATAACATTTGCCTCGCCGCCGACCTCAATGGTCTGAGGGCTGATTTCAAATTCGCTGAATTCGAACCTTGCGTCCTGTTTTACCGGAATAGAGATCGATGAGGAAGACTCAATCTGAGTTGCCTGTGAACCTTCGTACTTCATGCTCAAATTAATGCTGTAAGGCTTCTGCAGCAGATTCGCTTTCGCATTCAATGTAATAGAAATATCTGCGGTACCGTCAGCTTTAATTCCATCAAGATAAATAGAATTCGAACCGGAAGTTGGCAGAAATGCCGGCGCACTTGTCTGCTCATCACTACCTTCCGTCGGAGCTTGCAGCTCAAACAACATATTCTGGACTTTTGTTTTCTTCGATGTATTTTTCAAATGAATCGTCAGTGTAAAATCACTTCCTGCATGCACCTCTGCCGGATTGGTATCAAACCCTGTTACGATAACTCGTGGCACAGAACCATCGGAACTGCTTCCTCCACTGCCGCTTCCGCCACCACTGTAGACTGCCGGCTCGTCATTGCCAACAGAAGCTGTCATAGCACCTCCATCAGCAGAACCACTTCCCGAACCGCCGCCATTTCCTGCATCACCTTGGTTTTGAGAATTATCTCCCGGTGTCGGTTCTGGCGTTACAGTTTCATTTTTTGCGTAAACAAATATTGAATCTGTTACAATTGCACCGTCGATGCCTTGCACATACACGGAAAATGGAATCGTATAACTATTTCTCTTTGCTCCCTCTCGTCTTGTAAAATCAAAGGAAACACTTTTAGAGTCACCATTTGCAACAACACCGTCTATTTTCTCAGAGTACTGTTTCCAGTCTTTTTCAAATGGCCAGTCACCTGCTTTTTTCTTGCTCATATCCGGCGCCACTTCTACATTGTTCAATTCCTGCCCACTATTATTAGTTATTTGTACTGTAAGTGTTTTTGTCTCCCCGGCTTCAAACGTCTGATTATCCCCAACTAAAGATATTTCAACTTTCGGCTTTTCTGCCGGCTTTTCTGCCGCCTCTGCTTTCACCGCCAGCCCCGGTAATATCATCGCAGCAATCAAAAGTGCCGCTACAATGACTGCCATTACTCTCCTTGATTTTGTCATTTTCCTGTTCCTCCTTACTACTCCCATTCTTTCTATCTTTTTAAATACTCTGTATCTTGTGGATTCATATTTCCCGAAATCGCTTTATCTCTATCTTCTGTATGTTCAGTTCCTGACCGATGATCTTCTATCTTGATGATCTTACCGTCACTGATATGGAACACTCTGTCCGCATAGGTCGCGAGATGATTATCGTGAGTTACCATGACTAATGTTTTCTTCTGCTGCCTTACTACCTGCTGCATCAGTTCCATGACCTCTTCCGATGTATGGGAATCCAGATTTCCCGTTGGTTCATCCGCAAAAATAATCTTCGGATCTACCACAAGCGCTCTCGCTACACCGACTCGCTGCTGCTGTCCGCCAGACATCTGGTTTGGCATATGTTTCTTATGTTTTCCAAGATTTACAAGATCCAGCATCTTATCCGCTTTTTTTAATCTTACATCTTTCGGGACTCCGCGAAAGCTCAACGGCAGAGCTACATTTTCCACCGCATTCATAGTCCCCAGCAGGTGGAAAGATTGAAAGATAAATCCTACATTGTCCCGCCGGAACTTTACCAGCTCTTCTTCATTCTTCTTTTCAATATGCTCGCCGCTAATGATGACCTCGCCTTTTGTCGGTTTTTCAAGCCCTGCCAGCATATTCAGAAGGGTCGATTTACCAGATCCTGATGTTCCGACAATCGCGCAGAACTCGCCCTTATAAATATTAAAGTCTACGCCATCTAAGGCACGCACGACTTCATCACCCACGCGGTAGAGTTTATACAGATTCTTTACCTCTATGACTTTTTCCATATAACCTCCCTCTTTTTTATGTTTTATTCCTTTATATACATTGTTATACAGATTTTCTCAATTATATATTACATACGTTCATTAAAACATAAAAAAAGAAATACTTCCGGTAGAAATTATGAAGTATTTCTTAATTTTTATGTTTCATGTTTAATTTGTCAGGAAGATATATTATACTGTTTCTCCCTCTCCTTCCTCATTAAAATTTCCTCTATAAGCTAACACTCACTTACTCTCTCAAAATATTAAACAGACTTTCTGCCTCATAAAATACAGTTTCTTGGTGACTATAGTGAGGCTTTCGCAGGAACGAGCACGCCAAGTCCCCGCACACAACTTCCGCCTGAACTTTCTACATCGCGAGGATTAATGGCAGGATTTTCGTTATGCCTGCGAGTATAATTCAGTTTTCGGAGCACTGTCTGAGCCTGCCTTTTGGCGAGTTTGCGGAGAAAACTGTAATATATGACGCAGCAGGCATAGAAAATCCTGTCTAATCTGAGCGATATAAAAAGTCATCTTTTCATTTTAGGACTGAATATCAATGATGCGAGATATCCGAATATTAATGCTGCGCTGATACCGACTGCACTGGCTTTGAATCCTCCCAGGAACACTCCGATGAATCCTTCCTGATCTACAGCATCTCGGACCCCTTTCCAAAGAAGGTTCCCAAACCCACACAATGGTACGCTCGCACCAGCTCCGGCAAAATCCTGGAATGGCTGATAGATTCCAATCGCTCCAAGAACTGCCCCGCTGCACACTAGAAGTACCATGATACGCCCTGGCATTAGTTTTGTCCTATCCAGCAGAATCTGCGTCAGAGCACAGATGATTCCGCCTATAATAAATGCTTTTATATAATCCATATCTGTCTCCTCTCCATTTCGAAAACCAAAGATCCACTTATATTCTAAGCTTCATGCTCCAACACAATCGCGTGGGCAATCCCCGGCACACTTGCACCTTCGTTGTAGCTGACCGTAGACATGAGTGCTCCTGTAGGCACAAATAACACACGTTCCCATTCTCCCCGTTCGATTTTGGGAAGAATATATGCTGAAAGTACCGTTGCCGCGCACCCGCATCCGCTGCCTCCCGCATGGGTGTCCTGGGTCTGCTGATCAAAGATCGTCATACCACAGTCCAGGTGTTTTCCACGGATATCATAACCTTTTTCAAGCAGCAGATCAAAAAGAATGCTCTGTCCCACATATCCGAGATCTCCTGTAATAATCCGGGAATAATCTTCCGGCGATCTTCCAAAATCCTGTAAATTCTGCCAGATCGTATCACAGGCCGCCGGCGCCATACACGCTCCCATGTTCTGCGAGTCTTTCAGACCGTAATCCACAATTTTTCCCACTGTCAGACCACTTATCCTCACATGGCTCTCCTTTTTCCCCACAAGAAACGCTCCACTTCCAGTCACAGTCCAGTGGGCAGACAATGGTCTTTGATTCGCATAACTTAGTGGAAAACGAAATTCTTTTTCCGCACTTCCAAAATGACTGGAGGTCACTGCAAGTATATATTCGCCATATCCTGCTGCCACACTCATAGATGCCAATGCCAATGCTTCTCCCGATGTTGAACACGCCCCGTAAAGCCCGAACATCGGAATCTGCAGTTTTTCCACTCCCATGCTCGTTGCAATTCCCTGTCTTAGAAGATCCCCGCCAAACAGATACCGTACCTGATTCTGGCTGACATGTGCCTTCCCCATGGCAAGCAGACAGGCTTCCCTTTGCATCGTGCTCTCCGCTTCCTCCCACGTATTTTCTCCAAACAAATCACTTTCTCCGACCAGGTCAAACATTTCTCCAATCGGCCCTTCCCCTTCTTTTTTCCCGACAACAGCTGCACTGCTGATAAGATAAGGCGCCCGGTCATATGCTATACTCTGCGCTCCTTTTACTAATTTCATGTATTCCAACTCCCTTTTCTTTTTCAAAGAATACAAGTAGTATGTTTCTTTTTCTGGCAAAATATTCCCCTGATCCGATTATTTTTTCTCCATTATTGGTTCTTTCCAATATGATATTCCTGTCCCAAAATCCGCATCACGATTCTCGATACAATATCCACAAGTAAAAATCCAAATACGATCATCAGACAGGTCTCCACCAGGAGAATCATATGTTCTATGGCAAGCGTCATGTTCTGCTTCACACAGCCGTACATCATATAATAAAGATTGGCTCCCGGCATCAGCGGAAATACAGATGCTGTCAGAAAGATTGTGGACGGCGCTTTATTTATTCTGGCCATTACAAATGCATACATTCCCACAAATACAGATGCCAGAAGCATTCCAAACAAATAACTGCCGCCGAATTGTCTCACGATCAGATAGACTGTCCATGTCAGAAATGCTCCGATCCCTGAATAAATAACTTTTTTGCCGCGTATCTGATAAATTCCAGCCAGTCCGATACTTCCGACTGACACCGAAACCGCCTGCACAAATATATTGGAGTTCAGCACTGCTCCTCCCACATTTCCACCGCCATGCAACATTTTCATTGCTAAAGCAATTCCAAATGCAATTCCGAGGGCTCCAAGCACAGAATTCATAATCTCCAGAGCTCCGGAAGTAAAGTTTCGCTGAACAACGTCACGCAGTCCATTGATCACGCCAAGAGTACTGATCAGCACCATGACAATCCCGATCATAATACGATCCGAATGAATTGCAACTCCCATTTTTTCTGCTAAAAGTATCACCATCTCTGTTACAAATGCAAGGACTAGATTATAAATCATTGGATTCTTTTCCTGTTTTCCAATCCAGTATCCGGTAAGTGCCATTGCGGCCGAAGCAAAAACGGCTACGATTGCATCATTTCGTCCTCCTCCGAAAAAAATTGCAAATGAAGTTCCACTTACGATCTGTGCCAGCATCATAAGTGGAAATGCAAGTACTTTACTTTTTGCAATTTTTTCATAACGTTCCTGAATCTCTGCTTGTTTCGGAGTATTGGCACAAACATATCTGGACAAGTCATTAAGCTGATCCAGTTTATCATAATGAGGACTTGTCATTTCAATATAACGAATCTGTGTGATAATCTCTCCTTCGGGCGTCTCCACCGTCATTTGAATATTGATCTGCGAAGCATAGACATCACTTCGCACAAATCCATAACTTCTGCACATGCGATACAGACTATCCTCCACACGAAATATTTCTGCCCCGCTTTTCAACAGCTCTTCTCCAATATTTAATATTTCCTGCACGATCCGGTTATAATCCATCTGCTTATCCCCTTTTTATCATTATTTATCATTCGAATTTCTATCGTTTCATTATAAAGCTTTCCTATTTTCGATACAATGTAAAAAGGTAGTATTTCTTACCAATCTATGATAGAATGTAAATAAATTTGTAGAAAGGTTTATCATTTACATGCACACTTTTTTATTTCTTTTATGCATTATACTGGCTTTAGTATGTGGCACATACGGCATTGCAGTCCGCGCTATTGGCTCTGGTACAGCATTTTTCGCAGTCTGGTTCGTTCTGGCTGTCTTTTTTATATGCGTTGCTATTGGATTTCATTTTAATCTATGGAAAATGTTCCCTGATATTCTAAAAAAAGGAATTGTCATTATATTGGCCGGTTGTCTGGCATCTTTCCTTATTATTGAAGGACTAATCATAAGCCAGATGCATGTAGCGGGTCCTGATAATCTGGACTATCTTATCGTGTTAGGTGCACAAGTCTATAAAAATGGTCCAAGCCCGGTTCTAAAATTTCGACTGGACAAGGCTTATGAATATCTGTCTGCAAATCCGGAAACCCGATGCATTGTCACCGGAGGCCAGGGATCAAACGAACCCTTTACAGAGGCAAGCTGCATGGCAGATTATCTGGTGAAGCGCGGAATTGATTCCGGGCGCATTATTCTGGAGGATAAATCAACCACCACTGCCCAGAATCTGACTAACAGCATGAAACTGATTTCTGCAGATACGATAAATCACGCACTGGATAGCAACACAACGAATACCGTTGGAATTTTGACCAATGATTTTCATATGTTCCGCGCTATGCAGATTGCGCGGGCGCAGAAGATACCAAACGCTTACGGTATTTCCTGCGGCTCCACGAAAGTATATCTGCCGAACAATATGTTCCGGGAATATTTTGCAGAAATCAAATTTCTCCTAAAACAACTTACAAAGCATTTTCAATAATTCTGATACATTGACCGGTTTTGCCAGATGTCCATTCATTCCGGCATCGGTCGATGCTTTTCTGTCTTCCCCAAATGCATTTGCAGAAAGTGCAATAATTGGAATATTTGCAAGATCCGAATCTTCCAGACTTCGGATCTTTTTCGTTGCCATGTAGCCATCCATGACCGGCATCTGAATATCCACGCTTCTCTGGCGCTACTCTCCTACAATTTTATTTTTTCAAATCGGTATTTTTGCCGGATCTTTGGATATTTTTCCCAATCCACCTCACTCATAAACATATCATACGGTCTGGCACATATCTTGAACGGCGGATACATCCCCTGATAAACGACCAGCTTCTCTCCCGTCTCCGTATGCTGCGCAAATGCCAGAACCTTGTATAAGTATTCCGAAGTTTCAGAAGACACCCACTCCCGTTTAAAATGCTGCACAATATCTCCTACAAGAATGTCCCGCTCCGGCACTTCTCCTACTGCCGGATTTTTTTGCTCCTGTGGTTCTGTGTCCAGTTCCATATATTCATCCTTGTCCAACGAAACCGGAACCCCGGATTTTCCCTCAATGTGTACACCACCGTACCAGGTTCCTGTGATTTCAAAAATATCTCCCAAGTCGTACTCGGAAGAATACTCATCATTTTTCTTAATAATTCTTACTCTTGGCATATTTTAATCTCCTTTTTTCATCAATCTTTAATTCCGCAACCATAATCCAGTAATGATTGAAAAATTTATTCACGAAAAAAATCCCTTTATTTTGTAGCTCAATTTTACATTACAATGCCTGCAAATTACTTTGTTCTTCGTGCTGACATTATATATCGTAATTTTACCACAAAACAAGGGGATTTTTTCTTTTTTTACTTAAACTCTACCACAATTTTTCTTCCATCTACAATGTTATCATACAGGCTGTGTACTACATTTTCTGCGTTATCAGATCCGATGAATTCCGAATCACCGTCTCAAGCGGAACACTTTCCTTTTTCGGCGCTGTGAAATGCCTGTAAACAGACACTCCACATACGCTTACCACAATGAAAACTAACACCACAAATCCAATCTTAATTTTTTTTCTTCATACTCTTACTCCTCGTCTTTCCTGTAATTTTTCTTTTGTCTTATCTTTGATACCAATTTTTTTGCTGAACTTTGGATTTTTCTCTATTTTTTCTATCACCCGTATCAGCCGTATTCTGTGTTCTGCATTCATTTACACACCGCCTTAATTACTTGTTCTTGCTGTCTTTCGATGATTCCAGTATAATAACTTAAAACATGATGATACATATTCAATAAAGAGTAATAAATATTGATATTCCGCGTATTTCGGGAAATATGGACTCATCACAAATTTTGATAAAGGATTTATATAAATTATGGGAAAACAATCAACGCGTGAAAATAAGACAATCTATCTTTTTCATAGTATTCTGAAGATACTGATAATTCAATAAATAAAAGAAGATATTTCAATACTCAAAAAAGGTTCACAACTAAAATTCATGACACAGGGAAATATTTTCAATTCATTTGCACAAATTATACAAGGAGGACATGCAATGAAAGATCGATTTCGATTTTGGGGACTGTATTGTGGATTGATATTAAGCTTTGTACTTCACTATTTTGCGACATCACAATTGAAAATCTATGAGAATCACTTATGGGAACTTTTTGATTCTCCGAAGGCAACAATTATTATGTATTTAGGAAATGGACTGCATGCAATCTACTATGTGGTTGCATTTCTGCTCATGCTTTTCCTATGCAATATGAAAAATTTCAAAATTATTGAGGAATTAATTTTTCTTGCTTTACCGGCGCTTTTATTACTTGTAACAGGCAGCATTATGACAAATCTTTTCCTTTGGGTGTATACGAATTCGTCATACTGTATTCCATTCGGTGCAATGCTGCTTTCAGTATTTTTGTACAGAATATATGCATATGAAATTAGGGGGGGGAAGTAAGAAAATCTTACTTCCCCCTAGTCTATGTATAAACCTTGTGCAACGCATGCCACATTTACTTACATATACAATTCTTTTGTTGTTCCCAAGTCCATAAACGGCAAAAACATCTCATTTAATGATTCTGATTTCGACCAATCAATTTTAGACACATATGTTGCAAATGACCTCATAGCATGTTTGGGATCTCTAACGCTGAAAAATGTTCCTACTGTAGCCTTATTTGCGCTATTGATTCGAGATAGTTCTGGAACTACCTCTTCTTTTAGCGAGTCAATAAATCCAATTACTTCTTCTATTAATGCCTTTTCTTCTGGTATATCTCTTAAAGCATCAATTATTACATTTTCCAATGCACCTTTTTTATCCATTGGTACAATTAAGAGATATGTATCTATTTGTTTTGGTTGTCCAAACGAATCTTTTATTTCATTATTAATCCACTCACCTGCTCTATATGATATATTCTCAAATAAGTCATTTATTCTTCTTCTAATTTTTGAAATTGAATCTTCATCTCGATCTGTCACTACCATCACAGAAGAAATTTCTCGCTCAATTATTATGCTATTTATTCGATGTTTTTCAATAAAATGTGCAAACCTGCCATTTCCCCCTACCCCACATAAAATAAGTTGATTTTCCCCTTTTGAAAGACTCTCTATATGATCATGTCCGTCAAGTGGTTCCAGCCTCAAATCATTCTTTTTTTCATGTTTCCAACCATATACATTTTGTAAATAATAGCTAATTAACTGCACATCTGATACACCTTCAACAAGCATTAATTCAATCATCATAGGCGCACCTCAAATTCAAATACTTTTCTATTATCGTACACATATTTACCAGCTACATTTCTCGCAACTACATTGCTTCCCTTATCATCATTTGAATAAACTTTCTTTAAAGTGATGACCCTGATTGGTTCAGTGTCATTACTATCATTTTCATAATTTCCATATGATAATATTGCATCAATCGCTTCCATGCTGTGAGTTGCTATAAATAATTGAACATTAAGTTTCTTAGCCAATTCAAATACAACAGGAAATAATCTATCATAATACTTTTTATGCAATCCTGTCTCTATTTCGTCAATTAACAAAATTGAGTCCGTTGCATCAAATAATTTATTCAAAATATAAAGTATTTTTTTTACTCCATCGCCATATACCGAAAAAGGCATATTTATCCCATCTGCTGTGATAATTGATTCTAAAAAACAACCATCATCAGCCTTTGTATAACAAATATCAACTATAGAATCATCAAATTGCTTCAAAATGCTAATAGCTAACTTTTTATATTCTGGATTATCTACAAAATTTTTCAAGAGATCATATCGTAAATGTCCAAATGATGGAATATATTGAACTTCCCTTTTAATCACAGGACCTACACTTACATTGTCTAAAGAAGTAAAATGAATATCCTTCTCTATCGGCTTTTTGCCATTTTGACTTATAATGCTTCCCGAAAATAACTTGGCTGTTTCCGGAACAACTGTTGACTCTTTTTTATAATGAGCTTTTTGCCCCAATGACATTGTCGACATTTGAAGAGCTTCTTCTCCCGAAATAGTTCTTTCACGTCCCCTCATTTCAAATCTAATTGGTCCATTATTACTGACTGCATAAATATCAAAATCTAATAATTCACTTTCTTGATTCACATTGAACATTTTTATAAAAGAAGTATAAAAACTACTCTCACTAACATTAAGTACTGTTCTCTGTTTTATAATATTTTTTACAGAACTAAGCTGTGACTTGGCAAACAATAACTGAACAGCCTCCAGAAACGTAGTTTTTCCACTATTGTTATCACCTACAATAAGATTAATCTTTGAAAAGTTTGAAATAGTTAATTGCCTGATTCCTCTGAATTGATTTATTTCAATTGAATTAATATTCGCCATTTTACACTTCTCCTTCTATACTCTCAAAGCTAATTATAAGCTTTGTGTGTGTAGCATTAGCAATTTTCTGCAATGTTTCTATTCTTGGAACTACTTTACCGTTTTGTATTTTGCTAATATTCGATTGTGACATATTTGTAATTCGGCATAAATCTTCTTGCGTAAAATTATTTTCTTTCAAAACCCGCTGAATCTCTTCCGTTACTCCACTTAATACATCTTTTAAATCGTCTTTTTCATTTTCTTGATTTTCTTTTGTTAATTTTGCATTAGGTTTTCTTATATTTTTGATTTGCTCAAATATAGAATTCATATCCTCACTGTCCATAATATCAATCTCCTTTTTATGTTAATAATGACATATTTTATTCAATTCAAGCCAAATTATGTTATATATAGCATATTCTTTCCTTCTTATTCTATATTGTCATATATAACATATTCTATGATTTTTCGCAATAAAATTGTTATATATAACATATTTTTTAAATTATTTTCCTAGAAACGTGTGGGAAATTTCACCTTCTTATCAATTCATTTGTATAAATTCTCTTATCCCGATAATTGATATATACTAAACAGTTTAACTTTTAAATCAATATAATATACATCTACTTTATCTTCCGTCGAAATGAGATGTATTTTAATGTGAATTGTAAAAAGGTAACAATGTACAAAATCATTAATATGCTAAACACACTTGCAAGTACATATCCTCCGTGTCCTGCCATAGCATTGTATCCATTCACAACCAAACAGCAGAAAATCACAATCAGTGGAATTACTCTTCCCCGGAAGATCCGGTTCATCATATCCAGTCTCGATTCATCATCGCAGAATATCTCTTCTTCCATGGACATCTGTGCTTCCGGTTTTCTGAAATAACTGTATCCTGCAAATTCCAGAAGATACTCCCAGCCGCAGTCTTCAAACATTTTCACATATTCCATCTGGTTTTTCATGCCTTCCTGATTATAATCCAACTGATAGATCACTTTCTCAGGCTCGCATTTTTCAAATGTATAGATTCCAGGCATTGTTACTCTTTTGAATTTCCAGCCTTTCTGATGCATTCTGCTCAGATAACGGGCTTCTTTTTCATAATCCATAATTGAAAACCAGCGAAGTTCCTTTTTTGTCTCACCCATTACAATACCTCCTGTGCGTTGCGATACAATCTTTGAATCCGTTTCAGCTCCAGTTCCAGCACTTCCATTCCAAGCTCCGTAATCTGATAAATCTTGCGCTTATCTTCCTCTCTTACGAATTCAATCAATCCGTCCTTTTCCATCTTTGACAAACTTCCATACATGGTTCCCGGACCGAGTACCACTTCATTGTCTGTCATTTCTCTTACCTTCTGTACAACTCCATACCCGTGATTCGGAGAGCGCAGGCATAACAAAATGTAAAACCCTGTCTCCGTCATCGGAACATAAACCTTTTTAATATGTGCGTCCATAATTCAATCCTTTCAGTGCGATACATTGTACTTCGATATAGTTAGTATATCGCACCGTGATATATGTGTCAATAAAAAAACGAGGAGCATTTCTACTCCCCATACCTTATCATCTTTTTACACTTCTCTTATCGGCTCCCTTTTGGCCCCTTTTTGGCTCTTTTTTAGCTCCTTTATCGGCTCCTTTTGGAGACTTGCTGTCCGCTATCTAAAAAAATTTTTCACACCACTTTCAAAATCTTCCATATCCAATACCCCACTCCAAGTACCCAGCTTGAAAAGATTCCATATAATATCACCGGACCTGCTATGGTAAATATCTTGCAGCCGATTCCCATGACCTGTCCTTCTTTCTGATATTCAATTGCCGGTGCCGCCACGGAGTTCGCAAACCCGGTAATCGGAACCAATGCTCCTGCGCCGCCCCATTTTGCGATCTGCGGATAAATGTTAAATCCAGTGAGCAAGACGCTTAAGAGAATCAGAATCATGGAAGTCCAGCCTGCGCTGATGTCTTTTTCTATTCCAAGGTGCCTGCAATAATTCAAAATGCCCTGTCCAATTGTGCAGATAATGCCTCCTGTAATAAATGCTTTGAGCATATTGAGTGGCAGATTGTGTACCGGCGTCTTCTGCTTGACGTAATTCTTATATGCTTCCTGTTGCTTTTGTTTATCCATGTTCCTCTCCTTTCTTTTTCCACATGACTTTCCTGTCAATGAACGCTTTTTTCGATTCGCCCCTGCCTTTGAACGGCAAAGTATTCTTTCAAGAATGCCTCGGCATTATTACTGTCCCCAGTGATTTGCAAAAAACAAAAGCGCACCCACAGTCTTTCCGACTGCGATTCCAAGTATGAGATATGGTACGCTTTTTATGATCTTCATACGCCGGATGAAGATTGGAAATACATTCAACATTTCTGCAAGTGCCATCGCCCAGCATCCCACAAATATTCCACTAAGAATCCCGAACACTGCTGCCAATATATTCCCACCGGGTATGGATATGTGAAACACCCAGAAAATATTCGCCAGTATTCCACCCAGCGCCACGCTGTCCTCGTAGAGCAAAATGTGTTCGCCTGTGTGGGTGCGGTCTGCAAAATCGGACACAACACCTAATTCAATGACAAATGAAAAAAGTCCGCTGGCTACGATCACACCTGCACTAAGACCGATGACTGCCAGTAGGATATTTTGTGCCCACATCTAATTCCTGCTCCTTTCTGGAAATGTTTTCAATCAAAGTCGTCTGAAGATCATTCTCATACAGACGCATTTCCACTTCTATCGGAGTTGGATCTACGGAAAATCTCCTCTTTCCAAAATGATTGAAAAATGTCAGAATTCCAATGGCAATTCCGATACTGTACGTAAATTCCAGCACTGTAAATCCATCACTTTTTGTTCCTGTTACCAGTTCATAAATCTGACTGAACATTTTTGTCACACCGACGTCATTATTGAATGCCATAATGGAAAACGCCGCCCCCATAAAACTAATCAGTACAACTTGACTTGTTTTTAAAATGTGCCAGACACCGCCCACGCTTTGCTGTTCCTCATAAGTGATGATAAAGTCCTGCTCACCCAGATTCTGGACTTCAATCTCCGGATATTCTGCATGTATACATTCGATAACTTTCAAAATGGAAACCGCGACACGATTTTGTGTCTTTTTATCAACTCCATGAAACCGCAGAAGTTTGATTGTCTTAAGCTTCGGCAGAACTGTCGGATTTGCACATTCCATGGACAGAATATCCCCTAATTTTACACACGGATCCGTGACTTCCACATTACGGTCTGCCTTTATATAAACAGTCTCTTTACTGGCAGCCATATACAGACCCTCCCGACACCCCAGCTGTTAAATTCCGTCCCCAGTCCTCTGTCTTTGATATATTTTCACTATATGGCATAGATGTATCTATCTTAGTCGTATTGGAGCTATATAGAACCCTTACATCTCCCTGTGCATCTTGCGCGCCTCTCACCAGCGTTCCTTCCGTCACGTCTCGCTCTTTGCCAAAATCGCCAAAATAATACGCACAGCCTGCCACTATTGCCAGAATCACTACCGCAATGAGGCAGATTCTGAGTCTTTTTCTCGCTTTTTCTAATTGTTCCTGCACATTTTTCACACCTTTCTTGCACTTTCTTTCGCCATAGTTCCATTCATTTCCACACTGGATCCATTGCAGTTATCGTCGACTCTTTCCCTATGCTAAATGAAATATTTGCGAAACTCTTTATTTAAATGTTAGTATGTCGGCTTTCCATGAAAATATGCATTTTTAAGCTGTCCGAGTATTTTCTTTTCCATTCTTGAGACCTGAACCTGTGAAATTCCAAGCTCGCGTCCGACCTGGGACTGGGTCTGCTCCGCAAAATAGCGCAGATAAATGAGTCTTTTTTCGTCCTGATTCAACACTCCAAGAAGTTCCGTCAGAACTATATGATTCAGAACCTGCTCATGTTCTTCGCTCTTTTCCTCAAGCTTGTCCATGAGACGGATTTCCTGTCCGTCTTTTTGATAAATAGGTTTATGCAAGGACTCGACGTCTCCGCCTGCATCCAGTGCCATGACCAATTCCTCCTGCTCGACTCCCAGACGCTCTGAAAGTTCTCTCACAGTCGGTTCACGCCCCCACTGATTCTGTAAATCTTCTTTCAACAAATATGCTTTGTACGCCAGTTCTTTTAAAGAACGGCTGACTTTTATCATGCCGTCATCCCGTAAGAAACGTTTGATTTCACCGGAAATCATCGGCACAGCGTAAGTTGAAAATTTCACATCGTAGCTCAGGTCAAATTTGTCGATTGCTTTAATCAGACCGATATTTCCAATCTGAAATAAATCTTCCGTTTCTACACCCCGGTTATGGAAACGTTTCACTATACACCAGACAAGTCCTGCATTTTCCTCCACCAATCGTGCTCTTGCTTCTTCATCTCCTTCGTGGGATCTCTGAATCAGAGCGATTGTGTGGTCCATATTTTCCTTCCTTTTCCGATGATTTTCGACATTTTTACAAGTGTCCCTTTGCCCAGCGTTGATTCCACTTCCAGACTGTCCATAAATGCTTCCATAAAGGAAAATCCCATGCCGGATCGTTCCGCTTCCGCTTTTGTTGTAAAAAGTGGTTCCATTGCCTTTTCAACATCTTCGATACCTTTTCCAAAATCTTCAATTTCCACAAAAAGCGTCTGTTCTTTCGTTCTGCACCGGATACAGATATTATGTACTTCTCCTTCATATCCATGTATGATTGCATTTGTCACAGCTTCCGACACTGCTGTTTTTACATCAGATACTTCCTCCACTGTCGGATTAAGCGATGTCATAAATGCTGCTACCGTCACCCTGGCAAATGATTCATTGCTGGAACGACTGTCGAAGATAAGTTGCATTTCATTCGTGTGATCCATTTACTGATCCTCCTCTATGATTTCCATTATTTTTGTCACACCGGACATGGTTAATATTTTTTTGACACGCTCATTTGCGTGGGCTGCACAGATTTCTCCGCCCAGCATATAAATCTGTCTGTAACGTCCCATGATCATTCCAATCCCCGAACTGTCCATAAAATCTGTCTCCGCAAAATCAAATATGATGTAACGGATATGATTTCGTATGATCAGATAGTCGGATTCCCTGCGGATTTCCTCCGCATTGTGGTGATCCAGTTCGTGGGGGAGAAAAATTGTGAGACAGTTTTCCTGTACTTGATATTTCAATTTTCGGCCTCCTTTTTTTTATAAAGCTTGTTTCTATACTTTTTCCATTCTACACACCTGGAAATCATATAGTTCACCAAAGGCACGTTCGCACTACCTTCCGCTGGCAGCGGGCTGCACGAACCCGAAAATTATATCTTTCACCGAAGGCACGTTCGCACTACCTTCCGCTGGCAGCGGTACATAAGGCGCCAAAGAACACCGCCTAAGTACCGGCCGCTCCAGAGTACCTTCTTGTGAAAGATATAATTTTCAGGTGCCCAGTGCATTAACCAAATCTGTTGTATATTTTTAAGTATCTTCATATAGCAAAAGAGGGTACGCGGGTTAGCGTATCCTCTTTTGTGTGTTTGGGTTTATTCTATTGTTCTCATGTAATAACTTTCACTACTCTGCCTGTAATTTTTTCAGGCAAATAATGGATTTGGCAATCATATTTTCTTAGTTGTTATCGCCATTATCGTCGTTGTCACTGTTTTTTTTGGTGTCGCCGGATTTTTTGCTGTCGCTGTTGTCAGTATTTCCGCTCTGGGCGTCGAGCGCCTGCTGTGCCTGGGTGGCTACATCGGTGTCCGGCCAGGTTTCAATGATTTTCTGATAAGTCGTGTTGGCCTTATCCTGATCACCTTTTTTCTCGTAACCTTGTGCCAGAAGGCGCATCGCTGCACCATCGTTGTAGCTTTCATCCATCTGCATAACTGTCTCGAGACTGGAAATCACTGTATCATACTCGCCTGAATCGTAAGCTTCTTTTGCGGCTCTATATTGCTTTTTGCAGGCATCCGGATAAATCTTTCCGGTCAGTTCATCGAATTTTGCTCTTCCGACAGCTCCAAGAGAATCTGCATTGACTTTCATAAGTTCTTCTGCCATGGCAGCATTACTCATATCTTCGGATTTATAATGCTCTGCAATATTCATGACGACTTCATAGCTGTCTTGTGTTGAAGCTGCAGTTGCCTGTGCATTTTCTGTCTCTTCACTGCTGGCCCGATAAGTTTCCAGTTCTGTCTTCAGCGCGCTGATCTGGGATTTCTGTTCTGCAATCTGATCACTAAATGAAACGGTCTGCTTATTCAATGCTTTTTTCTCTGACGAATGAATCGCCGGCATGATCAAAAACCACATCACTGCAACACCGACCAATACACCGACTGCAATATTCGCAACCGTGTGAATGCTGGCCTTTTCTTTGATCCCGGTCGGCACCGGCTGAATAATGCTTTCATTTCCAAGCTGGTATTTAACCGTTTTCTGCTGATTTTTTGCAGACTGCCTGACACTCATCGGACGTTCTTTTCTTATCTCGGTAAGTTCATGCATGTAACGGATTGTCTTTTCATCTGTTGCATCCAGTCTGTGTACTTTCCTGAGTATCTGTCTCGCACTGGCATACTGCTCGGTCTTAATATAAAGCAATGCCAGAAGCTGGTATGCCTTGACGTAAGTCGGGTGTGCTGCTACTGCTTTTTTTAACTGGATGATTGCAAGATCTTCTCCACCCTGTCTTGCATATTCCAGACTTTGATTGTATCGTTTGACTGCCTGGTTGATCTCTTCCAGTTCTCCCGGCGTCTCCTGTACTTTGCTGATAAAATAACTGGCTATATTGTCTTTTGATTGAAAATTCTTGCTGAGGATCCACTCCACCAGCGCTTCGATCACATCTCCACGCCCGTAGTAGACAAGTCCCAGAAGATTTCTGGCGGCCAGGTTCGACCGGTTATACTGAAGACTTTTCTTCAGTGATGTAATCGCACCGGACATATCCCTTACCTGGGCTTTTGCCAGTCCGTCATTGTACCAGTAGTTAGACTGGTACGCTAATTTCACTGTGTAGTCCATATATTTATATTCCCTCTTATTTTCTATCTGTATCGCGACTCATTACTACTTCGTCTGCTCTACTGCTTCGCGGATAATGTCCTGCATATCCGTCAGGTCTTCTCTGTATACTGCTTCCTCAATATCTTCAACTTCCAGGCTTGGCTGGAATTTTTTCAGTTCTTCTTCGTAATTTAACATGACGTCTCCACCTCCTGTAGCGCCTTTTCTACCATTCCTGCCAGGTAAAGAGAACCAATACAGTAAATGTATGTCTCTTTGGTACGCATCTCATAGGCACATGCTACGGCATCTTTTACATCAGCCTTCACATACACCGGACACGTTGCATATCGCTTAAAAACCCCCCCCAGTTCGCCAGCCGGAACTCTTCTTTTATCTTCAATCTCTGTCACAACAAACGCTTTCGTCTGCAAATGTCTGCAAAGATATTCTATCATCTGCTCATATTTTTTATCAGATACCGCTGAAAATATGAGAATCGGCGGTTCTTCCTCTTTCAGTGCACGAACGCTTTCTACAAACGCTTCGATTGCTCCCGGATTGTGGGCTCCGTCAATGATAAAATGGTCTGCGCATTCTTCCATACGTCCCTGCCATTGGATTTTAGCAACGGCATCGCGCCACATTTCTTCATGCTCTGGTTTATTCCCAAGCAGACACTGGGCTGCTTCGATTGCAATCTCTGCATTTTTCACCTGATAGATACCACAGATCGGCACTTGCCAGATAACATCTTTATGATAAGCATTTGTCCGTGAAAATGCAATATGTTTGCGGGTAACTTCCCGGATTTCGAACGCATTTTTCCCGATTTCCCGACATGGCGCATGATGCTCTTTCGCCGTATTTCGGATAATCTCGGCAGCTGCCTCATCATTTCCGTCAAAAATCACCGGCGTTCCTTCTTTGATGATCCCTGCTTTTTCTGCTGCGATCTGCTCTATTGTATTCCCGAGGATCATGGTATGATCCAGGCTGATCGATGTAATGACTGTCAGCGCCGGACACGGAAATGCATTGGTTGCATCCAGTCTTCCCCCCAGTCCTGTCTCCAGAACAATATATTCTACATCAGATTTTTCAAATGCACTTAGTCCCATGCCAAATAAAAATTCAAAATAAGATGGATGCGGAATTCCCTCTTCTTCCATTTTTTTCACGACATCATAGACATGCTCAAAGACCTGATAAAATTCTTCGTTGTCAATCGGCTCTCTTCCTATCTGAATCCGCTCATTGATAGATATAAGATGAGGGGAAGTAAAAAATCCCGTCTTCTTCCCCTCAGCTTCTAAGATTGCCTGAATATATGCACACACAGAACCTTTGCCATTGGTTCCTGCCACATGTACCACCTTCCGGTCAAATGCCGGTCTGCCAAGCCGCTCTAAGAACTCTCTTGTGTGCTCCTGCGTGTGCTTTTGTGTAAACTTCGGAATGCTTTCGATATACTCGACTGCCTCCTTGTAGTTAACAGGCTTACTATTCATTTATTTTTCCTCGTTTTCCTGTTCTGTCCAGGATTTTGTTGTATCCGTTCCTGTTCCTTCCTGCCTTACAAGCTGTCCTCCCTGGTAAATGTATTCGTCCGTCGTTCTGAAGATTGTATTGCTGGATCCTACCTGGCTGACAGTGATAACATCTCCCTCGCTAAGCTCTGTGCTTGGAAGAACGATTCGTGTATTATTTAAAAATGTACTCTTTTGCTTCTCGCCATTGACGTAAACCTTACTTGACTTCGTAAAGTTCTCGCCATACAGGCTGTAGCCTTTTTCCAGATACGGAACGATGTTCGTCAGCGTAACGTCCTTCACACCCATTTCCATATGACCTTCCGTAATCGGCGGATTGCCCTTGTAAACATACTGCTTGCCATACAGAATATCATACTGGAGAAGCTCTAAGTCTGACAGGTAATTCTTGGAATTCTGTCTCTGCTGATGATAATTGAACAATGTTCCGGAATGAATATCCAGGCGGTTCATCACATCCGCCATTAGCTGATAAGCCGGAATATTTCTATCCTGCTGTTCCAGTCCGATGTTATCCCAGATCACATAATTTGTGTTATAGAGATAACGGCTCTTTAAATCTTCTGCGGTAAGTCCCATAGTCGGTAAATGGTCTCCGTAGAATACGACAACTGCCGGTTCTCCACGATCTTCCACTGCTTTCACAAGATCTCCTGCAAACTGGTCCATCTCATAGACCATGTTTACATAATATTCCCATTTATTCTTCTTTGCTTCGTCATCGATACCTTCTACTTTGATCTTCGGATTCTCAATCAGCTGCTCCTCCGGGTAATCTCCATGTCCCTGCACACTGACGGTAAATACGAAATCCTGCTGCTCGGTCGTATCCATAGCTTCCATAATATTGTCTACCAGAACCTCGTCCTTTGCCCATCCATTTGGCGTAAGCTGAAGAATATTCATAAACTCTTTACTTGTAAAACTATCAAATCCCATATGATCATAGACTTTTGCACGACTGTAGAAATTACCTCCGTTATTGTGCAGTCCATGAGTACCGTATCCCAGTGCTGAGAGAGCTGTTGCAGCACTCTCACATGGCTGGTTCTTGACAACTGTTTTATACGGATACTCTCCAGGTCCGAAGAAACGCATATTCATTCCTGTCAGCACTTCGAACTCTGTATTCGCGGTTCCGGCTCCTACAGACGGAACTTTGAAATATCCGGAAGAATAATTCTTGTACATCTCATGCAGATTCGGGCATGCATCTTCGCTTGTTGTGAAAAATTCCGCCTCATCTACATCAAAATAGGACTCTAACTGAACCACAATGATATTCGGAAGATCATCAGAGGCACGCCCTGTTTTATTCTCGGCCATTTCTCCGTTATTCGTAATCCGATCAATAGTCTCCTCATTATAATCATTCGGCTCATCGATTCCTGTATTAAATACACTGGACATAAAGCAGTACGGAAGTCCGTAATCCTCATAGGCAAATGCAATATTTCCAAAGTATGTGGAAAGCACTCGCTTATCAATTGCCTGATCTGTTGTGAAGCTGAATAGCATGGCACATACAGCCACTCCGGCAATTGCCAGAAGCCGGTGCATTTTCCCTTCATACTGACCACCGCGGCGCCACATGGAAATCAGCCATATAACGACCGCTGCAATTCCCACCAATACGATCACGATCTCAAATCCATTGAAATAATTGTTGATCAGGCTGACCGCATCGGTTGCTACCTTCAGGTCCTGGGCATTGAACGGTGTCACTCGCTTCATCAGCATGTAACCGTTACAGATTCCAAGAATCATCCAAAGTACACCGATAATGATTCTTGTGAACACCCTTCGCCGGAACAGGTATACCACCGTAAATGTCATAAATATCATAAATGCATTGTAAAGGAAGACGAGTGGTGTCTGTGTCATATAGCTCCATGCCTGAACAAGTGAATGTCTTGAAATTGCCTCAATTGCAAAGTTGATCAGACATGCTAAAAGCGCGTGAAATATCAGAGAAAACCGGTTCATAAACTGATAGACAGGTTTCATCTTCTGCGCAAATGCACCATTTCTTCTCTCTTCCAGTATTTTTGCCCTTCGCTCTCTACGTTCCTTCCAGTATGCTATAACCTCTTCCTTTCGCAGCTTTTTCATAATATCCCCTTACATTTATTTTTTCTGTAATCCTGCAAGACGCTCCTTGACCTGAGCAAGCATCTGCTCATATTTTTCCAGTTTCTCACGCTCTTCCTGTACCTTTGCAGCCGGTGCTTTGCTTACAAACTTCTCGTTATTCAGCATGCCGTTGGAACGTGCAATCTCTTTATTCAGGCGAGTCTCTTCTTTTGTAAGACGCTCTTTTTCCTGCTCAAAATCGATCAGCTCCTCAAGCGGCACATAAACGGTTGCATCCGGAACTACTACAGACACTGCATCGTCTGCAATACCGCTCTTGTCTGCCTGTACAATGAAGTCTCCGGCAGATGCCATCATCATTGCAGACTCTTTTAATACTGCAAGACCGGCTGAGAGCTTCTCGTCCTCGCATACAACGTAGATCGTTGCCTTTCTGGAATTTGGAACATTCATCTCGGAACGAACGTTTCTGACACCTCTTACGATTTCTTTGTAATGGTTCAGAATGTTTTCATTCTCTGCGTCATTCCATTTTTCCTCATATACCGGCCAGCTTGACATCATCAGGGACTCTTCTTCTGGAACCAGTTTGCTGTAGATTTCCTCTGTAACAAATGGCATGTATGGGTGAAGAAGCTTCAGTGCGTCACCAAGAACTTTCTTCAATGTCCAAAGTGCAGCGTTCGCACTCTTCGGATTCTCGTCTGCGTGGTAGATTGCATATTTTGAAAGTTCAATGTACCAGTCACAAAACTCGTCCCAGATAAAGTCATAAATCTTGGAAAGTGCAATTCCAAGCTCGAACTTATCTAAGTTCTCTGTTACATCTTTTACCACATTATTGCATGCAGATAAAATCCAGCGGTCTGCTGGTCCCAGATCCTCTGCCTGTGGCTCTGTGATCTCTTTTCCTTCCATATTCATAAGAATATATCTGGAAGCATTCCATACTTTATTTGCAAAATTACGACTCGCCTCAACTCTTTCGTTGTAGAAACGCATATCATTTCCAGGTGCATTTCCAGTAACCAAAGTCATACGAAGCGCGTCTGCTCCGTACTGGTCGATAATCTCCAACGGATCAATACCATTTCCAAGAGATTTACTCATCTTACGTCCCTGAGAATCTCTTACGAGACCGTGAATAAATACGGTATGGAATGGTGATTTATCAGTATGTGCATATCCGGAGAATACCATACGGATCACCCAGAAGAAAATGATATCATA
>OLQG01000450.1_pt1 | contig 33867 bp, 21 predicted proteins | sample 1672221 | NCBI WGS metagenome assembly OLQG01 (sample SAMEA3136660, study PRJEB25190) | human gut metagenome | biome: human gut; feature: human-associated habitat; material: faeces | place: Austria | collected 2013
TCTTGCTGGGCAATCCGTTGCTACGGCTGAGGCTGCCTCGTCGTCTCGACAGTCTGTTTACGCGGGTGGCGCCTGCGGCGCTCGCAAAAAAAGAGACCGGGGTCCGCCCCAACGGCCTCGGATCCGGCCGGAGGTGGGATGACCGCTTCGTATGCCGGCGCGGCCCCTTCCGCTACGCGCCCTCGGCCATGCGGCCAACGGCCCAGCCCAGCATGCCAGCTCGCGCGCCGTCGCCACGTTGGCCTTGTTCTTCTGGACGCCGCGCTCGAGCATCGCCGCCCGCCTTCCGACGAGCCTCCTCGCGCCTTTGGCGGCGTGGCGCCTCGCGGCGGGGTCCGGCGCCTGGCCTTTGGCCAGGTCCTTCGGGTGCGGCGAGCAGCCCAGGTAGTGCCACGCGGCCTCGACGAGAACCCTCCTCAGGTGCTTGTCGCCGGCCTTCGTGATGCCGCCCTGCCGCACGCTCTCGCCGCTGGAGTGCTCCGACGGCGTCAGCCCGACCCATGCGGTGAACGACCCGGCGTTCTCGAACCTGGAGAATTCGCCGGCCTCGAAGACCACGTCGGCGGCGCTCGCCACGTCGACGCCCTTCAGGCACCTGATGGAGTCGACCCTGCGCTTCCGCCCGGGCTTGGACGCCTCGGCCCCGACCAGCCTCTCGAGCCGGGCCTTGTCCTCCACGGCCTGCCTGACGGCGTCGATGTAGCAGGCGAGCACTTCGTTGTCGGCCTTGTTAGCGTCAATACATTTTTCACCATTTCGACCAACGTATTTTCACCGATCGCACCACCGTTGTTTCGCCGACCGCGCCAACGCGGATGCGCCGCTTCCGGCTAGCCCTCGTCCTCCTTCCCTTCGTCGCCGCCGAGCGACACGTCCTTCAGCCGGTACGACCGGCCGGTTATCTTTATGGGCGCGCAGCGGTGGCACGGCCTGTCGGCGATCGCGCTTGCCGTGACGTTGCCGCCGAACACGTCGCCCCACCGGCCGACGGGCACGTTCGTCGTCACGATCGTCGAGCGCTTCAGGGAGTAGCGCCTGTTGACCAGCTGGAACAGCAGGTCTGCGCCCTCCTTGCCGATGTCGAGGTAGCCGAGCTCGTCGATTATGAGCAGGCTGCAGTGCTCGTAGAAACGCATCCTGCGCGGCAGCGCGCCCTTGGAAGACGCGTGCTTGAGGTCCTCCACCAGCCGCGAGCAGTCGGCGAAGCACGCCTGCTTGCGCGCCATGACGGCCTCGTAGCCTATCGCCACCGACAGGTGGCTCTTTCCGACGCCCGGGCTGCCCACGAGCACCACGTTGTCGCCGCGCTCGACGAACCGCAGCGTGGCCAGCTGCTCGACCAGGCCGCGCGGCACGCTGGGCTGGAACGACCAGTCGAAGTCGGCGAGCGTCTTGACGAACGGGAAGTTCGCCATGCGCATGCGCCTGTCGTCGTCGGCGCGCCGCTTCGCCGCCACCTGCGCGTCCGTGAGCTCGAGCAAGGCCGTGGCCAGGTCCTTCTCGCCGTCCGCCACGAGCCTGACGTATTCGGGCACCGACGAGGCCATCCCGTCGAGCCCGAGCTCCTCGAGATTTGCCGCGAGCCCGTTCAGGGGGCTGGCCTGCGCCGTCGCGCTCACAGCGAGCCCCCGACCGAGTCGAGCAGCCCGAGGTTGGCCGCGGCGGCCGCCTCGATGTCTCCGGCGGCGTCGCCGAACCAGCGCTTGCCGGCCATCGCCTCGGCGTAGTGCGCCGGGTCGTAGGCCGGCCCGCCCGCTTGGTGGGTGGCGACCAGCTCGCCGCCGACGTAGCAGTCCATCGCGCCGCCGGGCATGACCGCGACGCGCGCCGGGCGACCTATGCAGCGCCTCGGCACCGACATCCTCTCGCCGCGCGCCGACACCAGCATGGTGGACGGCACCTTCCCCACGCGCACGACGTCGCCCATGGCCTCTTCGAGGACACGCGGGTTGCCTATGGGCAGCAGCGCGTCCTTCTCGTCCACGAACAGGGCGCACGGCGGCATGCCCGTGGTCTCGTTGACCTCGGAGTTGCTGCGCTCCTCGACGCGGGCGATCGCCGCGTCGAGGTCCTCCCACCCGCCGAAGTCGCCCTGGCAGGCCACGAGCCTGGACAGGAAGCGGTTGGACGACTCGACCTCGCCCTTGGTCTGCGGGCTGCGCGGGCGGCACGGCTTCAGCCCGAAGCCGGCGTCCTTGGCGAACGCCCAGACGCGCTCGACGCGCGAGCGCCGGCCGCCCTTGAGCGTCACGAGCGCCGACATGTTGTCGGTGACCCACTCCCCCGGCACGCCGCCGAGCCGCATGATGGTCAGGTGCATGCACCTCGCCAGGTCGTCGGCGGTGCGCGTGTTCGACCTGATGTATACGTGCCTGCGCGAATGGCCCAGCGTCGCCGCAAACACGTTGAACTCGAACGGTTCGCCGTCGCGGTCGGCCATCCTTATCGACTCCTTCCAGTCGAATTGCAGCCGCAGGCCCGGCGGCGTCTCGAAGCGCGGGTGGGGCTCGGGACCCTCCGCCGGGCCGATGGCGATGCCTTTCTTGCGGGCGAACTGGGTGAACGCGTTGTACCCCGCGAGCTTCTCCTCCGGATGCCTGTGCAGCAGCCGCTCGTGGATGCCCTTCTTCGTCACTCCGGGCGGCGCCGCCTTGGCCTCGATCTCGCCCATGTGGCGGTCGAAATAGCCGGGCCTGTCGCGCCTGCCGTCGGGCGGCTCGCAGCCGTCCGCCTTCCAATACGCCGCCACCGTGTGCCTGTCGCGGCGGTACCGCCTCGCTATATCGCTGAAGTTGGGCTTTATGCCCGATTCCCTGTACATGTTCAGCTCCCCGATCATGTCGTCGCCCACGGCCGGCTCCTTCCGAAAGACCTCGACCTGCTCGGCTCGAGCGTAGGTCCGCGGGCGGTGGTCGAATTGGTGAAAATACGGTGGCGCGATTGGCGGGTATATGATGGCGCGAACGGTCAATCCGCGTTGGTGGAAATGGTTAGTTTTACGGTAGCGCTAACAGCCGAGAGCATTCGGGCGAGGAACTCGGCGTCGTTGCGGTCGTTTTTCCTGCGCCTGTCGGCGGCGGGCTTCATCATCTTGGAGACGGCGCCGACGACGCAGTCGACGCCCAGGGAGGAGAGCTTCTTCTACAGTTCGAACCCGGTCACGCCCGACTCGTGCACGCATCTTGCGGCGGGGTCGACGGACCTGGCCCGGTCCGCCGCCGCGGCGGCGTCGTAGCCGAAGGTTGCGGATTTGACCTCGCCGGTCATGATATCGAGGGCGACGGCCTTGATCGAGCGGGCGTGCACGTCCAGGCCGGCGAAGGTGGCGGTATCGATCATGAGAGCCCCTTCCATGCGTGTGGCGTGGCCGCCACGGTTGAATCAGACGCTCATCATTGTCGGCCTGATCCACGGATATGCATGCGGCAGGGGCTTTCAATGTTTTCATGTCCTGCTCATATCGTCTTTCGTGCTATGGGATGCTGACGGCAGAAAAATCGGGTCTGGTCTCGATTCTCTTGATCTGAAGTCAATTTCGTTCCCCATTTCAACCGGACGATAGTGCGTGACTACGCTTGGCTTTTTCAAGAAGGCGTCCCTCGTCTCGTGTTTGCAAATGTGCTTATTGGGCTTGTGTCTGAACCCGTTTGTGGACTTCAGGTTGGGTCATCATGGGGCGCCGGCCTCTTCGGTCATGGTTGATTGCGCAGCGCAGCGCACGAACGCCTGGCGGGATGCCAGGCGTTCGATGGGAGGGGCTATGTGACCTCGGGTGTTAGGCGCTGTAGTATTCCATGGCTGAGTCGGCAGCGATGCGACCCGTTACTGTACCCATGCACATGGAGGCGCCGCTGATGGCGTAGCGCATGTAGAACAGCTCGACGTTGCCAAGAGTTCCTGCGGCGTACAGGCCGGGAACGGGATTGCGGTTCGCATCGAGAGCTTCTGACTTGGTGCTGATGGGCACCTGGCCGAAAGAATCATTGGTGTTTGGGGTGATTTCCACGATATAGAAGGGCCCTTCTTCTATACGTTGCAGATCCTCGGGTTTCTTGTGGAAGTCGGGGTCGGCGCCGGCATCGCACAGCTCGTTATAATGCGCGATGGTTTTTTCTACTATATAGGGTTCAAGCCCCGCCGCCGTAGAGACTTCTGCGATGGTGTCGGCCTTGTGGGCCACTTTGGCCTCAAGCGCCTTCTCGAGCAGTTCGATGCGATCCTCCGGTTGCTGAGAGTCTACGAGGATGAAGAAATGCGCGCGACCGCTCTGTACGAAGGGGACAAAGTAGTCGAATTGGCTCGTCATGGACTCGTTGGCGCAACGGTAGCCCAGGTCGCTCAAGAAAACGCCTGTGTTAATCATGCGCAATGCGGAAATGGGGTCGTTCAAGGGTACGTATTCTCGGCCGACCAGATGAATCTGGCTCATGCCGCCCTTAATGATGGGAGCCGCTCCTGCTTGCTTGGCAAGTTCGATGCCATCACCCGTATTGTCGGGGTTGGAGAGGGAATTCCAGCTTACGGAACCGGGGGCATAGAGCGCTTTGGACCAGTCCTGGCCGTCGAATCCGCCTGTTGCCAGGATGACGGCTTTTGCGGAGATTACAATCTCTTTGTCGCCTTGACGGGCTTTGATGCCGGAAACTCTGCCATTTTCGGTCATGACTTCAACGGCGCGTGTTTCCATCATGAGCTCGGCGCCGTTATTCTCTGCCACGCCGATCAACGTGTCGATAATTCCTTTACCGCCATTTTTAGATACCATGGAGCGGTCGGAAATGTTCTCACCCTTCTTCTTTTCGAATTCGCAGCCAAAGCTGACGAGCCAGTCCATGGCTGCGCCAGAATTTTCGGCAACCATGCGGCAGATGTCGATGTTTGCGTCACCGTCGGACTGAGCGAGGTAGAATTGTGCGATTTCTTCGGCGGTGCCGTAGTCGGTTAGGCCGAGGGAATCTTGGTACTTGGAGCCGCAGCAGTAAAAATTGCCCGTGCAGATGGACGAGTCCCCACCGGTAACCTTGCTTTTTTCCAGAATAACAACCTTTGCCCCCGCCAAGCTTGCTTGGACGGCGGCACTCATTCCTCCGATGCCGCTGCCGACGATTACGATATCGGTTTCCCTGCTCTCGCTTGATGCGGGTTCGGTGGCTGCGACAGCCTGGATGCTGTCGGGGTGTATGTCGCTCGAAGATGCGTTTTGAGTGGTTTCATCGAAAGCGGCCGAATCGACCGTCTTTGTAGACGCGGTTGGTGCGCATCCTACGATGCCAAGACCCGCCAAGGCGGCGGCGCCCACGCTTGCTCCTGCTAGAAACTGCCTGCGTGAAACACTCGAGTTGCTCTTCATTGCATTCCCTCCTCTGCTGGTAGCGCTTTTGGCGCTGTGTATCGAAAGCGCTTGCATCGTATGCCGGAGAAAACAGGGAACACAGCGCCATCTTGGGTGGTTTTGGCGAAAAGCGCTGAGATAACCCATTTTGGAGGGGTAGCTGGCTGCTTTATTGTTGCGTTTGTTTAGACAGATAAATCTCGTAGAGGTCGAGAAGGTCTTGTTTGGATGAGACATTGCACTTCTGATACACGTTGCGAATGTGTCCTTTGACGGTGTTGGCGGAGATTCCTAATTCCGTGGCGATGTATTCGCGTGTGCGCCCGTGGATGAGAAGAACGAAAACTTCCGTCTCGCGGGTGGTTAGTCCCTGATTTCGTGCGAATGTTGCAGCAGGCGTGTTAAAGCGCGAGGTTCCTTCCTCGTTCTTGACTGCGCTAGCAGATTTTGCTGTAGCAGGAGTAGTCGATGGCGACATTGCGGCCCTATCTTCATCTTGCAAATCCATTCGGGAGAGCAAAAAGGATGCCATGGCGAGAATGAAAAGCGAAACGAGCGATACAGCAGAAAGATCGAGAGCGGGATTGCTGTCGTTAAGCATCGACGATCCGAAGGCGACTCCCAGTAATATGAGGAAGCTTGTAATGCCTAAGGCAAGTCCGAGATGCAGCTTTACGGAAGCGCGTTCTTGGTGTGCGAGCTCGCATATAACGATGCGCACATTGAGGCTTGCCATGTAATATGCAATGAAGACGAGTATTGTTACTGCCATGTTGGCAGCGGGAACGGTGATGAAGGGGAGTAGAACTAATGCGGCTGCGACAATGGGGAAGAGCATACCGTAGAAAGCCCCCATGCTCGGAACCGAGCGCTTGCGCCCCAGGGCGAATAGCAATAAAGAGGCGGTGCCGAGCCCTGCGACTCCTTGGAGCTCGATAGGCACTAGGTCCTCGCCTGTGATGGCCGCAACCTGGCTGACAACTCCGAACACGAAGGAAAGGGCTGCGATGCACAGGATTGCCTTGGCGAACCCACGCATGCCGGCACGCGAGAAGGTAAGGTCACTCGCGTACCCTTTTGGGACAACGCCTTTAGCGTATGGGATCCAGAGGAGTGACGCGGCCGACAGTGCAAACGCGATTTCAAGGGTGCCCGTCGCAAGGAATATCGCTACGGAAATGATGGTTCCCGTAAAAAACGCGGCGGATACGGCTTGCGTGAGATGGATCCCTTTGTCGTGGCTTATTTCTGTCGCCTTTGTCATGAGCATGAGCTCGAGCGAGGCGAGGCCTGATCCGATGAGTGCGGCAGCAGCTAGCGCATAGGGGGCGTCCGCTCGAAGTTCTCCGACGTTGACTAGCAGCATGAGCATGTTTCCTGTGAAAACTGCGGCGATGGCAAGGGGCATTTCGAACTGATAGCGCCTTTTGTCGGCGAATTTGCGTAGAGCTGCAAGGACGAGCATCGTTATGCCATAGAAAACTAGGAATAAAGCGCCAAACGAGTCACCTGCTCCGTGTGAAAGTCCCGTTTCACGTAAAAATGTGCTCGAAATCGCCAAAGGAAACATGAGTCCGCACACAATGCCATATGCCGAAACAAGCGATAGATAATTCGAATCCCATTTAACAGACGGTGCGCTTTGCGATCCGCTGAGCATCTGGTCTGACATAAATACCCCGTTTGTTATCGCGATCGAGTTGAAGCACGCATTATACGCAAAATCAGGAAAGGGATGGTATGGTCCGAGGCGAGAATTCGTTCAATTGATAACCAAGCAAGCAGCCAGAGCGGCGTTTGATGCGGCGCAAACATGTATTTTGTCGAGTGGGGGGGCGGTTTGGCCGTTGCCACATGCGGCTCAAGATGTTCTGCTCAATTATCGCTCTTTTGCGTCTTCGGTAAAAAGCTGGTCGCCGGCCAATCGGCATCATACTGAGTTAATTCGTGAGGAGACGAGTGGGCTCTTGTCGCAAGAAATACGAAATAGCCCCATACCGTCTTTGGCATGTACAAGGCGGTTGCAATGGCATGCTGCAGCAACGAAGCGCAACAGGGCCCACTTTGTGCGTGGGCTTACTCGGCGCAGCTAACGGGTCAGGGCGCGCTGCAATTTTGCGGACATCCGAAAGCAACAAAGACGCCGTCCGAGGGAGGGCGACGGCGTCTTTTGGAAAAATGCCCGAAAGAGACGAAGAATGGCGTTTGCTGGTGTTTTACGAACAGCGGAATGCGTTCTTTCAGGCAGCGAGTTGTCTAAGCGGAGCGCGCGAGGCTGTGCCATCGCGCGCTCCGAAACCAGTTCGACGCTTAGAGGTTCTGCGCGGCGTTTTTGCCGGCGAGGCGACCGAAGCTCATCGCGGTGCCCAGGCTGATGCCTGCCACGACGACGGGGTATTCCACCAAGAAACGGCGGCCCATGGTGTTGCCTGCAACGTAGAGGCCGGGAATGATTTTGTCTTCGGTGTCGAGCGCGTGCATGTCAAGGTCGCAGTCGATGCCGCCGCAAAGCACCAGCATGCCGGCGCTTGCGAACTTGCAAGCGTAAAACGGCGGGTTCTCCACGGGGAACATACGCTTGGACATCTTGCCGAAGTCCTCGTCAAGGCCTGCATGGCACAGCTCGTTGTAGCGTTCGATCTCGGCCTTTGCCACATCGGCGGGAAGACCCATCTGGGAGATGAGGTCGTCGATCGTGTCGGCCTTGATGGTGACGGCCTCTTCGACCATCTGGTCGGTGGTGTAGCCCAGTCCGAAGCCTGCGAGCACGGTGGGGTACTGGTCGACCTGGTCGGCGGGAATGTAATGGTTCACATAGCCGTGTCCGTCGGGCATGTCCTTGATCTGCTCGGGCCACTTCGCATCGAAGATCTGCCAAGATTTCACGCCCGCCTCGCGGTCTTCGGCGCTTTCGGCCAAAGGCTGGCGGCTCAGCTGGTCGGCGATGTTTTGGCCGGGGACATCTTCGTTCATGAAGCGCTTGCCCTCCATGTTGAGCTGGAGATATCCATCGACACCCAGGGCGCCGCCCATGTGATGGGTCATGGGAGCGTGAGGGCCGAGCTCCATTTTGGCGCCGGCCCACATGCACATCAGGTGGCCGTCGCCGGTGTTGCAGATGGTGCCTGCGGCGTCGCTGTTGCCGTAGAAGCTCACGAACTCGTCGGCCCAAGGAATGTAGTAGCGGCGCATTTCCATGTTGTTGCCGTAGTCGCCCGTGGTCACGACGACGGATTTGCAGTTGATTTTGGTGTAGGCTCCGTCGGCGTCGTGAACGTAGATGCCTGCAATCGCGCCGCTTTCGTCCTTAATGAGCTGCTCGCCCCAGGTGCTGAACATGGTCTCGACGTTGCCCGTGGCGGCTGCGGCGTCCTGCGCGGCCTGGCATGCCCACTGCATGTTGGGGTTCGTGGTGATGGTGCCGTGGAAGTAGGGGTAGTACTCCTCTTTCCAGTCGTAGCCTTCAAGCGCGGGGAAGCACTTGGGGCGGATGTAGTTCGGTTTGTCGGTTGCCTGGTTGGCCGCCGTGGTGGGCAAGACCTCGTAGTCGGCGCCTTCGATGAACCAGTCGAAGTCCTCGCCGGAGTGGTCGTACCAATAGCCCAAAAACTTCGGGTCGGGGCGGAAGGCCATGTCTTTCATCAGCTCGTTGACGATATCTTCCTTCGGCGCCCATTCGATGCCTAGGTTTTTCTGAATTTTGGAGCCGACCACGCCGAAGTCGCCTGCCATGGAGACTACGGAGTAGTTCTCTTCCGCCTGCTTTTCGACGACGATGACCTTGGCGCCTTCTTCCGCCGCCGCCTTTGCGGCCGCAGAGCCCGCGAGGCCGTATCCAACGACCACGACGTCGCAGTCCTTTTCTTCCTTGATTTTGCTCGGCGCTGCCGGAGCGGTCAGGAAGGACGGCTCGAAGGCCATGACGTCTCCGCCTGCGTTGCCTGCCGCGCCGGCGGCTTCGTCTGCCGCTTTTTCGCCGTTGCCGCTCGGCGCGCAGCCGGCGAGTCCTGCGCCGGCGACGGCTGCGGTCATGGCTCCCAGGCCTAAGAAGGCACGGCGGCTCATGTCTTGCTTCATGTTTCCCTCCTTCATGCTGCCGCGTTTTCTGCGGCTGTGTTTTCGTCCCGGGGTCTTGCGCGGGGCGTTTCGTGCAAGATGCGCGCCTGCTCGGCGGCCGGAAGGCGGCTCTCGACCCTGCCCTCCGACCGTCTCTGTGCGCGACGCTTTCTTGCGTCGGCTTGAAAGATAGCCTTTCACCTGCGTGTATGCGCCACCTTATGCGGGTGGGGTTTTTCGGGCTACGCCGCCCTACCCGTAGCGGGTAGGGCGTTTGGCGGCGTTTGCGGTATACTTTTGGCGCATCGAAGGGGGGATTATGGAACGCGTACGCGACCTATGCGCGGGCTTCACGGCGCGTGAGCGCCTGCTGTTCGGCGGCTATGCGCTGTATCTCGCCTTCGGGTACATGTCGTTCGAGTCGTCGACGCTTCTTGCCTCGGGCGGTTTCGACGCGGGGGTTTCGTCCTCGCTTTTTCTCGTTGCGGTTATTGTCGCGCGCGTGGCGGTGTATGCATGCGCGGCCCTTGCGTATAGAGGGGGAAATCTTGCCACTGCGCCCTGCGTCGCCGCATCGTGCGTTGCGGGAATGCTGGGGTTCGTCGTCTTGGGCATGCTCGTGCAATTTTCGGGCCTGCTGCCGTTCGAGGGAGTGCTGCCTTGGCTTGCCCTGTGCGGCGGCGCCCTTGGCGTGGGCGGCTCTCTTCTCGGCATCCTGTGGATTCGCTTCGCGACGTCTTTCTCCCTCCGGTCGGTGTATCTGTTCGCTATGATTTCGAACTTGACTAGTCTGGTCGTGTATTTTCTCGCCATGTCGGCCCCTGCTTTTCTGCACGTCCCCCTGTGCGCGTTGCTCTTCGCGGCTTCGGCGTGGTGTTCTTGGCGCTGTCTTGCCTTGCGTCCCGAGAAGGAACGACGCTATGAAAAGGAGTCCTTTTCCCTTGCGTGGCGCATCCTGTGGCGCCCCGTGTTGAACACGTCGGTTCTTGCGTTCATGGCGGGTTTCATGCTGCAGGTCGCCATGATGCATCCCATTCCGCTCAACGTGTTCCAAGGCACGTCGCTTGTGACCCAGTTCGCGGTCGTTTTGGTCCTGCTCGTGCCCGCGCTCTTGGTGAAAAAGACCTTCGCTCTCGAATCGGTGTACAAGGCGGCTCTGCCGCTTTCGGCGGCGGGCTTTCTGCTCCTGCCGGTCATCTGGAACGGCGCGGGCGGCCTGGCGAACGCCTGCGCCCAGCTGGGAACGCTTGTGGCGGGCATCATCCTCTGGTGCATGATCGCCGACGCCGCCGGCGCGTGCAAGGTCTCGAGTACGCCGCTGTTTTCCGTCTGCATGCTGTTCACCTCGATCGCCCAGCTGGCGGGCACCTTGTTCGGTTTTTTCCGGGCGGAATACCTGCGGCCGGGCGATGTCGCCTTGACGGCCGTCGCGCTTGCGGCGCTGTATGCGGTGTTCATGGTGTCGACGTTCCTCTTCAAGGACCGAAGGTTCAAAGACCCTTCCGACCGCGCAGGCGCGGCTCTCAATCGCAAAGAGGGCGGAGCGGGTGCCCTTTGCGAAAACGGCCTTTCGGGGGAAGGGGAGCAGGCTGTGCGGCTTTCGACCGAGGCCTTGCGTGAAAAGCGCGAAGCGGCCCTGGATGCGCGGTGCGCGCGCATAGCGGAGCAGGCTGCGTTCACGCCGCGCGAGCGGGAGGTGTTCGCCCTGGTGGCGCGCGGTAAAACGAATGCGGCCGTGGCCGAAGAGCTGGTGGTGTCGGAAAACACCGTCAAGTTCCACGTCAAGAGCATCTATCAGAAGCTCGGCATCCATTCGAAGGCGGAGGTTGCGGCTATCGTGGAGCAAGAGGCTGAAGAAACGCTGTGACGACGGGCTTTCGGTCAATCCGTGCGGCATGCCCGCGTGTCCGGCTTGTCGGGCAATGGGGCCATCCGACGGAGGCCGCGCCGCTTGCGGGCGGCATCGTCCTCGCGCCATCCGCGGAACTTGGTAGTATGGCATACGGAAATTCGCCCTAGGACGGGGCGGGCAAGGAGGCTCAGCATGGACGCTTTTGAAGGCGAAGGCGTGCTTGACGCGCGCATGGAGGCGGTGCAATTCGTTGGTACCACGTTGTCGCAGTTTTTCCTGAACGATCCTTCGACGGGTGCGATCGATGCCGGTCTTGCCGCTATGGCCGCGCTCGACGTAGACGCGGCAGCTGACGAATGGCCATTCGCCGACGAGCCGGAGGCACGTTGCGCCCTGGCTCTCATGCACGAAGGGGCCCTGCAGCGCGAAGCCGACGGCGGCGAGGCGATGAAATGGGAATACCGCCGCTTGTTCGTGGGGCCTCAGTCGCTTCCCGCGCCTCCGTGGGGGTCGGTCTATACCGACCGCGACTGCGTCGTGTTCGGCGAAAGCACGATCGCGCTGCGTTCGTGGATGCGAGCTCGCGGCATCGAGCGTCTGAACGACGAAAAAGACCCCGAGGATCATATCGGCCTGGTGCTGGCCATGGCCGCCTGGCTTGCCGAGGAAAAGCCCGAGCTGGTGGGCGAGTTCCTTCGATTGCACGTGCTGCCATGGTCGGGGCATCTGCTCGAACAGCTCGAAGCCGCCGCCGAGCATCCGTTCTACAAAGGACTTGCCTCCATTGCCCGCACGAGCCTTTCTGGTATGAGGGATGCGTTCGGGCTTGAGGTCGTTGAGCCGCGCTTTTATCGCTAAAGCGTGCTGCCCTCCCGAAAGAAAAGCAATCAAGGCCGCCCTTCCGACGCATGGAGTCTTTCGGAGGGGCGGCTTGTTTTACGCGGCTTTCGCTTTAACGCCAAGCTTTCGCGTGCAGGTGCCGGGGCGCCTCCGGTCTGTCTCAACGGTCGCTTTCAGGGGCGAAGGAGTTCACGAGGGCAATAAGCTCCTGCTTCTTATGCACGGCGAGCTTCGCGTAGATTCGTCGCGAATGCGTCCTGATGGTGTTTTCCGACACGACGAGCTCGTCCGCGATGAACGCGACGCTGTTGCCGCGGGCCAGAAGCTCCATGACCTCCGCCTCGCGCGTCGTGAGGTGATAATGCTGCTGCAGCGCGGCGCACTGTTTGGAAACGCGGTCCCTGTATTGCGGCTCGTCGCCTCTTCTTTTCTCCTTGCGTTCCCCTTCGTCCTGCTGTGCCTGCGTCTTCGTGAGAAAGCCGTCTTCCATGGGGGCGCCGGCCGCCTTGGACGCCCCGATTGCGTCTTCACGCGCGAGGGCCGGTCCGCTTGAGGCTTCTTCGCCGCCGCCTTCCTCGTCTTCTCCAGGGCGCGCTTTTTCAGGGTCGGGACCCTGCGCCGCGCATGACGCTTCGGGGGCGCCGTGCAGGCTGCTCAGGGAGATGAACTCTATCTTTTCGGGCAAAGGCTTTGCGCTTGCCATCTGGCGGAACCCTCCCTGGCCGACGAAATACATCAGGGCAAGAAGGTACATGCCCAGGATTCCCGCGCTCGCGAGGGGCGAAAGGGCGGACGGGGTCAGGCTTTCGGCGAGCATGTCGCCGATGAATCCCAGGTCGTGCAGAATGCAGACGACCCCGCCGAAGAATCCGTAGATGAAGATAGGATTGACGCCTCGGTCTCGCGACGCCTGTGCGCATTGGGCGACCATGAGCATGGTGCCGCAGCTGTAGAACGCGTACATCGTTCCGGCAAACAGGGCCAGGAAGCCTTCGCCGAGAAACGTGAGCAGGACGAACGCGGTTATGACGAACGGGAACAAAGCGCGATAGACGGTGACGACGTTGATGCGCAGGTTTTTTCTGCGCCATGCCGCCAAAAGCGCGATTGCGGCGCAAAAGGCGCCCGCCATGGACATGACGTTCACGAGAATTCCGATCTCCGGCTCGTCGATGGCGAGCGAACGCATGATGCCGCTGCCGAACCCGAGCGCCCCGACGCAGAGGGCGCTTCGCCAATAATCCTGCAGGACGTGGCGGTACACGGCAGGGTGCTGGCGCGGGACGTCTTCGAACATGGGCTGCGCCAGATCGATTTTCCTGCTGCAGATTACGATGCATAGGCCGAACAGCGGCAAAAACACAAGCGGGATCAGCAGCGCGGTGACAGCGCGGGGAATGAGGTACAGGGCGAAATAGATCGGCGCGGAATAAGCGGTTCCCACGACGAGGTCGTACGTGCCCGACTCCGCGTCGCGTCCGGCGAACAGGCGCTGCCAGAGCATGTAGAACCCGGCAGACCCCAGTCCGAGCAGCGCTCCGCCCGCCGTCATGAGGGCCGCCGCAAGCGCGTCGATGTACATGGCCCCTATGAGGCACGCCCATCCCAGGAAGTAGGGCGTGCCGGCGGCGAACACGAGGAAGCGCCGCGTCGGGCCAGGAAAGAAATACGACCCGAGTGCGCTTGCCAGGTAGCTGAGTCCGAAGACGAGCGATTGGGCGACGAAGAATCGCGCCATGATACCGGGGGTCTGCATGTCGAGGGGAAGGAAGGGAAAGACGCCGCCCCAGACGCCCGCTGCGTTGATGGCGAGAAACAGGGCGTAGCCGAGAGAGCACGTATTGGGCTTGATCGTCTTCAATGGGTCGGTCCGTTCTCTTCGGCGGTTGTTTTCCGTGAAATCCCGATGCCGACATTCTCGCATAGCAGGCTTGCCCCCGATGACTTCGTTGCATGTCTAATCGGAGGATTGGTATGTTCTGAACAGGCGATTCGTAAAGTTCATACATTTTATGTGACAGGGCGCGCAGGCTGCGGGGTAAGGTTTTCGCCAATGGCGAAGGCCGAAGGGGAAAAGGTTCGGGCGCGCGTGCCGCGCGCTCGTTCTCCCAAAGGCCGAGGGGCGCACCGCGCGCCGCATCGCCGAAAGACTTCTACCGAAGAAGGGGGAACAAGGTGGAGAGGGCATATGAAAACGCCGTATCGCGCCGTACGTTCGTGAAGGGTTCGGCCCTGGCTGGCCTCGGAGCGGCGGCTGCGGGAAGCGCGTCCATGTTCGGCTGTGCGCCGGCTTCTCAAACCGAGGGGAAAACCGAAGGGGCTCCTGCCGAGGACAGAATCGTTTGGACGCATTGCGCGGTCAATTGCGGCAGCACCTGCGCGCTGCAATGCCATGTGCGCGACCAGGAGATAGCGTATGTGGAATCCGATAACGCGGGCGATTCCGCAATGGACCAGCCCCAGTTGCGCGCCTGCCTGAGGGGGCGTTCCATCCGTCGGTGGCTTCAAAGCCCCGATCGCCTGAACTATCCCATGAAGCGCGTCGGCAAGCGCGGATCGGGCGAGTTCGAGCAGATCAGCTGGGACGAGGCTATCGACACCATCGCAAGCGAGATGAAGCGCATTCGCGAGACCTACGGCGACGAGGCCATGACGGTGCACTACGCCTCCGGCGTCACGTCGGGCCTTATGGGCAATGGCGTGGTGAACAGGCTCATGAACCTCACCGGCGGCCATCTGAACTATTACGGGTCCTACAGCTCCGCGCATATCACGGCGGCCGGCCTTTACACCTATGGCGGCGGCACGTATGCGAGCAACTTCCTCACGCTTCAGGACAACCAGGTCGTTGTCATGTTCGGCAACAGCCCTGCCGACACTCGTATGGGTGGCGGCAGCCATGCCCATGACTTGGCATGGATGCTGGAGGAAAAAAACGTCGAAGTTATCATTATCGATCCGCGCATGAACGACACCTTGTGCGGGCAGGGGAACACGTGGGTGCCCATTCGGACCGGCACCGATGGCGCGTTGTGCGCAGCCCTCGCCTACGAGATCATCAACAACGGCTGGGTCGACGAGGAATTCCTGCACAAATACTGCATCGGCTACGATGAGGAGACGATGCCCGAAAGCGCCAAGGGGCAGAACAAGTCCTACAAAGACTACATCATGGGAACCGGCTATGACATGACGCCGAAAACCCCCGAATGGGCGAGCCCCATCACGCAGGTGCCTGTTGAGACCATTCGATGGCTTGCCGAGAAGATCGGCACGTCGAAACCGGTCTATATCTGTCAGGGTTACGGCTCCCAGCGCCATGCGAACGGCGAGATCACGGCTCGCGCGATCATGATGCTTCCTCAGCTGGTGGGCCAGATCGGCCTGCCCGGTACTTCCGACGGCCGCCGCGAGGGCAAGACCTCCTTCGCTCTGTCCACCTTCCCTGCGGGAGAAAACCCCGTGAAGACGTCTCTGCCGACGTTTTTGTGGACCGAGGCCATCAAGCGCGGCGAGGAGCTGACCGCTCTCAATGCCGGCCTTCGCAACGCCGACAGGCTGTCGAGCAGCATCAAGTTCATCTGGAACTACGCCGGCAACTGCCTAACCAACCAGCATTCCGACATCAATGCGACGCATGAGATTCTTGCCGATGAGAGTCTTTGCGAATTCATCGTTACAAGCGAAGTGTTCATGACCGATTCGGCAAAGTACTCCGACATCATCATTCCCGACCTTACGCTACAGGAGCAGTACAGCCTTTCCGAGGGCGGCTATGCCGACAACATGGAGGCCGTCATCTACGGAAGCCCTGTCTACGAGCCGAAATTCGAGCGTCGCGGCATCTACGAAGTATGCTCCGCAATCGCCGAGAAGCTGGGCGTGGGAGACGAATACACCGACGGCGGCAAGACGCGCGAAGACTGGCTGCGTCAAATCCTTGCCGAATCGCGCGAAAAGTATCCCGAGATTCCCGATTGGGACGAGGGCATGGCGCAAGGCGTGTGGAAGCGCACTCCGGAGCCTACGATCAGCCTCAAGGCGTTCATCGAAGACCCAGATGCCAATCCGCTTAAAACCCCTTCGGGCAAGATAGAGATCTACTCCGAGACCTTGGCGAACTTCGCCGAAACATGGGAGCTCGCCGAAGGCGACGTGATCAGCCCTATCCCCGAATTCGACCCCGGCTTCGAAAGTTACAAGGACCTTACCGACGAATACCCCCTTCTCATCCAGGGGTTCCATTACAAGGCGCATGCTCATTCGAGCTATGCAAACAACGAAATCATCGAATCGGCCGCTCCGCACGTGCTGTGGATCAATCCCGTCGACGCCGAGGAGCGAGGAATATCCGACGGCGACGAAGTGCGGGTTTTCAATGCCCGCGGCGAGATACGCATCAAGGCCCGCGTGACTCCGCGTATCATCCCCGGCACGGTTGCGCTGCCTCAGGGCAAATGGCACGAGGCCGACATGAACGGCGACCGCGTGGACGCCGGCGGTTGCATCAACACGCTCACCACGCTGCGCCCGTCGCCGCTGGCGAAGGCGAACCCGCAGCATAGCAATATCGGCCAGGTTGCGAAGGCCTAAGGGGGAATATCATGGCTCAGTACGGATTCCATTACGACGGCACGCGCTGCACGGGCTGCAAGACCTGCATGCTTGCGTGCAAGGACTACCACAACCTGCCGGGCGACGTGGCGTTTCGCCAGGTCTATGAATACGGCAACGGGGAATGGGAGAAAGACGCAGCGGGAGCGTGGAGCTGCACGACCCAGGTCTACTACCTCTCCGAGGCGTGCAATCATTGCGACAGCCCGGCGTGTTTCGCCGCGTGCTCTCAGGGCGCCATCGTGAAAGACGAGGACACGGGCCTTGTCTACATCGACGAAGAAAAGTGCGTCAACTGCGGCGCCTGCGCCGAGGCGTGCCCGTACGGCATTCCCAAGGCCGATGCCGAAAAGGGCGTCTATGTGAAATGCGATGGCTGCAAAGACCGCGTTGCACAGGGCAAGAAGCCCATCTGCGTCGAAGCCTGCCCGCTGCGCGCGCTCGACTTCGGCGACATCGAGCAGCTGCGCTCCGATTTCGGCGACGTCGCCGCAATCGCCCCGCTGCCCGATTCGTCGGCCACGCGGCCGAACATCGTCATCACTCCGCCCGCTGCGGCTTGCGCGGACGTTGCGGGGGACGGCGCCGTTTTGAACCGCTGCGAGATAGTCTGACCTGCGAAGGGGGCGTGCATGGGGCACGGCATTCAGCTTGCTTTCAACGAAATATCCCTCGTGCTTTTCACCACGCTTGCTCCGTCGGGCGTGGTTGCATTGATGCTTATGGGCGCGCCCCTGCTTTTCGGAAGGGTTTCGGGCGAGAAGGCCCGGCGTATCGATTGCTTTATGGGAATTCCCCTGGCGGTTTCCATGGTCGGCCTTGTCATGTCCGCGACGCATCTCGGAAACCCCGACAACATTTTGTACGTGTTCTCCCGTGTCGGCTTCTCTCCGCTGTCAAACGAAGTCGCGGGCGCCGTTGTTTTCCTTGCGCTCGCCGGCGCGTACTGGCTTTATTCCTTCGCCCGCGCTCCTCGCACGGGCGTCAAGAGGGCGCTGACGGTCGCGCTGTGGTGCTCGGGCGCAGCCTTTCTCGTGCTTATGGCGCAGGCGTATTCCGCCGAGACGATCGTTTCCTGGAATACCGCGTACGTTCCCCTGAACATGGTGCTCAACGGCCTGGTCGGCGGTCCTCTTCTGGCGTTGCTCGGATTTCGGGCGTCCTCGTTTTCCGAGGCGGCGGCGTTTGCCGAAATATCGTCTTTCGCTAAAGCGCTTCCTGCGGCGTCTTTATGCGGCGTTGTCGCCAACGCCGTGTCGATGTGCCTGCAGAATGCGGGCCTGCATCTTGTCGAGAACGAACTGTCCACGGCGGCCGCCCTCGTGCCCGCGTACGGCGCGGTCATTGCGGGGTTTGTCGCCTTCTGCATCGTCGGCGCGTCGTTGTGCGCCGGCTCGCGCAGGGCGTCGGGAAGGCGGGCCGTGGCGCTTTGCCTCGTCGGGTGCGCGTTTGCCTTCTTCGGCATATTTCTGACACGCATGGCGTTTTACGCGATGCATCTTACCGTCGGCTTGGGCATGTAGGGGTTTTGACGGGCTTTTTTCTGCATTGGCCCTGCGGGTTCCATTCCTCGGACATCCACTGGCGAACGTATTCGATGAACGCCTTCGTCGCCATGGACGCAAGCCCGTGCGAGCGCACAGCCAAGGCGAGCTCTCGATGCGTGGGAATCTCGAGCTCCACGCGGGCGAGCTCGAATGGGGCGCTCTCAAGAACGAGCTGGGGGAACATGCTGAAGCCGAAGCCTTTGTTCACCATTCCCATCACGGCTTGGTCGTTATCCATGACGAAACGCGTGCGGGGGGCTACTTCGTGGCGCGCGAATACGGCATCGAACTCGGTGTGGTCGTCGCTGCTTCTTACTTTTATGTAAGGCTCGGTGGCCAGGGATTCCTTGGGAAAGAACGGGGCGTGGGCGAGGGGGTGGTCGGGCGGGAGCACCACGTATACGGGGTCCTGCGCCAGCGGGATGGTGAAGAAATCGAGCTTCGCCGGCAATATGACGAAGCAGCAGTCGAACTCTCCACGCCATGTGGCTTCTTCCATCTCGTTCTGGCTTTCGTAGGTCACAAGTTCGTAGTCTATATTGGGATGGTCGTTGAGAAACATTTCCATGATGCCGGGAAGCCACTGCACGGCAATGCTGCCGAAGGAGGCGACGCGCAGACTTCCGTATTCAACGCTGCGAAGTTCTTCGAGGCGGGTCTGCAGCGCCTGCTCGCTTGCGCACACGTCTTGTATCCAGGGGAGGAGGTTGCGTCCGTCAGCCGTGAGGCGCGCTCCGGAGTGGTCGCGTGTGAAAAGGGCGGTTCCCATCTCCTGCTCAAGCGAGCTCATCATGTAGCTGACACCCGCCTGGGTGTAGCCCAGGATTTCGGCGGTTTTTTTGAAACTGCCTGTTTTCGCGACGGTGACGAACGCTTCGTATTTCTGGTTCGGCATGAGCTCTCCTGCTCTGCGCGCGGTTGTGCGCCTTGTGCCTGCACGCATAAGAATAGGTATAAGGAAATCCTAATTATTTATAAGATACACTCATTTTACTTTTATTGAATATGTAATTACTATGCACTTGTCGGGAGTTCAGACAGGCATGGCGACCGTCTGCTGAACCTGCATCCCGAATCCGACACCCATGGCGCGCGACCGCGAGGCGCCGCATCTCAGCGACCTTCACGGCTGCGCGCATCCGGACTTCCGATTGATTGGGCGTCCATCAGGTGCGGATGTTGACAACCTTCTTCTTCGCGTTGATTTTCGCGAATTGGAACAAGGTGGGGCGCAACCTCTCTCTTGGCTTTCTCTTCCCCATACCGAAGCCTCGCCGCCTCACTTTTGATTTCGCATGCGACACCCTTCTCGGCCACCTCGTGCCCGTTTGCCGAGAAGGGTGTCGCTTTTTTTGTGCCGTTATTGCCGGGCGGCTCTGCGTTCGGTCTACGACTCGTCTCATTCTGCGATTGCTCTCCTCGTTCCAAATCTTTTTATGTGTGATAGTTGCGAAAAGAAAGTTTATATTTTTAAGAAACCAACAATCTATAGCCCCAGTTCAGCTTGCAGGTACTTTAGATAGAATACAGAAAACATCCATACTTCCTTAAAAAAAGTCTTGACTTAATTTTTCAACGTGATTAAATTATTCGTTTGCGTATTTACGCCTGTATAGTCTATTTCCCTAACGGAAGGAAGACCTGTGGCCAAAGCAGAAAATTGCGCTCCCACCAGCCTTTACAGGGAACGTCGCAGCTTTGCGAAGATTCCCGACGTCATGGATGTCCCTAATTTGATTTCCATCCAGACGGACAGCTTCAAGTGGTTCATGGAAGAAGGAATCACCGAGGCTTTCAACGACGTGTGCCCCATCGAAAACGCAACGAAAGATATGTGCGTTGAGCTTGGCGCTCACAAATTCGGCGACCCCAAATACACGGTCGACGAATGCAAAGAGAAGGACGTGTCGTTCCAGGCTCCTCTGTTCGCTCAGATTCGCTTCATCAATCGCGAAACCGGCGAAATCAAGGAGCAGGAAGTCTTCATGGGCGATTTTCCGCTCATGACCCCGCGCGGCACCTTCATCATCAACGGTACCGAGCGCGTTGTCGTTTCTCAGCTGGTTCGCTCTCCCGGCGTGTACTTCAGCTCCGAGCGCGATAAGACTTCTGACAAAACTATTTTCGGCGCAAAGGTCATTCCTTCCCGCGGTGCTTGGCTCGAATTCGAGACCGACAAGCGCGACATTCTTTCTGTGCGCATCGATCGCAAGCGTAAGCAGCCGGCCACGCTGCTTCTGCGCGCTCTTGGCATTGCGGAAACCCGCGAAGAAATCGTCGAGGTTCTCGGCAGCTCCGAGATGGTTCTGCGCACCCTCGACCGCGACCCCGCAACCACGAAAGACGAAGCCCTCATCGAGCTGTACAAGCGCTTCCGTCCCGGCGAGCCGCCGACGATCGACTCCGCGCGTACGCTGCTCGACGGCTTGTTCTTCAACCCCCAGCGTTACGACCTCGCGAAGGTCGGCCGCTACAAGGCGAATAAAAAGCTCGGCTTCGATCCCGATTTCGACTCCTCCACGCTGACCGAGGATGACATCATCGCAACCATGCGCTACATCGTTGCTTTGCACGAGGGCGAAGAGGGCTTTGCTGTCGACGATATCGACCACTTCGGCAACCGTCGCATCCGCACGGTGGGCGAGCTCATCCAGAACCAGTTCCGCATCGGTCTTTCCCGCATGGAGCGCGTCGTGCGCGAGCGCATGAGCATGCAGGAGCCCGACGAGATCACTCCGCAGTCTCTGGTCAATATTCGTCCGATTGTCGCCTCCATCAAGGAGTTCTTCGGATCTTCTCAGCTCTCCCAGTTCATGGACCAGGCAAACCCCGCTGCAGGCATCACGCACAAGCGCCGCTTGTCCGCACTTGGCCCGGGCGGTCTGTCCCGCGAGCGTGCAGGCTTCGAGGTTCGAGACGTTCATAACTCCCACTACGGCCGCATGTGCCCGATTGAGACCCCTGAAGGCCCGAACATCGGTCTTATCGGCTCGTTGGCAACCTATGCCCGCGTGAACAGCTACGGCTTCATCGAGACCCCGTATCGCCGCGTCGTGGACGGCAAGGTTACCGACGAAGTTGACTACCTGACCGCGGACGAAGAGGAAAACTACGCAATCGCCCAGGCGAACGAGCTGTTCGACCAGGAGACCCGCGAGTTCGGTCGCACGGTCGACGGCGTGTTCGTGCCCGCTGAGAAGGTTTTGTGCCGCACGCGCGACGCCGCTGGCGTTTTCGGCGAGCCCGATGAGGTCGCTCCCGAGGCCGTGAACTACATGGACGTTTCCCCGCGTCAGATGACCTCTGTCGCAACGTCCCTCATTCCCTTCCTCGAGCACGACGACGCGAACCGCGCGCTCATGGGTTCGAACATGCAGCGTCAGGCCGTGCCTCTGCTGCGTCCCCATGCTCCGCTGGTCGGCACGGGCATCGAGCACCGCATCGCCGTCGACTCCGGCGAGGTTTTGGTTGCTCAGAATCCCGGTGTCGTCGATTACGTGGACGGCTCCACCATCATCATCCGCAACGACGAGGGCGAATTCGACGAGTATCTGGTTCCGAAGTTCCAGCGCTCCAACCAGTCCGGCTGCATCAACCATAAGCCCATCGTACGCAAGGGCGACGAGGTTCATGCGGGCGATGTCCTGGCGGACGGTCCTAGCTGCGACCACGCAGAGCTCGCGCTGGGCCAGAACCTCATGGTTGCCTACATGACCTGGGAAGGCTTCAACTACGAGGACGCTATCATCGTGTCCGAGCGCGTGGTTGCCGAAGACCTCCTCACGTCTATCCATATTTCCGAATACGAAATCGATGCGCGCGATACCAAGCTCGGCCCCGAGGAAATCACCCGCGAGATTCCGAACATCTCCGAGGATATGATCTCCGACCTGGATGCCGACGGCATCATTCGCGTCGGTGCCGAGGTCTTCCCGGGCGATGTCTTGGTGGGCAAGGTCACCCCGAAGGGCGAGACCGAGCTGACCGCAGAAGAGCGCTTGCTGCGCGCCATCTTCGGCGAGAAGGCTCGCGAGGTTCGCGACACGTCTCTGAAGGTTCCCCACGGCGCAGGCGGCCGCGTTGTCGGCATCTATCGTTTCAGCCGCGAGGCCGGAGACGAGCTTGCTCCGGGAGTCAACGAGCTCGTTCGCGTCTACATCGCTCAGAAGCGTAAGGTCCAGCAGGGCGACAAGCTGTCCGGTCGTCACGGCAACAAGGGTGTTATCTCCCGCGTTCTGCCCGTCGAGGACATGCCGTACCTCGCTGACGGCACGCCGATCGACGTCATGCTGAACCCCTTGGGCGTTCCTTCCCGTATGAATGTCGGTCAGCTGCTCGAATGCCACCTTGGCTGGGCTGCGAAATGGGGCTTCTCTGACGACGAGAACGCCACCGCCGCCGTCGAGGGCCCGACCTATGTCGCAACCCCTGTCTTCGACGGTGCGACCGAGCCCGAGATCGTGGACGTCATTCAGAAGGCGAACGAGAACCTCATCAAGCTCAACCACGAGAAGTACGGCGATAAGGCGCGCGACGAGTTCGTCCCGCAGCTTTCCGTCACCGGCAAGACCACGCTTTACGACGGCCGTACTGGCGAGCCGTTCCGCGAGCAGATTACCGTTGGCTTCCCGTACATCCTGAAACTGGGCCACATGGTCGACGACAAGATCCATGCCCGTTCGACCGGCCCTTACAGCTTGATCACCCAGCAGCCTCTGGGCGGCAAAGCTCAGTTCGGCGGCCAGCGCTTCGGCGAGATGGAGGTGTGGGCGCTGTATGCCTACGGCGCATCCAACGTCTTGCAGGAGATTTTGACCATCAAGTCCGACGACACGGCAGGCCGCGTCAAGGCGTACGAGGCCATCGTGAAGGGCGACAACATCGACGATGCCGAGGTCCCCGAGTCCTTCAAGGTTCTTATGAAGGAAATGAAGTCTCTGGGTCTTAACGTCGAGATGGTCGCTCAGGACCAGCACACGATCAACTTCGATGCTGCCGACATGGAGACGAGGGGCCACGTCAACGCCGTTCAGTCGATGATGGAGGCCGATGCGGCCAAGACCGAGGCAGAAGAAGGGGATGCCCTCAAGGACATCGCTGCCGACCTGCGTTCCCTGATGGACGATGACCTTCTGGGCGGCGCCGACGCCGATGTGGAAAGCCTCATCGGCACCCAGAGCGCTACCGATACCGAAACCGGCGAAGGAGAAGAGCGATAAATGAGCGAATTCGACGTTAACAATTTCGACGCCCTGCGTATTTCCCTCGCCAGCGCCGAGGATATCCGCGGCTGGTCTCACGGCGAGGTGAAAAAGGCCGAGACCATCAACTACCGCACGCTCAAGCCCGAAAAGGACGGCTTGTTCTGCGAGAAGATTTTCGGTCCTACCAAGGACTGGGAGTGCGCCTGCGGCAAATACAAGCGCGTTCGCTTCAAGGGCATCGTCTGCGAGCGATGCGGCGTTGAGGTAACCCGCAGCAAGGTTCGCCGCGAGCGCATGGGCCACATCGAGCTCGCCGCTCCCGTGAGCCACATCTGGTACTTCAAGGGCTCTCCGTCCCGTCTGGGCTACCTGCTCGACATTGCTCCCAAGGAGCTCGAGAAGGTGCTGTACTTCGCATCTTCCATCGTGACGTGGATCGACGAAGAGGCGCGCGAAGAAGACGCGGAAGAGCTGCGTGACGAGCTTGCGGCAGACCTCGAAGAGCTGGACGCCGAGCGCGACCGCCTCATCGAGGCCACCCGTCGCCTTTCAACCGAATATGTTCCCGAGGACGACGAGTTCATCGACGAAATCGACGAAGACGAGCGCATGAGCCCCGAGGAGGTCGACGAGGAAATCGCCGATATCTACGAGGAGTTCAGCGAGCGTAAGGCGCTTCGTTCCGAGGCTTTCGATACGTTCTTGAAGATCGTTCCGAAGCAGCTCATTCCCGATGAGGCGCTGTATCGCGAGATGCGCCTCAACTACAGCGACTACTTCCAGGGCGGCATGGGCGCAGAGGCTGTGCGCGATCTGCTTGATGCCATGGACCTGGAGAAAGTGGCCGAAGAGCTCAAAGAGACCATCGAAACGGGCAAGGGCCAGAAGCGCGCCAAGGCCATCAAACGCCTGAAGGTCGTCGACGCATTCTTGAAGTCCGACAACAGCCCGTCCGACATGATTCTCGACGTTATCCCGGTCATTCCGCCGGATCTTCGTCCTATGGTCCAGCTCGACGGCGGCCGTTTCGCGACGTCCGACCTCAACGACCTGTACCGTCGCGTCATCAACCGCAATAACCGCTTGAAGCGACTGCTCGACCTCGGTGCCCCCGAAATCATCGTGAACAACGAGAAGCGTATGCTCCAGGAGGCTGTGGACTCCCTGTTCGACAACGGCCGTCGCGGCCGTCCTGTCACCGGTCCTGGCAATCGTCCGCTGAAGTCGCTCTCTGACATGCTCAAGGGCAAGCAGGGCCGTTTCCGTCAGAACCTGCTCGGCAAGCGTGTCGACTATTCCGGCCGTTCGGTTATCGTCGTCGGCCCGAACCTGAAGCTGCATCAGTGCGGTCTGCCTCAGCAGATGGCCTTGGAGCTGTTCAAGCCCTTCGTCATGAAGCGCTTGGTCGAGCTTGAATACGCTGCGAATATCAAAGCCGCAAAGCGCGCTGTCGACCGCGGTGCGAGCTACGTGTGGGATGTTCTGGAAGAGGTCATCGTCGACCATCCCGTTCTGCTCAACCGCGCACCAACCCTGCATCGTCTGGGCATCCAGGCATTCGAGCCGGTGCTTGTCGAAGGCAAGGCCATCAAGCTGCATCCGCTGGTCTGCACCGCGTTTAACGCTGACTTTGACGGCGACCAGATGGCTGTGCATGTGCCTTTGGGCAATGAGGCCCAGGCCGAGGCGCGCGTGCTCATGCTGTCCTCCAACAACATCAAGAGCCCTGCCCATGGTCGCCCGCTGACCATTCCTACGCAGGACATGATCATCGGCCTGTATTACCTCACGGCCGTGCGCGATGGCTTCCCGGGCGAAGGCCGCGTGTTCATCGACTTTGACGACGCGCTCAACGCCTACGACGCCCGCGCCGATCTGGACCTGCAGGCCAAGATTTTCGTTCGCTTGACCCAGGACACCCAGGTCGCAACCTCTTACGGCGTGTTCGAGGACCACAAGGCGGGCGAGCGCATCGAGACCAGCGTCGGCCGCATCACGTTCAACGCGGTGCTGCCCGACGACCATCCGTTCATCAACTACGAGATGAACAAGAAGGAAATCGGCCGCCTGATCGAAGACTGCAGCAACCGCTACAGCCTCTCCGAGATGCCTGCCATCCTGGACGGCCTCAAAGACGCAGGCTTCCACTACGCGACGCGCGCAGGCATCACCGTGTCCGTCTTCGACGCCACGGTGCCGCCGAACAAGGCCGAGCTGCTTGCCGCCGCCGACGAAAAGGTCGCTGCGATCGACGAAGACTACGAGATGGGCCTCATGAGCCCCGAGGAGCGTCATAAGCAGGTTATCGACATCTGGAACGAGACGGCCGACAAGGTCGGCGACGCCATGGCGGAGAACTTCGACAAGTTCAACCCCATCTACATGATGGCGTTCTCCGGCGCTCGAGGTAACATCAAGCAGATTCGTCAGCTTGCGGGTATGCGTGGTCTGATGGGCAACACGAAGGGTGGCACTATCGACCGCCCGGTTAAGTCCAACTTCCGCGAGGGCCTTTCCGTTCTGGAGTACTTCATCTCCACGCACGGCACGCGTAAGGGTATGACCGACACCGCGCTGCGTACGGCAGACTCGGGCTATCTGACCCGTCGCCTTGTCGACGTTGCGCAGGACGTTATCGTTCGTGAAATCGATTGCGGCACGCACGAGGGCGTTCCTTATCCGCTGCATAACGAAAAGGGAGAGCTGGACGAGAACCTGATCGGCCGCTGCCTCGTCGCTGACGCGGGCGACTTCAAAGAGGGCGAATACCTGTCTTCCATGGAAGACCTCAAGGCTCTCGAGGCCGCAGGCGTGGAAGAGGTCGTCATCCGCACGGTCATGACCTGCCATGCAGAGCACGGCGTATGCCAGAAGTGCTACGGCTGGGACCTTGCCACCGCTCGTCCGGTCAATATCGGCACGGCTGTCGGCGTTATCGCGGCTCAGTCCATCGGCGAGCCCGGCACGCAGCTGACCATGCGTACGTTCCACGCCGGCGGCGTTGCGGGCGACGACATCACCCACGGTCTTCCGCGTGTTACCGAGCTGTTCGAAGCCCGCAAGCCTAAGGGTCTGGCTGTTCTTGCCGAAATCGGCGGTACGCTGCAGGTTTCGTCCGACAAGACCACCAAGACGCTCACGGTACACGACCAGGAAGGCAACTTCCGTGAGTACGTTGTCTCCGCGCGTGCCCAGCTGCTTCCCGGCATTTTCGACGGCTGCCAGGTCAAGCCTGGCCAGCAGCTTACGAAGGGCTCCGTCAACCCGCATGACCTGCTGCGTCTGACCGACCCCAACACCACGCTGCGCTACATCGTGTCCGAGGTCCAGGACGTGTACGTCTCCCAGGGCGTAGACATTAACGACAAGCACATAGAGGTCATTGCGCGCCAGATGCTGCGCAAAGAGGTCGTCATGGACGCTGGCGATTCCGAGCTTCTGCCTGGTCGCCAGGTCAATCGTCACGAGTTCGAGCGCATCGCAAACGAGCTCATCGCGGAAGGCAAGCAGCCTCCTGTGGGCCAGCCTTTGCTGCTCGGCATCACGAAGGCGTCTTTGGCAACCGACTCGTTCTTGTCCGCAGCTTCGTTCCAGGAGACCACCAAGGTTCTCACCGACGCTGCGATTGAGGGCAAGACCGACGTGCTGTCCGGCCTGAAGGAAAACGTCATCATCGGCAAGCCGATTCCCGCCGGCACGGGCCTGTCCCGCTACCACCAGGTCGGCCTGACCTACAAGGGCCAGTCCGTCAATGGTGAAATCGAGGAGCAGCTGCCTGACTTCGCGCCCTCCGAGCTGCGTGAGATCGAAAGCCTGTTGCCTCAGCCTCAGGATTGGTCGCTCGACGAGAACTACATGAACGGCTATTCCAGCTACTTCGGCGGCAGCAGCTTCCGTGGCGGACATACCCCGCAGCTCTCCGACGAAGACGCGCGTCTGTACCTCTACGACGACCTTGGTGTGTCCCAGCGTTGGGCCAACAAGTTCAGCGAGGCTGGAATCGACACGGTCGCCGACCTCGTCGGCTACACCGAAAACGAGCTGCTTCGCATCGAGGGCATCGGCGCGAAGGCGCTCGAAGAGCTTAAGGCCGGCCTCAAAGAGCACGAGCTTGGATACCTGCTCGAAGACGACCTGTCTGCTTCGAGCGATGACATGAGCCAGCTGCTCGACATGGTCTTCAGCCCCGACGACACCATCCTCATCGGCGGCGACCAGTCTGCGACGTACAGCAACGACGGCGAAGAGATGCTCGGCGAGGCATTGCCCTCTCGCAGCTATCATCGCGATCTGAGCGAGCTTGATGCGCTGCTTGGCGGTCTTGGCGATTTGGGCTTCGGAGAGACCTCTGAAGACTCCGAGTCCGAAGGCGGCGAGGAAGGCGAAGACGAGGAATAGGCTAGTCCTGCTCTGAATTGCCTGACGCAGCGTTTGAGCATGCTTTCAAAGGCGGCAACCACGCAGGTTGCCGCCTTTTTGTATGTACTTGAGGGTTTGACCGTTTGCGCGGGGCGTGGGCTTTCGTTCGTGAGCCTTGTGGTAGGGTAGGAAAGAGAAACAAGCCAGCAGACCCTTTCGTCATGGGTATCGCGGAAAGTGCGGGGTCTGCGCAGCGAAGGAGCATGCAGCATGGGAACGGAGCAGCAAATCACGGAGCGAATTAAGGAGCTCGCTGCCGCCACGGAAGAGACCATCATCGCCGATAGGCGCTATTTTCACGCCCATCCTGAGCTTTCGAGCAAGGAAGTGAGCACGGCGGGCACCATCTGCGCACGTCTTGCGCGTATGGGCATTCCTTACGAGCGCGTGGCGAAAACAGGAATCATCGCCACCATCGCCGGCACGGCCGACGACGCTTACGACGCGCAGGGCAATCCGAAAAAACGCGTTGCTCTTCGCGCTGATATCGACGCGTTGCCCGTTCTTGAACGCACGGGTCTTCCTTATGAATCGAAGAATACTGGCGTCATGCATGCATGCGGTCACGATTGCCATATCGCCATGTTGCTTGGCGCGGCGCGTATCCTCGTGCAGATGCGTGACCAAATCCATGGCGAAGTGCGCCTGATATTTCAGCCTGCCGAGGAAATTTCCATCGGTTCTCGCATGATGATCAAAGCAGGCGCCCTTGACGGCGTCGACGGAATTTTCGGCATGCATATCTGGAGCGAAATAGAGGCGGGTCTGATTTCTGCCGACCCCGGTCAGCGCATGGCCAACACCGATTGGTTCCGTGTGGACATCGAAGGCGTGAGCGCCCACGGGTCCATGCCCCATAAAGGAGTCGACGCCGTGGTGGTTGCCGCCGAGCTTGTCGTTGCGCTCCAGGTCCTGGTCAGCCGCGACATCTCTCCGTTCGAGCCGTTGGTCGTCACGGTAGGCGAGGTCCATGGCGGCGAAGCGCGCAACATCATGGCGGGTTCGGCGTATTTGACGGGCACCGTGCGTACGTGGAGCAAAAAGACGCGCGAGGCCATGCCCGATCGGCTAAGGCGTTTGATCGATCGCTCGGCCAAGGCTTTCGGCGCCACGGCCAAGTTGACATACGAAGCGGGCAATGCCGGCCTTTCCAATGACAAGAAGAGTGCCGAACGTGCGCAGGTAAGCGTCAAGAAACTCTTCGGCGAAGAGGCCCTGGCTGATTACCAGGGCACGCTTGCGGGCGAGGATTTCGCGGAATACCTCGAGCGAGTTCCGGGAGCATTCGTCTTTTTGGGCTGCCGCAACCCCAAGATGGACGCCGTGCATGCGCAGCATAGTTGCTATTACCGCATTGACGAAAGCGTGCTCGCAAAAGGGTCTATGCTCTCAACGCAATACGCGGTCGATTTCCTGGCTGAATAGCGCAGCGAACGGAACAATTATCGGTCGGCAGCGACGCGTGATTTCGCTGCTGTCGGCCGTTTTGCCTGAGCCTCCTTGCTGGCGACCGCATTTTAATTTGTGCATGCTTTCGCACGCTAAAGCATCTTTCAACGGTTACAATAATCGATTATTGAAAAGAGGATGTTTTCGCAGCACGCATTGAAGCGTCAGCCTTCTACGGCGCTTCAATGCGACAATCGGGCGTAGTCGAAGGAGTCGAGCATGACCGATCTTACGAAGAAGTACGGCACGATGGTCTTTTCGGAGCACGTGATGAAGCAGCGTCTTCCTTCGGATACGTACAAGAAGCTGTCCAAAACCATCAAAGAGGGCAAGCCGCTCGATCTTGACGTGGCGAATTCCGTCGCGCATACCATGAAGGAATGGGCCATCGAGCACGGGGCAACGCATTTCGCGCATTGGTTCCAGCCTTTGACGGGAATCACGTCCGAAAAGCACGATGCGTTCCTCGACCCGGTCGGCGACGGCACGGCTATCACGAAATTCTCCGGCAAAGAACTCATCCAAGGCGAGCCCGACGCGTCGAGCTTTCCCAATGGTGGTCTGCGTGCAACGTTCGAGGCGCGCGGATATTCCGCATGGGATCCCACGAGCTATGCGTTCATCAAGGACGAAGTGCTCTGCATTCCCACGGCGTTTTGCTCTTATACCGGCGAAGCGCTCGATAAGAAAACGCCTCTTCTGCGCTCTATGGCCGCCATCGATGAGCAAGCGAAGCGCGTGCTCGCCTTCTTCGGAAAGAAGCCTGCCAAGGTTACGGTCAACGTCGGCACCGAGCAGGAGTACTTCCTTATCTCTGAGAAGGACTACGCCCAGCGTCAAGACCTGGTGATGTGCGGCCGCACGCTCTTCGGCGCGCCGCCGTGCAAGGGCCAAGAGCTCGACGAGCATTATTTCGGCGCCATTCGCCCCACGGTGAACGATTTTATGAAAGAGCTCGACGACGTGCTGTGGGGCTTCGCCGTGGCCGCGAAGACGAAGCATAACGAAGTCGCTCCTGCTCAGCACGAGCTCGCGCCCGTGTTCTGCAACGCGAACAGGGCCATTGACGAAAACCTTCTTACCATGGAGATGATGAAGCTGCTGGCAAGCCACCACGGCCTTGTGTGCCTTCAGCATGAAAAACCTTTCGAGGGAATCAACGGTTCCGGCAAGCACAACAACTGGTCCATCGGTTCCGAGGACGAAAACCTCCTTGATCCGGGCGATACCCCTGAAGAAAATCTCCAGTTCTTGGTGTTTTTGACCTGCGTCATTTCTGCCGTGGACGATTACCAGGATCTTCTCCGCATGAGCGTTGCGTCATGCGGCAATGACCATCGCCTTGGCGCGCACGAGGCGCCTCCGGCGATTATTTCAATCTTTTTGGGCGATGAGCTCTCCGATATCATCGACGCTTTGGCCGAAGGCCATGAAGCGGGCCACGCGTCGCGCGAGTCCCTCGATTTCGGCGTGGCGGTTCTTCCTACGTTCGACCGCGATACCACCGACCGCAACCGCACGAGTCCCTTTGCCTTTACGGGCAACAAATTCGAATTCCGCATGCCCGGCTCTGCCGTTAACGTTGCGGATGCGAACACTATGCTCGACACGGCGGTCGCAAAGGCCCTGAAGGATTTCGCGGATGCGATGGACGAGCGTGGAGACGCCTCTTTCGAATCGGCCGCAATAGCCTACATTCGCAAAAGCCTTGCCGCCCACAAGCGCATTCTGTTTTCAGGAGATGGGTACTCGGAGGAATGGCACGAAGAAGCCGTTCGTCGCGGCCTGTGCAATTTCCCCACGACGGCGGATGCGCTGCCGGCCTTCGTCGAGCAGAAGAACATAGATCTGCTTGCGGGCATGGGCGTGCTTTCCGAGACGGAGGTGCGAAGCCGCTACGAGGTCAAGCTCGAGAAGTATAACAAGCTCATGAATATCGAGGCGACCACGATGGAGCGCATGGCGCGACGTACGTATCTGCCCGTCATCAGCGCGTATGCGACAAAGATCGCCAAGGGTATCACTACGGTCACCAGCGCCATGCCAGCTGCGGAAATGTCGCACGAACGACGCGAGCTTTCCACGCTTCTTGATGGCGTCGATGCAATCTACGAAGGCATCGACAACCTTGCCGACCTCCACCGTAAGGCAAAGGCTTTCGAATGCGCGCAGGACCAGGCGAATTGCTATGCGCACGAGGTTTCTCCCGCGATGGACTGCTTGCGCGAAGCGGTCGATGCAATGGAACCGATTGTCGCCCGCGAGTATTGGCCTGTTCCTACGTATGACGACCTGCTGTTCTACGTGTAAGGCGTAACGGCTTATAAACAAGCGCCCCTTTTCGGCCCCCCTCGGTTTCTGGATGCAGAAGCCGAGGGGCGTTTCCGAGGAGGGGCGCATTGCGTTACGCAGGGGTGGATGTTATCGTTCGATTCCGACAATAATACGGAAATGACGGGCAATGCGCCTGGGAAAGAAGGAGTCGTGCAGCAGACGAATTCGAGCAAAGACTGCCTCTATCAGGAATCGACGCATGCTCAAGAGACTCCCCGAAACGAAGTATCGACGGAAAAGGCTGGGTGTTCGCCGAGCAAGGGCGCGCCCGTTTCGACTTCGACTGCCTCCGAAGAAGTAGACCGTGCTGTTCTTTATGGCGAATCATCCAAGAAGAGTTCCGAAGGAAGAGAACTCTCATCAATAAATGGCCTCGCTTTGGGGCTCTGTCTCGGCGTTGCCTTCGGCATTATTTTCGACAGCCTGGCAATCGGCATAGGATTAGGGCTTGCCTTGGGCGCCGCCTTCGACGCTTTCAAGGGAAAGATCGGAAAATAATCAATCGAGCTTTTCGACGTGCGTTTCTTGCACGGAGCGGTTTTGATTTCCATCGACGCTGCCGTATGCGGTTGCTCGAGATAGGCTTGCCGGCAGGCTCGCGAAGTCCATTTTAAGGAGAAGAGCAAGGCTTTCTTTCTTCGCCGAGCAGTAGCAGCGGTATTCGAGGCAGCTGTTTTCGCGGCGAACTTTGTCGAGCAAGCCACTGTCGAGGACGTCTTTCACAAAGGCGCTGCGCATTCCGGGTTTGACGGTATAGCGGACGTGCAACGCACAATTGCCCATGAACAGCTCCTTTTCTCACGCTGAAATCTCGAAAATCTGCCTTGAGCATAGCGCGAAGGGATGAGTGCCTGGTTTACATCGGGCAAAACGCCTTGAACGCAAGATAAAGAGCGCACAGCAGGGCGAGAAACGCCGCATTCGCCACGGCAAACTCTTTCAGGAACGTAGATAGTCGAGCTTCCGGGGTGTGAAGATAGAGCCTCATTGCTATCAAGCTTGCGAGAGAAGCGATGGGCGTTCCGAGCCCTCCCAGGTCGACGCCAAGCAAAAGAGCGGGCCAATTGGAAGTGAATTCCGAAAGCAGAACGGCTGCGGGAACATTGCTTATGACCTGGCTTGCTGCGAGGGCAACGGCAAAGGGAGCCGCGTTCATGGCCGACCTAAGCGTTGTCTGGACAAAGGGGATGGACGACATATTTCCCGAGAAGACGAAAAAGCAAAGGAACGTTGCAAGCAGTCCGTAATCGATCTTTCTATATATACCTCGGTCGAATAGAAGAAGGGCAAGCAACGTGATGGGGAAAAGAACCGAATAAGGAAGGATTCGGACAGCTGCGGCAAGGCAAAGAAGAAAAAGGGCGGAATGGAGCAGCGCCTTGCTTCGCTGAATTGGCTCGCTTCCAAAAGAAACGGACACATGGACGTTTTCTCTGGGGAAAGTCAGGCAAACGGCCGCAAGAACGAACAGCGTTGCAAGCGCGAAGGGGAGCAGGGTGAAGAAAAACTGCAGGAAGGGCGTTTGGAACGCCGTGTATATAAAAAGATTTTGGGGGTTGCCAACGGGTGTGACCATGCCGCCGATATTGGCGGCGACGGCCTGAAGGACGACGATTCGCGGGAGATGCCGTTTTTTGTCCGTGATGCTGAGGGTGAGAATGGCGAATGGAACAAATGCCAACAGCGCGACATCGTTCGTCACAATCATGGCGGCGAAGAAGGGGAGGGCAACAAGAAGAAAGCTAAGCTGCCTGAATCCAGAGACTTTCGAGAGAAGGCAATACGCGCTGCGGGAAAGCACGCCGGCGTTCTGAAGGCCTGCCGTTGCGCCCATCAGGCAAAACAGAAGAATAATAACGCGAAGGTCGACCGATGAGGCGAAATTATGTCCTGCGGGAACGAAGAAAGAGGAGACAAACGCGCAGACGAAGGCGATGCAGAGGACCGCTTCATTTCTGCAGAAAGAGGCAATTGTTCTAAGGGTGTGTGATTTCATATCTTTAGTATACGTTGAAGGAAGAGCGGACGCCTTCACTTTCGAAAGCATGTCTTTCAGGCCGTTCGGCCGCGGCGCGGGCCGTGCACGCCGCCGAGGGCGAGGCGCGCCCCGCGCCCTCATATGGAGGAAATATGGAGAGCGGAACCGGCCCTTGCGCAGGGGGCGGGGGGCGCGTAATATACAACCTCGCCGCTTGACGCGGCAGCCCTCCGAAGGGAGGG